>MDSW01124998.1_pt1 | contig 39705 bp, 30 predicted proteins | sample 811171 | NCBI WGS metagenome assembly MDSW01 (sample SAMN05326641, study PRJNA326480) | marine metagenome | isolation source: seawater | place: Atlantic Ocean: North West | collected 2012 | reverse complement strand
CTGTTGCAAGTGGTGATGTCTATGTAGTCTGTCACGGATCTTCCGATGATTTAATTTTAGCAGAGTGCGACCAAACCTTTACCTATCTCAGTAATGGTGATGATGTATTTGGTTTAACACAAATAGGAAGTGGTACGCTGCTAGATATTATTGGAGCTATTGGTGATGATCCTGGAAGTGGATGGGAAGTTGCAGGAGTAGGAAATGCAACAAAAGATCATACATTAGTGCGCGATGGATCCGTTGCTTCTGGTAATAATGGAAATTGGGAGGAATCAGCTGGTGATGCTGATGGGTCTGAATGGATTGTTTTAGATCAAAATACTTGGTCATACCTAGGAAGCCATCCTCATAATTTTGCAGAAACTTGCAATGATGAAAATGCCTGTAATGCTGGAGAAGAGGGCGAATGTACATATCCAGAAGAAGGCTATGATTGTAATGGAAATGCATATATCAATGTTACATTTAATGTAAATATGGCAGAACAAACTGTCGATACTGAAGGATATGGCCTTGATTTATACATTGGTGCTCCATATGGCTATCATGATATGTTTGATGATGATGGTGATGGTATATGGTCTGTTACATTAACTCTTTTATCTAATACTACCTATGAATACAAATTTAAAAATGGTAGTGAATGGGAAGTTAATTTTAATGATCTTGGCTGCGGTGCAGGTGAAAGCTCGGAATATGGAAATCGTATATTTACTTCTGCTGATTCTGATATGGAATTAGATTCTGTTTGTTTTAATAGTTGTAGCGACTGTGAAGCAGAGTGCTCTATGGGAGATGTAAATGGAGATTCAAGTGTCGATGTTCTAGACATTGTTCAAATAGTCGATTCAATTATTAATAGTGAAATGAATTTTGATATTGCATGCAGCGATATTAATGCTGATGGCAGCGTTGATATTCTAGATATTGTTCAAATAGTTGACCTTATTTTTGGTGGTCGATTAAACGATGCTAGCTCAGCTAAGATAAGTATAGGCAAAGATGCTTTATTGTTAAGCTCAAATGGTTATGTGGGTGGTATTCAAATGACTTTAACTCATGGAAGTAATTTCAAAATTGATCTTATAAACAATGCCCTAGTTGCTAATTATAGTACTAATGACAATATTACAAGGTTAGTAATTGTAGAGCCTAGAGAAGATAAGCTTTTCTCTTATTGTGGAGATTTTGAAATAACAGAAATGATAATAGCTAATAGTAATGCTCGTATAGATGCTGTTATCTCTCCTATGAGCTTTCAGCTGAGTGCAGCATACCCAAACCCATTTAATCCATCTACCAATATGACTTTAGATGTACCTGAAGCAGGCTTTGTATCTGTTAAGGTGTATAATGTTGCAGGACAGGTAGTAGCAACCTTGATGAATGGAAATATGGATGCAAGTAATTACAACTTAACATGGGATGCTTCTAATGCATCTAGTGGAATGTACTTTGTAAAAGCTGAAGTTTCTGGTGAAACAATTTCACAAAAACTTGTGCTTATGAAGTAATCATTTCAGATTTTATATAAAAAAACCCCTATATCTTCTATAGGGGTTTTTTTATAAAAATAAGCATCGACTTTAAACAAAATCTATGTAAAATTGATCACTCGATAGATATTATTTTATTGAGTTACCCAAACAAAATATGTATTTAATTCAATATTTAATAATTATATCCACATTTAGTTTCTGTTCTAATATAGACCATTTGCTCTTAATTCGAATAGTAACCCAGCCAGATAAGGCAGAATCTATTTCTATACTCAATCCTACTGAAAATGCTATTAGTCTAAAAGACTATTATATTTCTGATGATGAAGACTATTATAAAATGCAGACAGAAAATGATCCATCTCCATCAAGCAGTGCAAGTGGTTTCACTGCTAAATTCCCAGAGGTTACAATAAATCCAGGTGATACGATGCATATTGTTTTAAATGAAAATTATAATGAATTTTATGGAACTGACTTTACTCCTGATATTACAATGTTTGAATCCAGTTTTAATTTAATGCAAGAAACTGAATCTGGTTCATTTGGTATCTCATCAAATAAAATAGATGATGATTCAGAATTAATTATTTTGTTTAAATGGAACGGATCAAATCTTAGCCTAATTGAAGATGTAGATTACTTTTTATGGGGAGCATATCAAACCCCTGTTAATAAAACAGGAATTGATAACTATAAAAATGATACATCTAATGATAGTCAACTATATTTTGAATCCATAGCTAAAGAAAACTATGCCTATACTAGATTTTCAACACAAGAAACTGCTGAAATACAATCAAATGGAAATGGAATTACAGGTAATAATGAAACTAGTGAAAACTTTAGAGAAGCATGGCATATAGCAGAAATTTTTAATATGGGTTGTACTGATACAAGTGCTCCCAATTATAGTGCATTAGCAGAAAAAGATGATGGAAGCTGCTTTATTCAATTTGAAAAAGTAATAAATGGGGTCTACGATTGTAATGCAAGTTCTAATGGTTATTGTGATAGTGAACCTGTATGTCCAGAAGTCAGATTAAGAGGTATAATTGTTGATTACTTTGATATTACTGTTTATGGTGGACCACATGCATTGACCATAGAAGATGAAGATGGATACAGACTTGAGACAACAATCTGGCCTTCTGAATGGAATATTGCAACTGATGATACATCTAGCTATTTAATTACTCCTCCATTTAATCGTTTTTTAGTGGAAGCTAAAGGAAGTGTTTTTGAATATAATGGAGAAAAACAAATATTAATTTGTGGACCTCAAGACTATACTGTTGTTAAATCATATGATCAAGAGGGGTTTTACACCCAAAATATCGAAGCGGAAGTTAATATTAAGCCAGAGCCCTATATTCTACTACCAACCTTTGGAGAAGTAATCAATTATAGCTATTCATTCCCAAATAATTCGAGAATAATTGTACGTATTTTTGATATATCTGGTAGATTTATTACATCATTAGTTGATAAATATTATACAAATGCAGGTACGGTTGTAAGGGCAGAAGCTACTTCGGCCTGGGATGGAAGAGATAAGTTAGGACAAATAGTTGCACCGGGGACATATATAATGAATATAGAGGCAATGAACCCAGTAACAGGTGAAACAGCCTCTGATTCTGCACCAATAGTTGTTGGAATAAAAAATAAATGAAACTGATTTACTTCATTCTACTAATTGGGACCTTATATTCACAATATATAAGTGATAATACATATTCAAATGTAGAGTCTTCTGCAATGGCTGGGGCTGTAGTTGCAGAAAAAGGAGGTGCTTGGAGCATATTCATAAACCCTGCAGGTATTGTAGAAACAAGACAAAAAAAGCTACTTATTGCTGCTAGTACAAGCAATCTTTATGGCTATTCTTGGCTCCCATTACGCAATTTAACTTTTACAAGCAAGCTTCCAATACTTGGGAATATATCTTTTGCAATGCAACAATTTGAAACAAAATATAATGGAATTAGCCTTTCTAAAGAACAAATCATTTCATTTGGAAAAGGATATTATCTTCAAAATGATAAAAATTCGAATCTATCATTTGGCCATACTATTAATATAATCACATGGAATTTAGGAAAATCTGCAGGACTAAATGGAGATGGTAGTGATGGATTAATACTAAGCAATGCTCAAACTATATCTCTCGATATCGGATTTCTTTCATCATTAAGAAATAAGTTCAGATTTGGTGCTTATTTAAAAAATATATCTTCATCATCAATAGGAAAAGGTATTTCAAGCCATACTCTTCCACAAAGAATTAATGTTGGTATAACATATTTACCAGCACCTTTTCTATCAACAAGTATAGTTTCTGAACATTTATTAGGAAGTGATAATATTCAAACAAAAGCAGCATTCAAATATAATTTGAATTCAAACATTATACTATATACTGGTGCTCAATCTAATCCTAATAGATTTGGTATAGGTATAAAATTTATTCTTGCTGATAAATTTGTGAGTTATGGACTTTTAAGTCACCAAGTACTTCCAATTACACATCAAGTCAACTTAGGATTTTCCCTATGATTAATTGGAAAATAATTTTTTTTATACTTTATATTTCAATTGGGAGCGCACAAAAAATTGATCTTAATACTGCAGAATTTACAGAATTAGAATCAGTCAACCTTTCTAGTGCCCAAATTAATGATATTATAGACTATAGAAATAGAATCAGCTACATACCAAATATCTACGACCTATTAAATGTAAACTCAATATCAATTCAAGATATTCATAAAATAAGAAAAAAAATCTCACTTCATGCACCAAAAAATTCTACTTTTGAAAATGATTTTAAAAAAGCTTCTTATAAAATGGGACGCTGGATATCTAATGAAGGCAGTACAGAGGGATTATCTGAAATTTGGTTAGATAAATTTTTTGAACCTGATAATATAAATAATATGAGCTATGATGACCTTATGGCTCTTCCTAATCTAAGCCCAATCGATGTAACAGCTGTGCTTAAACAAAAACAACGCGGATATATTAATGGAAATTTTGAACTTAAAAATTCTCCAGGAATAAGTTATTGGGGCTATAAAAACTTAATCGACTTTGTTCGTTTTAAAGATAAGTCTAATCATGAAAAAGGATTCCATATAAGATTTAATTCACTATTTAGAACCCTGCCAATAACTTCCAACCCTGATGATGAAGGTACTATTCAGGCATTTAAAAATACAAGTCTTCCAGAGCAATTTCATAAAATTTCAATTACATCAGATATGAATTTAAAAGGCGGGTTATCATATAATAAATATATGGGACAACCAGATAGTATTTTTACATTCAAAGGTTTTTTACAGCTTGAAAGCTTATCATTAGGACTTTTAAAATTAGAAAAATTAATTTTAGGAAATTTCACATCTTCCTTTGGACAAGGAATCATATTTGAAACTAATGATAATTTTAGCCCTAGAAGAACTGGGTTCGGTTTTTCAAAACGTGCAGAAGGAATCCATGGAGACTTAACACGTTCATCACAATATGTTATGCAAGGTATAGCTACTCAAATTAGTTTTAACAAGTTTAGAGGAACTCTTTTTTCATCCATGTATCCAAGAGATGCAGTTATTAATGCAGATAGCAGTTTTACATCTCTAATTGTCATGCAACCTCGACTTCCATTCGGAGTTAATGGAAAATACAATATTAATACTAACGGAGATACAGTTTCTACTAATATATATAGTAGCATTGTAAATTCAGTTATGGAACTTACATGGGGTGGCAACTTAAGATTTTCTCCTATTATTGGTACTAATATAGGTTTTTCTTTTTTTGAAAGCCTTTATGATAGAGAGCATATTCCTCAAGTAATAAATAGTATTACAGGTGGAGATGATGACACCGGACCTGGTTTTAGTCTTGATGATTATGATAATTATTCTGGTGATGCATTTTACTTACAATATATAACAAATTCAAGTGATTCAGAAATTGCAGCTATGGATTCTTCAATTGCAGACTCACCTCTTTGGGATAAGGCTCAATCATTTTTTAGAGTTAGAGGGTTTGACTTTTCAACTGTAATTTCAAATATTGCAATTCAAGGGGAATATGGTGAAATTTTAAAGGATGATAATATCTTTTCATTTGGACGAAGTCCATCTGCTTTGTTACTAAGTATTTTTGCTCAGTTTGATAATTTAAATTTAATCACACTATACAGAAATTATGATTTAAAATATGACAACCCATATCAACGCTCTTTTTCTAACTATCAAAGGTATAAAACCAGCATATTTGAAGATGATTATTGGTTGACAGATCCAATTTTTAGCTATCTATATTCTGCAAATCCTCAGCCTCAAGCAGAGGAAGGTTTTTTTATTTCATCTAGATACCAATTTCATCGTTCTATGGTGGGATATTTAAATTGGGATACATGGAACCGTAAGGCTGATAATTCTAAATACTATAGAACTGTCGCAACTATAGATTGGCGCCCTGCATTTAACTGCCGAATAAAATTACGACAAAAATGGCAGGCAAGAGGTTCATTTGATCTTCAACATCCTAGTCCATTTTATTCTAGAGAAACTAGAGTTACAGCTAGACTTAGAATGTCAAAATATAATCAATTTGAAATATTATATACTAATGGATATACAACATTCTCTCCAAGGCCAAGACTCACTGATAATGCACTTGGGGGTAACATGTTAGTAGGCAATATAGGTTCTCCTGATGAATCAATAGGGTTAAGTATCTTTCATAATGCAACTCAAAATTTTTCATTTAAAACAGGAGTTATTTATATAAATGGTTTTTTATGGTATTTTGAAGATACAGATTTTAGAGTTTTTAATTCTGAAAATGGCTCTATACATAGCTGGGCTTCTGTTGATTTAAAACCAACTTCACTTTTTAGAATAATGTTTAAAGTCAGTTACAGTGCTGAAAGTCTCTCAACTCGGATAGTTGATGGACAAACAAAGTCTGGTAGCTGGATTACAAACCCCACAACTTCTCATGAAGAATTTGATTATAGAATACAAATCAGTTATGCTCTATAGAATTTTAATAATAATATTTACCTTTTCTTTAGTTTCAGCTCAATCACTTTTTAATCGATGGAATGGTTCTAATTCATTCGTTGGATCTGCTCGTTCAACATCAATGGGAGAAACACATCTACTTAACTCTTCTGGAAGTAGCCAAGCTAGATTTAATCCATCAAGTTTAAGTGAAAATGGAAAATTAATGGGGATAAACTTTCAAGTAAATTCAACATCAATTCGAGAACGATGGAGCATGCCTGTAAGAGATAGTTTTGGTGAATTTTTAACTAATGCAGATTATGTCGCCAATGAATTTAACTATTATAATGTAAGCGGTGGGTTAATGGGGGCTATTAATATTGCAAAAAAACACACTTTAGGTTTGGGTTTTAACTATGCCCCACTTACTAATTTCTCCTATCGGTATTCTGAAGAAGTAAGAGGTAGTTATAGTATAGAAGATGGCGAATATGCAAGTAAGGACCCTATTGTAGGATATCAGAATCTTAATAGTGAAGGTGGATTAATGCTAACCTCAATAGGCTCTAGTTTTAAATTAAATTTATCTGAAAACAATTATATTAGTTTGGGTTTTGCAAACAATATGACCTTGCCTGCAACGCTAAAAGATAAAGTTGAGGTAGACACTTTATACTCCGATGTTACTAACCTTACAGCTATGCCCGATATCAATGCAAATTATGAAATCCCATCATCAAGCTTTTTAACTTTTAGTAGTATTATGAAATTAAATTCTAAAATTAATATTGGAATATCTTTTGAACAAAGTGCGCATATAAAACTTAATCAAGAAAATATAGCGATAGATTCATCTTCTGGATTATATCTTTTCTGGGATAATAACAATTTTACTATAAATGGATTAAATTATATAAAACCTGAAATATCTTCATTTGGAATATCCTATAAATCTGATCATAATAAACCGATGTCTATTGATTTCGAAATTAACAATCTTTCTTATAAAAATCATTTAAACTTATTAGATACTAAATACTATAAATTTGGTTTTGAATATATAACACAAATGGGAACACCTATTAGAGGTGGATTGATTTATAAAAAAATGTCCCTACCTTCTATAGATCCCATTTCTATATTTACATTTGGGACTGGTAAAAAAATATCTAATGTTATAATTGATTTTTCTGGAACATATCATATGCAAACTTTTTCTTATCCAGATTTGTTTGTAGTTGAGGGAGACATTAGAAATACATATGATAGTGTTAGAGATTCTCAACTTAATTTCCAGCTAGCAATAACTTACCTATACTAATGCAGCGAAAATTAATCGCTATACTTTTAATTGTACTTTTAAAAGCTGAAACAATAAAAATTAATCTAGTATCTACGAATGATATTCACGGTATGATATCTTCACAAGAAGCCAACTTTATGAATCCTCAATACCCTCCAACAATTTTAGGTGGATCTGCATTTTCTAAATATATTGATCAACTCAAAACCGATATTGAAAATAATACGGAAGGTCTCATTTTACTAGATGGAGGTAATTTTTTTCAAGGGCACCCTCTTGGCCTATACGATAATGGTAAAACAATGATTGAATGGATGAATAGAATAGACTATGATGCAATAGTTCCAGGAGCATATGATTTTATAAGCACAGCCCAGAATTTAAATAATCTTGCATCTGGTTCCAGTTTTCCTTTTTTATTTGCTAATCTAGAATGTAATAATTGTCCATTAAATTCATCCAATATTAAACCATATATAATCAAGGAAGTTGAAGGGGTGAAAGTGGGTATTATAGGTATTGTAAATTCTCAACTGTCTGAATTGGTCCTGTCAGAAAATTTATCTGGCTCTTCTGCTACTCCTGAAGTTAAGGCAATTCAAAAATGGGTGCCTGAGATAAAATCATTAGGTGCTGAAGTAATTATTATTCTAACCAGCTCTGGAGTTCCATGGAATAGAGAGCAAGAGTATAACAAATTTCTTGAAGAAATTAAATTAAATAATATAGATGAAAATAGTTCATTAAATGCTATTCAAATGAGCCATTATTTAAATGATGTTGATTTTATAGTTGCTGGTGGGAATTCCAAAGGATACCCATTACCATTTTACAATCCAAATAGCCATACCTATGTAATACAAGGATATGGAGGTGGTACTGAATTCTCACATATTAAATTATTAATAGATAAAGAATCTCATTTATTTAAAGGTTATGAAACAGTTGTTGATGGTAGAGCAAGTCAAACATTATTAGCAGATGATTTCACTTCTAATCAAAAAGATGTAAAATGGATAAAAGAGAAAAAGAAAATTGCTTATAAAAAATATTATACAGATAATTCTTCGAAAGCTTATAATACTTCAAATACTAAATTTTTAAATCATGACAATTGGGAATTCCCTAATTTAAATTCTGATAACAAAATAGATGTTGTTACCTGGAACTGTGAATTTTTCCCTACAGCTAACGATTCCACTATATTAGCTTTAGCTGAAGCAGTAATTGATTTAGATGTTGATATTATTGCATTCCAAGAAATAAGACGAACTGGATGGTTTAGTAAAGTTATGGATTATCTACCAGAATATGATTTTGTCGTTTCAAAGAGCGCTTCCTTTATGGATCTTGCAATTATATATAAAAATAATTTGTTTGAACTAAAGCGACATATTGAACCTTTTTCAGAAAATGATTATAACTATGCTGGACGACCTCCTCTCCAAATTGATTTAATTTCAAAAATTAATGGAGACGAATATCCTCTTACTATTATAAATCTACATATGAAATGTTGTGACTCAGGCTTATCTAGAAGAAAAAAAGCTTCTGAAATGTTGCATGAATATTTAGATAGCATATATAATCATCAACCAAATATAATTGTTTTAGGCGACTGGAATGATGACACAAAAGACGATGTTGGCGAACACTGCTTTGAACCTTTTTTTAATGATGATCGATTTTTTTTTACAACACAAGAACTCTCACTGGATATTTCAAAAGCCTCTTATCCTAAGGAGCCCTATGTTAGTTTTTTAGATCATATTATGGTATCTAATAGTATAATTTCAATCCAGGATTCTTATTGGGTGGAGACTATACCTATGGGTGAATATATGGGGGGATATAATGTATATGAAGATTATATTTCTGATCATTTACCTGTTCTACTCTCTTTTCCTGTTACAAAATAATACAGAATAATTAAGTAGATATAATTCTAAATATAATTAAATTATTTAGAATATGATTTTTTTAATATGAAAATACGCTTAATTATATTATTTGTAATGTTCTTGAATGGAGCGCTTTCCCAAGAGTGCCCACCAATTGATACTTTGCAAGTAAATCCTCTACAAAATCTGTGGTCTTTTCCGCATCTTAACAAATGGGAAGATTTAGAAATTATGACATGGAATATAAAACAGTTCCCTATCTCAAATAATACCATTAGCTATGTTAATGAAATAATTTCTGATATGCTTCCAGATATAATAGCCTTTCAAGAAATTAATAATTCGGAAGCCTTTAACACTTTATCTAATAGCTTGCCAGCCTATACATTTATTAATTCAGGAAATGGCTTAGCGCTGGCGGCACGATCAGACGTGTTCGAAGTTAATAACTATTCAACATTATTTTCTGGAGCAGGGTATGAATTTGCTTGGCGCTATCCTTTATTAGTTGAGTTGAATTGGTTCTGTGGTATAAATGCTATTTCATTACAAATAATAAATATTCATTTAAAATCTGGTGGGGATAGTGAAGACTTTAATCGACGTTTTGATTCTGCTCAATATTTGACCGATTATGTAAATCAAAATTTGGATAAAAATATTATTATTCTAGGTGACTTTAATGATGAAATAACAGATCCACAGAATAATAATTCACTATGGCCATTAATTTCAAATGCTGAAGTAGAGTTTGCAACTACTTCTATTGCGAACATAGACCAATATGCAAGCTATCCAAGCTGGCCAAGTTTTATTGATCATATTGCTGTCTCATCAACACTCTTTGATGAACTAAGTGAGAGTACTATTCAAACAATTAGATTAGATGATTACACTGGATATAGCTTTTATCAAAACTACATATCAGATCATAGACCTGTAGTTTTATCATTTTCTGTTGAACCCATCGATTTAATCTATGGTTTAGTTATCAATGAAATTATGCAAAACCCTATGGTTACATCGGATGTAAATGGTGAATGGTTTGAAATTACGAATCTATCAAATTCAGAGATTAATTTAAATGGTCTCATTATTAAGGATGATGGTACAGACGTACATGTTATTTCAGATGAAAATTTGATTTTAAGCCCTAATGAATTCCTGGTTTTGGGATCTAACAATAATATGGAATCAAATGGAAATGTTAATATTGATTATCAATATTCTAATTTTAGTCTTTCTAATTTATGGGATGAAATTATCATTTCTCACCCCTCAGGAATTATTCTTGATGAAGTAAAATATGATAATGGCGAAACTTTTCCAGATCAAGAAGGTTATTCTATGATGCTTCTATCAGCTGATTTAGAAAATAATACTGGTCTAAATTGGTCTATCTCTAATACCACTTTTGGTAACGGCGACTATGGAAGCCCTGGCTTAACGAATTTCCCTACAGATTGCAATAATGCTATGGTAGGAGATATTAATTTTGATAATGGATATAATGTATTAGATATTGTTGCACTCGCAAATTGTATATTAAATAATAATTGTAGTGACTCCCTTCCAGATGGATGTTCATTTATTGCAGACTTAAATAATGATGGTGGCTTTAATGTACTAGATATTGTTGCACTTGCAAATTGTATATTAAATCAAAACTGTTTATAAATTATTTATAAACTTATTACTAAAGCCTCTAACTAAAACTCAATCCAAAATTTTATAGTAGTTTCAATTATCCTAAAATACTACATCTAGTAGTTTAATTATTTTTGTTTTAAAATTATATTAATATAAAATGTAATAATCATAATAATCCCATTGTGATTTATATTTTTCCCAACACAATATATAGTACTAACAAAGTAAAATATTGACAGTTTTATAAAAAAAATAATATATGTAAGTTATTTATTTTCAATAATTTAATTTTTTATTTAAAGCATTTACTTAAAGTATTCCATTAATTACTTGCATTTTATTTTTGATTGCTTGTAAAATAGTGAAGCAAGAAAATAACAGCATGAATTTATGCTTAAAAAATATACAAGTGAGGTTTGAAAATGAAAAATATGAAACGATTAATATTGACTCTTTTTACTGTAATAAATTTATTTACCAATTCATTAGCAATAGGTCAAGATCCATATCTTACTGATAATATTATAAATTCTGTAAAAGAAATCTCAATTAGTAAACTATTAGCTTTTCGTAAAATAGCCTCTGCCCTAAATGATGAATTTGAAAAAGCAAGATTTCATTATATAATTGCTTATGAGATAGATAGTCGACTTTCTGATCTCGATAAAAAGTTTAACAAGCAAGAAAAAAAGTATCGAAGAGTAATCTCAAGATATGAAGAAGAATTAAACTTAACACCATACCAATATACGGATGACCGTCCTAAATTTGATTATAAATATCATCCAGCAGAGATAACAGACGAATCTATTAGTCTCGGGATTCATAAAATGCAAGCTGATTTAGGCAGAACTCAATTTGTTCAAGTATATAAGTATTATAGGAAAAGACTTGATAATTATAAGAACTATATAGTAACCCTTCGTGAGTTTTATACTTGTAAAAGAATTGAAGAGCAAGATAATAAAGTTGAATATTATTCTAATTTTAAGGATATGTATCAAGGAATAAAACTATTCCATGATTCAATGGACGAGGCAGGCAAAATGCAAGTTAACCGAGATGTATTAGGAAAGGTTCAATTTATTGATTGGAGCTTAGAAGGTGAAAAAGACAATATGCGTAGACGATCCTTTGAATATTTTAAAGATGGAACACTATCAAAACTAACAGATATTGTTGAAAATGAAATAGTGTTTGAAACATTGTATGGAGAAAATGACATGGGTGAAAATTTTATTAATTACATTTTCTCTGAGGGTTTTATACCAAGAGATTATAGTTATTTTACTGAAGTCTATTATACACAAGGAAAAGAAACTGCATATAAATTTAGCACTATGGATGGACATGTTATTGGAGCTATTTATCGGGAATATGACAATAAGGATCATCTAATAAAAGAGGCCTGGTGCAAAGGTGAAACAAGTAAGATTTTAAGAGAATTTTCTAGTATATTTGATCCTTCTACTGGTGGTTTAAAACTAATAGAACGTGATAAAAATGGTGATATAGTAAAACAAGAAATTATATTGAGTAGTAATAATTAAATTCTATCTTTAACATGAAAATTTATAATTCAAATATTATTTTAATCTGCTTTTTGAGTTTATTCACTAATCTATTTTCTCAAATTGAACAGCCATATCCCCCATTAAGCCTAGTTAATATACCTACAGCAGGAACATTACCACGGGGAGCATTTACAATAGAGTCTTTAATGATAAATAATGGCGGAATAGTTCCCAAGCTTTCTGTTGGCTTTACAGATAATTTTAATTTTGGCGTTTCATTTGGTATTCAAAATTTAATCGGGAATAAAAAACCAACAATTAACAAAACTACCCCTGAAGTTCAAATAAAATATAGAGTCTTTGATGAATCTGAGAAAATGCCTGCATTAGTATATGGATTAGATACTCAAGGCAGAGGGATATATTATGAAAATGATTCAATTTTCACTTTTAATAGCTTTGATAGCACCAAAACTCTAAATAGATACGAACAAAAAGCATGGGGCATGTACATGGTACTAAGTAAAAACTGGAACTTGCTTGGAAATCTTGGACTTCATTTAGGTGTAAGTAAAAGCTTAGCTGAAAATTCTGATGGAGATGATGATATAAATATATTTTTTGGGCTAGATAAAGAATTAAATCGATCATTTTCCTTTTTAGTAGAATATGATGCTGCTCTAAATGATAATTTAAATCAGGGAAATTATGAGTTAAATAAAATAACCTTTGGAAGAGGAAGAGGATACTTAAATGCAGGTATTAGATGGGCAATGAGCTCAAATCTAATGCTTGAAATAAATTTTAATGATATAAATAAAAATACAACTTCTGATTACACTACACGAGAAATTAAAGTAATGTACTCAGAATCATTCTAAAAATGAGGTGTCAAATGTTAATTAGATTTTTATTAATGGCCTTTTGTTTATCAATGATGATTGCATCCGCAAAAGCAAATGTTATAAAAGGAATTGAATTTTATAACCAAAGACATGAAGGTGCAAATGGGACATCTGCATCAAAACTTAATATTGATAAAGCAATATCTCAATTCACGCAATCTATCACTGCAAATACATCAGATAAAGAGGCAGCTTTATATTTACTTAAATCTTATTATTATAGAGGAGAATTTGCAACTCAAAATATTGAAGAGAAAAAAGATATTTTTAATAAAGGTAAAAGTATTGGTGAGGAATTTATAAAAAAATTCCCTGACTCATATAAACTAAGATATTGGTATTTAGTCAACTTAGGAAGTTGGGCACAAGTATATGGAACTTTAAATGCTGCGAGAGAAGGTGTTGCTGATTTAATGAAAACGCATTCTGAAAAAATTATAGAATTAAATTCTGATTATAGTGATGGTGGTGGCTATTTTATGCTTGGTGCTGTACACTATAAATCGCCATATATACCCTTCCTACTGTCTTGGCCAGATAACGATGAAGCAATTAAATTTCTTGAACTTGCAGTTAATACTGGAAAAGCTGAATTGAATCAAAAAAACTATTTAGCAAAAGCTTTAAATAAAGCTGGAAAAACAAAAAAAGCTCGCGCCCTACTTAATGAAGTGATAAGTACTAAAATTAATCCTGAAAACTATGTAGAAGATCTTGATAGAATTAATGAAGCTAAAGAAATCCTAGAAAGTTTATAGTCTTATTTTTGCCATCTTCTCAACTCAAAGAATTTATTAAATTATCAGCTGAGCAACTAGGTTTCTCAAAAATTGGCTTTGCTGAGGCTAAATCCGATACTCAATCTCAAACAAAATTAAATTCATGGATTAAAAATAATTATCATGCATCTATGAAATGGATTCCAAATAGAGCTGATGAAAGAAGTAATATTAAAAAATATTATCCTCAAGCTAAATCCGTCATCTCTTTAGGAATAAATTATTTTACAGGGAATGCATCAAAAGAAAAAGGTGTGGGTAAAATATCCAACTATGCATGGGGTGATGATTACCATCAATTAATAAAATCAAAGCTTTATCAATTATTAGAAAATATTAAGTCACATGATTCTTCAATAAATGGTATCGTTTGTGTTGACACATCACCAATTATGGAGAAAGATTGGGCTCAAAAGGCTGGCTTAGGATGGATAGGGAAACATACCAATTTGATCACTCGAGATTATGGATCTTGGATATTTCTAGCGGAAATTCTTTTAGATATAGAGCTTGATTATGATAAACCTTTTAATTACGATTTATGTGGTTCATGTACAGCATGCTTAGATAACTGCCCCACAAATGCCTTTCCAGAACCTTATATATTAGACTCAAACAAATGCATTTCCTACCTTACAATAGAACATCGAGATGACTTTCCTGAAGATATAAAAAATAAACTATCTGGTTGGATTTATGGATGTGATGTTTGCCAGGAAGTATGTCCTTGGAATATAAAATTTGCTCAAACAAGTTCAGAAAAGGATTTCCAACCTAGATCAGACCTGGAATCTAGACAATTAAGTACCTGGAACAATCTTACTGAAGATGAATTTAAAATTTTATTTAAAAATAGTGCCGTAAAAAGAACAAAATTTAAAGGATTAAAAAGAAATATTAATCACAACTTTGCAAAAAGTTAGAAGGCAAGCAAATAGAGCCTTCAAAGTCAATGTCACATGACTTTAATGATATATTTTCATTCCAACTGCAAACAGACTTTGTTAACAAACTATCTTCACAACTATCCTTATCTAGAGGAGTACAATCAATTATTCTAAAATAAATTTTATTAGATGTCATGGCTCCAAAAGCTCCCATAATAGGACTGCCATTTTCATCTCGTAAATTTGTTCTTTTTAAATCATCTAAGAATAATTTATCATAAAAATAATAATTTCTATAACTTTCTGAAAATGTTAAGATTTCATAATAAAATATGTCTACATCAGGGACTTCATCTGATAAATCTATAAAATATTCATCCGTACTCCAATTACCATTAGCATCTGAATCTGCATAAAGCTCTTCATCATCCCATTTACCATTACCATTAGTATCACAATACCCGCCCTGAAAATCTTGTTTGTATTCTACATCAATACATTCATTTTCATTGTCTGTTCTAAGCTCCGCAGCATCCCAAACTGCATTACCTAATCCGTCATAAAATTCAGTTACAATACGTTCAGCTGAAAATGCAACAATATCATTATTAGTATAACCAAAACCTGCGTGACCATGATAATAGAAAAATTGATTGCTACGTTCATCTAACATATACTGCACTACTTGATAAGTAATATCAGGAATGATTGATGACCATAGTATATTGCGATCAGGAGCATACCTTGCAAAATATAATGAATCATAGTTAACTCCATTCCATATTGAACTTGAACTTTCTAAGCAACTATAATTATCACAATTTAAAATATCATTTGCGTCAACATCCTGTTCATCAAAAAATATAACTGGCCTAGGTAATTTAATTGATTGATTAGATGTTATGATACCATATCCTGCATCTGAACAATCTGCATAAAATTCATACTCAGCTGAATAATCAATCCAAAAAGTATTTGAACAATTTGCATCTGGTATATAAGCACCATAGCTAATAGACTCAATATTTTCAAATATAGGGGTAGTACGACTTCTAGTATATTTATTATTAAAAAAATTACCTGCTTGGGAATTATATACTAAATTACATGAGCCATTTAAACCATTATCATTACTCTTTAATATTTCAACTTTACATGACTCCTCATGAATATTTGGTAATATCTCTATAAAGCTATCTACATTAGGCTCGCCACAATCTGGTAAGCCATTACCCTCACTTCCATCTTCATCTGGGGCTGTATCTCCAAAATCTGTAAATTTACCATTTCCATTATTATCTTTAGCAACTATACCATCAATTCCTGTATCATGTATTAAAGGGTTCCAATCTCCACAATCAGCAATTAGATCACCATCGCTACCATGCCATATTGCTCCTGAAATAGAATTACATGAATCTAATGAGATTGTTCCATAATCATTATCTATACAATCATATAAATCTGTATCATTTATTAAAACAGACTTATCTATTCTAACAATTGCAGTAGAATCAGCTGGTAAAATTAATGCTTCAATACGTATTTCTGGTTTATAACTAGAAAAATTAAATGAAAAATCTTCAATATCTAATTCTTTTTTACAACCTAAAATTATTAACAAAAATAAAATGTAAACTTTTTTCATTATATCTTAAACTCCAAACCAAATGTAAAAATTAAAGGAAACATACTATACGCTTCCACTTTAGAAGGAGAAGATGTATGATCCCATAGATAGAGTAAAACATTATAATTATTTGTTACATTAATTATTTGGAAATTCCATTCACTATCTAGTTTAAATAATTTAGACTTTTTTGACAAACTTATATCTGTTCTAAAATAATTAGGATACCGAGCTCCATTTCTTTTACCAAAGATATTATTAAAATTACTATATGGATTTTCTAAACTGCCATAAGAACTTACTCCCGCTTGATGTACTTTACCAATTACAGGAGTATAAGTTTGTCCTGATCCAAATGTAGTATTTATACCAAAAGAATAATTATCAGTTAATTGATAACTTATCAGAGCATTAAATGAATGAGGTTTATCATATTTTGCTGGATATACTTCCTTATCTATATCTAATATCATATCTGAATTTAAATCTACAGTCCTTCTAATATTAGAATAAGCATAGCTTGCCCAACCATTTAACTTATTTAAATTAAAACGATATAAAAACTCTAGACCATACGCCTCAGCTGTTCCAGATAGTGCAAAAGTCTCTTCAATATTTGCATAATCAGGCGCAGGGTTCAAATCATATATACTAGAATATGATTTATAATATGTCTCTAATGAAATTGTGTTTCCATTAGAAATCCAATATTCCAAACCTAAAATAGCGTGGTCTGCTTCTTGTGGCTTTTCTCCATTGGGAATAGGTTGCCAAAAATCAACAATCCTTAACAGCTCTTCTTCCTGATTTACAGTAAATAAAAATTGGGAATAACGCCCTAGGCTTGCCTTAATTGCTAAATCTGAGATCGGATTATATTTAATACTGAAAGTTGGATTTAACATCGCTTTATCATACCTATTATATTTAGATAATCTTATTCCAGTATTAAAATATAATATAGGAGCTGGCTTATAAGTCAAATTAATAAATGAGCTAATTATTTGCGGCTTAGATTTCAAATTAGTTGACTCATAACCCGCAAATAATTCTCTATATTTTAATTCTAACTTTTTTATTTGCCACCCGCCATCAATAGATAAATCATCATTTAAAATATATTTTATACTCTGATTAAGGTCTATATCTTCGACTAAATTATCTATAAATAAATCTAAATCTGTCGAACCTGAATTTAAGGTCAGAGTACTTGTATCACTTGTAGCAGTATTAGGATTAAAATCAACTTCAAAATTAACATCAAATTTGTATTTAGTCTGGGATAATCTTGTTGTAATAAGATAGTTGCTATTAGGAATATATCGCCAACTTAGACTTTTCGTACTATTTCCCCAGTCCCAATCAAAATTAATATTAGCTAAACCTTGTATACCTAAACCTAAATTATCTTTACCTGCAAATTGACTATAAATAAGTTGATTATTTTGATTTAATGATGTTTTAAGCTTAATATGTGTGTCCCAAAAAAAATAGTTTCCTGGCTCCTCATCATCTATGTAATCATAATATAAAGAAACAAATTTATCAAAATATGTTCTTCTTCCAGATATCATCCAAGAACCATTGTATAAAGCTCCTTCTGCTAAAAACTTTGATGATAGAAGACTTATATTTCCAGATCCCTTACTAAAATCCCAATATTTTTTTATAGGATTACTATCCGATAAACGGCCATTCTTAGAGTCACCCTCTCTAGCAGTAACATTTAATACCGAAGATAATCTTCCACCATAGTTTGCAGGAAAGCCTCCAGCTAAAAATTCTGAATCTGATATCATATCAGAATTAAACGTTGAAAATACTCCACCTATATGATAAGGATTATAAATTTCAGTCCCATCTAATAGAATAAGATTTTCATCAGGGCTCCCACCCCTTACAATTAAAGCTGCATTAAAATCATTACTTGCACTAACACTTGGTAAAAGTTGAAGCGTCCTAAATAAATCAGCTTCTACAAAAGCAGGTGCCCTTCTAATATCTCTATTTGAAATATTAACCCTGCTAATATCTACTTTTTTTTCAAATCGCATTCTTTCAGCAGAAACTTTAATTTCATCTACGTCTATCAGCTGCGGGATCAATTCAATATCTAATCTAATATTTTTATTTTCTATTACAATATTATTATTAGAGATAGAATAGCCTATCATCATAACTTTTAAATTATAAGATCCATTATTAATTTTTGGGAAAATATAATAGCCATTAATATCTGAAGCGGTACCAATATCATTATTTTCAATAATTATATTAGCAAAAGGTAGAGGCTCACCAGTTTCTTGATCTTTTATAGTTCCAGATATGGATGCACAAAAGATATATGTGAAAAATGTAAAAAATAATACTATATTTTTCATTATATTATTTATTTATAGGGAATTAATAAAATCTAACAACTATTAGAAGAAAATAAACTAATTACAAAATGCTATGTAAAAAATCTATAAATTAATCATACTTAAGCTTCAGGAATAATACTAACTTGCTTTTTATCTCGACCTTTTCTCTGAAACTTTACAGTACCATTAATCAAGGCAAAAAGTGTATCATCCCCACCAATACCAACATTCTCTCCTGGATGGATCCTTGTTCCACGCTGTCTAACTAAGATACAACCTGAATTAACATATTGTCCGTCAGCACGCTTTGCCCCTAATCTTTTGGATTGACTATCTCTACCATTCTTTGAGCTTCCTACACCTTTTTTATGCGCCATTTCTTATTCCTTTGTTTCTTTCTTTGCAGCTGGTTTCTTTGCAGCTGGTTTCTTTGCAGCTGGTTTCTTTGCAGCTGGTTTCTTTGCAGCTGGTTTCTTTGTAGCTGGTTTCTTTGTAGCTGGTTTCTTTGTAGCTGGTTTTACTTTCTTATCTGAGGATACTTTTGAAGAACTAGTAGACTTTACAGATTTAGATCCCTCATCACTACTTTTTGAAGTAGCTTTTCTCAATTTACCTACTTTACCAACTTTTAAAATACTATATTCTTGTCGATGCGTATTTTTTTTCTGGTAGCCTTTTCTTCTTTTAAATTTAAATACAACAATCTTTCTCTCCTTGCCATGGGATACTATTTCGGCATCTACTTTTACTCCTTCAACTGTAGGGGTTCCAACTTTCTTATTTTTACCATCATCCATATAAAGAATTTTATCAAAAACAACTTTACTTCCTACACTACTATCAACATATGGAACCTTTATTGAACTTCCCTCTTCTACTTTAAACTGTTTCCCAGCAAACTCTATTAATGCATACATACCTTTTCGTCCTATTATTTAGCCCAGAAATTTATTTAATATTTTACTTTATTCGCAAGTTAAACTTCATCAGTTACATCTTGCCTTCTTTTTTTAGAATATACCTTAAACTCATGAGGTGATAAATGGCTATCTTTTTGAACCTCAATCAAAATCCAATTATCCCACATAAAGCCAGATATTACTTTAGATTTAGTCTCATTAATGTAGTCTACCATTTCTGGATTTAAAGTAATTCTAAGTCGTCTATCCTTTGCTTTTTGTCTAAACCTTTTAAGCCAATTTTCCAATCTAGTAAGCGTCGTCTCATGAGACCCAATCATACCTAAACCTTTACAGGTAGGGCATTCCACGCTAACAGTATGTAATAGGCTCAACCCTATTCTCTGCCTAGTCATTTCAAGTAAACCAAAGGTTGAGAACTCTGTTAACGAAACTTTTGCTCTATCATTCATTAAATGAGATCGAAGTTCATTATATACTTTTTTTCTATTCGCAATTTCTTTTAAATCAATAAAATCTATTACTATTAAACCTCCAATATCTCTTAATCTTAATTGACGAGCAATTTCACGAGCTGACTCCAAATTAATTTTTAATGAATTCGATTCATGGTCTTTTTTACCAATGTATCGTCCACTATTAACATCAATTACTACCATAGCTTCAGTATGCTCTATTACTAGATGGGCCCCACTCTTCATCCATACTTTGCGTTTTAAAGACTTTTCAATTTGCTCTTCAATTTTATTGGTATTAAATATAGTCCCTTTGCCCTTCATAAGCGCTAAATTTGAGAGCTGTTCAGGGCTAACATCTTTTAAAAACATAGAAAATCTTTTGTAAAGAGCTTTATCATCTACTAATAATCGCTTGACTTGTGGCGTAAAAAGATCTCTAATAACTTGATCCGAAGTTGTAAAATCAAAATAAACACAAGATGGAGCTTTTTTCTTTTTAATTTTCTGATCTAAATCCTTCCATTTTGACCAAATCCTATTAAAATCAGACTCTAATAGAGCATCATCTTTACCTTTAGCAATAGTCCTAACAATTAAACCAAAATTATCTGGCTTAAAATCTTTTACAGTTCTTCTAAGCCGACGCTTTTCGTATTTATCTGATATTTTTCTAGAAATTCCAATATAATTACCATTGGGAACCAAAACCATTAAACTACCGGGAATTGACACTTCGGTTGTTACCCTTGGTCCTTTCCCGCTAAAGGGTTCTTTGATAACTTGAACAAGAATATCATCTCCAATAGAAAGATCTTTTTCTGGGTTGAAATTCTGTTTGCTAGAATTTTTATTCTTTGATTTCTTGCCATCATCGTCATCATCATCAAATGATAAATTATTTAGATTTTCAGGGCTACCTATTTCGGAAAAAGGTAAAAACGCATTCGATTCGTAACCAATATCAATAAATGCAGCCTGCATTCCAGGAATTACATTTTGCACCTTTCCTTTATAAATATTACCAACCATACGATCATGGTCAGCTCTTTCGATATGAAGCTCTACTAATTTTTTATTTTCAGTAACAGCTATACGAGTTCCGCCAGCTGAAACATTAATAAACATCTCTTTCTCAGTTGCCATTTTTTATTCCTACATTATTTTCTGAAAAAATAGATGAATTAAATCAATATATCGATTTTAAGGGAAAGGAGAATAAAACTTAAGATTTATAAAATTAAAATTTGCACTCAGGTAATATAAATTCCTGAAATTAATTAGAAAAAAAATTATACGGTATAATAAAAAAACCTATCCCAAAATAATCGTGTTTTAAAATAAAACTATTTAATCACAATCTATTTATTACCATTCAATTTAAATAGTATTATAATGATAAACCAACCTAATTGATTAAACCTTCATATGTAAAAATTTATGATTACAACCAATTATCATTGTTAATGATGCTCCAAATCCAATAAATAGAAATAATAAATGTGTTGATACATATTCAAGGGCAAATCCCACTAAACCAATTGAAAGAGCTGTAGTGCCCATTACAGCCATATAGCTCATTGCGAAGACTCTACCTCTCTTTGAATCAGGTACTATTTTTTGAATAATAGTTGTTCTAGATATAGTAATTAAAGGGATAGCAATACCATGTATAAAAAGTAACAATAAAGCTAGCATAGGTGTTTGAATAAAATACAACAATGCGTAGGTAAGACCATCAGCAACAATGCCAAATAATAAAATATATACTGGACTAAATCGTTTTAACAAATATATAAATAATACTGAACCAAAGATCATGCCTAGAGCCATAGATGATTCTAATTTTGCTAAAGTTAAAAAATCAGAGCGCAAAACTTCTTTTACAAATACAGGTATACCAATTATAGCTGGTCCCATTATAAAAATATTATTAGTTGAAGTCATAATAAATAACGTTTTAAGATTACTATTTTTATTTAGATATCGCTTCATCAAGCTAATTTGATCCCAATTGAAAGTAATATTATTGCTTTTTCTTTTAGTCAAAGGAATTCGCATAAATTTTATAAAAATAAATGATAGAAAAAAGCTTATAGCATCTAAAGTAAAGAGATGGATGATTCCGAATAGAGCTATACCCAAACCTGCAAATAAAGGACCAATCAAATGCGCCATCTGCGATGATACAGAAATCGATGAATTTGCTATTGGTAATTCATCAATAGTTGTAATTTCTGGAATCAAACTATCTCGAGCAGGATTAAAAAATGATGAGACAATCGATAAAAAAAAAGTGACTGCACCAATCAATATTGGTGAGATAAAATTATACATCAAGCTTATAGGTATAATTAATATTACAAAAAACCTAATTAAATCAGCTGTTAGCATAATAAACTTTCTATTATAATTATCAGCAGCGTTCCCTGCAATAAGGCCAAACATAAGTACTGGTAGATAAGCACTCATTGAAACAAGAGCGGTCAGACTCTTTGATCCCGTTACATTCAGCATCAACCAAGGCAACGCAATCATAAAGATAACATCTCCTACTGATGAAATTAAATGTCCAAACCAAAGTAACTTAAAATTTCTATTATAAAAAATTGAACTAAACACAGCTTTAAAAATTAAATAAAAAAAAACTTAATTTTTCTAAGATTATTATTTGTTCATTTTTTTTAATAATTAGTAAATTAGAACTTGAAATAATAATGTCATTTAACAAATTAAGTAAGGGAGATTTATTCATGGCATATATAATTGCTGACCCGTGTGTTGGCACTTGTGATACAGCATGTGTTGAAGTGTGTCCTGTAGACTGCATTCATGGACCTGAAGATAAAGAAGGTGCTGGAGCTGAAGCTAAAGAAAGCAGCTTTGATCCAACTGACAAACAGCTTTACATCGATCCAGAAGAATGTATAGATTGTGGTGCATGTGAACCAGAATGTCCAGTTGAAGCAATATTCGAAGAAGATGCTATCCCAGAAGAATGGAAAAGCTTTATCAAAATTAATTATGATTGGTTTGGCCGAGATTATGATGGTTAAATAAAATTGTTAATTAAATACTTCGATAACGGCTGTCTATTTTAGGCAGCCGTTGTTAATTAAGGAAAAAATGACTCAAAATGAAATTAATGATATATTAAAACAAATTAATTATCCTGGATTTAGCAGAGATATAGTTTCTTTTGGAATGGTGGAAAAAATTTCTATTTCAGATGAAGAAATATTAATTATTTTAAAAATAAATTCAGATAATAAAAATATACTAAATCAACTTTCTAGTGAAATTAAAAATAAACTATCTCAAGTTAGTAAAAAAAATATAACGATAGATATAAAAGTTCCTGCACCTCAAGCATCTAATGACAATCAAATACAAGGCGCAATAAATCTTCAATCTATAAAAAATGTAAAAAATACTATTGCTATTGCAAGTGGTAAAGGAGGTGTTGGTAAATCAACGGTATCAATAAATTTAGCAGCTGAATTAAGTAAAGAATTTAAGGTTGGGGTTTTGGATTTAGACATTTATGGTCCCAGCCTTCCTATGTTAGTAGGAGAAACTAGACAGCCTGAGATGACTAGTGATCAAAAACTTATACCGATAAATAAATATAATATGCAGCTAATGTCTTTTGGTTTTATTAACAATCAAAATGCTCCTACTGTATGGAGAGGGCCAATGGTTTCTAGAATGGTCCAACAGTTTTTTGATGATGTTGAATGGGGAAAATTAGATTATCTAATCTTAGATCTGCCGCCTGGTACTGGAGACATTCAACTTACGTTAGTGCAAAAACTCGCTTTAACAGGAGCAATAATTGTGACTACCCCTCAAGATCTCGCATTATTAGATGTTAAAAAGGGTGCAGACATGTTTGAAAAGGTTAATACTCCAGTTATTGGAGTAATAGAAAATATGACACATTTTTTATGCCCAAATTGCAACCAATCTAGTAAAATTTTCCCAGGTACAGGAGGGGCTGATGAAAGCAATCGATTAGACGTACCTCTTTTGGGAGGAATACACCTTAGCCCTGAGCTAGCGATGTCTGCAGATGAAGGAAAACCGTATGTCCTTCAATACGAATCATCACTTATTGCAAAAGAATATTCTAAAATTGCTCACCATTTAAAGCAATTATAAATTAAATTTTCTTGAAAATTAATTCCATTTTAAAATAGTAATACTTTATTGATTATTCCTTATTAATCCGTTAATTTACAAGACTATATCAAAATCTAATTTTGCAATTATTATAGTAAATAAATGAACAATTTTAATATACCAAAACATATAGCTATCATTATGGATGGTAATGGTCGCTGGGCGTCATCTAAAGGGCAACCCAGAATATCAGGGCATCGTGAAGGAGTTCGCACTGTCCGTAAAATCACTGAATTTTGTGGAGAATTAGGAATTAAAATCCTAACCCTTTATACTTTTTCTGCTGAAAACTGGAGTAGGCCTACATTAGAAGTCAATGCCCTAATGAAGCTTCTAGTTACATCACTTAAAAGAGAAGTTAATAATCTGATGAAAAATAATGTAAAGTTTACTGTCATTGGTGAGATCCAGAAATTAGATAATAATATTCAAGCAGCCTTAAAAGAAGCTATACAAAATACCAAGGATAATACAGGATTGAATTTAAATCTAGCTCTAAACTATGGAAGTCGACAAGAAATAATTAATGCTACTAAACATATAGCGAAGAAGGTTCAAATAGGTGAACTAACTTTAAATGGAATTAATGAAAAAACCTTTACAAATGAACTTTATACAAATAAAATGCTAGACCCTGACCTTTTAATTAGAACAGGGGGCGAATCAAGAATAAGTAATTTCTTATTATGGCAAATTGCGTATACTGAAATACATATAACAGATGTTTATTGGCCGGCTTTTAGTAAAAATGAATTATTAGAAGCAATTTCCGACTTTCAAACACGAGAAAGAAGGTATGGAAAAACTTCGGAACAATTGTGCTCAAATAATAATTAAATTTATTTATATATGTTAATTATGTCAAAAAATATTATACGATTATCTTTTAGAATATTGATATCGCTGTACTTTATCTCTAATATTTTCTCTCAAAACGATAAAATTATGATAATGGATATTGTGGTTGAAGGGAATAATCGGCTATCTGATCAGGATATTCAGCGCAATGCTCGAATGTATAAGGGAATGAACATAAAGGGGCCTGAGATTCAACAAGCAATTAATAGGTTATGGAATCTTAAACGATTTAATAACATACAAATTGTAATAGATAGTGAAACGAGTGAAGGAATATATTTACGTATAATTGTTGAAGAAAACCCCAGCCTTGGTGAGATTAACTTTAAAGGTAATAAGAAAAAATCCTCTAAATCATTAAATGAAGAGATTCAATTAAAACCTGGCCAAATCTTAACTCCTAACTCTATTTTTGAAGCAATGGAAACAATTCGAGCCCTCTATTCTGAAAAACATTATCATTCCATTGAAATAGATACCCTTAGTTCTTTTTCAAAAAACGAACTAACTAAGGATCTTACTTTTATAATTACTGAAGGTAGAAAAAATAAAATTAAAAAAATAAATTTTTCTGGAAATAATATTTTTTCAGATAACAAACTTTCTAAAATCTTTAAAGAAAATAAAGCTCAAAAATGGTATGCACCGTGGAGAGGAACTTGGAAAAAAGACTTACTAAAAAGTGATAAAGATCTTTTATATGATTTTTATAACAATAAAGGATACCGAGATTTTTATATAATAGAAGAGAATATTGAGACGTCAATTGATAAAGGTGATATTGATATATCATTCAAAATATATGAAGGACCACAATATAAAATTCGTAACGTTACATGGAATGGTAATTATGTACATAGCGATAAAGAATTAAGCTCAAGATTAGGCTTTTATAAAGGAGATATTTTTGCTCAAGATAAATTTCAATTAGCTTTATCAGAAAGAGTTAACCCTTTATATTCTGATGCTGGATATTTTTATTTTCAAGCTATTCCAAGCTACACACCTATAGGCCTAGATTCTCTCGATATAAACTTTACAATAACTGAAAATCAAATAGTTCATGTAAGAAAAATAAATATTAAGGGAAATAAGCGGACATTTGATAATGTTATAAGAAGAGAATTAAGAGTTTATCCTGGGGATCTTTTTAGTCGAAAGAAGCTTATGGACAGCTATAGAGATATATTTATGCTTAATTTTTTTGAAAATGTTATTCCTAATGTTATCCCTGTGAATGATGAAGAAATTGATATTGAGCTAGAAGTTTTTGAAAAAAGTACTGGACAAGCTAACTTTTCTATGGGTTATAACGGCATACATGGCTTCACTGGAGGTGGTGGATTCGAATTCCCTAATTTTAGAGGGCGAGGGCAAACTTTATCTATTAGTTATCAGAGAGGATTAAATGCATCTGCAAATAACAATTCTATGTCTAGTTATACTCCAACAAATTACACGAGCAATCAAAATGCCTCAGCCTATCAATCATTTTCTTTAAATTTTGTTGAGCCTAGACTATTAGACACACCCAATCTAATAGGAGCAAGTTTTTTCTATACTGAACAAGGCCAAGGACAAAACAACTATCTACCATTTGATATAAAAAAGCATGGTGGATCATTAAGATGGGGGCGAAGATTTAAATGGCCTGACTATTTTTTTAGAGGATCATGGATGTTAAGAGGATCAAATAATACATACATCGCAGATAATCCTGCCGATTTTTCTCAATCGTTTAATATTAATGATATTACAATCAATCAAAATGGAAATCTATTCTCTTTTTCTTCTTCAGGAATCTCATTGACACAAGTAATTACTAGAGATAGCAGAAATCATCCAGAGTTTCCTTCTAATGGTTCAAGATCAATATGGACAAGCACCTTATCAGGCTCTTTTTTAGGGGGAAATCAAGATTACCATAAACATGAACTTGATTTTAATTGGTTTACACCTCTACATAATAAAGTTACAATATCTCAAATTTTTAAAATTGGTACTCTAAAAGGAATTGAAAAAAATAATTCAGAACGCTCAATCATACCTCCTGGTGTACGTTTTATCATGGGTGGTACCGGTATTCCACAGGGAGAAATGTTGAGAGGATATCAGGAAAATAAAGTTGGCCCTTATGGCGCTTATAGTGGAACAAGAGGTGGCGATATAATGATTAGATATTCATTAGAACTACGCTTTTTATTATCAGAAAGTCCCACTATATATACTTTGTCATTTTTTGATATGGGTAATGTTTGGTCTGAATTTGATGTGTTAGACCCCTTTGAATTAAAGCGCTCTGCAGGTTTAGGTATTAGGGTGTTTATTCCTATGCTGGGTATGCTAGGGTATGATATTGGTTATGGATTTGATTCTACTGAATATAATGTTGAACCAAATGGTTGGGAATATCATTTAATTTTTGGAATGCCATTTTAAAATGTAATTGAATATTAATAAGGAGAAAGATAAAAAATGAATATAAGAAAATTATTAGTCTTAACATCTATATTCTTAAGTTTTGCTTTAGCAGATCTTAAAATTGGATATGTTGATTCCAATGAAATAATGAATAATTTTGATGAAGTAAGGCAAGTTCAGGCAGAATTAGAAAAAGAACAACGCCGATTAGAAGCTGAATTTAATGAGTTGGCATATAGCCTTGATAGTTTAAAGCAAGACTATGATAGACAGCGATTGTTAATGAGTGACTCTCGAAGGACAGAAAAAGAAAATGAGATAGTTAATATGGAAAAATCTGTTCAAAAGTATCAATTAGATAAATTTGGCCCAGAAGGTGAAATCTATCGAACTCAAAATCAACTTCTAAAGCCTGTTTTGGCTAAAATAGATGCAGCGATTCAAAAAGTTGGTAGTGAGCAGGGTTATGATTTTATTTTAGATGCTATGTCTGGGGCCCTATTATATGCTCTTGATTCTCACAACCTTACTGAAAGCGTAATGGATGAACTCGCTAAATCTGAAGGATCTGTTAAAAAATAGTTTTGTTTACGATATCTCAAATAGCAAAAAAAATAAATGGAGAAGTAATTGGTAATTCCAATCTTACTATTATTGGTGTTTGCGATATACAAGAAGGCCAAAATAAACAGATATCATATATAGATTCAAAAGAATATATCCCTTTATTTGATACAACAAAAGCTAGCGCGCTAATTGTAAATAAAGAATTTAAACTTTACAGAGAAGATATGGTTTTAATTAAAGTCAATAAACCAGCAAAAAGCTTTATTGATATTGTAAGTTTATTTCATCCTAAAGAAAAAACTGAAGCTTTCAGAGATAAAACTGCTATTATACCTAGTAGCTGTTCCATTGGAGACAAAGTAACTATTTGTGCTAATGTCGTTATTGAAGACAATGTTATTATTGGTAATAATGTAAAAATTAGCACTGGTTCATTTATTGGAAAAAACTCCATAATTGGTAACAATACTATTATCAATCCAAATGTAACTATATATAATAATATTGAAATTGGTAATTTCTGCTCAATTGATTCTGGAACGGTAATAGGGGCCGATGGCTTTGGATATATTAAAGAAAATAATTCCTATCATAAAATACCTCATATAGGAAAAGTTATTATAAAAAACAATGTTAATATAGGATCGAGCTGTTGTATTGATAGAGGAACTCTTTCAAATACAATTATTGGCGAAGGAACTAAGCTTGATAACCTTATACATATTGCCCATAATGTTAAAATAGGAAAAAATTGTGCTATTGCCGGACAGGTAGGGATAGCTGGAAGCACAATCATAGAAGATAATGTGATTTTAGCAGGACAAGTAGGTATTATTGGCCATTTAGTTATTGGAGATGGTTCAACAGTAGCTGCTAAATCCGTTGTTTTTCAATCAATACCATCTAAATCCTTTGTATCAGGTATTCCTGCAAGACCGCATAAAGAAAGAATGCGACAAGATGTATTAATAAATCAACTACCTAATATTTTAGATAGAATTAGAAATTTAGAAAAATAATTTGTACTTTAAGGACTATTAATTTGATTTCAAACAAACAACATCCAAGACAAACTACAATCAAAAAAACACTAAGTATTAGTGGTGTAGGATTACATACAGGTGTAAAATCTACTGCTACATTTAAACCTGCACCAGAAAATTCTGGAATTAGATTTAAACGACTAGATTTAAATAATTGTCCAGAAATAACTGCAGATATTGATCACGTGATTGATATATCTAGAGGTACAACAATTGGCCTAGATAACTTTAGAATACATACAGTTGAGCATATATTATCTGCAGTTTTTGGTCTTCAAATTGATAATATATTAATTGAATTAACTGAAAAAGAGCCTCCTGTAATGGATGGTTCTGCAATTCCATTTGTAAATATACTTTTAGAATCAGGCATAAAAGTACAAGATGCTCTCAGAGATGAATTAATAATAGATAAAACTATTACATATACAGATCCTCAAAAAGAAGTTGATATTCACATTCTACCTTCAGATAAATTTAGAGTTACCTTTATGACGGATTACAAGGTTAAGCATTTAGGCACTCAGTATACTGCAATGTATTCCCTTGAAGAAGATTTTATTGAGCAATTTGCACCTTCAAGAACATTTTGTCTTTATTCAGAAATTATTGCATTAAATAACCTGGGTCTTATAAAAGGAGGTAGCTTAGATAGTGCAATCGTTTTTGTTGATAAAGAGTTTGAAAAACAAGAAGTAAAAGATTTAAAAAAATTATTCAACTTTAAAAATGATTTTTTTATTGGAGAAAATGGAATTTTAAATGGAACATCGCTCCGCTTTAATAATGAACCAGTTAGGCACAAGGTTGTAGATCTAATTGGAGACTTTGCATTATTAGGTATACCTATCAGAGGTCATATTATTGCAGCTAGATCCGGTCATGCCGCTAATGTAGAATTAGTTAAAAAAATAAAGAAAACATATTCTAAAAAATTAGCACTTCGAAAAAAACAAAGAGAAGAACCGCAAATCACATTTGATATTGAATCAATTATGAAGATTCTACCTCATCGATACCCTTTTTTACTCATAGATAGAATATTAGCTCTAGATCCTGGGAAAATAGTTCATGCAATAAAAAATGTTACAATTAATGAACCATTTTTTAAAGGACATTTTCCAGGACAACCAATATTCCCTGGAGTTTTAATTCTTGAAGCAATGGCGCAAGCTGGAGGTTTTTTAGTATTAAATAGTATAGATAATCCTGAATCTAAGCTCATGTATTTTACAGGAATAAATAAAAGTCGATTTAAAAAAACTGTAGTACCAGGAGACCAAATGTATTTTGAAGTTACCCTTGATAAGTTTAGGCTTGGAACATGTAAAATAAGTGGATCCGTTAAAGTTAATGATACTATAGTTGCAGAAGCTGAAATGATGGCTTCTGTTGTAGATAGGAGGTCTTAATATTTCTAACAACATATCATCAAGCTCCATTATTCATTCATCAGCAAAAATTGGAAAAAATGTGTCTATCGGTCATTTTGTAATTATTGAAGAAAATGTTACCATTGGAGATGATACCTGGATAGATGCAAATTCTCATATTAAATCTTATACAGCCATTGGAAAAAGATGTAAAATTTTTAATGGAGCAGTAGTAGGTGAGATCCCTCAAGATCTCAAGTTTGAGGGTGAAAAAACTAAATTAATAATTGGTAATAATACAACTATTAGAGAATTTTGCACTTTAAATAGAGGAACAAAGGATAGTGGTGTAACTAAAATTGGGAATAATTGCCTCCTAATGGCATATGTTCACGTAGCTCATGATTGCATTATAGGTGATAATTCTATTTTAGCCAATGGCGTACAATTAGGAGGTCATGTTGAAATTGGTAATAATACAACAATTGGAGGAATGACTCCTGTGCATCAATTTTGCAAAATTGGTGATTTTGCTTTTATTGGTGGAGGACTTAGAATAGTACAAGATGTCCCGCCATTTATTCTAGCAATGGGCGAGCCATTAAAATTTAGTGGACTGAATACCGTAGGTTTGAGAAGAAATAATTTTTCATCTGAAGTAAGAAATAATATTAAAAAAGCCTATTCAATTATCTATAAATCTGAAATGAATAGAACTCAAGCTCTTACTGCCATAAAAAAAATGTTTAAAAAAGTTTCAGAAATAGATCAAATAATAAATTTTATAAATAATAGCTCTAGAGGGTTGATTTAATAAAATGAAAATTATATGTACTATTATTCTAATTAATATAATTTTTTGCAAATCAGATCCAGAAATAGCATCTCAAACAAGTATTTTCCCAATTTATAATTCTATTAATACCAAGCCTGCAATTTTTATTGGTTCTAATAGCAAAAATAATAATGCTATTTTTGCTATTAAATTTTTTCCTACTTTAAATTTATCAACAGGTGGAATGTTAGCTCTAGCAAAAGACAATAACGATCTCTATATAAATTATAAATTTGATATGGGATATATACCTAATTGGAGATTATTTGATTTTTCTGAAAATATTATCCAAATTGGAATTGAAAGACATCGTTTTAGCAAAATGGGAGGTTTTAGATGGTTCAATCTATCATTCATTCAATCTATTAAGCTCAAATATATAAATATTAATATAGGCTGGAATAAAATTCTCACCAAAAAATGGGAGCGCAATAGTGTTTTAATTGCTAGCAATATTAAATTGATTGATAATATTTTTTTTCAATTAGGATATAATTCTTTTTTTAATCCTAAATTTAACTTTTCCCCTTTTATTTTATTAAATATAACAATATGAAAAATATTGGAATTTTAGGTTCAACTGGCTCAATAGGAACACAAACACTGGATGTGATTGATTCTATGCCAAACAAATATAATGTAAAGTATCTTACGGCAAATTATAATGTGAAAAATTTAGCGCAACAAGCAGTTAAATACAACCCAGAAACTGTCTGTATTGTTCAAGAAAATCTTAAAGAGGAGCTGGCTTCTTATTTACAAAATACTAATATTGAAATTACAGCTGGAAGAAATGCACTAATAGAAATATCGCGAAAAAATAATATAGATTTAGTTATGAATGGCCTAGTAGGCGCTGCAGGCATGGAGCCAACTATTGAAGCTATAAAAAATGGGGTGGATGTAGCATTATCAAATAAAGAATCAATGGTAATGGCTGGCGGTATAATAAACGAGTTGTTAAAAATAAATAAGTGTAATTTATTCCCTGTTGATAGTGAACACAGCGCTATATGGCAGTGTCTTCAAGGCGAAAATAATAATGAAATTAAGCGTATTATTTTAACGGGATCCGGAGGGCCTTTTAGAGCCCGCGATAAAGAAACATTTGATAGAATTACTTTAAATGAAGCATTGAAACATCCTAACTGGGATATGGGTAAAAAAATAACAATCGATTCAGCTACTATGATGAATAAAGGTTTAGAAGTTATAGAGGCATATTGGTTGTTTAAGTTGACTATTGATCAAATAGATATTATTGTACATCCAGAATCGATAATTCATTCAATGGTTGAATTTATTGATGGTTCTGTTAAAGCTCAATTGGGTACCCCAAATATGAAAATACCAATCCAATATTCATTAACTTATCCCAATCATGCTTTAAATGAAGAAGATAAACTGAATTTAACTAAAATTGGTAAGCTTAATTTTGAAGAACCTGATCTTCAAAAGTTTCCATGTATTAAATTAGCTTATGAAGCTCTAGAATCAGGTGGAACAAGTCCAATTGTTTTGAATATTGCAAATGATAATATAGTTGATGCCTTTTTAAAAGAAAAAATTACTTTTAATCAAATACCTCAATTAATTGAAAGCGCAATCTCTAGTCATGAGTGGTCAAAAATAGTGACTATAGAAACAATTTCTTATTTAACTGATTGGACTAACAATTTTATTAATACGCAAGTCAACTCATATGCATAAATTAAATATATAACATTATGATACTTACTATACTTTCATTCATTTTTGTAATTGGCGTACTTGTTTTCGTACATGAACTCGGACATTTTTTAGCAGCTAAGTCGGTCGGAGTTAGAGTAGAAAAATTCTATTTAGGGTTTAATTTTTGGGGACTAGGTTGGAAAAAAATATATAAAGGAACAGAGTATGGTATAGGTCTTTTCCCTATGGGAGGATATGTAAAAGTAGCTGGGATGATAGATGAATCTATGGATGTAGAAACTACCGGTGCCCCCGATGAATTTAAATCCAAAAATATGTTCCAAAAAATATGGATTATGTCTGCCGGTGTAATTATGAATTTTTTGCTTGCTGTCCTAATCTTTAGCCATCTTACCTACCATAATGGTATTGATGATCCTGATCCAAGAGCTATAATTGGCGATGTATATCCGGAATTTCCAGCTGATAGTTTAGGTCTAAAAGCTGGTGATGAAATTTTATCAATAGATGAGATTTCTATTACTAACTGGGAAACTATGACCAAACAGATTCAAAGCAAACCAGAACAAAAAATCAAAATAACTTGGCTAAGAAATGGAATTGAAAACCATGGGAATGTTATTACAAAATCAAATCCTCAATTAGTTAAAGATGAATTAATTGATATGGGTATGATTGGTATTATGCCACTATTACATCACCGTGAAGCTGACTTTTTAGAATCTATTTCTATTGGAATGTCTCAAACAGCTCACGTACTTAGCTTAACTGCAAGAAGCTTATTTGCTTTAGCAAAAGGTAATGTATCTATGAAGGAAATGGCTGGACCAATAATGATTGCTAAAATAGCAGGTGAAACCGCATCTGTTGGCTTTTCTGCACTTCTTGGTTTAATGGCCTTTATTAGTATAAATCTTGGTTTTATTAATATTCTTCCAATTCCAGGTCTTGATGGGGGTCATGTTATAATTGCATTAATTGAAGGAATTATTAGAAGAGATTTACCAATTAAAATTAAAATGGGAATTCAACAAATTGGCATATTATTATTGTTATTATTATTTATCACTATTATGATAAATGATGTTCAACGTTTATTTCAATAGGTTATTAAATAAGGAGTCCTTATGAGTACAGAAAAATTTCGTGATCCAGATTATAAATCAGATGAAAACACTAAAAAAGAAATAGAAGAACTGCATAGTAATGGAGAAAGTTTATCTCAAGTTCAACTAAAATATGCTAATATGAAAAATGCAAAATTAGTGAATGCGGACTTATCTAATGCTGATTTAACACGAGCTGACTTCTCCGGTGCAAGTTTATATGGTGTTAACTTAGAAGGTGCAACACTATTTAAAACGAACTTTGAAGGCGCAAATTTAAAATCATCTAACATGAAAAGATGCAATATGTTAGGTGCAGACTTTACCAATACAAAATTAAATAATATTGATTGGGGATCTGAATCTAAAGTTATAAATGAAATAGAGGCAGAATCTGCTGTAGAGTCTGGAGATATAGCAACTGCTAAAGATAAATATAATGAAGCTGAAGATATCTATAGATCTCTAAAAATCAGTATGCAATCTCAAACACTTGGAGAAGATGTAGGCAGAGTATTTATAAGGGAGATGGTAGTCAAAAGAAAACAAATGCCAAAATTTTCTCCTCTTCGAATGATTTCTAAGTTAATTGAAATGACAACAGGATATGGAGAAAAAGTTGGAAATATTTTTTATACTGTTTTAATTGTTATAATTGCATGTGCAGGGCTTTATGGAATTGCAGGAGTCCAATATGGAGATTATGTATTGGGTTTTAAAGGTGATGTTGATCAATTTGGTGGAATTTTAAATGTAATCGGAAACTTATTTTATTTTAGTGTCGTAGTATTTTCAACTGTTGGATTTGGTGAGATTGTACCAATAAATTTAATGGGCAAAACAGTTATGATAATTGAAGGACTGGTAGGTGGGCTTATATTATCCATATTAATCATAGCTGTTTATAAACAATTGATGGATAGATAAAATATTTTAATAATATCTTAAGGGGAAATATGTTATATAAATTAAAATTAATTATTTTTATTGCAATAAGTGCAATATTTGTTTCTTCATGTGGAGAAGATAAAGCGAATTCAAAGATAAAATCAAAAAAGTCAAATCTTAATATAAAGGGCAGTATTGACAAAAAAAATGATTTAGATGATTTTGGGGGTAACAAATTTGTTGAAAAGTTAAAAGCTTTTAATAATAGTTCATCAAAAGATATTTCAAATAAATACTGGGGATGGAATACAAATCCTAACCCTTCTTCTATTGGAGATAAAAATGCAATTAAGGGCGGTATGATTACTATTCTTGGAGATCAAGAATATCCTTCAACTTTTAGAAGTGTAGGAAAAGATTCTAGAAGTCAAATTCTTTCTCTTCTAGATTACTTGCAATATGAACCTTTACTCATTTATGATTATGAAAACCTAGAATGGTCTCCTGCTTTAGCAACTCACTGGAAAGTTTCTTCTGATTCCCTAACCTACTGGTACCGATTAGATCCAAGAGCTAAATGGGCAGATGGCAAAGAATTAATTGCAGAGGATATAATTTCAACATTTAAGTTATTAATTGATGCAGGGCATGAAGATCCAAATGTTTCAGCTTTCTGGGGAGATTCATTTGAAACACCAATCGCAAAATCAAAGCATATTATTGAAGTTACTGCAAAAAAGAAAGACTGGAGAACTTTTAGATACTTTTCTGGAGGGCTATTCGTATATCCATCTACCTATTTAAATAAGGTTGATGGCGCAGGTTTTATAGAAAAATATGATTTTACATTTATGCCAGGAACGGGACCTTATGAATTTGATAAAGAGGCTTCAAAAAAAGGAAATGAAGGTTATATAGTATTAAAAAAGAGAGCTGATTGGTGGGCAGAAAATGAAAAAGTAAACCAAGGTCTTTACAATTTTGATGAGATTAAATTTATATTTATCGAAGATGAAAATCAACAAGTAATAAGTTTTTTTAATGGTGATTATGATATTTTTCCGTGGTCTAGAGCTCAATGGTGGGTTGAAAGATTTACTGATGAAAAATATAAAGAACTTAAACAAGGATGGGTGCAAAAAATAAAAATATTTAACTACCTGCCTAAAGGCCCAAGTGGAATAGTTTTTAATACCAAAAAGACACCATTTGATAACGTTAATATTAGAAAAGCTTTATCATATATGTTTGATGTTGATAAATTAAATAAAAGATTGTTTTTTAATGAATATGTTAGACTAAATACATATTTTTATGGTACTCCATACGCAAATCCTAACAATCCTTTAATTTCATTTAGTCCAAAATTGGCTTTAGAACTACTAAATAAAGAAGGATGGGTAAGAAAAAAAGGAGAAAAATGGCTTACTAAAAATAATCAAATTTTTGAATTTGAATTTTTAATTGCCCCAGGAGATGATAGAATATACACTACTCTTCAAGAAGATTTAAAAAATATTGGTGTCAAAATGGAATTTAAACAAGTTGATTATTCCGCAAAATTTTCTACTGTTATGAAAAAAGAATATGAAGTTACATCCCAGGGTTGGACTGCTAATTTTTTTCCTAGCCCTGAAGGTATAATGCATTCAAAATATGCAGACGAAGTAGAAGTCACAAATATTACATCTATGGCAAATCCAGAGCTTGATAAATTAATTGAACAATACAATGCTGAATGGAGTGCAAAAAAACGAATAAAATATGCTCATCAAATTGATAGTATTGCTGTAAATATGTTCCATTATGGGTTAGGATGGACAAGTCCATATGGTGCAAGAATGCTATATTGGAATAAATTTGGTATACCAGAATCTGGTGTGTCATATATTGGTGATTGGAGATCTCCTATTTCAATGTGGTGGATTAATCCAGATAAAGATAAAAATCTAATTGAAGCAAAAAAGAACAATTCTAAATTGAAAAAGGAAAGTGAAATAATTGATTTTTGGGAAAGAAAATAAAAAATAATGTTTCAATATTTCATAAGAAGAGTTCTCTTAATGATTCCAACCTTTTTTGGAACTACGCTGCTAGTATTTTATATTCTTCAATCAGTTCCTGATGGACCTTTTGAACAAGCTGTTAAACAAATTAAAATGGCACAAATGCAAAGTGGTGAAGCTGCTTTTTCTAGTAATAGTGATGGTAATTCCATGGAAATTTCTGAGAATGTTTTAGAAAAACTTCGACAACGTTATGGATTAGATAAACCTATATGGAAAAGGTATTTAATTTGGCTCGGTTTGAGTGAGAAAGAAATTGAATATAAAGAAGCTGAAATTGGAGTTCCATTTAGGTATACTATTAATAATCTTGGTGAAGGCAAATATGTTCCTGTTTCATTACAAAGATGGATCTTAGTAAATAAAGAAGATGATAATAGTTTAGTCATTTATGAAAGTCAAAAAGGAACAGACTTTGAATGGAATACAAATGAGTATAATCTTCTTCCTGAATATTTCGATATCAAACCAGAAGATTGGTCACAGTCTAAATGGAAAATTAAAAATATTATTAATGATAATTTAGCTGGTATAATACTAACTAAAAGACAAGGTATTTTTACTGGTCACTTAGGACATTCTGATAAACATAATGAAAGTGTAGGTACCTTGATTGGAGATAGATTACATATTTCTGGTCTATTTGGTTTAATTGGTTTTATGCTTTCCTACTTAGTATGTGTACCGCTAGGTATTTTTAAAGCACTAAAACACGGATCTAAGTTTGATATTTCTTCAAGTTTCATTGTATTTCTTGGATATTCAATTCCACCATATGCATTAGCTGGTATTTTGTTGTCTGTATTTGCTACAGGAAATATTTTTGAAATGCCTATTCTTCCTAGCCGTGGTTGGCGTCCTGAGGATTGGGAAAGTCTTAGTCTTATTGGCAAAATTACTGGTCAATTTAAACATGCACTTCTACCCATACTCTGTTATATGGCGGGCTCATTTGCAACTCTAACTATTCTTATGAAAAATTCATTAATGGAAAACTTAAGTCAGGATTATGTAAGAACTGCATTTGCAAAAGGTTTAACGGAAAAAAGAGTTATTTTTTTACACACAGTACGAAATTCACTTATACCAATTGCAACAGGAATAGGTGGTATTATTGGACTTTTCTTAGCAGGATCTTATTTAATAGAAAAGATTTTTGGCATAGATGGAATTGGTTTATTATCATTTAAAGCAATTGGTACTAGAGATTATGGAATTATTATGGGATTTTTAGTTATTAGTATATTAATTAAGCTTATTGGAAATTTGATCTCAGACCTTTGTTATGCTTTAATTGATCCTAGAATAAGATTTAAATAGATATGAAAGAATTATCAGAATCAATATTACAAAAAAGAATTAGAAGATTTAAATCCATAAAAAGGGGTTATTATTCTCTAATAGCTATTATAAGTCTATATTTTTTATCTCTCATTTCTCCGTTATGGATAAATAACAAGGCTTTAATTATTAAATATGAAAATAATTTATATTTCCCAGCTGTTTGGGATTTTTTAGATTTTATTCCAGGTGTATCTTACCCTCTTTATGAATCTAAGTTTTTTAAACAGAATATAAATAAATTAGAAGTTGATTTTAGGCTGCTTGATAAAAGGCTTGAAAAGGAAAATAATGGAGACTTTGTAATTATGCCATTATATCCCTATCACCCTCATGAAGATTTGAAAGATGATCTTGATGAGATATTTATTGATTCAAATTTAAATGATCAATATGATTTAGGTGAGCAATTTATAGATGAAAATCAAGATGGTATTTGGAATGAAAATAGTCCTCCTACAAAACCTGTTGGCTTCCAAGGTCGTCATATATTTGGTACAGAT
>MDSW01134797.1_pt1 | contig 39735 bp, 16 predicted proteins | sample 811171 | NCBI WGS metagenome assembly MDSW01 (sample SAMN05326641, study PRJNA326480) | marine metagenome | isolation source: seawater | place: Atlantic Ocean: North West | collected 2012 | reverse complement strand
CCGCGCCCGCCGCGCCCGCCGCGCCCGCCGCGCCCGCCGCGCCCGCCGCGTCGTGGTGGAAGATTCCGCCGTGGATGAACCGAACCGCCGATGCGCCGGCGCCGGAAGCGGCCCCAGCGTCGGAAGCGGCGCCGGAAGCGCCGGACGCGGCGCCGGAAGCGGCCCCGGAGGAGCCGGAGGAGCCGGAGGAGGGGAAGGAGGCGTCGACCTCCTCCTCCTCGTGGAACCTGAAGCCGCCGATGTTCGGGGTGGGCTACCAGCCCTACATGTGATCGTACAGGTCGCGGAACGCCTCGGGGTCGCCGCCGCGTGGGGAGAGCTCGCCGCCGCGTGGGGAGAGCTCGCCGCCTCGTGGGAAGAGCTCGCCGGCGTAGAGGCCGACCAGCGCGCACATCGCGCGCGCCGCCGAGTCCCACGCGACGCCGACGTGACGCGCGTGGTGCGCCCGCAGCCGCGCGCAGGCCTCGTTCCGCGCGCGGTACGCGCCGACGCGGTCGAGCAGCGCCGAGCACTGCGTGAAGCGCCGCGCGAAGGCGGCGAGGTCCGCGGCGGGGTCGGGCAGCGGTCCGCCGTCGCGAAGCGCGCGCTGCAGCGCGTGCAGCAGGCGCGCCGACTCGAGCGGCGAGACGACGGCGGACCACCACGACGCCGGCGGCGTGGGGGTGTGGCGCGCGAGGCCGTCGAGGTCGATGAGCCGGGGCGACGCGTCGCCCGCGACCGCCTCCAACGCGAGCGTGAGCGGCGCCGCGTCCGAGATCCACCCGACCACCCACACGCCCGCGCCCTCGGCCACGCCGCGCAGCTGCAGCACGTGCGGCGCCGGCTGCTCGCCCGCCTCGACCCCCTCGTCGTCGACGGCGAGCACGAGCCGACTGCCCTCGCGCACGCGGAGGCGGAAGGGGCGGTCGAGGTGGGTGGGCGCGTCGGCGTCGGCGAGCCGCACGCAGAAGGCGGTGCAGGCGCCCGAGTCGGCGTCGTCGAGGTACGCGCCGCTCGGCGCGTGGCTCATCGTCGGCGGTGCTTGGAAACAATGAAAAAGAAAAAAAGCAAGTCGGTGCGGGACGAAATCGGCATTTTTTTTTCGCGGACTCCTCAGCAGACCGCCCGCCGCCGCCGGCGCCCGGCGTGGACGCGCGGCAGGATGAGCCGCTCGAGCGCGACGCCGATCGCGACGAGGAGGCACGGCACGCCCACGCACGCGCCGGCGAGGCGCGCGGGGAGCGCGCAGAGCATCGCGCCCACGACCAACGTCGTCATCGCGGCGTCGGCCGCGCGGAGGGAGTCGGGCGGCGAGGCGAGCACGTGGTGCATCGCGAGTGCGGCGGCCGCGAGCATCGGCTGGCGGGCGTCGGCGTTTTCTTTTTACCGTGGGCGGACGAAATCGTGGGGGGCCGCGCTTACGCGGCGAACTCGAGCAGCGCCTTGTGGTCGAAGCCGCCGTCGTAGGTGGTGCGCTCGCCGTTCCGGAAGCGGTAGATCGTCGGGAAGCCCTCGAGGCCCAGCTTCTGCGCCACGCCCTTCTCGCGGTGCGCGTCGACGATGCCGAAGCGCGGGCCGCCCGCGGGCGCGTTGGCCGCCGCGCGGAAGAAGTGCGGCTTCATGTGGACGCAGTGCCCGCACCAGTGCGCCATGGCCATCAGCACGACGTCGGGCTGCGCGACGAACTCGTCGAGGTTCTCGGCGGTGACCTGGTGCACCTTGGGCGCCGCCTCGTCGGCCGCGCCGCGTGTGCCCGTCCGCCCGCGCAGCAGCAGCAGCAGCAGCCACGCGAGGAGGGCGGTGACGACGATCCCAACACCGACTTGCTTCTGACGCGGGGAGAGCTGGGGGAGCGACATCGTCTGGGGGTGGGTGGGAGGGCGATGCGCTGTTTTATTTCTACGCGTAGAAAAAGACTCACGGCACGGGACGAAACCGCCACTCGGGCGCCGATGACGGAGAAGTGGGGACCCACGTGGTGGAGCTTCCTGCACAACTTCGCCGCCACCTACCCCTGCGCGCCGTGCGCCGCCGACCGGCGCGCCGCGCACCGCCTCGTCGAGAGCGTGGCCGCGCTGCTGCCGTGCCCGCGCTGCAAGACGCACTTCCAGGCGCTGCTCAAGCGCACGCCCGTCGACGTGCGCGGACGGCGCGCGCTGGCCGAGTGGATGTGGGCGGCGCACAACGACGTGAATCGGCGGTTGGGCAAGCCGGAGATGGAGCTGGAGGAGGCGCTCGCCACCGTCGAGCCGTGCGCGGAATCCGCCGTGGGGGAGGCGCCGGCATCGTTCGAGAGAGGGTGCGCCGACGCTCGCGCGAGCGTGGCGGCGGCCGTCGCGGCGGCGGTGGTGGGACTCGCGCTCGTCGGTCGATGGGCGGTGCGGCGCGCGAGGCGTTGATCCGCGCGCGGCAATTTTTTTGCGCGGTCCTACTAAAGAAGGAGAGCCGGAGTGCGCGACGAACGACACTCGCCCCGGTCCACGGATGTACCTCCTGCCCCACTCGGTCGCGTGGCCCGAGGCCGCGCCGCCGACGCCGCCGACGGTTCCGATGGCGCCGCGCGCGCCGAGGCCGCGCGAGCCGCCCGCCGAGGCCGATCCCACCCCGCCCGCGGTCGCCACGGCGCCGCGTCGGCGGAGCGGCATCGTCATCGAGGTCTCGGTGGAGCAGCTGCTCGTCGTGCTGGGCTTCGCGGCGCTCGTCGCGTGGGTGCTGGCGCTGCACGCCAAGGTGGCGAGGCTGTCGCGCGCGCTCGCCGACGGCGCGCGCTGAGCGCGGAATCCGTGCGCGGGTGTTGTACCTTTTTTTTGCTTTTTTTGTCGTCGTTGGGCGGTGCGGCGCGGTAGTCGGCGGTCGCGGTCGGAGCGCGTAGAAAAAATCTGCGCGTGTAAAAAAAAAGCTGTCTGCTCGCCCCTCACGCAGACACTTGCACGCGGCCTTCCTACCCACACCAGACGCTGATAGAGATCTTCGAGCAGGATGGCGACGAACAGCGATCCGACCGGATCCGCCGAGCTCTTTCAGCAGCTCGCGATCGTGAACGGGATGATGCAGGGCCATGTCGGGTCGGCCGGGGCGCTTTTCGCGGGAGTAACGGATGTGGACGCGGGCGCCGAATTCACGGTGGCCGCCGCCCACGTTGACACACACACTCTCACGTACGGTTCGCTGACGATCGAAGCCAACGGCTCGTACACCTACGCCCTCAACAATCCCAACCCGGACGTGACGCAGACCGACGACTACACGTACGTCATCGAGGACAATCAGGGGGAGCCGAACAACGTGACCGGGAATATGGATGGCACCCTTAATTCAGTAATTGTGGTGTCCGGCCTGGGTGATGACCTTGACGGGTCGTATACCCTACTACAGTACCCTGATACAACATTACAAAGGAGATATTACAAAGGGCATTGGCAACGGTTTGGGGGGACGGACGTGGGGACCGTAGAACTAATGTACCAACAATATCGAGCAGCCATTGGCGCCACGACGAAAGATAGGTGGCTCTTCGAAAAAACGATACAGGAGGGCACCGAGCGAACTCGGCGAATACTGGCGATCGCTACACATACAACGATCGCCCCGACCGAAGTCGAGTCGTGGCAGCGTTATACAGGAACAAATGATGCATTGCAGGCTTATGGCGATCCAATCACACCCAAAAGCATGGGTGTGATGTCGCGCACGCTGAAGATCATCTTCCCGCGGGAGCTGGACATTGCGACGTGGCTGCCCGTGAACAACTACGTCGTCGCCGAGCAGACCGGAAACGCGACCGTCGCGCGGATCGTCCCGCACCCGAGCGGCCGCACGTTCACGTACTCGATCGGCGCGGGCTCGGTGAAGCTCACGGCGGATACCGCGGCGGCGCCCGAGAACGCGGGCGAGGAAATGTTCGAGATCGTGACGATCGCCGACCCGGACTCCCCCGACGAGACGCTGTCGTTTCTGCGGCTCACGGCGAACGCGCGCGCCTACTACGACGGCGTGGGCACCGACACGTCGCCCAGCTACACGGCCGTCATCAACGGCAGGGCCGTCGACGACGCGTCGGGGGACGTCTACTTCTACAGCTCCTCGCTCAGCGTGCAGGTGGCGGGCAACAACAAGCCCACGGCGATCCTCGTCGGCGGCGGCGTGAGCGGCACCGTGCGCGAGGGGGTCGTGGCCGACGCGGTGGGCGTGCTCACAGCGGTGGACGACGCGGGGCAGCTGCACACGTTCGAGATCGTGGGCGGCGCCGACGCGGAGATGTTCGAGATTACCGGCTCTGTGAACTTTCAGTACACGCTCAAGCTCCGGGCCGACCAGGCGGCCGAGCTTCTCGACCAGCTGAACGTCAGCGACGCCGACTTCGACGCGCTCCGCGCCGGGACGGCGAACAGCTGGTCCCTCTTGGAGCAGTCGCGCTTCGCCGACCTCGCCGCCGCGAAGGCGGCGGCGGCCGCCGCCGTCGGCGCCAGCGTCGCGCTGCAGAAGGCGGCGTTCGAGGCGCTGCTCGAGATGCGCCCGGCCAAGACGTACGTCGTAGAGGTCAAGGCGACCGACATCGACGCGATCCCACGCTCGTTCACGCAGCAGGTGGTGGTGGGCGTCACGAACACGAACGACGCGCCGTCGTTCGAGTTGGAGCCGCTGGCCAACTGGACGGTCCTCGAGGGCTTCGCGGGTGCCGTCGTGGCGCAGCTGACGACCAAGGACGACGACTTCGCGCAGGGCATCGATAGCGAGACGCTCACGTACAGCATGGAGGCCGGCACGAGCCTCATCCCCGCCGGCCTGCCCGACGCGGGGCAGCCCGTCTTCGTCGTCGCAGCGAGCACGTCGACGTCGCAGGGCAGCACGCACACGCTTCGCCTCCGCGACGGCTTCGCGGGCGCGCTGAACCAGTTCACCAACGACACGATGCGCGCCGTGATCAAGGTGCAGGACAACAGCGGCGCGTCGTTCACGAAGACGGTGCTCGTGAGCATCACCGACGTCAACCAGATCCCCGAATTCTCGCCGGCGGCGTTCGCGATCAAGCAGGGCGATCAGGTGGTCGGGCGGCTGGTGGCGAGCGATCAGGACGCGAGCCAGGAGCACGTCTTCGCCATCGTCACCGACCTGAACGACGTGGCCGACTACGTCGACGACGCGTTCGCACTCGGCCCGAACCACGGGCTCTTCGAGGTCGTGACCGTGCAGCCGGCTGTGCCGGCGGAGTCGACCTTCGACCTCGACACCGCCCTCGCGCGCGCAGCGGATGACGACGCGGCCACGAACACGAACGCGGACGGTTCGGCCAAGACGCCGGCCGAGAAGAAGGCCGACTTCGAGGGGCGCACCGAGATGATCGGCGTCGCGCCGCTGAGCGCGGAGGCGTGGGACGCGCTGCGCACGGGCAAGGCCGTGCACACGCTGCAGTTCAAGGGCGCGACCCGCGCCGCGGCCAACCAGACGTACACCGTCACCGTGAAGGTCTCGGACGTCGGTCCGCCGGGGCCGTCGCGGACCTACGTGCAGAACGTCGCGATCAGCAGCCGCGACATGAACGAGCCGCCCACCAACATCGCGCTGAGCAATGCGTCCGTCGTCGAGTACTTCCCGGACGCGAGCGTGGGCGACCTCGCCGTCTCGGGCGACCCCGAGCCGCTCGACACGCACGCGCTGACGATCGTCACGACGGGCGATGACATCGGCGCCGACCACGCGATGTTCGCGATCGCGGAGACCCAGCACGCTCCGGCGGTGCCGGCGAACTCGCGCTTCGCCGACCTTGACGCCGCCAAGGCCGGCGCCGCAGGCGCCGCGGACGCCACCGCGTTCAACGCCCTCGACGAGATGCGGCAGCACTCCATCTCCGACGCCGACTTCGAGGCGCTGCGCGGGGAGACCGCCACCGAGCTACCCGCATCGATCGTCGGCGCCGGCTTCGCGGATCTCGCCGACGCCACAACCGCCGCGCAGGCCGCGGAGGGCGATGATACCGCCGCGCAGAAGGCCAATTTCGAGGCGCTCGACGCGATGAAGGCGGCGGGTGCGATCACGGCCAATGCCTTCCGCGCGCTGCAGCTGGGGCGCGTGTACACGACGTACGCGCTGACGCTCGCGGAGGGGGTGAAGGCCGTGCACGCGACGAAGACGGCGCTCGAGGTGACGCTGCGCGCCACCGATAGCGACTCGCTCGCGCTGGGCGATGGCCCGAAGTCGCTCGACCAGACGTTCACGATCGCCGTGCAGGAGATCGCGCTGAGCAGCTTGAGCGTGGACGAGAACACCCTCGCGATCGGCACGCTGAGCGTCGCGGGCCGCACGGCGGCATTCGCAACGAGCAACGCCGCCTTTGCCATCAACGGCGCGCAGCTGAGCCTGGCATCCGCGGCGGACTACGAGACGGCGGTGCTACCACCCGCCGTGAGCGGGGACCTCAACGGCACCCTCGTGGTCGCCGGGCTGGGTGACCTCGACGGGTCGTATGCGAAGGACGGAGGCAATATTACGAATGGCAAACCCCATTATGATCGGACGGCGGGGTCGTTGCGGATCCACTACGTTGGCGGTCAGTGGATGATTGCCGACACACGCAACGTGGTGTACGCGACGGGACAGGACGTGGCCGATCCGACCCTGGTCACCGCGTGGCAGATCGTGGGGGGTGCGCTGGTGGAGAAAGACGAGTGGCCCAACTACCAGCGGACCGTGAACGTGACCGCGACCGTCGGCGGGGTGGTGAGCAGAGCGAAGACGTTCACCGTCACGCTGGAGGATGTGAACGAGGCGCCCTCGATCGTCTCCATCGGCGGAACGGCCGCGACCGACATCGCGCTCAGCGTCGACGAGGGGGAGACGGGCGAGTTCGCGATCGTCGCCTCCGACCCGGATGCGGGCACGACCTTCACGAACGCGTCGTTCACGCTGTCGGGCGAGAACGCTGCAAAGTTCGAGGTCGTCGGCGGGGCCTCGTCCAAGCTCTCGCTCAAGAGCGGGGCGGTCTTCACGGAGAGCCCGTACACGGCGACCGTGACCGTGTCGGACGGAAGCCTCAACGGCGCCGCGGTAAACGTTACCCTCAACGTCAATCGGTCTGCATCGAACACGGCGCCGACCATCTCCGCGCCGGGTTCGCTCACCATCCTCGAGGGCGCGACGAGCAAGGACTTCACGTTCACGGCCGCCGCCGACGCGCACGGCGATGCGTACGAGTGGAGTCTTCGGAATGCCGAGACGAACAACGTGTACGCGGGGAACGACTTCGCCATCACGGCCTCCGCCATCGGCTCGTGCACGGTGCGGCTCACCTCGTCGTCGTTCGGCACGACGTACGCCGCGCGGCTCAAGATCACCGAGACGGGGGTCGCGGCGGGTGTGCCCGGCGGATCGCAAACGAGCTTCCTCGACTTCTCCGTCACCGTCACGAACGACTGGGCCCCGCCGACGGCGATCGCGTTCTCGGGGGCAACGGGAGCCGCCGCAACCGCCACAACTATCGCGGAGAAGGCAGCCGTTGGCACGTTGGTCGGCGCCGTCCTCGTGACCACCGACCCCGACATCAACCAGGGCGTGAACGAGACGTTCGGCTACACGATCGTGTCGCAGTCGGCGGGAAACTACTTCGCGATCGACGGCGATCAGATTAAGCTCGCGAATGAGGCGCCGGACTTTGAGGATCCGACCAAGCGCTCGCTCACCCTGACCGTGCGCGCGACGTCGGAGCAGAACAGCGCGCACTACGTCGAGCAGGCTTTCACCGTGAGCGTGACGGACGTGGACGAGCACGCCCCGAGCGCACCGCAGTTCAGTAACGCCGGGTACCCAACCTCGATCAACGAGGAGAACACCAGCGCCGTGGAGGTGGGCAAGTTCTCCGGGTCGGAGGACACCGACGGCACGAACAACAGCGTGACCTATGTGCTGGTCAGCGGTTCGCGGTTCTTCAGCGTGAATGCGTCGACGGGCGTGCTCAGCGTCGTGCAGGGCGTCAGCTACGAGGATGCCAGCATGCCCGTGTCGAAGCAGATCACCGCGAGCGTCAAGGCCGTGTCGGGTGAGCGCGAGTCCCAGCCGGTGTCGAGCTCCGCCGTGACCGTCGTCAACGTGGCGGAGATCCCCTCCGACCCCGAGACGAAGAGTAACACGGGAAGCATCACGACGCTCCCCGAGAATAGCGATAAGACCCTCGTCCGCACGTTTGCGGCGACGGACAACGATGGCGACACAGTGACGTTCTCGCTCGAGACGGGCGGCAACAGCTTCGAGCTGAATGCGACGACCGGCGAGCTTTTCGTCAACGCGAAGATCAACTACGAGGCTCTGCCAGCCTCCAAAACGATCACCGCCACGGTCAAGGCTAGCACGACGGTGGACGGCACTGTGGTCAAGAGCGCCAACGCCGCCTCACACTCCGTAACCATCACGGACGAAGACGACGCGCCCAGCGCGCCGCAGTACGCCCCCACGGCGAACAGCGTCAACGAGAACAACACCTCCGCCGTCGCGGTCGGATCGTTCACCGCCACGGATGAGGACGACGACGCCATCACGTTCCATAAAGTCGCGGACGCGGAGGGCACGCAGTCGGATGAGTTCGCGCTGACCGCCGAGGGCGCGCTGTCGGTCGTGATCGGTCAAGATCGCGAGACGAACGCGACGATTGCCGTCGACGTCGTCGCCCGATCGAATGGCGTGGACAGTGCGCCGACGAGGGTCACGATCGACATCAACAACGTCGACGAGCGGCCGAACGATCCCACGCTCAACCAGACCGTCTCCAGTGTCAACGAGAACACCGCTGAAACCGCGGTGGCGACGCTGACGGGCTCGACCGACCCCGACGGCGAGGCTGTGACGTACACGCTCGAATCGGGCGGAGACTACTTCACGCTGAACGGTGCCACGCTCTCCGTGAAGAAGCTGAACTTCGAGACCCTGACGAACCCGCTCGTCACCGCGACCGTCAAGGCGCAGGGAGGCACGGGTCTGAAGAGCGCCAATGCCGTCACGTGCAACGTGACCATTGGCAACGTGGACGACGCGCCCACCACGCCCGCCCTTTCCAGCGGTTTCAGGACGAACGTCGACGAAGACGCCGGCACGACGACGCTGGGCACGCTGACCTCGACCGACGAGGACGGCGACACGCCGATCACGTTCCACATCGAGGGCACTGCGGGCAAGTTCTCCGTCGATGCCAGTTCGGGCACGGTGTCGGTGGACAACCTCAATGCGGAGGAAGACGGCGACGCGGTCTCCGTGCAGGTGATTGCAAAGGCGAACGGCGTCGACAGCACGCCGCGAACCATCACCGTCGATATCGGGGACGTCGACGATTACGCGCCGACGGCGCCGCAGCCGGCGAGCGCAAGCACCGCGGGCGTCACGCTGAGCGGCACGACGTTCACCGTGCCCGAAGGGACGGGCAACCTCGCCCTCGCCACGCTCTCCTCGACGGACGCGGATACCACGAACAACACCGTCACGTTCAGCGTGAGCGACACGGCCAACTTCAGCGTGAGCGGCACCGCGCTCACGATGACGGGGACGCGCGTGTACGGCACGAACTACGCGAGCGTCACGCTCACGGCGACCTCCGGCCCCGCGAACGCGACCAGATCGTCCACGTCGACCTTCAGCGTCACCGTGCGCGACTCGACGGACGACACCCCCACGGCGATCACGCTGAGCGCGACGACCTTCCCGGAGAGCACGACCGCGGGCGCAAAGGTCGCGGACATCACCGTCATCGAGACCGACGATCAGGCGGCGCGCAATGGCCACGCCTTCGCGTTGGGCGGTACGGACGCCGCGAAGTTCGTTGTGGGCGGAACGGGGACGGACATTGGTGGGACGACGTACTACACGGCGCCCGAGCTGCGCCTCGTAAGCGCCGTCAGCTTCGAATCGTTCGCGACGGAGGCAACCCGAACCTTCCACTTCACGCTCACCGCGACGGATACTGCGGGTCAGAGCACCGGAGCCGTCGCGCTCTCGATGCGCGTCACCGACGTGAACGAGGCGCCCTCACAGCCCGAATTCGCCCAGGCCGCGGGCGTGTCGCTCAGCGTGCCCGAGAACCACGCGTACTCGGTCGGCAACCCGCTCGCGCTGGGCACACTGGCGGGCTCGGAGGACCCGGAGGGGAATACAGTCACGTACGTCACGTCGAACGCGACGAACTTCGCCATCGACGCGAGCACGACTCCGGCGACGCTCAACTTCATTGGCGGGACCGGGTCCACGGATTACGAGTCCGCGACGAGCGTGACGACGAACATCACTGCGGAGGACGGGACCGGGCATATCAGCGCCGCGACCGCGGTCACGGTGCAGATCACCGACGAGAACGACACCAACCCCGTGATCAGCATTTCCAATACCTCGGCGAGCAACACGTCCGCGACGCTGTCCTTGAACGAGCGCCTAGAAATGAATACGATCTCGTGGACGTTGCAGGCGACCGACGCCGATACGACCCCGAACCCCTCCAACTTTACGTGGTCGAAGGTGGCAGGGGGAGACACGAGTAACTTCACCCTTTCGGCGACGGGCGCGACGGCCACCGTGACGGGAAGCGGCACGGCGGAGTTGGGTCAGAACAAGTCGGTGACGATCCAGGTGAGCGACAGCGTGAACACAGCGACGCAGACCCTCTCCATCACCGTGATCGACGTGGACGATAAGCCGACGAACGTTGCTCTGTCCTCGACAAAGATCCCCGAGCGGTCCGCTGCGGGGAGCAGCGTGGGCACGATCACCGTGACCGACGATGCGATCACGGCCGGGGGGTACACGTACGCGCTGGGAGGGACGAATGCATCGAAATTCGAGATTGATGGGAGCACCCTGAAGACAAAAGAGGTGATGGGCGTGGGCGGCACGACGTACGGCATTACCATCGAGGCCACGGCCGACGCGGGGAGCACGGGTCCGATCGCCTTCACCATCACGACAACGGGCATCGACGATACGCCGGGCACGATGAATTTCACGCGCGGCGACGTGGTCCAGACGGCGCCCCTTTCGCTGAGCCTCGCGGAGGCGACGAACCACGGAGACGTCGGCACGATCACCGTCGCGACGCCGGACATGAAGGGCGACCCCGCCGCCGCGGACGTGCACACCTTCGAGATCGTGAGCCAGCTGGATGACGCATCCGCCACCGTCGACTACTTCTCGATCGCGAACGCGGGCGGGACGGGCACGCTCTCGTGCGACCTGAGCGGCGCGGACTTCGAGGAGTTTACCGACGACCAGAAGACGGTCACGCTCACCGTGCGCGCGGTGGACGAGGCGAACAACACCAACGCAGCCAGCGACAATCTGGTCCTCACGCTGAGCATCGTGAACAAGGGCGAGACGCCGACGATCGGCGCAGGCGTCGTCGCCCGCGCCGTGGCAGAGTCCGACAATGCGACCATCACCGCGACGGGCAACCTCGTCGCGACGGACGTCGACGCCGGCGCCACGATCACGTGGTCCATCGTAGCGCCCAACTCCTCCACCCACGGCACGTTGGCGATCGCGCCCGCGACGGCGCAAACCTCGCCCGCGAACGCCACGTGGACGTACACGCTGGTCACGCGCGACTTCGGCAGCACGGCGAACGGGGACGCTTCGCTCACCGAGACGTTTACCGTGCGCGCGACCGACAACTCGAACCTCGCGACGGAGCAAACCATCACAGTCACCATCGCGCTCACCAACGACCTCCCCGTCGTCAGCGCGCCGACAACGGGCACGATCACGGCGGGCACGGCCTCCATCAGCTCCGCACCGCCGCATTTGCAGGCGACCGACGAGGAGAGCGCGGCGGCGGGCGCGCAGACCGCGTCCTCCGACTTTACGTGGAAGGTGCGGGTAGCGGACAGCGGCGCCGTGTACGCCGCCTCGGCGAGCAGCGCGTACGGCACGCTCGTCATGGATGGCACGACGAAGGGCAAGTGGACGTACACCCTCAACAACGACGCCGCCGTGGTGAAGGCCATCGATCCCGACGTGATCTACAACGACAACTTCCAGGTCGTCGCGATCGACGCCGACGGCGGGCAGAGCGCGTCGCAGACCCTCACGATTCACATCACCGGCCGCAACGACGCGCCCACCCTCGACCTGAGCGCCTTCGGCGGCGCGCTCCTCCTCCCCGAGGTGACGCCGGGCCACGTGGTCGGCACGCTGACGAGCGCCGCCCACGCCACCGACCCGGACGCGGTCTCGGACACGGCGTTCACCTTCGACCTCGGCGCGGATACGGCAGCCCTCGACAACGAGCTCTTCGAGGTCGTCGGCGTGCAGGCGGACGTCAACACGGTGACGAAGGTGGACGTCGTGACGGCGGCGGCAATGCCCGCGGGCTCGACCTTCGCCGACCTCGCGACGGCGCGCGCGGCGGCGAATGGGGCCGGTGTGGACCTTGCGGCGTTCAACGAGCTCGACGCGATGGCGGGCGACGACCTCGGCGAGGACGCCTTCGCCGCGCTCCAGAGCAACAGCCCGATCCTGGCCGTGCGCTTCACGTACGCGTCGGGCACCCCCAAGGCGTGGGGCGCCGACGTCGCCGATTGGGCCGCACCCAACGTCCAGACGACGACGTTGGACAGCTACGAGTACCTGACGAGCGTGGCGTACGTGCAGGACGGGGCGATGACGTACCTCAAGCTGGGCACGAACCGCGACGCGGGCCGTGTGGCGGTGGGGCCGGCGCCCGTGGGGACGCCCGCGGCGTTCAGCACACCGGGCGACGCGCTCACGGAGCTTTCCGAGCAAACCGGAGCGTCAAACTGGCCCAACATCGCCGCCGGAAACGGTCCCGTCTTCACGCGGGCGCAGCAGGCGGGCGCGGCGCTCAAGCTGAAGCCCGACGTCGAGATCGCGACGGACCAGGTGGGCGCGACGGTGCAGACGCGCACGGTCTCGATCAAGGCGACCGACGACGGCGGCCTCTCGTCGCCCGACGTCGCGCTCACGCTCACCGTGGTGAACGCCAACGAGGCGCCGCTCCCGGTGAGCATCCCCGTCGGCGTGCTGTACGCGGTGGAGCGCGTGCCGGGCTTCCGCGTGGCCACGCTCGCCGTGCCCGGCGACACCGACGACATCGACTTCCTCGCGGCGAACCAGACCTACGCCGAGCAGTCGCTGCTCGGCACGACGGTCGGCGCGGGCCAGGGCTTCGACGAGCGCGTCGCCGCCGTCGCCAACCTGCTCGAGGCCATCGCGCAGACCGACGACGACGCCGCCGACGGGTGGAACGGCACCAAGGCGGCGGTCGTCGCGTACGTGCAGGGGAAGGACTTCTCCAATGGGAAGTCGCTCGACAAGCTGAGGCTCGACGCCTTCAACGCGGACGAGCAGATGGAGGACGCAGCAGACGCGACGATGGCGGCCTTCCTCGACTTTGCGCGCGCCGCGACCTCGACGGCGGACATCCCCAACGGGTACGTCATGAGCGCCGCCGAGCAGAACGCGCAGAAGGTGGCGCAGGTGTACGCCAAGGCGACACAGCTCCGCGCTGCGTACCCGACGGATGCGCTGACGGTGACCGCGGAGCAGTTCGAGACGATCAAGAACGGCACGGATATCACGCTCGAGCAGTTCAACGCGCTGCCCGAGATGAGCGACGAAGACCACGACCACGGCCACGACCACGAGCTCACCGAGACCGAGTTCAACGCGCTCAGAACGAACGCGGATGTTAACGACCTTGACGCCGACCTCGTGACCAAGCTCGAGCTCGGCGAGGAGGGCCGCTTCGCCGACGCGGCCGCCGCCGTCGCCGCGGCGAAGCAGAAGTTTGCGTCGACCATCGAGGTCGAGGGGGCGTTCTTCACGGATGCGGCGGCGGCGACGGTCGCCGCGCAGGGCAAGGACCTCGACGCGTTCAACGCGCTGTCGCAGATGGCGACGCCCGCGCTCGCCGCCTTCAACGCGCTGCTCACCGACGAGACGATCGATGCGGCGAAGCTCGCGACCTTCGCCGAGGACACGTCGTTCGCCGCGTCCACGATCCCCGCAACCTACCCGTACGCGGCGTGGAACGCCGCCGCCGTGCGCGCCTCGGTGGAGGCGCTGGCCGCCGCCGCCGACGCCACCGCGCGCCCCGACCGCGCGTCGCCGCTCAAGGACAAGGCGGGCGCCGACCTGACGATCACGGTGGAGATGCTGGCGGGGGAGGGTCAGCTCTACGCCATGCGCCTCGCGACGTCGCGCTTCCCGGTGCAGGACACCGTCGCGCTGCGCGTCAAGGCGGGCACGCCGGGCGCGGAGCTCTTCGAGGTGAACGCCGCGAACGAGCTGCGCGTGCGCGCCGCCCCGTTCGAGGGCCTCGCGTTCGCCGCCGGCGCGGCCCCGCTCGCCGTCGTCGTCGAGTCGTTCGACGCGGCCGGCCTCACCGCCGAGGCGGAGCTCAGCGTGATCGTCGTGTCGAAGAACAACAACCCGTACAACGTGCGCGTCATGAAGCCCGGGATGAGCACGCTGGCCGTCGGCAATGAGACGGCGCAGGCCGCGCTCCCCGCCGCGGACGGGGCGTACGCGCCGGACGCGCTCGTCGTGCCCGAGAAGTGGCCCGAGTTCGTCGTGGGCGAGATTCGGTGGGACGAGCTCGACGCGGAGGACGTGGGGCACGCGGTGACCCTGTCGGGGGCGGGTGCCTACAACTTCGAGGCCGTGCAGGCCGCCAACGGCGTGTGGTCGTTGAAGCTGAAAGCGGGCGTGAACCTCGACTTCGATCCGAACGCCGCGGCCGTCTTCGACGTCACGATCACCGTGACCGACCAGGGCGGGCTCAAGGGCGAGCAGGCGTTCCAGATCACCGTCGTCAACCTGAACGAAATCACCGCCGGCGGCATCCTGATTACGCCGACGGGCGGCTCGGCAACGGCGCTGGCGACCACGATGACCGCGTCCACGACCCTCACCGTGCCCGAGCACACACAGACCGCGGTCGTCCTCGGCGTGCTCAGCTCAACCGACCCCGACATTCCCGACGGGATCGCGGACGCCTCGCTGACCTTTGCGGTGGAGGGCGGACTTGCCGGCCTTTTCACGATCGATGCATATAACAACCTGACGATCAACTTCGCGGCAAATGCGAAGGCGACCCTCGGCAACACGTACAGCGCGACGATCGTGATCACCGACACGCAAGGCGGCACGGTCGCGACGGCGACGCAGGCCTTCCAGGTCGGGGTCGCCAACGCGAACGACGCGCCGGAAGCGCTCGAACTCTCCTCCAACAGCATCGACGAGAACTCGGCGGCGGGCGCGACGGTGGGCACCGTGAGCGTATCCGACCACAACCTCGTCGGCGCTGGCGATGCCAACGACACGTACACGTTCTCGCTGGTGGATGGGCAGGGTGACGACAACAACGGCGACTTCTCGATTCACGCGTCAACGGGCAACCTGACGAAGAACGCGGCAACGACGGACTACGACGCCCCCGAGACAAAGCCCTCGTACCGCGTGCGCGTGCAGGCCAAGGATCAGGGCGAGTTGACGGTTGCGGAGACGTTCGACATTCACGTCGCGGACGTCAACGAGGCGCCGAGCGCGCCCACGCTGACGTACAACAGCGGCGAGGTCACCAGCGTCACCGTCTCCGAGGGTCCGTCGGGGGCGATCTCCGCGGCATCCCCCTTCGTCATGGGCACGCTCAGCTCCACCGACGCCGACGCGGACGACACCGCCGCCGTGACGTTCTCCACGTCGACGGCCGGCTTCGACATCCTCAACGGCAACACCCTCCGACGCACCGCAGAGGTCGATTACGAGACGGCTGCGTCGCACACCGTCACGGTGACCGCGAGCTCCGGCACGGGCGACCGGGTGCTGACGCAAAATTCCACCTTCACGCTGACTGTCACGAACGTCGCCGACGAGCTCGCGTTGCAGTTCGGAGCGGGCGGAGACTCTGCGACACTCACGGAGCCGGCGGCGGACGCGGCGAATCAGCAGCCGACCGCGACCGGGACGATCACCATCACGGATGCCGATACAGATGACTTCGCCGTCAGCGCGTGGAGTGTGGAACCCTCGTTGACGACGGACGCGGAGAATGCCTACTACGGAACCATGACGATCGCCAAGGCCTCGGGCAGCAACAACGGCGTGTGGACGTACACGCTGGACGCGAATGTGGCGCTGGGCGCGGGCGAGAGCGTCGTCGAGACCTACACGGCCACGGCGACCACGAACGATGCGTCGGGCTCGTTCACCGGCAACGCGAATCCCACCAAGACGATCCAGATCACGATCAACGGTTCCAACGACGGACCGACGATTGGCGCGAACAACGCGGCGACGGTTGCGGCGGGCAGCACGTCGGCATCGGGGACGATCACGCACACCGACCCGGACACGAAGGCGGGCGCGAAGTACGAGATCAAGAAGGCCGATAACACCTGGGGCGGGGCCGGTACGGTCGTCGACGGCGACTACGGCGCCATCACCCTGACGGATGGGTCGACGGGGGCGTACTCCTACGCGCTCGTCGCCACCAAGACGGCGTACGCGGCGCTCGCCGCCGGCGTAGAGGCCACGGACACCTTCGATGTGCGCGTCGTCGACGCGGGCGGGTTGGTGAGCGAGGGCACGGTGGATGTGACCGTGACCGGCGTGAACAACGCACCCGTCGCCACCTACACCACTGCGTCGGCCGATCACACCGCGACGGAGGGCGGAGGCACCATGAACGGCCAGCTCACCGCGACGGACGCCGATACGGGGGCCACGCTGACGTACAGCGTGAAGGACGGGTCCGCCGTCGATGGTGCCACGATCGAAGAGGACGGCGTGTGGAGCTTCGACGCGTCTCATGCGACGTACAACTCGATCGCCAAGGACGCTACGAGGGACGTGACGATTGCGTACACGGTGTCGGACGGCGAGACATCCTCCGATGGCTCCTTCGTGATCACCTTGACGGGGACCAACGATGCGCCAACCGCGACCTTCAGTACCGCGCAACAGGCGACCGAGGGCGGGACAACCATCACCGGCACGCTCACGGCGACGGACCTCGATGGCGATACCGTCACGTTCGCCGCCACGAACAACCCCGCCATTGCCGGCCTCACCATCAACGCCGACGGCACCTTCACCTTCGACCCGACGAATTCTGCCTACAACGGCTTGGCCGGAGGTGCAACCCAAGTCCTCACGGTGACGTACCGCGCGACGGATGCGCACGGTGCGACAGGCGACGGGAGCTTCACGATCACGCTCACGGGGACGAACGACACCGCCACGCTGAGCGCCACCAGCGTGCTGACGAAGACGGACCTGGCGGAAGAGACGGCGACATTCGACGGGCAGATCGTCGTCGTCGACCCGGATACGGACTACGCCGCGGCAGAGATCACCGCCTCCATCGCCGCCGGCGCGACGCAAACGCTCGGCACGTTCGCCGTGGACTCGGCGCCGACGAAGAGCGGCACCGAAACGTACACGTGGGGGTGGACGTACACGAGCACCGCGACCCAGCTCGTCGCGCGAAAGGCGCTCAAGAACACAAACAACGTAGATTTCGCCACCGTCACCTTCTCGGACACCGACGCATTGGCGGATCGCGAGATCCGCGTGACGATCGAAGCGGAGGACGACGGCCCGACCTTTGCGACGGCCGAGACCACCGCCAGCACCACAAGCACGTCGGGCGCGTCGGGCTCGTTCCCTGTGACGACCGACCCCGAAGGCGATGCGGTCACGTACACGCCCACCGATGTCCAGAACGGGACGTACGGCGCGCTGACGGTCACCGCGGCGGGCGCGTGGAGCTACAGCACCGCGAACAACGCCAATTTCACCGCGCTCGGGGACGGTGTGCAGGCCGTGGATTCGTTCGAAGTGACGGCGACGTCGTCGGGCGGGACCGCCACCCACACGCTGAAGATCACAGCTGTCGGCGTCAACGACGCGGCGGTCATTACGGGTACTACCGCTTCGATGGCGTCGGACGCGACCTCCGCCACGGGCACGGTGGCGCACGGCGATCCCGATTCCAACCACGGCTACGGCACCGCCGCCTTCAGCGGAAAGAGCGATACGTACGGCGCCTTCTCGACCACCGACAGCAGCAACCTTTGGACCTACACGTTGGCCGCGGCCGGCACCGCGAAGCACGATGCGCTGCTCGCGCAGGGCGCGGGGTCCGTGACGGAGACCATGACCTTCACGTTCACGAGCACGACAGGCTCTCCGGAGCTGACCGGAACGGTGACGTTGACGATCGACACCGTCGACGATGCGCCGATCATCGTCAACAGCAGCGCAACGGGTGCCGTCAACGAGAACCAATCCACCACGGGCAGCTTCATGACGGGCTTTGGCACGGCCGACGCACTCATCAAGGACGCGGACGACACCGCGTTCACGTGGAGCATCGTCGGCGGATCCGGCACCGGCGACTACGGCACGCTGGCCGTGACTGCCGCAACTGGCGCGTGGACGTACACGACCGACGCCGCGGCGACCGACGCGCTCGACGCGGGCGACGAGGTGACGGACGCGTTCTCCATCCAGGCTTCGGACGGCACCAGCACGGTGGACGGCCTCACCTTGACGGTCACCATCACGGGCACGGACGACGGCGTGTCGGTGTCGGGCTCGGTCGCGCAGAGCATCGACGCGACGCGGACCACCGACGTCACGGGCAACCTCACGGTCGACGATCTCGACGCCGACGCGACGAGCGCCACCGTGAGCGTCTCCACCCAGGGCACGTACGGCACGCTGAGCGTGAGCGCCGCGAGCATCGACCTCCCCGCAAACGACCTCACGTGGACCTACGCGCTGGATGCCGACCACGACGAGGTGCAGGGCCGGGACGCGAGCGAGGAGGACCTCACGGACAACATGGTCGTCACCATCACGCCTAACGCGGGCACGGTCATGACGCAGGCGATCACCATCACGATCGCCGGCGTCGCGGCGGCGGCCACCATCACGCAGTCCGCGTACGACTTCACGACCACGATCGCCGAAGGCGGTGCAGCGACGTCGACGGGCATCTTCCACGTCACCGACACGAACCGCCTCGCCGCGGGGCACTTCAAGATCATGTCTTCTGGCGATATCGACGCCGCGAAGACGGCGTTCCTCGCGCGCCCCGAGATGGAAGGCATCGAGATTTCAGACCAATATCTCGGTATCTACATGACGGATCTCTTCGAAGGCGACGAAACGCGGAAGATGATGGCTGCAGAAGCTATTCACTATGAATCTAGAATCTCTTCCTTTGACGGCTTTGCCGATGTAAACGCCGTGCTCGATGCGGCGCAGGAGGAGTTGGATAACATCAAGTCGCTCGTCTGGGCGGCGGACGGCACGTACGGCCGGCTGAGCTTCGAGGAGGGTACGACGTACACCAGCGCGCAGCTCAACAACGACGCGGGCGCGAACGCGGCAAACCCGACGTTCGTGTATGCCCAGCAGCAGGATGGGGTGACGCCCGAACCGCACTCGGCGTTCGCCTCGCTCGCCGACGCGCAGCTCGTGGCGCAGAGCGTGGCGACGAAGGCCGAGTTCGAGGCGCACGCGAAGATGAGCGCGCCGGTGTACCTGGGCGACGCGGCCTTCGCCGCGCTGCAGGCGGTGCCGGCGGGTTCCACGATCTACGTGACGGGCGTGGCGGAGGAGGACGATGGCGAGGGAGGGAAGACGCATCGGTTCACCTTCTCGCGCAGCAACACGCCGGGCGCGTCGGAGAGCCTCACCCTGCTCCGCGGCGCGACGTACATCTTCCGCGACGCGCTGGCCGAGGAGACGCAGATCAACCTCGGCACGGTGACGGTTGCCGCGGACGCCACGCAGCTCGCGTACAACGACGAGCGGCCGTACAACTCCATCCAAGGCACCCTCGCCACGGTGGCCGGCCCGGCGGAGATTCCCGTGAGCAGCGGCTACGCGACCCTCGCCGCCGCGCACGCCGCCGCCGCCGCGGTCGCGGACCGTGCGGCATTCCAGTCCCTCGCCGAGATGCGGCTGCGCATCACCGTCACGGACGCGCAGTTCGCGGCGCTGCAGGCGAACGGCGCCGCCGCGCCGTGGACGTACACGCGCGGCGTGACGGAGGCGCAGAAGCAGGCGGTGGCGGCGCTCGCCTCGGGCGAGACCGCGACGGAGGTCTTCACGACGGTGTGGACGGACACGTCGAATGGTGCGCAGACGGAGCAGGAACTCACCATCACCGTCGAGGGGGCGAACTCGAGCGTGACGGCGATTGGCGTGCCCGGCGCCTTCCTCGTGGAGGGCACGTACCCGGCGCAGACGAACACCTTTGTGGGCGCGCTCCGCGCGACGGACGACGACGCGCGCAACACGCACACCTTCGCCTTCCCCACGACGGACATCCAGGGCTCCAACGGCGTCGCGACGACGAGCTTCGACCTCTCGGCGATCGTCGACGCCGACAAGATCCTCTACACGGTGAACGGGTCGACGACCGCCTACGCCTCGCTCGCGGAGCTCGGCGCGGTAAATGGCGTCACCGTGGACGCGGACGCCAAGACCGTCACCGCGTCGCAGGGCGCGTCCATCAGCCTCGAACACGAGTCCGGCAGTACGACGGCGATCGCGGGCACCGACCGCGACGCGACGACCAGCTTTGCGGTTTCGGCGGACGGGTCGACGACCGACAAGATCCTCTACACCACGGCGGACGGGTCGACGACCGCCTACGCCTCGCTCGCGGAGCTCGGCGAGGTCAATGGCGTCACCGTTGAGGGTGACGTCGTCACCGCGCCGCTCGGCGCGTCCATCACCCTGCAGCACCTCGCGGGCGACACGGCGCTCTTCGAGATCAGTCAGTCTCAAGGATATACCGCTTCATTTCATGCGCAGGATTCAAAATCAAACAAAGTGCAAGTGGTACAAAGTGCAAGTGGTGACTATATACAGCCGCCAGCGTTACTGTACCTGAAGGCGGGCACGACGCTCTCCGCCGCCGACAAGCCGGACGGGCTCTCGGTGACGCTGCGCTGCTGCGACTACCAGGTCGTGAACGGTACGAACACGCTGCAGGCGCACCAGGACATCGAGTTCAAGGTGCCGGTGCGCGCGTGGACACTCACCAACAACACGGTGACGGAGGAAGTGGAGGGCGCCACGGTGGGAGTCTTCACCATTGCGGGTGACGAAGGTTACAGTCCCTCCATCGTCCCCGAACTGACGGGGATTACTCAGAACTCGCCCATGGATTTTAACAGTGGCAGCACCCTCAGTCCCTTCAGTTCCTTCACCTTCACCGTGCCCGCGGCGTCGGATTTCGCCGTGGGCGCCGGCAGCAGCACCCTCACGCTGAAGGATGGAACAAAGCTGAATCACGAGGCCGCTGACACGGTTTCCGTCGACGTGACGGTGTCGTTTGTGGGAATATCGGCCACGAAGACCTTCGAGGTGGCGGTGGTGGACGCCGACGACGACGTCACGGGCATCGCGTACAAGCTGCTGGACTACAACGAAAACGTCGCCAACGCGCAGATCGCCACGCTCAGCCTCATTGATGAGGATGTCGCGGCGGCTTCCGGTGCCACCGCGCTCACCGATATCAGCGCCTAATGAACGCCGAACAAACTCGGAACCAGTGAACAATGAATGTTCAATCTGAGCGACATTTCATCATATTTTTTTGCTTCGGTTGGGGTTCGCGAACGGAACACGAAAAATAAATTCTTCGTTACAGAAAACGACTCGCACCATTGTCGATTGTCGAGCGCCCGCCGAGTCCACCCTCTTGCCCCGTCATGGGAGAGCCGAGTGTTCAAAACCACTTCCTCTTCACGCTTCTGTCGCACACAGACGTCCTGGAGCTTGGCGGTGACTACGGACAGAACGTGTTCATGAAGTCCGCCGCCGATCGCGAAAATCCAGCCACCCACACCTTCACGAATGTGCAGATTCAAGCCCTGGAGCGTTTGCCGGACCTGCTCGCGGGCACCGGCACCGAGCTGGGGTATGTTAAGAGCAGCGACACGCAGTTCACCCTCACGGTCGCGCAGGACGATGCTGGCCTCGCCAACCTCGCGGTGGGCACAACGTACAAGGTGCGCTTCGAGGAGGCGTACACGGACGAAAACGTGACGGGGTCGTCGGCGGCGCTGGCGACCCTCGCGTCGAAGAGCGAGCCCGATGCCGACAATGCAGACAAGGTCACGCTCACGTTCACGGGCACGGCGGCGGATGATCCCGAAGGTGTCTACATCATCGCGAACGACGTGCCGCAGAGGAAAGTTCAAGAAATCGCAGAGCTGGTCGCCACGCCGCTTGACGTTAACGAAGCGCCGCACACGATCACGCTCGGCGGCACCACGACCGAGTCCCGCTCCGTCGCCGAGAACGTCGAATCCGCCGACCTGGGCGTGCTCGGCGTGTCCGACCCCGACGCGGGCGACACCATCACCTTCAGCATCGCCTCGACTGGCGATCACGCTTCCTTCGACTTGGAGACATCGGAGGACAGCGGCACCACCGCGACGCACCTCACGATGTCGTCCCAGGACTACGAGACATTAACGGCTCAAAGCAAGAATCCGCTCTCCGTGACGGTTGTGGCGACGGATGCGGATGGGCTCTTTGTCTCCAAGACATTCGCCGTCACCATCACGGACGTAACAAATCCCACACCTGCGCCGCAGCTGAGCTCGAGCACCGTCAACGTGCTGCAGACGGCCTTCGTGGGGCTCCTCAGCACCGCCGCGAACAACACCTTTGAGATCTACTCGGCATCCGACTCGACATCCGCCGACTCTGATCAGTTCGAGATCGAGACGGTGGGATCCGGGGCGGCTGCCGTGCACAAGCTCAAGCTCAAGGATTCGGCGCGGAGCGCACAAATCGCGACTCCTTCGGCGACGCTCACGGCGCGCGTGCGCACGAAGGCCACGAATGCGGGGGAGTCGGTCCCCTCCGATTGGGTCGATTTCGTGATCACCATCGACACGACGAACAGCGCCCCGTTCGACTTGAAGCTCGATGACGGGACTGACACGACTGCGAACTTCACCGTCAAGGAGCACGATGACGACAACCTCGTCGTGGGTGTGCTCTCCGCCTACAATTATGAAAAGGAGGACTCGATCACCTTCACGCTTGACGAGGACTCCCAAGAGCGCTTCGAGATCGCCGACGACCCTAAAACCGAAGAGGAGAGCATCAGTCCCGCGACGGATGACCTGCCCAAAAAGTACAAGCACACGCAGACCCTCAAGCTGAGGGCGGCGCTTGACTACGAGGCGGAGGATCCGCCGTCGTACTCCGTCGCCGTCACGGCGAAGGACGCCGCGGACCACGAGATCAACCAGACCTTCACCGTCACCCTGCTGGATACGAGGATCACGCCGCGCACGATGGATGTGGACGAGAAGACCCCCGGCGCGGAGGTTGAGCAGCTGCGGTACAAGGGCCAGAAAACAAGAGAAATGGGCGCGAACTTCGCGCTGCACACGATGACCGATACCTTCGAGATCGTCGGCAAGGGCACCGACGACATGGCGGTGACCCGCATCGCCGCGCTCGTCGACGACAATGGCGCGATACAGTCGCTCGAGGTGCGCAAGAAGACCGGCAGCCTCGCGTGGACGGGCGCGGCGGACGCGGCGACGCGCTACGCGGCCAAGGCGGTGGCGTTGCCGTCGCTCGCGCTCGCGCCGGCGATCGCGACGGCGGGCGGGGAGCTGCACCTTCCGCGCACCTCCATGTCGGACCACTACCCCGCCGACCCGACGCAGTACCCCATGCTGCTCAACGCCAACGACGACCTCGACTCGACGCGCATCGCCTCGTACGGGCACGCCGAGAGCGTGGTGCGGACGGTCGCGGAGAACGGCGACGCCTCGCTGAGCTTCGGCGGCGGCCTCGCCGACCTGGCGGCGACGCAGGACGCAACCGACGCGAACTCCTTCGCGCTGACCCCAAACAAGCAGTACACGCTCGGCTTCGACGTCTTCGCGCTCTTCAGCGCGGCGGGCGCCGAATACAGGTTGGGTGACACGAGTGAGTCCGGGCTGAGCGCGTGGAAGACGCAGCTGGATGAGAAAACCGGCCTCGGTATGTCGGAAATCAACGTCCTGGTGCAACACGCCGATGCGTTCCGGGCCCAGTGCAGGACCCAAATCTCCGAGGACCTGCTCGCCGCGCACGGGAACGACAACCTCTTCCAGGGCGCGCCGGATGGCGCCGCGTACGCGCACACCGCCGCGGAGATGCAGCAGCAGCTCGAGGCCAACGCGGGGATCGTGTACATCCGCTTCACCACGGACGGTACTGAAACGATCTCCGCCGCGACGGTGGGAGGGGAGTCCGTCCTGCAGCTGAAGCGCGACAGTGCCGTCGTGCGGACGTGGACGCCGACGTGGTCGATCGAGCCCGCCGCCAACCAGAGGTTCGAGCTCCGTGATGGGGCGACGGACGTGAATGCGTCCGTCGCGGTCGTCGACTACGCGCGCAGCGAGGGCGGGCGGCACGTCTTCACGGCGGCGACCGGTAGCGCGCTCCCGGCGGGCCCCCTCAACCAGGTCGAGGTCCGCGAGCGCGCCTTCCCGGCGACGGCCACCGCCTCCGTTCAGTTTATAGAGCTCGGTGCCCAGGAGTACGTGACGGCGGTCGAGTACAGCCTGAACGCCGACGCCTCCGCGCTCGCGTACCTGCGCATAGCGACCAACAACCCGCTGAACTCGCTCACCATCGGCACGGCGCCGGCGGACCCCGCGGACGCCCCCGCCTCGCTCTCGATCCCCGCGGGGCAGATGCTGACGGGCTTCGACACCGCCGTTTCGTTCCCCACGCTGCAGGCATTGACCGACCACACGCTTGGTGCGGTCCTGCGACTCAAGCAAGGCACGCAATTGGAGTACAGCGTCGCCACGAGCTACACGCTGCGCGTCTCCGCCACCGACGTCGTCGACGGCGTCGAGCACTTTGAGCAGATCACCGTGAACGTGAACAGCGTCAACCAGGCGCCGACTGCGCTCAAGTTCTCGAATAACGCACTCTTCGCGAACGTCTACGCTGGAAGGGAAGACGCGCTTGTGGGCTACCTCGTCGGCACCGATCCCGACGCCGACGTCGACGGGGCCGACCCCGACTACTCCACAGTCACGTTCACGCTGGTGAATGGAGTCGAGGACAACGGCAAATTCGAGATCGTATATACTCACGCGCAAAATAGCTATGGCCCAACACTGGTGACGAATGGGACACTCTCCGACGCCGCCGGCACAGAACTCACCGTCCGGGTGCGCGTGACCGACGGCGGGGGTCTCTACTTCGAGCAGGACCTGACGATCACTGTGCAGAGCCTGCCCCAAGACTCACCCGAGAAAATTCACCTCATCAACGATGCCCCCACAGACATCAACATCGCGCCCAGCTACGATTCATCCGCGGATGTGTCCCATCCGACGACGGTCTTTGCGCCTGTTGGGGTGGTGGGACACGTGGTGGCGACTCTCTCGATGGTGGATGGTTCTGACGACCCCGACCTAGACACGAGCGCCAACGCTCTCCCCGGCGGCGATAGCCATACCTTCTCGATAACCCCTGCTGCAAATGCTGTCGGTTACTTTCAGGACAGGTTCGAAATCGTGGGAAATGAGCTCAGGATCAAGGTAGCGCTGCAATGGGACGAATATCCAAACAACGACAACGAGTACAAAGTGAAGGTCCGCGTCACGGACAAAGCACATAACACCTACGACGAGCGTATCACCGTGCGCGCGTACCGCATACCCACGGTCTCGATCGCGGGTCCCTCTGCGGACCAGGCCGGCTGCTTCGCGCACACGCGCGAGCCGCAGACGGTCACGGCGACGGTCGACCACGCCCTCGAAACGGGGAGCAACGCAGTGCTGCTCACGGGGGTGACGATGGACGGGGAGATCGTGCCGTCAGATGCGACGACCACGTACGATCTCTCGGGGATCACCTACCGACTCAACCTCAAACTCCGCAACAATCAATCGTCATCCTGGGGTTGGAAAACAAACTACAATTCCGTGATCGAGGAACTCGCAGACCTAGCCTCCACCACACCCGGAATGGAGCGCATGGTTGTGGACGTGGGTGCCCAGACCATCACCGTGCCGCGGTTCACGTTCCAACCAGAGGACGGGACGGACGGGGTCGTCCTCAGGCCGGCAGTCGGCGATCTGGTACCCATTACAGGCTTCGACAACGTCGCAGCACACATCTCGGAGGATCGCAGCAGCATCGTGATCCCCGACGTCGCGCTGTCGAAGTACGCGGCCGACGGCGGCCACACGTTCCGGTTCTCCTTCACGCAGGGTCCGGAATCCAATTCGGTATCCTTCGAGGCGGATTCGACCGTGGCCCTCGACCGACAGCAGACGCTGGAGTACGAGCTTGTGGCGGTGGAGCAGGCGCTCGAGACGCACCACGGCCTCGAGATCGATCTCGCCACGGATGCTAACCCGGACGGGACGCACACCGGCTTGGACATGGCGGTGATGATCGGGCAGATCAAGACGACCCGCAACGAGGCGAGGCAAACATTCATCACGGCCCTCCTCGCGCTGGACGCGGACACGACCGATGATGTGTCGATCACCATTGGCACCGAAGCCAGCGACGCGGACATCGTCACGGCCATGCAGACGTACATCAGGACCGAGCTCGAGGTGCTCAAGACGATTCCCGGCGTGTCGGCACTATTTACCGAGGGTGATCCGCTCAGCGGCGCGACACTGAAGGCCAAGGTGCAGGAGGCGGTGGAGAATATGGAGCGCGGTACGATCGCGACGGCGCTTCAGGGTTTGGAATGGATCGATTCGGTCGATGCGACCAGCGCTTCCACGATCGCCGACGATGTGCGGGGCGTGCTCAATCAGGTGGAGTCGGCGTTCACGACGGAGCTCGGCGAGGTCGACGGCGTTGCGGTGACGGATTACGCGATCGCCGTTGCGGGCGATAATGCCGCCGATCGCAAGACCAGCATCACCGCGCAGGTGCAGCAGGTTCTGACGTTGCGCGCGGCGGCGGTGGCCGACAACTTCCGGGACGCGATCCGCGACGCGGGGATCACGACTGTCGATGCGACGGGGGTCGACGCTACAAACATCGAGACGAAGGTGCAGGCCGCCTTGGACAACCGGCGCGTCGAGGTTGCCAAGGCGCTGAACGCCCTCACGCTCAAGGACGACGCGGGCAACGACCTCCTCGATGCCAACGCCGACCCGATCCGCCCGTTCGACATCGCCACCGATTCGGTCTCCTCCGCGACTTTCATCGCCGACCTCCAGACCGCCGTGGACGCGGCCAAGGACGCGGAGGCCGACGCGCGCCGCCGGGCGCTCGCCACGCAGATCAACGGCGACGCCGAGATCGCCGCCCTGTTCGATGCAGGCGCAACTCCCTTCAACGGCACCGACTCGCAGTGGGTGACGGACATCACCGACGCCCTCACCGCGGCGCGCGCCGCCGAGCGCGGCGTGATCGCGACGGAGCTCAAGAGCGTGCGCGGCGCCGACGACGCCGACGCGGAGATCGTGTCGATTGGGGACAACCCCAGCGCCGCCGACATCCACGACGCGGTGCAGAGCGCCGTCAGCCTCCTGCGCAGCGAGGTGGCCACCGCGCTGCACTCGGTGGAGGGGCTGCAGGTGTACACGGCGGAGGAGTTTGCCACGATTTCGCCCCTTGCGAGCCACACGTCGGGTACAGATTCGGCCACAATCGATAGGCAAGCTAGGTTCGGCGTGCAACATTCGCCTTGGCAAATGGTTTCCGTACCGGCAGGGAATACGACGGACATCTACTCCATCTCGGTGAACATCGGTGACGATACCGATGCGGATTGGATGATACACGTCTACGACAGTGATTCGTGGAGTGATTCTGCAATCAAACATAAGTTTTCCAAAGTCAATAATAACAGCCCACAGTCATTCTGGAAATTCTACGACGATACGTGGAATGGGCAAAACCTATCGGATCACAAACGGTGGCTTGCAACATCCCAAACGACGAAGGCAGGAACGACCGCCGAGGGTGGAACGACAATGACGAAGTTCGTCTTCACGCCGCCGATTCCCGCCGGTAGCATCATCAACAACAAGTTCTGGTTTGAGATCCAATCGACAACGGGGAGTTCTCCAAGCAATATGCGCGTATGGTACACACCCGGCGTGGAGATGACATATCCACTGCCAAGCACCGTGGATGGCTATGCGGGCGCCACCGATCGCTACGAGTACTACAGTGGAATCCCAGCGACCCTCAACTACGTGGTCAATGAACCCCCCGATACGGTCGTGGTCAAGTCGGCCGCCGAGATCAAGGCGGCGGTCGAGACGGCCAAGGATGGATCGGGTGGATGGATCGCCACGGCGGTCACCGGCGCGAAGGAGGAGTTCGTCGGGTACCTCACGGAGACAGGCGACAACGCGCGCGTGCCGACACTGACCATCGCGTCGGGTACCGTCACGAACGAATCGGCGTGGAGCGCCATCGCCGACGCCATCGAGACGGCGGCGAGCAACGCGGTCACGACGAGGCGCGGCGTGCTCGTGACGGAGCTCGGCACCATGGGCGTGCTGAACCAACCCGACAACGCCGTCGACATCTCCGCCCTGACGGACGCACAAATCGCGACGAAGATCGAAGAGATGGTGGCCGTGGCGGAGCTCGTCGCCGCAGACGAAAAGCGCACGGCGCTTACCACGGTGCTTCGCGGTATCTCCGATCTGCAGATCAACACGGAGTGGGCCAATGACGCGAGCGCAGACCGCACGAAGCTCACGGACGCGAACATCGAGGAGCGGGTCAGGAGCGCCCTCGAACGGTTGCGCGACGAACACCGGCAGGAGACCGAGGCCGCGGAGACGGCGGCCACCCAAGACCAAGCGACCGCCGTGTCCGGCGCGATCGAGGCTTCGGTGGACTCGGTGCGCGCGGAGCTCCGTAAGCTCGGCGTGATCATTCGCGGCGACGCCGACGCCGCCGACGACCTCAACAGCATCGAGACGCTCATCCGCGCCAAGCGCTCCACGCTGGCGTCGATGCTCAACGACATCCCGAACATCAGCATCGATCCGCTCACCGCGCCCACCGACGCGCAGCTCGAGGCTTCAATCAAGGCCAGCATCGAGAAGCAGCGCGCCGACCTGCTCGACCTGCTCGATCCGCCCAGCACGCCCGCCGCCATCGAGTTCACTGCCGCCGACCCAGCCGCGGCGGAGAGCAGCAGCGAACAGGAAGTCCCGGACTTGACACTCGCCGCTGAGCGCGGATGGTTCGGCAACATCGGCGGGACGTACGAGATGTACAGCGCCTATACCGATGAAGGCGAACGCCTGAACAGGTGGTACAAGGAGTCTCAATTTGGGCCCCTGATCTATTACAATGGCCAATTCAATGGAGCACCCATCTGGTTTAAGGACGAATTTGAGCAGAATGGCGGCAACCCGTCCGGCGGCTATAACGGAGCGTACCTGTGGTGGGCCATCCGTGATGGGGTGGGTCGGTGGGAGCTCACACCGGACCACCCGTTCAGGGCACAGTATGGTTATCAAAACACAGTACCGCTAACAAATTACACCAATGCCTATTTCTACGCGGCGAACGGCAACATTGAGAGTCCGCTTACCGTGACAAACTGGGTGGGCAAGTTCGCAGGACACGCGGGAAAAAGTATGACCTTGACGGGCCCTCCTCCCCCGCCGCAAAAGTACGTCGTCGGCGGCGAGTCGCAGGGCGACGTCGCGCTGGCGCGCGGCACGGCGTACACGATCTCGTACCCGGCGGACCACCCGCTGGCCCTCTCGACGACACAGGACGGCACGCACGGCGACGGCGGCGTCGAGTGGACGGCGGGCGTGGTGCGCGACGAGGCGAACAGCGAGCTCACCGTCACGCTGCCGTACCACACGCCCGACGCGCTCTACTACTACTGCGCGCAGCACGCCGGCATGGGCGGCAAGATCAACGTGGGCGGCATTGCCGGACTGACCATCAACCGCACGACGCCCGAGGAAGCGCGCGACGACGCGAACATCTTCGCGCAGCTCCAAAACGCCGTCCGGGCCGCGTCGAACGTGGCGCGCGAGGACGTCGTGAAGTACCTCAACCAGCACAGCGCCGAGACGGGCGTCACCTTCGCCGACACCGCCGGCGACTCGGCGGACTTCCTCGGCGACCTGAATACGGCCTTCGCGGCGCAGCGCTCGCTGATGCTCACCAAGCTCGCGACGGCGGGCGTGCACATCGCGGTGGCGGTGGCGGACGATGCGCAGAACTCAAAGTCCGCGACGCTCGACGCGGTCGTGGCGGAGGTGCGGCGCGCCTTCCACGCGAAGCGCGAGGCGCTCGTCGGTACGCTTGATGAGGTCGTCGACACCGTGCCCACCGGGGATGCCATCCACGATGACGACGCGCTCAAGAACGCGATCAAGGACACGCTCGTGCGCCAGCGCAAGGACCTGCTCGAGATGCTCGTTGGCGTGGACGCGGAGACGGGCGAGCCCAACGTGCCCGGCCTCACGATCGACAACGCGCTCAGCGATGAGACGGCGCAGGCCGCCATCACCGCCGCGCTCACCGCGTACTACGAGCAGAAGCGCGAGACGCTCGGCGGCGAGCTGATCACGACGCTCGCGCGCATCGACGACTTCACGGTGAATTTGGATGGCGTGCCGGAGGATGCCGTTGTGACCAAGGCGGTGACGGACGCGCTGCTCAAGCAGCGCAAGGACCTGGTCGATGCGCTCAACCTCGTCGCGGAGAAGTACTCCGGCGCGTCGGACGCGTTCGCGATTGCGATCAGCGGCGACGTGCTCAGCAACTCGAACGTGGTGGGCGAGATCGGCAATGCGCTCGAGAAGCAGCGCGAGACGCTGCGCGATACGCTCGACGCCATCGACGGCGTCGAGCTGCCCAAGCCCACCGCCGAGAATGGCGCCTCCATGTCCGACGCCGACTTCGAGGCGGCGGTGCTCAAGGCGATCGACGACTCGCGCGACGGACTGCGAGCAGCCATGTCGGACATCGTCACCATCCCCGAGGGCTCGGCCACCGACGAGGCGTTCGCCGCCATCGTGCGCGATTTCGTCGACGGCATCCGCAGTAATCATCAGCAAGCGTTTAGTACAGCCGCCAGCGACGCCAGCCAGGCTTTGAGTGGCCAGGCGCAGGCACATACCGACGCGCTGACAGAGCACGTCCGCGTGCTGAAGCAGGCGATGGTGGATCGGGGCTACACCATCGACGTCACCCCCAACGGCAGCGGCGACGTCGACGACCAGCTGTACCAGGTGGCGCACCAGGCGCTCCTCGAGCAGCGCAGGGTGCTCGTGGATTCGCTCAAGGCCGAGCCGCTCAACATGACCGTCGACGACTCGACCGACATCGTGGGCGCCGTCGAGCTCGCGCTGGGCAAGCAGCGCCGCGCCTTCGCGAAGAGCCTCAATTCCATCGCGGGCATCACGATCACCGTGCCCCCCGAAGCAAACGCGCCCGCCGTGCTGGATACGATCAAGAGCGAGATCGCGCAGCGGTTCGTGGAGCAGCGCGACATCATCCTCGAGTCGATCGGCACCATCCCCGGCATCGAGGTCAATCCCAACCTCATCAGCACCTCGTCGGAGGACCGCGTGTTTTCGGCCGAGGCCAGCGCGGCGGCGAACGCGGCGGTGGCGGCCGTGCGTGCGGGACTCCTCACGCTGCGTGCCGACATCATCACGGCGCTCAACGACGTGCCCGGCGTGAAGGTCGACATCACGAACGCCGCGGTGCTGGCGGATACGCAACAGACGACCCGCGAAGAGTACACGGCGGCGCTGGCGGCGAACATCAGCGACAAGCTGGAAAAGTCGCTCGAGAACCTGGTCGGCGAGCTCAACACGATCAGCATCGACAACTTCGAGGGCCAGTCGGTGCAGGTGCAGATCACCTCGCTCCCGGAGCTCGACTCGAACACGGGCGAGCCGACCACGCTTGCGCAGCGCTACGACAACATCCGCGGCGCCATCCGCACCGCGCTAAACGATCAGAAGGCGGAGAACAAGAAGGCGCAGCGCGCCGAGCTGGTGGCGAAGCTCAACTCCATCAAGTTCGAGCGCGCCGACGGCACGCCGTACTACCCCATCGTCATCTCCGGCGCGACCTACGCGGGCGCCATGGACGTGCAGCGCGTGCACGACGCCGTGGAGAGCGCGCTCGAGCTGGAGCGCCGCGACATCGCCGACGCGGTGGCCTCGGCGGACATCGACATCGCGGCGTTCCCAGGCGACACCGTGCCGACGAACGCAGCAATCAAGGCGGCGGTGGAGGACGTCATTCGCAAGAAGCGCGAACGCGTGTACCAGGTGATCGGCTCCACCATCACCGACGCAAACAACACCGACAGCGCCCTCACCGCCGCCGTCGGCGACGCCATCGAGAACGCGAGCGAGGCGAAGCGCGAGGCGCTGGTGTTCGAGCTCAACAAGATCAACGGCATCCAGCTCCCCGACGACGCCACCGAGGCGAACGTGCTCAATGGCGTGCGCGCGTACGCCAACAAGTTTGTGAAACACCTCACGGACGCGCAGCTGACCGTCAAGTTCTCGCTCGGCGCGACGGCGTGGAGTGTCTCGGACCGCTTCGAGTTGGAGAAGATGACCGCGCCCAACCAGTGGGAAGTGATCGCCGGCCCCGTGCAGCAGAGCGACCCTACCACCAATGGACAGGGGCTCGTCTCTCGGTACGTGGAGAACGAAAAGGATACCGTCTTCGTCAGCTTCAACACCACGCTCGAGCCGGGCGCGCGCGTGCGTCTGCGGAACCGCACGAACAATAAGGGCTGGGTCAACGTGCAGTAAGGCGCGTCCGAATGCGCGCCCGCGCACCGCCCCGCGCGTTGCGCGTTGCGCGAACCCGCCAAAAAATTGCGGGAGCGTAGGAAAAGCGGGCGGCAACGAAGTGCGATGTCCAAGTTAAAAATTCGCAAGTGGGACCCGCAGACCATCAAGCCGGCCTCGACCATCCTGCTCGTCGGCCGCCGCGGCACGGGAAAATCGACGATTTTGCGCGATCTCGCCTGGCAGTTCGCGCAGCGGCAGTGCATCGACCTCGTCGTCGGAATGTCTCCGACGGAGGAGTCGAGCGAGTCGCTCGGCTCGTTCATCCCGCGCACGCTCATCTACAACGAGTACCGCGAAGACGTGCTCCAGAAGCTGATGGACTCCCAACGGCGCGCCTGGCGGAGGGGGCACGGACCGAACGTGTTGCTGTTCCTCGACGATTGTGGCTTCGACAAGAGCGTGTTCAAGTCGAAGATCGTGCGTGAGCTCTTTCTCAACGGTCGCCATCGGCGGATCGGGCTCGTCTTCGCGCTGCAGTACTGTTTGGACATCCCGCCGGACATACGGAGCAACATAGACATCGTCATCGCCGCCCGAGATCCCATCCACAGCTCGCGCGAAAAATTGTGGAAGAACTTCTTCGGCGTGTTCCGAGATTACCAAGAGTTCTCCCTCACCTTCGACACCTGCACGAATAACTACGAGGTGCTCGTCATGCACAATAATCAAGGCTGTCCGACGAATAATATCGAAGACACGGTGTACTGGTATAAAGCGGACCCGAATCGGGGCCAGTTTCGCCTGGGCGCCGACGTCTACTGGAACATGGACGATCGCTTCTACCGCGACCGCGAGGACGAGCTGGAGGAGGAGCAGCGCGCCAAGGAGGAGCTCGAGCGGCGGCAGGAGCTGCAGCGCACGACCATCGCGAACGTGGCCAAGGCCGACGGGGCGGGGCGGACGGTCGTGCCGCGCTACCGGTAAGGGGTAAGGGATAAGGCGCGAGCGAGCAAGAGAGCAAGAGAGCAAGAGAGCAAGAGAGCAAGAGAGCAAGGAAGAGATAACCATCACGCCCTACGCGTTCTACTCGGTCACTTTTCACTTCTACTGTAGGTTCCCCTTTTTTGTGTCCTGAAAGAAACCCACCGCGCGATGACGGAGGTGGAGATGGCGGCAGGACTGGCGGCAGGACTGGCGGCGGCGGGGCCGACGGCCCTGACGCCTCCGCGCATGCGACCCGCCCCCTTCGACCCGCTGCGGCGGTGCTGCTTCGAGTACGCCGACGCCGACGACGCGGCGCGCACCGTCGGCGCGGTGCTCGGGCGGCTGGGGTGGAACGTGCGCTTCCTGCCGCGCGTCGCGAAGTGGATCGCGACGAAGGGCGGCCCGGAGGGGGCCGCCATCGGGCTGAACGTGCGGCTGTACGCGTGGCCCTCGCGCGAGCGGACGGCGGGCGGGCTGGTCGAGGTCGTGCGCCGCTTCGGCGAGCGGCCGAGCCTGGGTTGCCGCGACGCCTTCGACGAGGCCTTCTTCGAGCTGCGGCGGCGCTGCAGAGCGCTGCCGAGCGCGCTGTAGAGCGAGCGCGCTGTAGTGTAAGCCGTAAACAACCAAAAAAACCAAAAAAAACAAAAAACAAAAAACAGGGGCGGCCACATGCGAATGTAGCATGCGCATCCGTGTATTGTTGCCCTTTTCGGTAGAGCGAGGGACACAGTGGGCAGACACAGTGGGCAGCCCCACTTTCTGCGCGTGCGGAGCCCACGCCCAGTTTCGTGCAGAAAGTGGGGCCGCCCACTGTGTCCCTCGCTCTACCCAAAACGGGACGAGAACAGGGCGCCTCGGTCAGAACCTAAGCGTCGATCCTAGTCGTCCAAGTTGTAGACCTCGACCGACACGAGGGCGTTGGCGGCGCGCGCGAGCAGCCACGCCGCCTCCACGAGGGAGGGACCCGTCGCGCCCGCCTCGGCCGCGCCGTGCGCCCGTAGCCACCGCGCGATGGCGTCGACGCTGCGCGCCTCGCGCATGAGCAGCACGAGCACGTCGACGTCGGTCGCGCAGCCGCGCGCGCGCAGCGCGCGCGCGCCGGCGTCGGTGAGCAGCAGCGCGCCGTCGTCCCCGAGTGGGCGCGGCGCGCCCGACGCAGGACGGAATCCGTCCTCCCACCAGCGGTCGATCCCCACCACGACGAGCGCGTCCTCGTGCGACGCGGGTGGCCGATCGGCGAACCACGGCGCGGCCGCGGTCATCGCGTACTCGTTCTCGTCGTCTCGTTCTTTCGTCCTTTCGTCCTTTCGTCCTTTCCCGACGCGTCCCTTTTTTCCGCGTCGGGTTTGAGCGCGCCGTCGTCGGCGGGGTCCTACCCGCCGCTCTCCTCCTCGTCGATGACGGAGTCGCCGTCGCGGGAGCCGGCGGAGCCGGCGGAGCCGCCGCCGACGGCCTCCTCGATGTTCTCCAGCAGCACGTCGAGGCGCGCGGTGGAGATGGAGCACTCGCGGTAGGTGAGCCGCAGGTTCGCCAGCCCCTCGGCGGCGTGCCGCAGCTCGCCTCGCAGGCGGGGCGCGACGCGCGCGTCGGCGGCGGCGGCGGCGATGGCGGCGCTGACGATCTTCGCCAGCTGGTCGAGGTTCGCGTGGCGCGTCTCGCCGACCCACCACCGCGCCGCCGCCTGCGTGAGGCCCGAGCGGGAGTCGACCTCGATCGTCGCGCCGCGCGTCGAGAGGCGCCCGCCGGCGCGCACCTGCGCGACGATCTTGAGGGACGTGAGCAGGTCGGCGTGGTCGGGCGGCATGGAGCAGCCGGTCGAACCCTCTTTCCGCGTGGCGACGATTTTCGTAGGCAAGGGTAAAACGCGCGCCGATGGAGCAGCAGACGCCCGCCGCCGGCCGCGTCGCGCGCGGCCTCGCCTTCGGCGGACTCGTCACCCTCACCTCCGCCGCGGTGCGCGTCGGCTGCGACGGCGCGGCGCTCTCGCGGCGCGCCGCCGCCTGCGTGCCGCTGCGCCCGCCTAGCTGGGTCTTCGGCGTCGTGTGGCCCGCGCTCTACGTCACGACGGGGCTCGCGTGGGCGCGCGCGCCGCGCGCGCTCGACGCGCGCTTCGCCGCCGTCACCGCGCTGTGCTGCGCGTGGCTCGTCGTCTACCTGTGCGCCCGCGCGCGCCGCACCGCCGCGCTCGTGCTGCTCGCCGCGACGGCGTGCGCGGCGGCGCTCGCGCGGCGCGCGAGCGGGGCGCTGCCGCTCGCGCTGTGGCTCGCCTTCGCGACGTACCTCAACGCGGCGGACGTGTTGAAATGTTGAGTTTGAAAGCACGCTCGCGCATTTTTTTCCTTTTTTCGCGTTTTATTCTTCCGGATTCGAAGCTTCTACTAGCCATCTACTACTTTAGTACTACTTTAGCCTCGCCTCTCGCTCGCGCACCATGGACGCGCACGAGGTCGACGCCTGCGTCATGACGCTCCTCGACCTGCTGGAGGAGCGCGCCGAGCAGGGCGTCAAGGGCATCCTGCTCCCCTTCCTCACCACGGCGCGCGTCTCCAAGCGCCTCGGCGCGCCCGTCGACCTCGCCTCGCTCACGCTCGCGCTGCGGCGCATGAAGCGGGCGGGGTACTTCGTGCTTCGCGAAATCGACCTGCCGAGCATCGAGCACTACCACCGTGCGGGGCTGCTCACGACGGGCGAGGCGACGGTGCTGCGCGCGCACCAGCAGCGGTCGGCGGGCGCGCTCCCCGACTCGTACATACCGTCGCACGCCTTTGTCGTCTTCACGCTGACGACGACCGAGCGGGCCACCGGCCGCACGCAGGTCGTGCCGTTCTGGCTGGCCGCCGACTACTCCGAGTGGGACGGCGGGCGGAGCGCGAGCGAGCCGCTCACGCACCTGCGCAGCGAGCTGACCCAGTTCACGCCCGACCTCTTCGCGCACGCGCCCATCGAGTACCGCTGCGCGCGCTGCCAGGCGACGGTCGCCCGCGGCGCCGAGAGCGACGGCGGCGCCGCCGGCGCCCCCGCGACGCCGGTGCAGGGCGGCGTCGCCTACGGCGGAGCGATGGACGCGCGGCGCGTCGAGCCGGTGCTCTGCGCGTGCTGCCACGCCGTCGTGGGCGAGGTGGCCGAGGAGGGGAGGCACGACTTCGACGCCGCGCGCGTCCAGCCCTTCCGCATCCCGCTCTCGATTTCCGTCCTGTAGCGCGCCGACGGCGCTTTTCGGCTTTTTTCGTTTTTATTTTTCGTTTTTTCCGGCGATGGATCTGCTTGGGCTCGCCGTCGACGGCGCGTGCGTCGCCGTGCTGGCGATCGTGTGCTGCGTCGAGGCGGCGCTCCTCTACCTGCGCCGGCGCGATGCGGCGGCGGCGGCGACCGCGGCGGCGGCGCCCGCGGCGGACCGCGACGTGCCGCCGTACCTCAGCATCTAGCGCGCGATGCGCGGCGCCCGTAATGTAGCCACCCTCCTGCTTACGAGTAAGCGGTCAGTCGTCGTCGCGCTACGCGGGCGCGCGCTTCACCCACACCCACGTCGGGCGCGGCGTGGGCGACGTGCCGGTGCACAGCAGCGCGCCGGCGTACGCCGCGCCGGCGAGCGCGTCGACGATGCCGAAGAGCGGCTCGACGAGGCGCGGGTCGCACACGTGCAGCGCGAGGTGGCCGCCGCACGCGAGGTGCGCCCACGCCTTGGCGAGGACGGGCGCGAGCCAGCCGTCGACCCACCCGCGCAGCGTCGGGTGGCGCGCGCACGACTGCGTCGGCGAGGAGGAGTAGCGCTCGAAGTCGAAGTAGGGCGGCGAGGTGAAGACCGTGTCGAAGGGCGCCTCGCCCTCCAGCCGCGCCTCCTCGAACGGCGCGTAGACCGTGCGCACCGCCGTCCGCGACGGGAACTTGCGCGCGATCGCGTCGTGGCACTCGCGCAGCGCGACGTTGGGGTCGACGCCGACGTACGCCTCCGCGCCGTGCGCGAGCGCGGCGAGCAGCCGGTCGCCCCAGCCGGCGGAGAAGTCGAGCACGCGCCGCGCGTGCAGCTTGCGCAGCACCGAGAGCGCGAGCGTGGGCTTGAAGAGCGTCGCCTCGGGCCACGCGCGCACCCACCACATGGCCTCGCGCAGCGCGAAGGGCGAGACGCAGCGGAAGCGCGCCGCCGCCTCGCGCACGACGGCCTCGCGGAAGGCGGGGTCGTCGCCGTGCCACGCCGCCCACGGCGAGTCGCGCGCGCCGACGCGGCGCGCGCGCATCCGCACGTGCTCCGAGAAGAAGTCGGAGAGGCGGTCGATGCGCGCGTAGTCGTCGTCGGAGTAGCGCAGCACGTGCGGCACGTCGCCGACGCCGAAGCCGAGCCGCGGCGCGGCGCGGCGCCGGAAGCGCAGCCGCAGGTCGGCGGCGCGGTAGCTGCGCGCGTGGTCCCACGGGTGCGGCGGGTACGCCCGCAGCGCGGCGAAGAAGTCGTCGCAGTCGGCCTCGGCGAGCACGTGGCGCTTGAGCGGGAAGGAGGCGGAGGCGAGCGTCGCGGCGAGCGCGCGCACCGCCGCCTCGTCGCCCGGCGCGGGAACGCGCGCGCCCGCCGCCTCGACGACGCGCTCGCCGTAGGGGAAGGCGACGGTGCGCGTCTGCATCGGCGCGCGCGATGGAGAGAAATAGAGAAATGGGAAAAAAAGAGAATGCGAATGGGGGCGACGGAGATCCTTGAACATCCTAATCCGCTGCTACCAGAACCAGCTCGAGCTGCTCGCCGGCGCGGACGGCTCGCCGGCGGAGTCCTCGGAGATCTCGCCGCTCTCCGCCTCCGACTCGGCCTCCGGCTCGGCCTCCGACTCGGCCTCCGACTCGGCGTCGCTGGCGGAGTCCTCGGCCGCGTCGGACTCGCGCTCCGACTCGCTGGCGGAGTCCTCGCAGATCTCGGCGTCGCTGGCGGGGTCCTCCTCGCCGCCCTCGAAGTCGTACGGCTGAAGGATGAAGTGGTCGAACGTGCGGTGCACCGTCTGGGCCGCCTCGACGGCGCGCGTCGTCACCATCATGTACCGCGGGTAGGTGCCGAGCAGGACGCGGTGCACGGTGAGCGCGCTGTGCGCCAGCGAGGCGAGGATGGCGGCGAAGAGCAGCATCGGGCGGTGGGGGTGTTGTTGTTGTTGTTGTTGTTGTTGTTGTTGGTGTTGGTGTTGGTGTTGTTGTTGCCGAGCCCCAACAAAAAAAGCGACCGCCGGCGAACGACGGAAGCGGAGCGGCTGCTCGAAACATAGAAAAATTGAGTTTGGAATGAATCCGCCCGCCGCGCGGTTTGAATTTTCCTTTTTTCTTCTCGACGCTCGCGATGGCGCTCGACGGCGCGGACGCGCGCGCGGTGGAGCTCGCCTACAACGCCGCGGTCACGAGCATCCTGAGGAACCTCGTCGGCGTGCCGAGCCCCTCGCTGCACGCGGGCTTCTTCCGCTCGACCCTCCGCGACGCGCTGGGCGCCCGCGGGCCGTTCGTCGTCGACCCGGTCGCGTTCAAACTGGCCCAGAAGGAGGGCGGGAGGGGCGGATCGCGCGCCGTCCCCGCGACGCGCGACGAGTTCCTGCGCGTCGCGCGGACGGCGTCGCTTCCCTCGTTCGCCGTGTCGGCGCTGCGCGCCGCGGGGCGCGCCCGCCCCGACGCGTCGCTCGAGGCGCTGTGCGCCGCCTTCGCGGGGCGCGTCGCGCGCGACTGGCACGCGGCGTTGGCGGAGGCGGTCGAGGTCGTCGCGCCGCCCGGGTGGACCGACGTGCGCGTCGATCCGCAGACGCTCACGACGTTCCGCGTGGAGGCGCGCGACCTGGCGGGCGAGACGCGGTCGTGCGTCGTCGTCGTGGACAAGGCGGGCGAGATCCCGCGCGCCGGCGCGGACGCCTGCGCGGACGTTGGGGAGGACGGCGAGCGGCGCCCCCCGGCGCCGACCGCCGCCGCCCCGCCCGCCGCGTGGGCGCAGCTGCGGGCGCGGCGGCCCGACTGGCGCGAGGGCGGCGGCTCGCGCGCGCGCTTCGTG
>MDSW01189048.1_pt1 | contig 39752 bp, 41 predicted proteins | sample 811171 | NCBI WGS metagenome assembly MDSW01 (sample SAMN05326641, study PRJNA326480) | marine metagenome | isolation source: seawater | place: Atlantic Ocean: North West | collected 2012 | reverse complement strand
TCAATTACTAGAACTTTAGAAAATATAAAAGATCCCGAGCAAGTTGAAATAGCTGCTAAAACAGAAAATGTAGAAAAATTTATTGAACACTCAAAACAGCTTAAAAAATAATTTCATTTTCAAATTAAATACATTTATAATTTAAACAATGAAGTGGAATAATAAATTTAATTATCCAAAATCGTCACGATCTATCGAAGATGGTATAAGAAAATATCTATTTACAGATGAAAAATTACCGAGTGTTACTTCTATTTTGCAAACAACTAAATCAGAAGAGGATAAAGCTGCACTAGAAAATTGGAAACAACGAGTAGGCCACAAAGAAGCTAATAAAATTAAAACTGAGGCATCAAACAGAGGTACATCAATGCATTCTTACATAGAAGATTTTTTAAGAGGAAGAATTAATGAGAGTTTTTTTGAGAGCAATGAAGAATATAAAAATATGGCTAAAGAAATTGTAGATAAAGGCATCAAAGGAAAATTAGACGAAATATTTGGAATGGAAATTACACTTTATTATCCAGAAAAATATGCTGGTACAGCAGATCTTGTAGGTATTTACCAAGGAAAAGAAGCTATTATAGACTTTAAACAAGCAAATAAACCAAAAAAAGTTGATTACATTCAAGATTATTTTTTGCAATTAGGTGCATATACTTTGGCACATAATGTTGTTTATAAGACCAATATTACATCAGGAGTAATATTATTGTGCACTGTAGATAATTTATTTCAGGAATTTAAAATTGAGGGACCAGAATTATTAATGTATCAAAATTTATTTCTAGGAAGAGTAAAAAAATTTAATGAAATTAATAATTTAAGTTGACTTTGATTAATATATTCTTAGAAGATATAGAACTAACAAAAAGCTACTTGTTTAGATGCAAACTGTTTAGTCTTCAAATAAAACAATCTAAACATTGATAAAACAAGTTTTTTTAAAGGATAATTAAAGTATGAATTTAGTTGTATGGGATATTGAATCGTCAAGCGCTAGTACTGATTTTGGTAGTATAATTGAAATTGGAGGAATTTTAGTTGATGAAAATTTTAAAGAAAAAGATAGATTTAATTTTAGATGTAGATTACCTGAGGGGGAAATTCCCCAGGCAATGGCATTAATTGTTAATAAAACTAGTGTGAAACAATTAATCCATGGAAATTTAAGTCATTATCAAATGCTTGGAGAAGTTGAAAAAATTTTCAAAAAATGGTCACCCTCTATATTTCTTGGATGGAGCAATATTGGATTTGATGATGAAATGATAAGAAAAGAGTTTTTTAAAGGTATCAGGTATCCATATATTACAAATGCATCCCCTAATAAACGTCATGATGGAATTAATATTGCTCGTGCTGCTTATGCGGTTGATCCATCTGTTTTAAAAACTGAGATAAATGAAAAAAACAATCCAGTTTTTAAACTTGAATCACTATCTCGTATGCAAGGTTTAGACTCAAGTGATGCTCATAGTGCATTAACAGACGCAACTCTTACCGCAAAAATTTTAAGTATAATTAAAACAAGACAACCAAGTACGTGGAATATGTTTTTAAGAACGGCTAACAAATTAGATACTGAAACAATTTTCAAAAAAGAAGAAATTATTAGTTTAAACGAATATTTTTATGGTAAATCTAGACTATATTTATGTGCTCCTTTACACCCAAAACATTGTATTCACCCAGTTTATCAATGGGGTCAAGCGGTAGATCTAAGAGTTGACATTGAACCGTTAATAAAAATGTCAATTAATGAATTAAAAATAGAAATGAAAAAAACTCCCAAATTTTTAAGAACTATTAGATCTAATAAAGCTCCAATAATTTTGGAAGCTAAATATGCAATGAAAGCTGAACCATATAATGCAATGGATTTAGATTTAATCAAAAAGAGAGCCAAATTAATTAGAGATAATGAAAGATTTTCTCAAAATATACTTACAGCACTCAGAGAAATAGCAGAAGAAAAAGAACAATTAAAATCACAAGAAGATATTTATGCAGAGGAAAGTATATACAAGAAATTTACTTCAAATAAAGATACTTCACTTTTTCCAACATGGCATGCTGCATCTTGGAAAGATAAATTATCAATGCTAGATAAATTTGAAGATGATAGATTAATTGGATTTGGAAAAAAAATAATTTTTCAAGAATCACCAAATACTCTTCCTCCAGATATGTTAAAAAATATAAAAAGGGAAATAGCAAAAAGAATACTTAGTGAAAAAAAGGAAAAATGGTGGACTTGTAAAGAATTTTATTTTGAGTGTGACAATTTGAGAGATAAATATACAAATGAAAAAGATGAAAAAAAACTTAAATTCTTAGATGAAATCAATGAATTTGTTGAGGGTATTCAAAGGAAATATGAAGCAGTTTAAGGCGAATGTTAATAAAAGTATTTTTTTTTTTTTATCCATTGAATATTAAATTAAAATATTTATAAAAAATACATGCTTATAAATTTTACAGATGATGACTTTCACTCAAAAGTTAAAAATGAGGAGATAAGTATTTTACAATTTTCAGCTTCATGGTGTGGACCTTGTAAGATTTTAAAACCAATTATGGAAAAATTATCTGAAGAATATAAAGATAAAGCTAACTTTTATTATGCTGATATTGATGAAGCAGCTATGAACACAGCTACATCTGCTGCTGTTAGGGGTGTTCCAACTGTTGTAGTTTATAAAAAAGGAGTCGAAGTAGATAGAAAAGTTGGTGGGCTTCCAGAAAGCCAAATGAAAGAATTTTTAGAAAAAAACTTCTAATTTAAATTAAGTACTTCTCCGACTAGATATAATGAGCCTACAATTCCCAAATATGAATTATTAGATTTAATTGCATTTAATTTAATAGCTTCTTTTATACTATCTGCTATTTTTACATTGGGGTAATCATTTAAAATTTTTAATTTAAATTCCTCTTTTTTTATTGCTCCTTCTTGATTTGGTATATCTATTAAAGTTAATGATTTAATTTTATTTTTAAAAACATTTAAAAATTTTTTATGTTCTTTATCTTTCATCATTCCAACAATTAAATGTATATCTTTATTTAAAGTATCCATCCATTTAGCAATCGATTTTGCTGCATTTAAATTATGACCTCCATCGATTATCAAATAATTATTTTTAGCTATTTGTTTTAACTTTCCACTTTTAATTTCTTGCAGTCTTCCTTTTAAATTAATCTTTATTAAACCTTTTTTAATTTTTGTATCTTGTATATTGAATAAGTTTCTTGAGGCGGTAATAGCTGTGCTTAAATTTGCTATTTGATGTTCTCCTAAAATATTAGGTTTAGATAAAATTAAATTACCTTTAATATCACTATATTTAATAAAATTTTTTTTTAAATCAGAATATTTAAAACTTTCACCGTAAAAATATTTTTTTGATTTATTTATTTTTAAAGATTTTTTAATTTTAATCAGAATATTCTTATTTTCTTGTTTACTAATAATTATTTTAGAGTTAGGAAGATTGGCTGTTTTTTCATGGATTACTCCTTCAATAGATTTATTTTTCAACCAATTAAGATGATCTAAATTTATAGAAGTAACTATAGAACACAGGTTTTTTTTAAAAACATTAGTAGCGTCGAATTTATGAAATAATCCAGCTTCTATAATATTAATATTTTCATTAAATTTTTCAGAGTATTTCAAAAAAGCACAAGTTAAGGCTTCAAATACTGTAATTTTGTCAGAACCATTAACTTTTATAATTAGTTCTAATAAATCAGCTAGATCTTTTTTATTTATTTCTTTATCATTATAAATAAATCTTTCAGTATAATTTTGAAGATGAGGAGAAAGGTATATATTACATTTATATCCACTTTCATTGAGTATAGATTGAAGTATCTTTATAGTACTATATTTACCATTTGTCCCAACTACATTTATAACATTTTTTAATTTATTTTGGGGATTGTCTAATTTTTCTAAAAGATTAAAAGTTCTATTTAGTGAAAGATCAATTTTTTTAGGATGCAACCTTTGTAATTGATCTATTATCTTCTGTAGTTTCATTTGATAAAGAATTTATATCAGAATTTTTCTTTAACAATATTGATAATATAGATCCAATTTTATCTCTTAAATCTTTTCTTTGGACTATTAAATCTACAAAGCCGCATTTTTCAACATATTCACTTTTTTGAAAATCAGCAGGTAATTCTTCTTTTACAGTTGCTTGTATTACTCTTTTGCCGGCAAAAGCAATAAGTGCTCCAGGTTCACTTAAAGTAATATCTCCAAGCATTGCAAATGAAGCTGTTATCCCTCCAGCTGTTGGATCAGTTAAACAAACTATGTAGGGTAATTTATTATTTTTAAGTTCATTAATTGCAAGAGTTGTTCTTGTCATTTGAGAAAGCGATATAAGTGATTCAAACATTCTCATTCCACCACCTGATGTAAAATTAATAAAAGGTTGTTGATTTTCAATTGCATGTTGAATGCCAAAGAGTAAGGCTTCTCCTTCAGCGGCACCAACAGATCCACCTATAAAAGCAAAATCAGAGGCGCATGCTGTTATATCAATATTTTTAATTTTAGATTTAATAACCATTATACCACAATCCATTCCTGTTTTTTTTCTAGCTTCCTTTAGTCTATCTATGTACGATTTTGAATCTTTCCAATTTAAAGGATCATCTTGTGGAATAGGTGTTTTTAAAATTTCATAGTTATTTTTTCCGAAAATTATATCAAATCTTTGACGGCAGCTTATTCTATGATGTTTATTGCAATGAGGACACGTCCAAAAATTATCTTCTAAATTTTTTTTTAAAATTGGTCCTTTACAACAAGAGGTCCAATCACTATTTTCAATTTCCTCTTTGGTAGGTCTTTTTTTAATAACTTTTTTTATTTTTTCACCAATCCTTAAAACTTTATTTATCCAATTTACCATGACATTTTATTTTTTAATTTTATAACTATATTAGTTACATTTTTGACAGGATTATGTCTTTTTTTAATTGATTTAGAAATCTCTTTACATAATGCACTTCCAACAACTAATCCATCAGCTTTTTTCAGTCCACCTATAGTTTTTTCTGTTATACCAAATCCAATTACAACATTTTTGGAATAACTAATATTTTTTATTTTTTTATATCTTTCCATAATTTTTTTAGGTGAAATCTTCAATCTTCCACCAGTTGTTGATAACATGCTTATATAATAAATCATATCATGTGAATTTTGTATAATTCTTTTTATTCTATTAGAAGATGTTGTAGGTGATATTAATTGAATAAAACTAATATTTTTTTTTTTACATTTTTGTGAGAAACTTTTATTTTCTGGAAAAGGTAAATCAACAATAATTAATCCATCTACACCTACCTTTTTACAACTATTTACAAATCTATTTTCTCCATATTGGTAAACCATATTATAATATCCCATAAGTATTACTGGTTTTGATTTTTTTGATTTTTTAAAATTTTTAACAATATCAAAAACATCTTTTATTTTTATTCCATTTTTAATTGCCCTATAAGCACTTGTTTGTATTTGGCCACCATCAGCAATAGGAGTATTATGTGGAAAACCTATTTCACAAATATCAACATATTTTGAAATTGAATTTAAAATTTCTAAAGTTTTTTTTTTAGAATTATCTCCAGCAACAATATAGGTTAATAACGCTGAGCGTTTTTCATCTTTTGCTTTTTTAAATGCAAATTTAATTGGATTCTTCATATTTTTCTTCGTAATCTTTTTTTCAAAATATCTCTATCTTTTTTTGCATCGCCACAAGAATTCACAATTATAATTGTATCTTTACTTAATTTTGGTGCACATTTTATTGCTTCAGCAAAAGCATGACTTGGTTCCAAACTTGGATTTAATTTTTCAAATTTTGTTACTAGCTTATAAGCTTTCAAAGCCTCTTCATCTGTTGCATAAGTATATTTAGCTCTTTTAGAATCCTTTAAAAAACAATGAATAGGACTCACTCCTGGATAATCGAGTCCAGCACTTATAGATTCAGTTTCATTAATTTGCCCATCTTTATTTTGACAAACATATGATGCAGCTCCATGCAATATTCCTATTTTAGCACCTCTACTTAGTGGAGCAGCATGTAATCTTGATTTTTCAGGACCTCCAGCTTCAACTCCTATTAATTCAATTTGTGATTTAGGAAAATCTATAAATTCACTCCAAAAACCATAAGCAGAACTTCCACCTCCTACACAATTTATTAATTTAATTTTTTTAGGAAAGTTTTTAAATTCTTTTTTAATTTGAAGTTTTAATTCTCTAGATATTTGACTAGTACTCCAACCACAAATTTTTACAAAAATATTTGGTCCAACAGTTGATCCAACAGCCATGTGAGTTGTATCACAATTAGAAACCCAATATCTCATACATTCACTTACCGCGTCTACCAGAGTTTGACTTCCACTATAAACTGGTACTATTTCTGCACCATTTTTTCTTATTGCATCACAGTTAGGCTTTTGTCTTTTTATATCTTTTATTCCCATAAAAATTTTACATTTCAGTCCAAATTTTTTAGCAGCCATACTTAGCATTTTACCTGCATAACCTGCTCCAGTATCACCAACTATATATTTTTTTCCCATACTTTTACAAATAAGGGCATGTACAGTTGCATTATAAATTTTATGAGCTCCACCATTTGCTTCTGATACAACTTTTGTCCAAATTTGAGCACCACCTAAATGATGAGATAAATTTTCTAGTTTTATAAGTGGTGTAGGAGCACCTATGTAATTTTTAAAGTAGTAATCTCTTTTTTGTATAAATTTTTTATTATTTCTAAGTTTTGCAAAGCTATTTGTGAGATCATCGATAGGTTTTTTTAAAGTTTCAGGAATAAAACTTCCTCCAAATTTTTTACCCCAAAATCCATCTTTATCGTGTTGATCTATTAAAGGTATATTTTTTTTAAGTTTCATTCTTAATTTTATTAATTTTTTTTAAAAAAATATCAATTTTTGAAATATCTTTTATTCCAGATGTTTCTAGACCTCCAGAAATATCTAAAATATTGGCTATTTTTTTGTATTTAATAAACTTATCATTTATATGAATATTTCCTGCTAACATAATTTCTTTATTAATTTTTATATTTTGAATTAAACGGTGATTAAATGACATGCTTTTTTCATATCCCTTACTATCAAATAAAAAAATGTCAGCTACACTAACATAATCTTTATGAGAGACTACATCAATTTTATTTTTTATAGTAATAGCAACAATAATCTTAATTTTATATTTTTTTTTTATCAAGCTTATTTCTTTAGGAGAAGAGTCATAAATTTGGTAATAATCAAAAGGTAATTTAGAAAATTTTGATAGATCGTTTTTAGTAGGCTTAACTAAAACTGCGACATATTTAGATTTCTTTTTATTTATTTTTAAAAGCCTTTTTAATTTATTTAATTTAATAAATCTTTTTGATTTTTTATAGTTACAAATAAAACCAATAAATTCGGGGGGAAAAGAATGAGAAATTATATACTTTAATGTTTTTTCATCTTTTACTCCACATATTTTAGATTTCATAAATTAATTAAGAGATCTAATCAATCTTTTTAGATTATTTTTTAGAGATCCATTTATTATGCTTCTTCCAAGTACAATTGAGGTTGCACCTTCTTCAAAAGCTTTTTTAGGTGTTGTAATTCTTTGTTGATCATAATGTTTATCCCCAGGCAGTCTAATACCTGGTGTTATTATTTCCATTTTTTTACAAATTTTTTTTATTAGCCTAACTTCGTTTGCAGAACAAACTATTCCATCTAAACCTGCAGTTTTTGCCAACCTGGCCTGCTGAACAACAATTTTTTTTAATGGTTTCGAATAACCAATTTTTTTTAAAGATTTATTATTTAAACTAGTTAGTACTGTGACTCCTAATATTTTTATTTTTCTATTTATTTTTTTTAAAGATTTTTTTATAGCTTTTAACATTTCATAACCACCACTTATATGAACAGTTAAATATTCAATATTCTTTATATCTCTTAGAGAATTAATTGCTGAAATACAGGTATTAGGTATATCATTCAGTTTCAGATCTAAAAATATTTTCTGTTTTTTGTTTAATTTTGATAAAAAAGATCTACCATTTTTGGAGTAGAAGAACGCTAGACCAAATTTATAACTAATTTTTATTTTTTTAGAATTAGTATATTTAATAATTTTTTTAACTCGATTTAAATTAGCAGTATCACAAGCAATAAAAATATTTTTATTCATTATTATTTAATTTATTAAATAGTTCTTTTGCCATTTTAAAGTAAATAGTTTTTTTTTGAGGAGTATGAACTTTTTCTCCAGTTTTAGGATTTCTAGAAATTCTAGCTTTTTGAGTATGGGTAGTCCATGTTCCAAAACCTCTAAATTCGACCCTTTCTCCTCTTTTAAGGGAATTCTTAATTTCCAAGAAAAAAATATCAATAAATTTTTCTAAATCTTTTTTTAAAAAATTAGGATAGTTATCTGAGAGTTGTTTTAAGAGCTTAGATTTTGCAATAGCCAATTTTCTTTAATCTTTATTATTTTTGTCTTTTTTTTCTAGTTTATCAGATAGAGATGAAAAAGGCAGGTTTTTTCCTGAAAGAGGTGAACTAAATTTAGAAACTGCCTCTTTATTTTGTAGTTCTTCTAAAAGTTTTATACTTAATGTTACTTTTCTCTTACCAATATTTAATTCAGAGATTGCCGCATCAATCCTTTCTCCACCAACGAATCTAGAGGGTCTTGCATCAGCTGCATTTATTGCTATATGATTTTTTTTAATTAAAAAATCCATTTCACATCCCTCTGGTTTTACTAGCAAGCCTTTATTGTCAGAAGATATTACTTTGACAGTAATTGTATCATTTACTTTTTTACCATCAAACCAAGTAAAAGGATCAACTTGTGTTTGTTTTAAACCGACTCTTATTTTTTGCTGAGATATTTTAATTTCTAAAAGTTTTACTTTTAATTTTTCACCTTTTTTAAATTTTTTTAATTCTTCTTCTCCACTATTATCTTGATAACTTAAATCATTACAATGCAGAAATGCGTCTACATCAAAATCGTCAATTTTTAGATATATTGCATATTCGTTTATACTATTAATTGTTCCGCTGATTTCACTTCCTACTGGATATTTTTTTTCTAATGCTTCAAAAGGATTTTCTTTAGTTAATCTATGTGATATGGCAACTCTTCTTTTATCTTTATCAATCTCAGTAATCACACATTCAATTTCATCTCCAACTTTAAACATTTTTTTTGCTGAAAGATTTTTTTTTGTCCAACTTAATTCACTAGAGTGTAACAAAGTACTTAAGCCTGGTTCTAATTCACAAAATGCTCCAAAATCCATTAATTTAACAACTTTAACTTTATAAGGTTTGTTAATTTCATAGTTTGAAATATGCTCAAAAGGATCAGGAGATAGTTTTTTTATAGAACAACCTACTTGAAGTTTTTCTTTATCTACTGATATTACTAATAGATCATGTTTTTCACCTATATTAAATATCTCATCTGGATGATTTACTCTAGAGTAACTTATTTCTTGAAGATGTACTAAAACATCCAATTCTGAATTTACGTCAAAGAAACAACCAAATGAACTATATCCTTTAACTATAGCATTTTTAATAACATCACCAACTTTATATTTTTCTACAATTTTAGCCTTTCCTTCTTTTTTATGAGATGAAATAATTTGTCTTCTAGAAACACAAGCATTACCCCTTACTTTATCTAATTTTATTAAAGCAAATTTTTGAGGCTCATGCATTAAATGTGAAATATCTTTTAAAGGCTTATCAGAAATTTGTGATCCAGGGCAAAACATTAACGACCCTGTATCAATGTGTTCTACTATTACTCCACCTTTACATTTTGAAGTGATCTTTCCCATAATAGGTTCACTTTTTTCAAATGCATCAACTAATTTATGCCATCCTTTAATTTTTTGAGCTTTAGTAGCAGATACTAAAACTTCACCATTTTTATCTTCTATTCTTTCTAATAAGACTGATATTTTTTCTCCAATTTTTATTGAATCTGTAATACCCATGCTCTTTAACTCATTTATATCTAAAACTGGTTCAGATTTAAGCCCTTCAATAAACAAGAAAACAAATTTTTCTGTGATTTTTGTAATTTTTCCTTCAATTATTTTACCTTCAACTAAATTTTTAGTTTTAGATAATTGAGTGCTTAATAGTTCTTCAAATTCTTTAGACTTTGGGTTTTGTAGATCTTTATATATTTCCATCAAGTTTTAATTTTTTATCCATAATTCTTTTAATTTTTAAAAAGCATGATCTTTTAGTTAAATTTGTAGTATTAATCAAGATTGAATCTTTGGTTTTTTTTAGTGGTGAAATTTTTCTATTATAATCACTTTTATCACGTTTTTTGACACTTTTTAATACTTCTTTAAAGCTCATTTTTTTATTTAGTCTTTTTAATTCTTGAAATCTTCTTTTTGCCCTAACTTTTATGTTGGCTGTAATAAAAAATTTAAAATCAGCATTAGGTATTATTTTATATGTTATATCTCTACCATCTAAACATGATCCATTATATTTTTTTGGCGGTTTATAAGCGTGCCTAATTTGAAAATTATGAACAAGTTTTCTAATCTTTTTATCTTTAGATATTATTGAAGCTAATGTGCTAACTTCATTTGATAAAAGTTTTTTATTATTTAGAGATGTAACTTTTAAAGTTTTCATTTTTTTTTTTATATATTTATAGTTAAATTTTTTAGGGTAATTAATCTTTAATATTGCAATTAATCTATAAATTTTTCCTGTATCTAAATAAAAAAGATTGTAATGTTTTGATATTAATTTTGCTTGAGTACCAGCACCAGCTGCAGCAGGAGAATCAATAGCTACCTTAATTTTTGATTTAAATCTAATCAATTTATTTTTCCTCCTAGTTTTTTAATTATTTTTAAAAAAGATGGAAAAGAAGTTTTAATAGATTCAGAGTTGTGAATTTTCCATTTACCACCTAAAGTTAATGCAGCAATTGTTGTCATCATAAAAATTCTATGATCTTTTAGATAATCTTTTATTATATAGCTTCCTGTAAGATTTAAATTTGGTCTACCATAAATTTTAATTGAGTTATGTGTTAACTTTGTTTTTACACCTATCATATTTAAAATTTTTGATCCAAGTTTAAGTCTAGGACTTTCTTTTTGATTTAGTTCAGACAAATTTTTAAAATATGATATTCCTTTGGCTCTAGATGCTGCAAGGAATATAATTAAAAACTCATCAATTGCACTAGTGTTTAGATTGGAAGGACAGTTAATAGCTTTTAAATTTTTAGTACTTTTAACTGAAATGTCAGCAATCATTTCTCCTTTATATTTTTTTTTGTTTTTAATCTTAATTTTAGCATTCATTTTTTTTAAAATATTAATTACGCCAGTTCTTGAAGGATTAATATTTACATTTTTAATAGTTAAGTTTGAGTTATTAGATAAAATTGTTAAGACAATAAAAAAGGCACTTGAGCTAATATCTGATGGTATTTTATAATTAAATCCTTTAAATTTTTTACCTCCTTCAATTTCTATCAAGTCAAAATTTTTAGTTTTTTTTATTTTAATTGGTAATTTTAAATGTCTAAATAAAATCTCAGTATGGTCTCTTGATTTTTTTGCCTTGATTATTGTTTTACCAGCTGTATTTAAAGCTGCTAGCATAATTGTACTTTTACATTGTGCTGATCCTTTATTTTCTAAATACTTTATTGGTTTGAGAAATTTAGATCCAGAAATTAATAGAGGTAATTTTTTTTTTGATTTTGGATAAAATTTTGCACCAAATTTTTTTAAAGGTTTTATTACTCGATGAAAATCTCTTTTTGATAGACTTTTATCACCCATTAATTTGATCTTATATGGAGAATGAATAAGTAAACCCAAAATTAACCTTCCTAAAGTTCCTGAATTACCAGCATTGAGTTTTAAATTTTTTTTATAATTAAAATTATTCAAACCACATCCATTAATTTCATGATATGTTTTTTTAGAAATTATATTTATACCAAGTGTTCTTAAACATTTAATAGTATTAATCACATCCTCTGATCTCAGTAAGTTATATGCTCTGGATTTACCCAGTGCTTGTGATGCTAAAAGGGCCCATCTAATTGAAATACTTTTATCTCCATCAACTAAAATTGATTTATTAAAAGTATTAATTTTCTTTTTTATTAAAATTATCATAGAAATTTTTCTAGTATCAATTAATTGTATTGAAAAGAGTCACCAAAATATGCAGATTTAGCTTCATTGTTTGCTATAAGTTCAGAAGGAGTTCCTTGAGCTATAATTTTACAATTTGATAAAATTATTGCTTTATCAACACAGTTTAACAAGTCTCTAGCTTGATGGTCACAGATACAAATACCAATATTATTTTCGGTTTGTAGATTGACAATAATTTGTTGTAACATTTTTATTGTTAATACATCTAGAGCAGCAAAACATTCATCAAGTAAAAGAACTTTTGGATCTCCTAAAAGTGCGAGTGCAATTACTAACTTTTTTCGTTGACCACCTGATAAAAATTTTGCTTTAATATTTCTTACTGAGTCTAATTCAAATTTAGCAATCAACATATCAATTTTATTTAAACGGTCTTTTTCATCTTTGATCAAGATTTCTGCTATTGCCTTTAGGTTTTCTGATAAAGTTAAATCATGGAAATAACCACCATGTTGAGGGACATAGCCAATTTTAAACTTAGTGGTTCTTAAATATATTGGATAGTTTGTTGCATCTATATTATTAAAAATTATTGAACCATAGTCTGGTTTAATTAAACCAGTAATTAAATTGAATATTGTCGATTTACCTACTCCGTTCGGCCCTAACATACCAAGTATTTCTCCTTGATTGATAGTAAAACTTACATTGTTGAGTATTTGTCTTTTTTGAAATGAAAGTGATACATTTTTGATACCAACTAAAGGTTTTAATTTTTTAAAAGTTTTAATCCTAAATTTTTTAATTATTGCCATTATTCTTTATTACTTTTTATACTTATTTTTTCATTTTCATCTAGCATAAAAATTTTTGTATCTTTTGTTGTCAAATCTATTTCAATTCTGTCAGTTTCGAGAACAGTGCCTGGATATTTATAAATTATATTATTACTTATTGATACAGTATTTTTATTTAAAAAAAGATCAAGATTGTCTGAAAATATTTCATGTAATATATAATTTAATATAACATTACCAGAAAAATTTGTTTCATAGTTTAATTTATTATATATAGCTGATTCTGATTTTATATTAATCACTTCCGAATTGCTTAAAATTACAAAAGCACTCACATTGGTCATTATAATAATATCTGTATTAGTGGGATCAATTTCACCTAACTCAGCCTTAATTGTATATTCGTTACCAGCATTATCTTTTGAATAATATTCAATATTTTTTATAATATTTGAAGTATTTTTATCAATAGAAACTACATCTCTATCATTTTCATTTATTTTAATTGTTTTACTATCTTCTTTTTTTTCAAAAAAAAATATGTAAACAAAAAAAATTATAAAAATTATTATTATTAAAAAGAATATTTGAATAATAAGTTTTCTATCCATTTAATAAACATTTGCTTCAAGAATATTATGTATGTGTATTACACCAATTGTTTTATTTTTAATCTTTTTATCTTCCACACAAAGGCTAGTAATCTTTTTTTCATTCATTAATGCTAAAGCTTTAGCAGCTAACATTTCTTGGCTTACACTTACTGGATTTTTAGTCATAATTTCTTTAACTTTTAAATTTTTTAATTCATCATTTTTTTGACTAGATCTTCTAATTTGACCATCAGTTATTATACCTGTTGTTTTATTATTTTTATTTCTAGCAATAAGGACTCCAAGTTTTTTTTTTGAAATAATTTTTAAGGCATTTTTCATTTTGAGATTTTCATGTATAAAAGGGATTTTGGAACCTGTTAACATCAGATCTTCTACAGTTTTAAGTTTAGCTCCTAGGCTTCCTGATGGATGAAACTTTTTAAAATCAGTTTTACCAAATTTTTTATATTTCATTGTTGCTATAGCCAAAGCATCTCCCATGCTTAATTGAATAATTGTAGATGATGTTGGAACGATAGAGCCTGGGCCTGCTTCTTTTACTTCTGGAATAAGTAACTTTATATCTGAAGCTTTATAAAGTATTGAATTTTTTTTTGAAACAATTCCAATTAATGTAATTTTTTTATTTCTATTAGCATATTGAATTATATTTTTTAATTCCAAAGTTTCTCCACTAAAACTTATTAAAATTAATACATCGTTAGAACTTATTTGGCCCAAATCACCATGAGAACATGAGCTAGCATCAACAAAAAATGACGGTGTTCCCACTGATGAAAGTGTAGATGAAATTTTTTTTTGCTATTATTCCTGATTTCCCTACCCCTGATATAATTACTTTTCCGTTTTTACAATTCAAAATTGCTTCAACAGCTTTATTAAAAGAGCTACCCAAACTTTTTTTTAGTAATCTTAAAGATTGAATCTCAGTTTCAATAACTTCCCTAGCTATATTTGTAAAATTATTTTTTTTCATTAGTGTGCCCAAATATCATCCTTAAATGAAGCTAAATCTAAATCAACTCTTGTACTTAGAAATTTTAAACATTTTTTGTAAAGATCAAGTCTATTTTCTCTTACTAAAATTTTATTTAATTCTTCATGAATTTTATGAAGATATATTACGTCATTCGCACAATATTTAAGTTGTGCTGGTGTCAGCTCTCCTCCAAAATCTGTATTTTGAAATTGTTTATTTATATCAATATTGAGAAATTCTTTGATTAAAGTTTTTAAAGAGTGTTTATCCGAATAAGATCTGGCAAGTTTAGATGCTATTTTAGTATCTAAAATATTTTCTACGTCTGTTTTCAAATAATATTTAATATGAGCTAAGTCAGCTCTTCCAAAATGAAATATTTTAGTAACATCTTTATTACTTATTAACTTTACCAAGTTTGGAGCTGAATAAGTTTTTCTATTTAGTTGAATTATATGAGCGTCCGATTTTCCACTTGAAATTTGTATAAGGCACAATGGATCTCTCTTAACATTTAGACCCATGAACTCACCGTCTATTGCTATGATGTTGCCTAAATTCAATTCTTCTGGTAGATCGTACTTGTGAAGCTTAATATCAATTGTCATTTTTAATCATATATATATGAAACCAAAAAATTGTCTAATTTTTGGCGCTAGTGGTCAAATTGGTCGACATTTAATAAGAAAGTTAACTAAAAACAATTATAAAGTAACTGTAGTAACCAGAAATCTACATCAAAAAGGGTATATATTAAAAACTCAAGCTTCTGCAGGTTGGATTGATTGTGTTGAGACAGATATTTTCGACGAAAAAAAGCTAAGAAAATTAATTTCTAAAGCAACTATATGTATAAATTTGATCGGAGTCTTATTTGAAGAGAATAAATTTAATTCTTTTAAAAATATACATACATTTTTTCCTTTATTGCTATCTAAAATTTGTAAAGAATATAATATTAAACAACTTATTCATTTATCAGCACTAGGGATTGAATTAAATGATCAGCCAGTAGATTCCGAATATGCTAAAAGTAAATTTTATGGTGAAATTAATGTAAAAAATAATTTCTCTAAAGCAATAATTTTAAGACCATCTATTGTCTATTCTGTAGATGATAAACTAACAACTCAATTCATGACACTTTTAAATAGATTGCCTGTATTTCCTCTTTTTGGAAATCCTAAATTTACCCCAATACATGTAAAAGATTTGACAGAAATTATTTATCAAATCATTAATAAGGAAATTAATTCACAAACAATTGAATGTATCGGAAAAGAAATATTAAGTTTTAAAGATATTTTACAAAAATTATTATATTTGATAGACAAAAAAAGATTTATTATTTCTCTTCCTTTATTCGTGTCTAAATTAATTGCAGTTTCTTTTAAAATTTTACCAAAACCACTTATTACTATAGATCAAATTAAATTATTAAATGCGTGTGATAATGTTTCATCTGGAAAATATAAAACTAATTTTGATATTGGAATTCCAAGTTTGTGTAATTTTGAAGAAGAAGTTGAAAAATATTGTTATATGTGGAAGGATGCTGGTCAGTTTTCAAAAAAAAAATATAATTAAGTTATGATAACTATTTTATTTTATATCTTATTTTTTTTAATTTTTTTATTCTTAATTTATTTAACAATTCAAGCAATAAATAGAGGCATAAAAGCAAAAAAAAAAAATAAAAAAGATTAATCTTTTAAATAAAAAACTAGCAGGTACTCAAATCAAAATTTATAATTAAGTCTTAGAGCTAGTATAAATAATATAATTAGGCAGACTTAATTTTTTTCTCAATAAATTGAGGAACCTCATCCTCTTTATCAACCACATCTTCTTTTTTACCTTTTGGTTGAAAGGCATAAAGTAAATGTAATTTGCAATATGAAAAATCTTTTAATGATGATCTTCCACAGAAATAAAACTTACTTTCATCTGGATGACCAATCGGCCATTTACAAGAATTCTCATCAAGCTCTTCCAATTGTTTTGGATTTTCTGGTTCAAAATCTTTATCAATTAACAAAGATTTAAAACGACTTTTACGCCCAACTCTTTGAATGTCGGCATTCGTATTTTCGTTTTTATTAAAATTTTTGTTATTAGAATAATTTCTTGTCTTAATTTTAGCTGATAAATTTAATCTATGAGCTTTTCCAATTACTGCGTTTCTACTAATCCCTCCAATGATCTCAGCTATTTGACTTGCCGTATTGCCTTTTCCCCATAATTCCTTTAATTTTGCTACTTTTTCATCTGTCCAGCTCATAATGTCTACATTTAGTATGTTAAATTTAATTTATAACTATATACAGTAACACACAAGAGAATTAAAAATACAAGTGAAATTATTGTTTTTTTCACAAATAATTTAAAAAAACGTTAGTAATATTTACTTATGGTTGAAAATAAATATCAAATTGGAGTAAGACGATTTGGTTTAATTAACTGGATTGGCTTTTTAAGCTTGTGGAAAAAAGAATGTCAAAGATTTATTATAGTTTGGGCACAAACTTTACTTTCACCGCTTGTTTCAAGCTTATTATTTTTATCTGTACTTTCACTTGCGTTAGGTAACGATAGAAATCAGGTACTAGGGTATTCATTTATTGATTTTTTAGCCCCCGGATTAATTGCGATGAGCATTATAGGACAATCCTTTAGCCATTCCGTTTCATCCTTAATGATAGGGAAGATTCAAGGTAATATTGTTGACATGTTATACGCTCCACTATCAGCATTAGAAGTTTCTTTAGCAATTATATTAGCAGCGGTAACGAGAAGTTTAATAATAGGTATAATTTCTATTTTAGTATTTTCATTAATAATTGATCTTCATATTTATAGCATTTTTTATATTTTTATTTTTGGATTTTTAAGCTCATTTGTACTTGGTGCTCTAGGTTTTATTTCAGGACTTTGGGCAGAAAAATTTGATCATACAGCCACAGTAACTAATTTTATTATAACACCTTTAAGCTTTCTTTCAGGAGTATTTTATTCAATAAATAAATTACCAGTTTTTTTCCAGTTTATAAGCTTCATTAATCCATTCTTTTATATGATTGATGGATTTAGATATGGTTTTTTAGGCAATTCTGATGGATCAATAACTTTTGGTTTAATTTATTTATCTATACTTTCATTTATTATGTGGTTTATTGCTTTTTTTCTTTTTAAAAAAGGTTACAAAATAAAATCATGAATAAAAGTTTTTTAGTAAAAAATTATAATAGAAGAAAAATTGCTTTTAAAAAAGGTAAAGGAAGTTTTATATATTCTACTAGTGGAAAAAAATATTTAGATTTTGTACAAGGTATTGCAGTCAATTCTTTAGGACATGCAAACATAAATTTAGTTAAGGCTATAAACAAACAATCAAAAAAAGTTTGGCATGTATCTAATTCTTTTATTATTCCTGAGGGAGAAATATTAGCAAAAAAACTTACACAAAAAACTTTTGCAGACTTTGTTATGTTTCAAAATAGTGGAGCTGAAGCTACAGAAGCAGCGATTAAAGTTGCAAGAAGATATTTTTATTCAATTGGAAAAATAAAAAAAAACAGAATTTTATGCATCAAAAATTCATTCCACGGAAGAACTATAGCTACTATCTTTGCAAGTGGTTCTAAAAAAATGACAGAAGGTTTTGGACCCAAAGTCCCAGGATTTGATCATATTGAATTTAGAGATTTTAAACCCAGATTTCCAAATATAAAAAATAAAATTACAAATAATACTGCAGCAATAATGGTAGAAACTATAATGGGAGAGGGAGGTATTAAAACTATCCCTGTCAAATGTCTAAAATATTTAAGAAAGATTTGTAACGAAAAAAAAATATTATTAATATTAGATGAGGTCCAATGTGGAATAGGAAGGACAGGAAAATTTTTTGCTTTTGAGTATGCAAAAATTAAACCTGATATTGTACCGATAGCAAAAGGCATCGGTGGAGGATTTCCATTAGGAGCAGTTTTAATGACAAAAAAAGTAGCTTCAGCAATGATTCCTGGAACTCATGGATCAACTTTTGGTGGAAATCCGCTAGCTATGTCAGTTGGAAATGCGGTATTAGATCAAATATTTAAAAAAGGTTTTTTAATTAAAGTTCAAAAAGTTTCAAAATACTTTCACAATGAACTTAATAAATTAAAAAAAGAATTCCCCAAAATTATAAAAGAAGTTAGAGGAATAGGATTGTTAATTGGGTTACAACTTTATAAAAATAATGAGAAGTTTATTCAAAAACTAACTAATAATCATCTTTTAACAATTAGAGCAGCAGATAATACTATAAGATTACTGCCTCCACTTACAGTGAATAAAAAAGAAATAGATCTAGCAATAAAGATTTTAAAAAAAGTTTGTATTAGTTTTAAATAATTATGAAACACTTTATATCACTTAAAGAAATTCAAGCTAAAGAACTTAGAAAAATTATTTCAGATGCAAAAATTAGAAAAAGAAAAAGAAAAAAACTTAATACTCTAGATGTAGATAAAGATAGTCCGTTAAAAGGAAAACTCTTGATTCAAATGTTTGAAAAATCAAGCACAAGGACAAGACTTAGCTTTTATTTAGCAATTAAACAACTCGGAGGAAGTGCATTAACTTTAAGACCAGATGAATTACATCTAGCCAAAGGTGAAACTCTAGCGGATACAGCTAAAATTTTATCAACTTATGGAAATGCTTTTATGTTGCGGACAGATAGTGATAAAAAAATGGAAGAATTTAAAAAATATATTAGAATTCCAATTATAAATGGCCTGAGTCCTTCTGCACATCCCACACAAGTTCTATCAGATATATTTACTATAGAAGAAATTAAAAAAAAACCTATCTCTAAATTAAATATTTGTTGGATTGGTGATGGTAATAATAATGTTATTAATAGTTTAATAGCTGCTTCAGTAAAATTTTCATTTTCATTAAATATTGGATGTCCAAAAAAATATAAACCAAATACAAGAATATTAAGGTGGGTTAAAATGAATAAAAAAAGGGTTAATATATTTGTTGATCCAAAAGATGCAGCAAAAAATGTTGATGTTATATTTACTGATAAAGTTATCTCTATGAATGATAAAGGTAATAAAATTAAAAAACTTAAAGATTTTAAGAATTATCAGGTTAATTCTAGAATTATGAGTTTAGCTAAAAAAAATGCAATTTTTTTACACTGTTTACCGAGAGGTAAAGAAGTAACAGACAGTGTTTTTTTAGGTAGTCAATCTAAAGTATGGCAACAAGCAATTAACAGAGTTTATGTTCAAAAAAGTATTTTATTATATTGTTTTAATAAGTTAAGGTAATTCTTTAGGGCTATCGCTATTTTGATTTAAATACAATATTACTGAAGCTCTATCTTTTTCAGATTTTAAACCAGCAAAACCCATTTTATTTCCTTTAATCCATTTTGATGGTTTTATTAAAAAACCATTCATTTCTTCCCAGGTCCATTCTTTACTGTAATTACTTAATGCTTTTGAATATTTATAATCTGTTACAGCCCCTGATGGTCTGAACATTACATTCCATAATTTTGGACCGATTTTATTACCACCAGCTTTTTTGATACTATGACAAGCAGCACATTTTTTAAAAACTTTTGCACCATGATCAACATCACCTAAGGCCATAAGAGCAGACATATCGGCCTCATTTTCAGAAACTTTTTGAGATGATAGTGAAACACCTTCAGTAGCCTCCACTTTATAACTAGCAATATCTGGTTTTTCTACGGTAAATATAATATCTGACACCTTCGATATACCAAATACAACAATAACAGTAACTAATATTGCAGCAATTATTTTATTAATCTCAAACGAATCCATTTTAATTATTATTTTTTGGACGTATAACATATTAATTTATAAATTGCTTATTTTTTAACTTAATATTTTGCGTCTGTTAGACGCATAAATTTTAACAATTGAACAATGTCAAAAACATTAATTCTAATACCATCGAGGATGTCTGCAAAAAGATTACCTGGGAAGCCACTATTAAAAATTAATAATTTACCAATAATTGTCCATGTAGTAAATCGAGCAAAAAATACAAATTTAGGAAGAGTTGTTGTTTGTACTGAAGATCAGATAATCTACGATAATGTCAAAAAAAATGGTGGAGAGGCAATTTTAACTGACAAAAATCATAAAACAGGAACTGATAGAATATTTGATGGATTTAAAAAATTAGACTGTAAAGATGTGAAATATATTATTAACCTACAAGGTGATGAACCTGCTTTGAATGAAAATGATATTATTAATTTAAATAATTTTATGATTAAGCATAATTCTGATATTGGAACTTTGGCAGCAGAAATTAAGGAAGATAAAATATTAAGTGATGAAAACATCGTAAAAGTAATATCAAAAGAAAAACTTAATTATGAAAATTTTCCAACGGCATTAAATTTTACTAGAAAAGCTTTATCCAAGATTGAAAGTAATATATATCATCATATTGGTATATATGCTTATAAAGCTGAAATACTAGAAAAATTTTTTAATTTAAAACAAACTCAAAATGAAAAAGAAAATAGATTAGAACAATTAAGGGCACTTGATAATAGTTTGAATATAAACATAGCGCTTGCAAAAACATCACCTATTGGTGTTGATACAGAAGAAGAATATCTAGCTATAAAAAAAATTATGGAATATAAATCATAAAATGAAAATTCTTTACCAAGGTTCACCAGGCGCTTATTCACATTTAGCAGCACTAGAGGCTTATCCTGATGCAGAAGTAATAGCTTGTAAAACTTTTGATGAGTGTTTTGTAAAAGCAGAGAATGATGAAAAAATAAAAATAATTATTCCTGAGTCAAATAGAATAACAGGTAATATCGGTATTGAATATCTAATATTTAAACATCGATTAAATATTTATGCTGAACATTTTCATAAAGTTGAACATAATTTATTAGGTATAAAAGGATCAAAATTAGAAGATATTAAAAATGTTTTTTCTCATCAACAAGCTTTGAGTCAATGTTCAAACTTTATAAAAAAAAATAAAATGATTGAAAATGTTAGAGCAGATACAGCCGGTTCTGCAAAATTAATTTCTACAAATCAAGATATAAGTGAAGCTGCAATCGCATCTAAACTTAGTGCTAAAATTTATGAATTAGAAATAATAAAAGCTAACATTGAAAATGAAAGTGGAAATGCCACTCGTTTTTTAATAATGGGTAAACCTGTTTCACAACCTGAATTTAACAAAGGAAAATATATAACTTCTTTTTTATTTAAACTAAAAGATAAACCTGCTGCTCTTTATCAATCATTAGCAGGTTTTGCAATTAATGGAGTAAATTTAACTAAACTACAAAGTTATCCAGAAAAAAATTCATTTACATCATATTTCTTTCTTTGTGATTTAGAAGGACATATCGAAGATTTTAAAGTTAAAAAATCTTTAGAAGACCTGGGTCTTCATTGTGAAGATTTTCACGTCTTAGGTGTTTTTCCTGCTGATAAATTTCGTGAAAAATAATTATTTTATACTTTTATTGCAGATTAGAAAATATTACTGCTATAATATACATGGAGGCTAGAGGTGGACGCTCCTTGAACCAGTTCAGAGAGGAAACTCAGCAGACTTAAAGAGAGTTTTTCAGGTTCTAGTCTCCTAGATAAAATGAATACAAATAAGAAAGTTTTAGCATTAAAATATAGACCTCAAACATTTGAGGATTTAATTGGACAAGATATTGTTGGAGAAACAATTTATAATTCAATTAAAGATAATAAATTACCAAACGCATATTTATTTACTGGTATAAGAGGAGTTGGAAAAACTACTATAGCAAGAATAATTGCAAAATCACTTAATTGTCTGAATGGTATAGATAAACTTTGTAAAAAAGAATTATGTGAAAATTGTAAAAGCATTACTAATTCAAATCATATTGATGTTTTAGAAATGGATGCAGCGAGTAAAACTGGTGTTGATGATGTAAGGGATTTGATTGAATTCTCAAGATATGGACCATCAATTGCTCGATATAAAATATTTATAATCGATGAAGTTCATATGTTGAGTAAACAAGCATTTAATGCATTACTTAAAACTTTAGAAGAACCACCGGAGTATCTAAAATTTATTTTTGCAACAACTGAAATTAAAAAGATTCCAATTACTGTGGTTTCAAGATGCCAAAGATTTGATTTATCTAGAATTAAATCAAATGAGCTATTTAAATTTATTAAAAATATTAAAGATATTGAAAATGGAAAAATTTCAGATGAAGCTTTAAAATTAATTGTTAAAATTTCAGAAGGATCAGTAAGAGATGCGCTATCCCTTTTAGATAGAGCTATATTAAGTACAGATAAAAATAAAGAACTTGATTTAATTAATGCACAAAAAATATTTGGATATTTTGATAAAGCTCAGTTAATAGATTTGTTTAAGTTAATTTTTGAGGGAAAAGATAAAGAAGTGTTAAAAATTTATAGATTAATTTATGATCAAGGAGTTGAGCCAAAAATTTTTTTAAATGATTTTTTAGAACTTTTATATTATTTCAAAAATATAAATGCACTTAAAATTGATGGAACAAACTTTTCTCTAAATGAAGATGAATTTAGTGCAATTAAAGAAATTTCTCAAAAAGTTAGTGATGAAACATTAATATTATTTTGGCAATTTACAATTAAAACTCTTGAAGAATTAGATCTAGTATCAAATCAAAACTTATCTATTGAAATGTTTTTAATTAGATTAACTTATTTAAAAAGCTTAAATAACGTATCAGAAACTATTGATGGCGATGAGAATTTTAAAGAGATAAATATTAGTAAAAAAAAATTAGATAATAATTTAAAAAACCAATCTGTTCAAAATGAAGATTTATTTGATTTAAAAAGTAAAACCATTGGACAAATTAAGAATGTATCTCAAGAAAGGCAAAAAGAGCAAGAGCCAGTAAAAAATGAAGAACAAAAACAAAATATAATAATTAATTCATTTGATGATTTACTTAATATTTGTAATAAAAAAAGAGAGCTACAATTAAAATATGAACTGGAAAAAAATGTAAATCTTGTAAGTTTTGAAAATGAGAGAATTGAAATTTCTTTTAATGAAAATTTAGATAAGAATTTTATAAAAAATTTATCAAGTAAGTTATATGATTGGACAAATAAGAGATGGATAATAAGTCTTTCAAAAAAAAAAGGTGAACCTTCAAAAAAAGAAAAAGAGATAAATATAAAAAAAGACTTAAATGAAAAAGCCAAAGATAGCTTAACTTATAAAAAAGTTTTAGAAGAATTAAGTGATGCTGAATTAATTAATGTAGAAGTTGGAGCAGAAGATGAATGATTTTTCAAAGATTTTAGATAAAGCAAAAGAAATAGAAGAAAAAATGAAAGAAAGTCAGGAAAAAATTAAGAATATTACTGTTGAGGGAATTTCTGGCTCAAATTCTGTAAAAGTAAAACTGAATGGCGATGGTGAGATGGTAAAAGTTTTTATTTCACCTGATATTATGAGGGAAGACAAAGTTATAATTGAAGATTTAATAATGGCAGCTCACAATAATGCTAAGGCTCAATTAAAATCTAAAACCTCTGAAGAAATTTCTAAAGCAACAGGTAGTTTTGGAATACCAGGTTTTAAATGGCCAATTTAATGAACAATATTGAAGAAATAGAGGAATTAGTAAAGTTAATTTCAAGATTGCCTGGATTGGGACCCAAATCAGCTAAAAGAATTGTTTTAAAATTAATCAATAATAGAGATGAGTTGATCAAACCAATGGCCAACACTTTAGCACAAATGTATAAAAATGTATCAAGATGTAAATCATGTGGTGCATTAAAGTCTAATTCAATAGGTTGTAATAACTGTGAAAATAATAAAAATAAATTTAATAAGATTTGTGTTGTAGAAAATATTGCTGATCAGTGGAGCATAGAAAACTCAAGTATATACAGTGGATACTTTCATATTCTAGGTGGAACTATTTCTTCTTCTGGTCAAAGAAAAGAGGATCTTTTAATAAATTCTTTAGTAGAAAGAGCTAAGCACAAAGATATAGAAGAAGTAATTATTGCGACTAGTGCTACTGTCGAAGGACAAACTACAGCTTACTATATACAAGATAGTTTAAAAAATGCTAATGTAAAAGTCTCAAAGTTAGCTCAAGGTTTACCAGTTGGTGGAGAAATAGAAAGCCTTGATGATGGAACTTTGTTCTCTGCATTTAAAAATAGGAATTCTATTGAGACTAGTTAGAATTAGTTTTTTTTAATGAGTCTATTTAAATGTAACAATGGTTCGGTATAACCTGAAGGCTGATGTCTGCCTTGAAAAATTAATTCGCATGCAGTTTTAAATGCAATTGATTTATCGTAATTAGGCGACATATTTTGATATTTGTTATCATTTTTGTTTTGTCTATCCACAACTTTTGCCATTTTTTTCATAATTTCTAATACTTGTTTTTTACTACAAATTCCATGATGTAACCAATTAGCAATATGTTGTGAAGAGATCCTTAAAGTTGCCCTATCTTCCATCAATCCAACATTATTTATATCAGGAACTTTAGAACAACCAACGCCTTGGTCTATCCATCTAACAACATAACCTAAAATAGTTTGTGAAGAATTTGAAATTTCTGAATTTATTTCATCTAATGACCAATTAATTCTATCAGCTATGGGTATTCGTAAAAGATCTATTTGATTAGCAGATTTTCTTTTTTTGATTTCTAATTGTTTTTTAAAAACATCTACTTTATGATAATGAAGAGCATGAAGTCCTGCTGCAGTTGGAGAAGGAACCCATGCGCAATTAGCTCCTGCTTCTAAATGAGAAATTTTTTGCTTCATCATATCTGCCATTTTATCTGGCATTGCCCACATACCTTTACCTATTTGAGCGACTCCGGTAAATCCACATTCAATTCCAATATCAACATTATTAGTTTCATAAGCAGATATCCATTTTGATAGCTTCATATCTCCCTTTTTTATCATTGGTCCAGCTTCTATAGATGTATGTATTTCATCACCTGTTCGATCTAAAAATCCAGTGTTAATAAAAAATACTCTATCTTTAAGGGCTCTAATAGTTTCTTTCAAATTTACTGAAGTTCTTCTTTCCTCATCCATTATACCACATTTAATAGTATATTTTTTTAGATTTAAAGCTTCCTCTACTTTGTTAAATATAAGATTAGTAAAAGCTGCTTCATCCGGTCCATGCATTTTAGGTTTAACGATATAGATAGATCCTTTTCTTGAATTATTTTTTATTTTAAAATCATGGATACATGCTGCAGAAGTAATAAATGCATCAAGAATTCCTTCAGGAACCTCAGATCCATCTTTTAAAAGAATACATGGATTAGTCATTAAATGACCAACATTTCTGTTAAGTAATAAAGATCTACCATGAAGTTTTAATTTTTTACCTGATGGTGAAAAAAAACTTCTATCTGGATTTAGTTTACGTTTATAAATTTTCCCATTTTTAATAAATTCAGCAGTTAGATCTTTTTTCATTAATCCTAGCCAATTTCTATAACATGCAACTTTATCTTCAGCATCAACTGCTGCTACACTATCTTCATTATCACAAATAGTAGTTAAAGCTGACTCAAGAATAATATCGCTTATTCCTGCCGCATCACTTTTGGCACTAAAAGCTTTTGGATTTATTATTATTTCAACATGCAAATTATTATTTTTAAGAATTATAGCTAAAGGATTTTCTTTATCTCCTCTATAGCCAACAAATTTTTTTTTACTTTTTAAATCGGTAGAATGTTTATAAGTTTCTAATTTAAGTTCATTTTTTTTTATTTTTATTTTTTTTACATTATTCCAACTGTCTTTCTTTAAAGGAAAAAATTCATTTAAAAACTTTTTAGTATATTTAATTACTTCCATTCCTCTTTCAGGATCGTATCTTTCACTTGCTGATTCTTCAGTTTGAATTAAATCTGTTCCGTAAAGACTATCATAAAGACTAATCCATCTGGCATTTGCTGCATTTAATAAGAATCTAGCATTTGAAATAGGGCATACTAGTTGAGGCCCACAGATTTTAGCAATTTCGTCATCTACGTTTTTTGTTTTTATTTTAAAATTTGTTCCTTGTTTCTTTATATAACCAATTTTACGTAGAAATTTTTCATAAACTTTTATTTTGAATTCTAAACCAATATTTTTTTTGTGATAGGTATCAATTTTTTTTTGTAACTCTTCCCTAACTTCTAAAATCTCTCTATTTTTTTTTGCTAGTTCATGAATTGATGAACTAAAACTATTCCAAAAACTTGTTATGCTTATTTTTGTTCCTGGTAAAAGTTCATTATTAACAAAATTATATAATTTCTCAGAAATTGATAAGTTTTTAATATCTACATAGCGTTCTTTTTTCATATTTTGTTATTTCAAAATTTTTTTTAAGAGAATTTTATAAAATATTATAAAATAACTAATCATAAATTAAAAGAGAAATGCTTTAATAATTAATTAAATTAACATTTTTAAACATTTTATTGCCTTCTTTCATCATTAAAATTATATCTAGTTATTGATAGTTATGAAAAATTATTTAAATTTTGAAACAGATATTAAAAATTTAGAAAAAGAAATAGAAAATTTAAAAGATCCTTATAATCAAGAAGGTATTTCAGAAGTAAATACTGATAAAATATCTAAAATACAAAATGAAATAGATTCAAAGTTAAGCGAAATTTATTCAAATTTAGATCCTTGGGAAACTACATTAGTAGCTAGACATGAGGATCGACCAAAATCTAAGTTTTTCATTGAAAATTTATTCGATAATTTTACTCCACTTTCTGGAGACAGATTTTATGGAGAAGATAAATCAGTCCTAGCAGGATTTGCAGAATTTAATGGAAGTTCAGTTTTAGTAATAGGCCAAGAAAAAGGAGAAGATCTGGAGTCGAGAATAGAAAGAAATTTTGGAATGATGAGACCAGAAGGTTATAGAAAAACAATCAGACTGATGAGACTTGCTGATAGATTTAATATTCCTATTATATCATTTATAGATACACCAGGTGCTTACCCAGGAGTTGGGGCAGAGGAAAGAGGACAAGCAGAAGCAATAGCAAAATCGATTGAATGTTGTATGGAACTAACAGTGCCAACTTTATCAATTGTGATTGGAGAAGGTGGATCAGGCGGAGCGATTGCATTAGCATCTTCTAACAAAGTATTAATGTTACAAAATGCGATTTATTCTGTAATTTCTCCAGAAGGATGCGCTACTATTCTGTGGAGAGATCCAACCAAAACATTAGAAGCAGCTAGTGCAATGAAACTTTCTGCAAAAGATCTTTTAAATTTAAAAATTATCGATGAAATTATAGCTGAACCAATTGGTGGTGCACATAGAGATAAAAGCTCAATTTTACAGAATGTAAAAGAATCAATTCAAAGAAATCTTGATTATTTTAATTCAATGGCTAGAGAAGAAATTATTAATCATAGAAAAAATAAGTTCTTATTAATTGGAAGGACACGAGGTTTTATAAATAGAACTGATGAAGATCAAACTCTTGTTATGAAACAAGATTTTCTCACTAATATTAAATCTCAATTAAATAGAAATAAAAATCTAGCAATAGGTATTTTTGTAATTTTGATTTTGTTGTTTGGAATAATTTATTTTTCATAGTGAACCACAACAATGTTTGTATTTTTTCTTTGATCCACAAAAACATGGTTCATTTCTTCCTATTTTTTTTCCTATATACTTTGGATCTATAGGAGTTTTATTATTACTTTGTTTAGCAGGTTCTGGACTTTGAACAATTGTTAAGTTCATAAGAATAGTTATTAAATCTGTTTTTAATTTATTCAATAAATCTTCAAACAAATTGAATGCTTCTTTCTTGTATTCTATCAGGGGATCTCTTTGTCCATATGATCTAAGTCCTATTACTTGTCTTAATTGTTCTAAATATTGAATATGAGATTTCCAATTAGAGTCAATAGTTTGTAAAAAAATTCTTTTTTCTATTAGTTGAGCTCTTTCATCTCCCAAAAGTTTTACTCGTTCATCTCTTTTTTCTGTAAATTTTTCCTTTATTTTTCCTTCAAAGTCTATGTTTTTTAAGTTTTTAAGATTTTCTACTTCATTTTCACTGAAACTTTTTCCTAACAGAGATTTAAGTTGATTATTAAATTCATTATTTTTTGGATTTTCTAAAAATTTTTCTTTCGAGGAAGTTAATTTTTTTATTATTTCGAATAAAAAATTATTTGAGTAATTAAAGATTTCTTTACTATAGATTATATCATTTCTTTGTGAAAAAATTACATGTCTTTGATCATTCAATACGTTATCAAATTTAAGTAATGTTTTTCTAACATCAAAATTTCTTGCTTCAACTTTTTGTTGTGCTCTTTCCAAAGCTTTGTTAATCCATGGATGATCTATGCTTTCTCCATCTTTTAACCCCAGTTTTTCTAATATATTGTTCATTGATTCAGAACCAAAAATTCTCATTAAATCATCCTCAAGACTGACATAAAAAATCGAATTACCCTCATCTCCTTGACGTCCTGATCTACCTCTAGCTTGATTATCTACTCTTCTGGACTCCATTCTCTCAGTTCCTATAACAAAAAGACCACCTAAGGATTTAATTCTTTTTTTTTCTTCTAAATATTTTTCAGGAATTTCATTTTCTTTTTTGCCACCAAGCTGAATGTCAACACCTCTACCAGAGATACTAGTAGTAATAATCACAGAATTTACTTTTCCGGCATTTGCAATTATCTCAGCTTCTTTTTCATGATTCTTTGCATTAAGAACTATATGATCAATTTTTTTCTTTTTTAGTATGTCAGAATATTTTTCTGAGCTATTAATACTTGATGTAAAAATTAATATTGGCTGACCTTTTTGATTACACTCAATTATCTTTGATATTATTGCATTATTTTTTTCAATTTCAGTTCTAAATATTTGATCATTCCAATCTTTTCTAATCATTTTTTTATTAGTAGGAATTGAAATAACTAGTAGGTTATAAATTTCAAAAAACTCCTCAGATTCTGTTGCCGCTGTTCCGGTACATCCAGAAATTTTTTTGTATAATTTAAAATAATTCTGGTAAGTTATTGAAGCCAATGTTTGATTTTCAACTTGAATATCAATTTTTTCTTTAGCCTCTAAAGCCTGATGAAGCCCATCTCCATATCTTCTTCCCTCAAGTATCCTTCCTGTCAATTCATCAATTATTTTTAAAGAACCATCTTTTACAATATAATCTCTTCCTAATTCAAACAAATGATTTGCTCTTAGTGCTTGATTTACATGATGTACTAAACTTAAATTTTCAGGATCATAAAAGTTATTATTTTTTAAAATACCTGCTCTGGAAAAAATTTTTTCTACATTATCAATACCCTCATTTGTTAGTAAAATATTTTTATCTTTTTCATCAATCTCGTAATCATTTTTTTTTAATTGTTTAACTAATTTATCTATTGCTAAGTATTTATCTGTTTTATCTTCAGCCGCTCCAGATATTACAAGTGGGGTTCTTGCTTCATCTATTAAACATGAGTCGATTTCATCAACTATAGAAAAATTATGTCCTCTCTGAACCATTTCTTCTAAAGAAAATTTCATGTTATCTCTAAGATAATCAAAACCTAATTCACTATTAGTTGCATAGGTAATATCATAATTATAATTTTTTTTTCTTTCATAATCGTCTTGATCATTATTAATATAACCAGAAGATAAACCTAAAAATTCATAAATTTTTCCCATTTCTTGGCAATCTCTTTTTGCTAAATAGTCATTTACTGTAACAATGTGAACTCCTTTTTCAGTAAGAGCATTTAGGTAAGCCGCTAAAGTTATTGTTAAAGTTTTACCTTCACCTGTTTTCATTTCAGCTATCTTCCCCTCGTGAAGAACTATTCCGCCAATCATTTGAACATCAAAATGTCTTTCTCCTCTTGTTCTTTTTGATGCTTCCCTTACAAGTGCGAAAGCTTCAGGTAATATCTCATCAAGTTTTGAGCCCTGTTTAATTCTATCTTTTAGTATCTTTGTTTTGTTTGGGAATTCATCATCAGAGATCTTAATTATTTGTTCTTCAAAAGCATTAATCTTCAGAACAATTTTTTGAAGTCTATCAAGCTCTTTTTGATTGCCAGATTTAATGAATTTTGAGATAAAATTTAAAGGATTTAACATTTAATTTATAATTTTTGATATATTATTTTTTATATATATCTTAATATAAGTATTAAATAATTTTTTTAAATAGTATGGCAATAAACATAAGTAATTTTCTAAATTCGCAGTTTAGAAAGTCTAAAATGAGTGACTTTCAGGACCTAGAGCACATTGATGGTCTTTCTATTTCTACAGCAAGTGCAAATTTATACAATAATTCGAGAGATGATGTTGTATTGTTCTATTTTAGGGATGGCGTAAATTATGCCTCAGTTTACACCCAATCAAAAATTGTATCTGAAAATATTAAATGGAATTTAAACTTAAAAAACAAAAAGATTAGAGCACTATTAATTAATACAAGAAATGCAAATGCTTTTACAGGTAAAAAAGGTTTTCTGGGTTTAAAAGAGATCGCCGAAGAACTTTCCTTAGAATTAACTGCTAAGCAAAAGAAAGATGAACAAAAACCAGAAAAAATAAAATCTAATCAGATACTTTTTGGCTGTACGGGTACAATTGGAGAACCATATCCAACCGAAAAAATCAAGAATAGTATTTCAAATTTAATAGAAAAAATTAGATATACTCAAAATAAATATATTTGGATAAAGGCTGCATTAGGAATTATGACTACAGATTTATCACCAAAATTAGCTATGGAAGAGTGTAAAATTGGAAATACAAACATAAACATATATGGAATTGCAAAAGGATCAGGAATGATTTTTCCAAATATGGCCACAACATTAGGGTATATTTTTACTGATGCAGATCTCTCTTCAAATATTTTGAAAAAATTATTAAAAAAAAATATTGAGACAACTTTTAATGCAATAAGTTGTGATGGCGATACTAGTACAAACGATATGGTTTCAATTTTCTCAACAGCTAAAGCAAAACATAATAAAATTAATAATATAAATGATGAAAAATTAAAAGACTTCGATAGTTCTTTACACAAGGTACTTTTAAATCTTGCAAAACGAGTTGCAGCTGATGGTGAAGGGGCATCAAAGTTTGTAACTGTAAATGTAAGAAATTCTAAAAATCAATTAGATGCAAAAAAAGTTGCTTTTTCAATTGCAAACTCGCCTTTAGTTAAAACAGCAATATCAGGGCTGGATCCAAATTGGGGGAGAATAGTTATGGCGATAGGTAAGGCCAATGTTAATATAAATTTAAACAAACTATCAATTAAAATTGGTCATATTAAAATTGTTGAAAAGGGCCAACTATTAAGCTCATACATTGAAAGTGATGCACAAGTTTACATGAAGGAAGAAAAAAAAATTGATTTATTTATAGATCTTAATATGGGTAATAAAAATTTTACAGCATATACAATGGATCTTACAAAAAAATATATTGAAATTAACGCAGATTATAGAACCTAACATAGAAATATATGATTAAATATAAATTAATTTGTAAAAGTTGTAATAAATCTTATGATAGTTGGTTTTCATCTTCAAAAGAGTATGAAAAATTAAAAAAATTAAAACATATTAATTGTTATAGTTGTGGATCATTAAATGTTGAAAAAACTTTAATGTCTCCAAATGTTTTAAATTCAAGAAAAATCAATAAGATTACTAAAGATGAAAAAAAATATATTAATGTAAGAAATAAAATTAAAGAATATCAAAAGTTTATAAAAAATAATTTCAAATACGTTGGGGAAAATTTTGCTCATGAGGCACGTTCAATTCATTACAACAATAAAAAAAAAGCAAAAGGTATATATGGAAATGCATCATTGGATGAATTAAAAGAATTAAAAGATGAAGGTATAGAAACAGAGGTTATACCTTGGTTAAAAGATAATAATAACTAATTTTTTTTGAATATACTTATATAATTTACTGATTTATCAGAACTAATTTTCCATTGATCGTTTAAGATATTAAAATTCATACCATCTAATTTTTTTATATTTAAATTATTAGTTTCTCCAATTTTGATTAACTCTTCTGGAGTTAAAAATTTTTCCCAGTCATGAGTACCTATAGGAAGCCACTTTAAAACATACTCAGCGCCTACAATTGCAAATACATATGATTTTAAAGTTTTATTTAAAGTTGCAATAAACATTAATCCATTTTTTTTTAATAGTTTTGAACTTTTGTTAATAAAAAGATTAACGTCATCTACGTGTTCAACTATTTCCATATTTAAAATTACATCAAATTTTTTTTTTATTTTAAGAAATTCAGGTGATGAACAGATATAATTAATTTTTAATTTATTCTTTTTTGAGTGAAATTTAGCAATTTTTATATTTTCTTCAGATGCATCTATACCAACTATATTTGCGCCCATTTTACACATAGGTTCGGATAGCAGACCACCTCCACACCCAATGTCTAAAATTTCAATTTTTTTTAAAGGTTTTTCATTTAAAGGTAATTTAAAATGTTTGATTATATTATCCTTAATATACTTTATTCTTATAGGGTTAAATTTGTGTAGGGGTTTAAATTTACCCTCTGGGTTCCACCATTCATTAGCAATTTGAGAAAATTTTTCTATTTCTTTTTTATTTATTGTATTCATAATTGTTAGCTTGTGGACATAACAATTAAGATGTATTTTATCAAATAAAATTTAGATTTAATTTAAGATTTATCAATGAAAATTGTAGTATTAAAGTTCGGTGGAACTTCAGTAGGCAGTATAGAAAGAATTAAAAAAGTAGCTAAAATTATAACTACTTATAAAAAGAAAAGATTTAAAGTAATTGTTGTCTCTTCTGCAATGAGTGGAGCAACAAATGATTTAATTAAAAAATCTTTGAAATTAAGTAATAATTTTGACTCAGCTGAATATGATGTATTATTGTCATCAGGAGAACAAGTTGCTTGTGCATTGATCGCAGGTAGGCTGAAACATTTAGGCTATAAATCTAGATCATGGATGTCTTGGCAAATACCAATTATCACTTTGGGTCCTTATAGCGCTTCAAGAATAGATCAAATTCAAAAAAAAAATATTGTTAAGTTCATTAATTCTGGCGGGATTCCAATTATAACTGGATTTCAAGGTGTAAACCTAGACAATAGACTAACCACCCTAGGCAGAGGTGGAACTGATGCTTCTGCCATTATGATTGCAAAATTTTTTAAAGCCCATCAATGTATAATTTATACCGATGTGGATGGAGTATACACTACAGATCCTAGGTTTCATAAAAATGCAAAAAAAATTAATAAAATTTCTTATGATGAAATGCTAGAGATGGCATCGCTTGGTGCAAAAGTTATGCAACCTACATCTGTACAGGATGCAAAATTGAATAATATTAATTTTACTGTAAGATCGTCTTTTGTAAAAAAAAGTGGAACGTTAGTCACTAATTATAAAAGATCTTTTAGCAATCAAATTATAACTGGAATAACTTCAACACAAAATGAGTCTAAAGTTACAATTGCTGGAGTGAAAGATAAACCTGGGGTAGCAGCATCTATTTTTAAACCATTATCACTTAACAATATAAATGTTGATATGGTTGTTCAAAATATATCTTTAAATGGAAAAGAAACTGATTTAACTTTTACAATAAAAACAGATGATATAAAAAAGACTCAAAAATTAATTAGAAATAACAAAAAAATTTCTTATAGAAAATTAAGCTATGACAATAATGTATCTAAAGTTTCAATTATTGGAGTTGGAATGATTACTACTCCAGGAATTACTTATAGAATGTTTCAAGCTTTAGCAAAAAAAAGAATTAATATAATGGTAATTTCAACTTCAGAAATAAAAATTTCTGTTTTAATTTCTAGTAAACATGTAAAAAAAGCAATTCCTATTCTTCATAAAGAATTTAAATTGGATTAATTAAAATGAGTATTAGGCCTTTCAGAGATATTAAAAGAAGAAAAACAAAAGTAATTAATGTTGGGGATGTAAAAGTTGGAGGAGATAATCCTATTAGTGTTCAATCTATGACAAATACTTTAACAACAGATATTAAAGCTACTATAAATCAGATAAATGCAATAACCGCTGAGGGAGCAGATATTGTGAGAGTTTCATGTCCGGATGAAAAATCAACGATAGCTTTAAAAGAAATAACAAAACATGTCTCGGTTCCTATAGTTGCAGATATTCATTTTCATTATAAAAGAGCAATTGAGGCTGCAGAAAATGGAGCAAAATGTTTAAGAATTAATCCTGGGAACATAGGTGATAAATTAAAAGTACATGAAATATTAAGTGCAGCTAAAAATAATAATTGTTCTATAAGGATTGGTGTAAATGCTGGATCATTAGAAAAGGATATTTTAGAAAAATATAAAGAGCCGTGCCCAGAAGCTTTAGTTGAAAGTGCCTTAAGAAATATAAAAATATTAGAAGATCAGAACTTTTTTAATTTTAAAATAAGTGTAAAGTCATCTGATGTTTTTTTATCAATCGCAGCTTATAGACAATTATCAAAAGTTTGTGACTATCCTCTACATTTAGGAATTACTGAGGCAGGTAGTTTTGTATCTGGTAGCATTAAATCATCTATAGGTTTAGGCTCACTTTTGATGGAAGGAATAGGAGATACAATCAGAGTTTCATTATCTGACGATCCTACAAAAGAGATAAAAATAGGAAACGAAATATTAAAATCTTTAAATTTAAGAAGTAGAGGAGTTAAGATAATATCTTGCCCATCTTGTGCCAGACAAGCTTTTCAGGTTATTGAAACTGTTAGAGTATTAGAAGAAAAGCTTTCTCACATAACTACTCCTATTACATTATCAGTTATAGGTTGTGTAGTTAATGGTCCAGGTGAAGCATCAATGACAGATATTGGAATTACGGGAGGAGGCAAAGGAAATAATATGTTGTACCTTTCTGGTATTCAAAACAAAAAAATACTAACTGACGACATAATATCGGAAGTTGTAAAACAAGTTGAAAAAAAGGCTTCAGAAATTGAAAGTAAAAATTAATGATCCCTTTAAAAACAATAGAAGATTTAATTTTAAAACATTCTTCGTTAGAAAATGAATTGTCATCAGGTAAAATAGATAAAAAACTTTTTGCTGAAAAATCAAAAGAATATTCTGATTTAAATGATATTATTTTGGAAGCAAAACAATACATATCATTTTCTAAAGAAAAGATAGAACTTGAAAAAATTCTTAAAGATACAGAATTAGATAATGAGTTAAGAGAAATGGCGGAAAACGATTTAAATAAACTCATTAAACAATTCGAAGTTAATGAAAAAAAATTAAAACTTTTCCTATTGCCAAAAGATGATGCAGATAAAAAAAATGCCATTATTGAGATAAGAGCAGGAACAGGAGGATTGGAAGCTAGTCTATTCGCTTCAGATCTTTTTAAAATGTATGAAAAGGTTAGTAATAAAAAAAAATGGCAGTTAGAATTAATAAGTATATCTAAAAGTGATGCAGGTGGTTTGAAGGAAGTAATTGCTTCAATAAAAGGTAAAAATATTTATTCAACTTTAAAATATGAAAGTGGTGTTCATCGTGTTCAACGAGTTCCAGATACTGAAACTCAGGGCAGGGTTCATACTTCAGCAGCTACAGTTGCTGTTTTGCCTGAAGCAGAGGAAGTAGATGTAAAAATTGAGGAAAAAGATTTGCGTATTGACGTATTTAGAAGTAGCGGTCCTGGGGGACAAAGCGTAAATACTACAGATTCAGCAGTTCGTATTACTCACATTCCTACTGGAATTGTTGTCAGCCAACAAGATGAAAAATCACAAATCAGAAATAGAGAAAAAGGAATGAAAGTTTTAAGATCTAGAATTTATGAATTTGAAAGACAAAAAAAAGAGGATGAAAGATCTCAGGACCGTAAAAGTAAAATTGGTACTGGCGACAGATCAGAAAGGATTAGAACCTATAATTTTCCTCAAGGGAGAGTTACAGATCATAGAATAAATTTTACTCTTCATAAATTAGAAGAATTCCTTGAAGGAGAAATATTTGACGAGATGATTGAAAATCTCAACTTACACGCTCAAGAGGAAAAATTAAATACATTAAATTAAATGAATATTGAAAATATATTAAATTTGGCAAATTCAAAATTAAAAGATTCTCTTGTAAATTATTCGGACTCTGATAGTGAAATTTTACTATCAAAAGTCTTAAAAGAGAATAGAAAATATATTCTTTTAAATCCAAAAAAAAAGTTAAAAAATGATAATATCAAATTTTTTAATTACTTAATTGATAAAAGAAAAAAAGGTGAACCTATAGCTTACTTAACAAATATTAAAGAATTTTGGAAATATAGCTTTTATATTGATAACAATGTGCTAATTCCTCGTCCAGATACTGAGCATTTAGTAGAAGAAGTTTTAAAAATTTATAAGAAGGATTCAAGATTAAATATTTTAGATATAGGTACTGGCTCGGGATGTATTTTGTTGTCAATTTTAAAAGAAAGAAAAAATTTTTATGGAACTGGTATAGATATTTCTAAAAAAGCTTTAAATGTAGCTAAAATTAACGCAAAAGTGCATCAATTAAGCAACAGAATAAAATTTTTTTACTCAGATATTGACAAATTTTTATTAGGTAAATATGATCTTATTATATCTAATCCTCCATATATTAAAAAACTATGTTTAAGAGATTTAGATAGAGATATTATAGGTTATGAGCCTAAATTAGCTTTAAATGGTGGCATAGATGGTTTCTCAGCAATAAAAAAAGTGATTGTTAAATCATCAATTTTATTAAAAAGAAACGGTAAATTAATTTTAGAAATTGGTTTTGATCAAAAAAATAAATGTTTAGATATTTTGAAAAAAAATAAATTTTATATTAATAAAATCAAAAAAGATTATGGAAAAAATGATCGCTGCATTGTTAGTACTAAAGTTTAATTTTAATAAAATTTTATGGTAGCTTTTAGAAATAATAACAGAAGAAATAGATATAGAACTAACGATAGAGGCTTTAAAAGAAATGAAGAAAACTCAAAGTTTAAATCAGATTTTTCATCTCATTCTAATTTCCTTAGAAAACCCTCAGGAAGAAACAACCATAATGCTTCAAAACTTATCGAAAAATATACTAATTTAGCGAGAGAAGCACTTGCCAATGAAGATAAAATTCTATCTGAGAGTTATTATCAATATGCAGATCATTTTACAAGAGTTCTAACTGAACAAGAAAAGAATAGACAGATTAAATCTGAAAACAACTTAAATAAAGAAACAAACCAAAATGTTGATGGTAATAAAAGTATAGATAATCAAGAAAAAAAAGATACTGATAAAAAAGTTGCCAACATTTAAGTTAGTTAAGGCCCAAAATTAATTCGGATTTCACAACATTTATTTTAATTTTTTCTACCTCAAATAACTTTCTATCTTTTCCAATTAATATTTTTCCAGATGGAAGCTTCAATGTTTGAGAATTTATTCTTCTGCCATTTTCAATTACTTCATAATGAAGATGTGGACCAGTAGATTTTCCTGTTGATCCAACGTAACCAATTATTTGTCCCTGCTTTACTCTTACTCCACTTCTAATTCCTTTTGCAAATTTAGATAAATGTGCGTAAACAGTTTGATAGGTTGTGTTATGTTTTATTTTAATACAATTTCCTCCTCCTCCACACCACTTAGCTCTAACTACCACTCCATCTCCTGATGCCATAATAGGTGTTCCTTTGGGAGCCGCAAAATCTGTACCTCTATGCATTTTATTAAAACCATCAATAGGATGTTTTCTCATTCCAAAACTTGATGACAGTCTTGCACCGTTGATTGGTGTTTTCATCAATGCTTTTTTACTACTTTTACCACTTTCATCATAATGTCCTTCTTTATCTTTCTTATCAAAAAAATAAAGCTGATGATCTTTATTTCTTAATTTTAAGTTTGCAAAAAGAATGTTTCCGGTTTCGAATATCTGACCATTTTCATCTTCAAAAGTTTCGTACATAATCTGAAAAATATCGTTTTTGTGTATATCTCTTTGAAAATCAATTTGAAAACCGTAGATTCTTGCAAATTCAATTATTACATTAGGCTGAACATCTAGATCAATTGCAGTTTTATACAAACTATTTGAAATCGCACCTTCTCTAACAATAATTTTTTTTATTAAATTTGTTGTAATTTCTTTTCTGTCAAAAAGTTCTGTCTCTAAATTTTTTGTTAAAAGAATTTTTTTGGTTCTTGATATTGGAAATAAAAATTCTGTAATTTCGTTATTTTTTGATTGATCAATTGATAATTTTATTATTAGATTTGTTTTTAGTTTAGTAAAAATATTCTTATTTTTAAAATTTTTTTTTATTTTTTTAACTTCATACTCAGGTATTTCATATTTTTTTAATATACCATCAAAAGATTCTCCCCTTGAAATTTTATGTTCTATATTAATATATTTTGGTTCCAAATTTTGAAAAACATGCTCTAGGCTTTTTTGGAAATACGTATTATTAAACAAACTAATATAATTATTATTAACTTTTTCTTTATTTTTATTATAAATTTGAGTGCTAATAATTGATATTAATATTAAGAAAAAGAGAAATGTAATCTCAATGTTTTTTTTAAATTTGAGGTTAATTTTATTAAAATTGAATTTCATGTATTTTATTCAATTATTAATTTAGTAATTAAATAAAATCAAAAAAAACCTTTATTTTGCTAGATATTTTAATGATTTTTTTAGGTTATAACTGCTTGATTTAGTTTCATTTTAGCCTATAAGCATCACACTTCCTCGATAAAATTATTGTTTTTCGATAGATTGTTGAGGATTATTGGGCTTTTTTTGCCCAATTAGCTATTTAAAAAGTTAAAAATTTAAGAAGAGAAGTGTGGACGGTTAAGGTTACCAAAATTTGTCGTACACACTTCAACATTATATAAATTTTATTC
>MDSW01017951.1_pt1 | contig 39762 bp, 15 predicted proteins | sample 811171 | NCBI WGS metagenome assembly MDSW01 (sample SAMN05326641, study PRJNA326480) | marine metagenome | isolation source: seawater | place: Atlantic Ocean: North West | collected 2012 | reverse complement strand
CCCCGGCCCCGGCGGTGACCCCATCCGCAACCCCAAGGTTCTCCCCACCGGCAAGAACATCCACGCGCTCGACCCCCAGGCGATCCCCACCTCCGCCGCGCTCGCCTCCGCCAAGGTTGTCGTCGATCGCCTCATCGAGCGCCAGAAGGTCGAGAACGGCGGCGTGTACCCGGAGTCTATCGCGCTCGTGCTCTGGGGCACCGACAACATCAAGACCTACGGCGAGTCCCTCGCGCAGGTGATGCTCATGGTCGGCGTCCGCCCCATGCCCGACGCCCTCGGCCGCGTGAACAAGCTCGAGCTCATCTCCCTCGAGGAGCTCGGCCGCCCCCGCATCGACGTCGTCGTCAACTGCTCGGGCGTCTTCCGCGATCTCTTCGTCAACCAGATGAACCTCCTCGACCGCGCCGTCAAGCTCGCGGCGGAGCAGGACGAGCCTTACGAGATGAACTTCGTGCGCAAGCACGCCGTGGAGCAGGCGGAGGAGCTCGGCCTCTCCATCCGCGAGGCGGCCACGCGCATCTTCTCCAACGCCTCGGGCTCGTACTCCTCCAACGTCAACCTCGCGGTGGAGAACTCCTCGTGGAACGACGAGTCGCAGCTCCAGGAGATGTACCTCAACCGCAAGTCCTTCGCGTTCAACTCGGACTCCCCCGGCTCCGGCATGGAGACCAAGACGGACATCTTCAAGTCCGCGCTGTCCAAGGTGGACGTGACGTTCCAGAACCTCGACTCGAGCGAGATCTCCCTGACGGACGTCTCCCACTACTTCGACTCGGACCCGACGAAGCTCGTCGCGGGCGTGCGCGCGGACGGCAAGATGCCCTCCTCCTTCATCGCCGACACCACCACCGCCAACGCGCAGGTGAGGTCGCTCTCCGAGACGGTCCGCCTCGACTCCCGCACGAAGCTCCTCAACCCCAAGTGGTACGAGGGCATGCTCGCGTCCGGGTACGAGGGCACCCGCGAGATTCAGAAGCGCCTGAACAACACCCTGGGCTGGTCCGCCACCTCGGGGCAGGTTGACAACTGGGTGTACGAGGACGCCAACGACGTGTACATGAAGGACCCGGAGATGCAGAAGAGGCTGATGGAGACGAACCCCAACTCCTTCCGCAAGATGGTCGCCAACTTCCTGGAGGCGAACGGGCGCGGGTACTGGGAGACGTCGGAGGAGAACATCGAGCGCCTCCGCCAGCTCTACATGGAGGTTGAGGACAAGATCGAGGGTGTCGAGAACTAAGTCCCTGCGGCTTAATTCTCGTTCGGGTGGCCTGGGTTTTTTCAGCTCTCGCGCATTGCGAGGAGAGGAAACCCGGCGCCGATTCTTTTTGCATTCGCCGCTACTAGCCAAACAATTTGGCACTCGACGAACATCACCATTCTTTCCATCAACACCATCACATTCACGCTGTGACGAGCGACATCAAGACCACACCGAGTCGAGCGAGCCGCGGCGCTTTTTCGAGTCCGCTCGCTCGACGTCGCTCGCAGAACATGTCGAGTGCCCTGTGTATACCTTTTAATACAAAAAAACTTTAAAAAAATGCCGAGACCCTTCGCGGGCATCGTCCCTCCCCCGCACCGCCGACGGCGCGACGCTTCATCTCCCGCGCTCTCGCCCGGCAAAACGAGCGACGCGGCGGCGACAGCACTCCTCGGGCGTTTTTCGTCACTCGCGTTTTCCCGGGGCGACTCAAGAATTTACCAGTCAATGATGAGTCCATTTTTCAACAGTCAGTGTGATCTCAGTGTCGGAGAGGGGAACGAGACGACAGCGAGTCAGTCATCTCTCGGACACATCGACCGGGCGCAACCCGATAGCCATGCGACGAGCGGCGCTGGCGGAACGCAACGCCGAGACTGCCGCGACCGCGTTGGAGCGCATAAAGGCCATCCGCTCGGGCGTGTCCTCGCAGAGCGCCTTCTTGGACGGCTCCGACGTCTTGTCGCCTTGCCAGCGCATCGACGCCCCCGTCGGCACCGTCGAGAAGGAGAACGAGCGCGGGGGCGGGATGAGCAGCGACGACGACTCCCCGGCTCATCCGGTGCGGCGGAAGAAGAATCGCCTCGTGCGTAAGTCTCAGCTCGAGGTGGAGTCCGAGGAGGACGCGGCGTTGACGCCGCCCCCGCGCCCGCGCGCGCACAAGCGCGCGGTGCTCATCGACGACTCGGATGACTCCGAGGCGGACGACGACGAGCAGACGCCGCCCTCGTCGGCGCCGGCGGACGACCTCACGAGCATGATGAGCGGCCTCGGCGTGAGCCCCGCGCCGCCACGCGTCGATGCCGTCGCTCCCGCGCCGAAACCGGCGCCGTTCGCGCCACGGGCTCCCCCCGCCGTGGCGCCTCCGTCCCCGGCGGCCGCGGCTGCGCCCCCGTCCCGAGCGGCGGCGGCTGCGCCCCCCTCCCCCGCGCCCGCCCCGCCCGCACCCGCGCCGACCGCGCCGCCGAAGCCGCGACCGGCGCCGACGCCGAAGACGCCCACGCGCCCCTCCTCGCTCGGGTCCGCGTCGTCCTCGTCTTCCGCCTCGTCCGCGGCGGTCACGCCCGGACGCGAATCTCGGACTTCCACTTCCTCCTCTTCCTCCGCCTCCTCCGGCGCCGGGGGCCCTCGACCGATGCGTCTGAAAGGACGCGAGGGCGGACCCCGGTTCGAGCTCCCCGGCGAGCTCGCGGCGCGGCTGTACGACCACCAGCGCGACGGCGTGCGATGGATGTGGAACCTCCAGCTCCAAGGTCGCGGCGGCGTTCTGGCGGACGACATGGGTTTGGGGAAGACGCTCCAGGTGGCGGCGTTTTCCGCGGGCCTCCTCCGCAGCCGCGCGGCGAGACGGATCCTCGTCCTCGCGCCCACGACGCTGTTGCCGCACTGGGGCAAGGAGTTCGTCGTCGCGGGCTTGAAACCGGGCGTGAACCTGCACAAGTACGCGGGCGGGGGCTCGAAGGCGGACCGCGACGAGGCCCTGCGCGCGGTCGCGACGAGGGGCGGCGTGTTGCTGACCACGTACGGCATGGTGTTGCACAACGACACACAGCTCGGCGCGCCCGCGGACGAGGACGCCGCCGCGCTCGTGGCGGCGGCGAGCGGACGCGGGGCCGCGGTGAGCGGCCAGGACATCCCCGCCGGCTCTAAGGACATGCTGTGGGACTGGATCGTGTGCGACGAGGGGCACAAACTCAAGAACCCGAGCGCGCAACTCCCGCAGAAGGTCCGGACGCTGCCGTCGCTGCACCGGCTCATCATCACGGGGACGCCGATCCAGAATCACCTCGCGGAGTTATGGGCGCTGTACGACCTGTGCTGCCCCGGCTTACTCGGGGACGAGGTGGAGTTCAGGCGCGAGTACGCGAAAAAAATCGCGGCGGGGCAGAGCCGGGACGCGACGGAGAGGCAAAGATCGGCTGGCGCGAGGGCGTCCGACGCGCTTCGAACCGCGTGCCGGCCGTTCATGCTTCGCCGCGAGAAAGCCGCCGTCCTCGCCAAAGCGGCGGCGGAGGAGAAAGCGGCGGCAGAGGAGAAAGCGGCGGCTGAGGCGACGACGCCGGGTGCGCCCGTGCCCCCCGCCTCCGTGACCCCCTCCCCCTCCCCGGGTCCTCGCGTCTCGGTCGAGGCGGCGGGGGCGGCGGGGTGGGCCGGCGTGCGCCACGCCCCGACGCAATTGGGCACGAAGAACGACCTCATCGTGTGGCTTCCGCTGCGCCCCGCGCAGAGGCGCCTGTACGAGGCCTTCCTCAAGTCCGGCACCGTGCGCGCGGTTCTGAACAAGACCGGGTCCGCGCTCAGCGCGATCAGCGTCCTGAAGAAGATCTGCGATCACCCTGCCCTGTGCGTCGCCGCCGCGGGGGCGACCGCCGCCGAGCCCGCGGCGTCGTCCCGCGACTCTCGCGACGCTCTTTCCCCGACGAAGGAGGACCCCCCGGAGGACTCGGCGGCGGATCCGGAGGAGGAGGAGGAGAGCGGCAGCGCGCAGAGCCGGCGCGAGGCGGTCGCCGCCGCCGTCGCCGCGGCGGGCCTGACGGAATCTGACCTCGCCGGCGCCCCCGACGCGTCGGGGAAGGCGTCGTTCCTCATGTCCCTCCTCACCCACCTCGCGCGCGCCGGCCACCGCACGTTGGTCTTTTCGCAGTCGCGCGTGATGCTCGACGTGCTGGAACGCGCGGCGCGAGCGCGCGGGCACGACCTCGTTCGCATCGACGGAGGGGTCGCCCCGGAGGAGCGTCACGCGCGCGTGGAGCGGTTCCAGCGCGACGCGAGCATTCCGCTCGCTTTACTCACCTCCCAGGTGGGCGGCCTGGGCCTCACTCTGACGGCGGCGGACCGAGTGGTGATTTACGACCCCGCGTGGAACCCCGCGGCGGATTCCCAGTCGGTGGACCGCGCGTACCGCATCGGTCAGACGCGGGACGTGGTCGTGTACAGACTCGTGACGTGCGGCACGGTCGAGGAGAAGGTGTACCGCAGGCAGGTGTTCAAAGGCGGGCTGAGCCGCGCCGGGACGAGGGACGGGAACCACTTCCGGTACTTCAGCGCGGAGGAGACGTCGCAGCTGTTCGAGGTCACGGACGCGGGCCTGGCGCGATCGGCGACGCAGGCGGAGCTGGAGAGGCTGCACGGGCGCGACCGGAAGTGGACGAGAGAGCTCGCGGAGGTTGAGGCGCCGCTCCTTCACGAGCTCGGCGCCGCGGGGGTCTCGGACCACGACCTCCTGTTCACGAAGGAGGACACCACCGAGGCGGGCGACGGCGCGACGATGCTCTCGGGGGGGGACAGCGCGCGGGGGCCGGCAAAGAACGGCGGCGGGGGCGGGAAACCCTCGGGGTCGTCCGCCGGGGCGGGGAAACAGGGCGGGAAGGGGGGCTGGAAGGGCGTGGACGCGGGGTGGGGCGGCGATGCGCAGCTCGGGGCGCTCGCGGCGGCGGCGGGGTCCGCGCTCGCGGTGCCGCCGAAATCGTTTGGCGCGGCGGCGAAGCGGCGCGACGCCTTCTCCACCGCGGACAAGGCGGCGTCCAAGCTCGCGACGCTCAAGGCGACGCGGGATAAGCAAGAGCTCCTGCTGGACATGCCGCAGATGCTCAAGAAGCTCCCGGATAACGGCAAGAGCATCGTGACGCGCATCGACGCCCTCAACAAAGAGATCGCCGAGCTCGAGGCGGAGCGGCGCGCCAAATACGGCGGCGACTCTCTCGCGGGGGAGGCGAAACGCGAGCCGAAGGTCGACGCCGCGCCCGCACCAGCCTCCGCGCCCGCGCCAGCCTCCGCGCCCGCGCCAGCCTCCGCGCCCGCGCCATTCGCGCCGGTGCCGGAACCGAATCCCGCGGCAGATTCGGTTTCGGCTTCTGTTTCGGTTTCGCCGAAGCCCGCGCCCGCGCCCCCGGCGCCCGAACCGGCACCCGCCTCGAAGCTCGAGGCGGCGCCGGCGCCGGCGTCGCCGCCGTTCGCGCCGGCTGTGCCTCTGCGCCGAGCGGAGAGCGATTCGTCCGAGACGTTCGAAACCGCGCCGAACACACCGACGGAGAGCGTGGACGATCTGGCGAGCATGATGGGGGGCATGGGGATGTGACCGAGAGAGCGCGTAGAATCAGTCGAAACGCGCAACGAGCCAAAGCGACGCATCATTACAGACTGCACAGTCCCAAGCTGCGACCCGCCCCCGCTCACCAAGGTCGCGAATCTCAGCGAACGTCCGGGCGGATCTCTCCACTCGCAGCCAATCAGAAAGCTGCCGGGCGTGAGGCTCCGCCCCCGCGATACCGATATCGCCGAGCGGGCGTTTGGACGGCCGCGTCCGCGGCGGCACTTCGTCCCGCCCGGACGTCGCTCCGCGCCCTCCGTCGCGACCGGAGAAGAGCGCGCGCGCGTTCGCCAGGCGGAGCCGCGCGCGCCTCGCGCCGTCGAACGAGGCGCGATGGCGTCGCTGGCGTCGCACCCGATGGTGGCGTTTTCTCCCGTCGTCGCGTTTCGCGAGACGCGCCCGGGCGCGGGGTTTTGCGCGGTCGCGCGGCGAGACGGCGCGCGATCGCCTTGCGCGGTCGCGCTCGGGGCCAGGCGTCGCGTCGCGCCCGTCGCGGCGGTCGCGCGCGCGTCTCGCGGCGACGCGCCTCGTCGTCCGAAGGGCGCGCGCGCGAGGCGCGCGACGCGCCGGAGGGACGGCCGACCTCGGCCTCTCCGTTCGGTCGATGGCGGAGAGACGGGCGCGGCGGGCGTCGCCACCGCGGAGGAGCCCAGCGCGGTCGACGGCGCGGCCGACGCTGACGCGGCTCGGCGCGGCGCGAGCCCCTCCGACGCCGTCGCGCCGAGCGGTTCGAGCGCGTCCAGCGCGTCGAGCCCGGGGACGGCGGCGGATGCCGCCCCCTCCTCCTCCTCTTCCACGCGCGAGGTCGCGACGACCGTCGCCTTCGCCGCGCTCGCCGCGTCGGCGGTCGCCTCCGCGGGCGGCCCCGCGGGCGCGCTCGTCGAGCTCCAGCGCTTCGACCGCCTCTTGGTGGAGAACCACCTTCCCGGCGTCGGCGGCGTCATCGAGGACAGCTTCCTCGGTTTGCTCGTCGCGTGCACGGTGTACTCGCTGTGGCGGTCGAGCCTCATCCCGGCGCCGGTGGGCAACCCCATCGCGCGCAAGTCGCGAACGCCCGCGTCGTGGCTCCACGTCGTCTCCGGCGGCGGCGCTCTCGCCACGGGGCTGTACGGCGTCGTCCTCGAGCGCGTGTACAGGGAAAGCCCCGGGTGGGGGTGGATGTGGGTCAGCAGCGCGCTCTTTCTCGCCAACGCGCTGTCGTACTCGCCGCTCATGAGCATCTTCAAAGCGAGCAAGGAGGGGAAGTACGCGATGAAGCTGGGGTACTCCTTCGTCGCGTCCTTTCAGGGCGTCGTCTTCATCGCGTGGTCCGCGCAGCCGGACGCGCCGGAGTGGATGTACTGGGCCGTGATGCCGTTTTGGTACTTCAGCGTCGCGAAGCTGTGGGAGTCGACTGAGTTTGTCCTCGCGCTCGCGCCCGCGTCCGAATCCAAGGACGGATTCCTCGACAAAATCACCGCCGGGTCGAAGCGGCGTCTCGGACGAATGACCCCGGACGCCGCGACGCTGACGTACGTGAGCCTGAACGCGTTCGCGGCTATCTTCGACAACGCGTACATGGCCCTGTACACCGCGCTGGGGCCGGAGCAGTTCTGGCACACGAGCCAGGCGTTCAACGACGCGGACTTCCACCTGCGGCTCGTCAAGGGCACGACCGGGTCCTTGACCGTGGCCCTCCTGATCTTCATCAGCACGCTCGGGTGGCGGAGGCAGATGCCGATGAACCTCGCCATCTGGCTCAACGTCATCCTAGGCAGCGTCGGGCCGTGGATCGTCTTGTTCTGGCACAAGCTCGTGGACCCGAGCGAGGACTGGTTCCCGCAGTTTGTCTTCGACCCGGCGTACGACTATGCGCCGCTGTGGGAGACGGCGCGCGCCGCGATCGAAAGCTGAGAGGGGGGGTTGGGGAGGTGCGGGCGTGGGGGGAAGAACAGCGGGGAGATGAGCCCCGGGGCGGAGCGTACGGTCGTCGCGTAGGATATGTGGTTGAGAGAAGAACGACACACCCGCCGGAACAAAAAATACCCGGCCCCGCGCCAAGTGTGAACGATCCCGGGCGGCGCCGCGGACCGGAGGCGTCGAATCGCCGGCGGCGTGATGGACACACTAATTAATGGGCACTGCTCTCTGAGATCTGAGACGAGGCGCCGCGCGCCTCGCTCCGCAGACCCGGGCGCGCGGTCGGATGTCTTCGGCGCCGATCGCGCTGGAGGTGGCGGCGGCGCCCGCGGATGTGGCGGCGCGCCCGCGGCGTCCGGTGCGTCACTCGTGGTGGGTCGTCGGCGGCCTCGGGGTCGTCGCGTTGCTCGCGTTCCAGTTCATCGAGGAGTTGGCGGAACTGAAAGCGTTCGGGCAGCGGTACCTCTCCTCGGGGAGCGCGCCGCACGCCGTGGTCGCGCGCCAACGCGACGCGCCTCGACCGCCTCCGCCTCCGCGAGCGCCCTCGGAGGCGCCGAGGAAGTCGCGCGCGAGCGAGGGCGGCGCGCCCGGTGCGCCGTCCGCGGGGGGGACGCGGACACTGGAGAAGGACGGGTGGGTAGCGTGGCCTCCACCCGCGCCCCCGCCCGGGATCGTCGCGGCGCCGACGGACGCGCGCGTGGAGACGGAAGCTGGCGCGGACGCGCGAGACGGAGTGGGGGACGGAGGGGGGGAGGGGCGGAGCGACGACGCCGCGGGTCCGGATCCGGGTCCGTCTTCGTCGGGCGATGGTCGTCGCGGCGGCGAATCCGGAGTCTCGGTCGGCGGCGGCGAAGCGTCGGCGGAGGGCGTGGAAACGGACGGACCGAAAGCGCCGCCGTCGTTAGAAACGCACGGGTGGGTGGCGTGGCCGCCCCCCAATCCGCCGCCGCCGGCGTAGACTCTCTTCTATAGGATATCGTAATAGTACGGCGCGGCGCGCGACGCTTCTCGTCTCAGTGATGGTGTCTGCTCTTGTTCCGGGGGCGGTGCCTGAGGCCCCCGCCGGAGACGTACCCCCTCCCCGCCCCCCCGTGCTGTGCGCTCTGCGGGTTCGGCCTCACCCCGAAAAGGTTGAGCACGCCCCCCATCTTCGGCCCCCATCGCTCGATGTTCTCTCGCCTCGCCTCCTCGGCGGCGGCGGCGCCTCCCAGCGCGACGTACTGCACGACCCTCTGCACGACGGCGCACCCCGCGAGCAGCGCCGCGCAGGCGGCGATGACGCCGCCGCTCGGCGCCCACCGCCCGCGCATCTCTCTCCGCAGGCGCTTGAGCTGCTGCTGCGCGGAGTGGAAGTCCGGTTGGATTCGAAGCGTCGCCTCGAACGACCGCGCGGCTTCTTCTCGTCGTCCCTGGCTCGCGTACGCGTTGCCGATGCTGTACTGAAGCAACACGTGCCGCGGGTTCATCTGCAGACCCAGCGCGAACAGCCGGATCGCCTCGTCCGTCTCCTCGAGCGCGAACCGGACGCCGCCAAGGTTGAGGAAGAAGTCTGGGTGCGGCTGCAGGCGAAGCGCGGCCTCGAAGCACTCGATGGCGAGATCGGACTCCCCCTTTACGCGGTACGCGTTTCCGAGATCGCTCCACGACAGCGGATCCGCGGCGTTCTCTCGCGTCGCTCGCGTCAGAGCCTGGAGCGCGTTATCCACGCCGCCGTACCGGTCGAACAGCACCGCGAGCGCGGGCTCGGGGCGAAACCGCTTGCGCTTGCCGTTCGGAAGCAGAGGCTCGCCCCTATGGTCGTGGATGGAGGATGGCGAATCGGACGAGCCCCCGCGCGCCGGGTGGAGAGGGAGCCCCGTCGCGGCGCCGCCCCCCGAGGCGAACGCGGTGCGGTTGAGCATCGAGAACGACGCGTCCAGCGCGGGGCCGAGGCTCGTCCAGCTGTTCCACTGCCCGGCCTGGACGAGCTTACTGTGATCCAAGATCTTGCCCCCGCGCGCGGGTTTCACCTTCGTCCCGGGATGCTGCACGGGGAGGTGCACCTTGATGCCGTCACCGCGGACGTCCGCCTCGGGGAGCTCCTCGATGACGCCCGAGGCGAGGTCCACGCGGAGGTGGGACTTGGCCAGCGCGGACGGGATGGTCGCGAGCGCGACGAGCGCCGAGGCGCGGCGTCCGAGGGAGTGAGGCGACACGCGCGACGCGAAAGAACCGGCGGCGACGCCCGCGTCGCCGCGCGGGAACAACCTCGGCGGAATCGCCGCCGCGTCCGCGCGTCCGCCGCCCGCAGCGCCGGCGCCCGCCGGCGAACCCAGCGCTGCGCACAGCAGGAGCACCGCGAGGAGTACGCCGCCGCGCCTCATCCTGCCGGCCGAATCTTACGCGGCGCGCGAGAGACGTGTGTGCTCGCACCGGAGGCGGCCTGGAGCGATCCGTCCAGAACTCGGACGCGGCTGTGCCGGGAGGAGCCCGCCGGCCGCCCGCCGGGCCGCCCGAGATTCACTGACCCGCGGGCAGCGCGCCACTGCCCGCGGCACCGCTTAGTGAGACAACTCTGAGTCCGGGCGGGAAAGAGGGTTTCTCACCGCTTGGTTCTTGGCAATTGGCACTCCCGCGAGCGCGGATCCAGGTCCGGTCGCGTCGGCGCCGCGCATTTGCGTCGTCACGATGTCGATGGAGACGGACGCGTACGTCCCGGGCATGAGCATCTACGTCCCCATCTCCGGGACGGACGAGGCGGTGGCGGTCAAGGTGGACGATCTCCCCGACGTCGCCGACCTCCTCGGCCTTCTCCAGGCCGAGCTCGCCCCGCTCGGGCTGTGGCTGGACCTCGCCAAGGCGTACCTCCAGCGAGGCATGGAGGAACAGTTCATCGAAATCATGCGCACGGGATGCTCCGAGGGTGCGTGCGCGACCCTCCGAACGCGCGCGATTCCCGCGCCGCGCGCTTGGATCGCGCGGCGGAATCCCGGGCAGATCGCGCTCGCCCTCGTCCCGATCGCGCCTCTGATCGATCGCGCCCGGCTCCTCACCGCGCCCCTCCTCTCCCGTCCGCACTCCCCTTCCTCCTTCCTCTCTCCTCGCAGAGGTCGAGAACTTCTACCAGGACTCGCCGTACGAACGCATGTCCATCCTCTGCGCGTTTGCGTCGTACTACGTGAACCTCGCCGGCGCGGAGCGCGACGAGATCGCTCGCGCTGACCACTTCCACAGAGCCGGATTACTTCTGGACGCCGCCGACGGGATCCGGCGCGCGCCCTCCGGCGAGCCCACCGAACAGCTCCCCGTGATTGGCCGCGCGCACCTACTGATGGCGCGCGGCGACGCGGTCGGCGCGGAGAAGCTCCTGGACCAGGCTCGCGGGTTGAAGGACGACGGCCGGGATAACGTCGGCCCGATGCTGTGGAAAGCCGCGGCGCTCTTCCGCCGCGGCCTCCCGGCCGAGGCGCTGACGTGGTACAAGCGCGCGCTTCGCACGCACACGCGCGCGCCCGCGTGCGTCCGTCTCGGCATCGGCGCGTGTCAGCTCAAACTCGGCGAGGTGGACGCGGCGCGCGCGGCGTTTCAGCGGACGCTGGACCTCGAGCCCGAGAACCCCGACGCGCTGCTCGGCTGCGCGCTGTGTGAGTTCCAGGGCGCGAGCGCCGTGCCCGTGGAGCTGTTGCACGCCGACTCCGACTCGGACTCGGACGAGGACGAGCCCAGGACCAAGGCCCAGAGGCTTGAGGACGCCGCGCTGGCGTACTCGGAGGCGACCGAGCGCGGGTTGAACCTCCTGGAGCGCGCGTTCAACGCGGATCCGCGCAATCCCGCGGTGAATGTCGCGCTGGCGAGGCACTACCTCTACGTCGAGGACCTCCCGAGCGTCGAGCAGCTCACCGAGGCGCTCATCGGCGGCGGCGGCGAAACGAAGGTCTTCTCGCCCAGGCTCAGGGCCGAGGCGGCGTACGCGCGCGCCATGGCGCACCACGACGCGGGCGATCTCGGCCGGGCGCAGGCGCTGTACCAGGCGGCCGCGCAGCTGGACGAGACCTTCGCCGCGCCGAGTTTCGGGCTCGCGCAGTGCGCTCTGGCGCGGGGCGACGCCAAGACGGCGCTGACGTACGCGGAGAGGGCGCACGCGGCGTACCCGACCAGCGTCCCCGTGATGCGCGTGTACGGCCATCTGCGGCGCGCGGCGGACGCGCGCGTCACGGCGTCGGGCGGTGGCGGCCTGGTGTCCGTGGGGGCGGCTGGCGCGGGCGCGGGCCGCGACGCGGCGACGGCGGCGATTCTCAAACGCGCCGTCGACGCCGACGCGGGGGACCTCGAGTGCAGGATCGAGTACGGCGACGCGCTCCTGGCCGCGGGGGAGTACGTCAAAGCGCTCGAGGCGTTCGAGACCGCGGCGAAGCTCGCGAGGCGCGAGAAGTCGCTCACCGGTGGGTCGACCGCGGCGCTCCTGAACAACTGCGCGGCGCTCCGGGCGATGGCGGGGCGGGCGACGGGCGAGCCCGGGTCGTCGGACTCGGCGAAGGAAACCTTCCTCGCTGCGCTCGAGGCGGCGGCCAGGGCGGACGAGAAGGCGTCCGAGACGGCGAAATCCGGGGCGGACCTCGACGCGTCCAGCGCGGCGCGGCGGAAGGCGCCCGCGGCGGCGCTCCCCGTGGCGTTCAACCTCGCGCGCCTGGCGGAGGAGCGCGGCGAGGACGCGGAGGCGGACGCGCGCTACGACGACTTGCTGGCGGCGGCGCCGGGGATGACGGAGTGTTTGCTCCGGCGCGCGGGCATGAGGGCGCGGAGGGAGGACTTCGACGCGGCGATGGCGCTCGCGGAGAAGGCGATCGAGTCCAAGCCGGACGACCCGGACGCGATGGCGTACGCGGGACACCTCCTGATGCGGCAGGAGAAGTGGAAGGAGGCGACGGCGATGTTCAAGCGGCTCAGGGCGCTTCCGAAGAAGCTCGACGCGCAGGCGGCGCAGCTCGCCGCCGCGGCGGGGAAGGACCCCGAGGCGGCGACGCACCAGCACGACGAGTACGCGATGGTGTCACTCGCGAACGCGGCGTACTACCAGGCGGTGAAGCTGCAGAGCTCGGCCAAGGCGTTCAAGCACGCGCCCGGGATGGACAAGAACGCCGCGAAGGAGAACGACAAGGAGAAGGCGAAGCTCCGCGCCGTGGAGAAGGAACACCTCGACCACGCGGCGACGATGTACACCAAGGCGCTGCAGAAGAGCGAGTCGAACCTCTTCGCCGCGAACGGGCTGGGGATCCTCCTGGCGGACAAAGGTAAGGTGGACGAGGCGAAAGCCACGTTCCAGCTGGTCGCCGAGGGCATCACCGCGGCGACGGCGGACGGCGCCAAGGCGGGCGACGAGGGCGTCGCCGACGCCGCCGCGCAGAGGCTCGCGTCGTCGCCGGATATTTGGATCAACCAAGGCCACGTGCAGATGGCAAAGGGAAACTACGTCGCCGCCGCGCGGCACTACGAGCAGGCGCAGTCGCAGTTCTTCTACAACCTCGACCATCGCGTGATGCTGTACCAGGCGAGGAACGCGTACGACGCGAACCAGCTCGCGGAGGCGAGGTCGTTTCTGCGCAAAGCCTTGCACGTCGCGCCGTGGAACCACCGCCTGCGGTTCAACCTCGCGTACGTGTTGCAAGAGAACGCCAACCGCGTGCTCAACCGAACGTTGGAGGGTCTGGATAAGTCTAAGCGCAAGGGCGGCGGCGTCGTCGAGGGCAGGTTGAAACAGGTGGAGGGCGCGATCGCGGACTTCGAGCTCGCCCGGAATCTGTTCGCGCAGCTGCAGACGGTGCTGAGCGACAAAGCCGGGAAGGACGCGGCGGCGACGGAGTTTGGGTTCGACAAGAAACGCCTCCGTCTGCACGTCGACTTTTGCGATAAGTGCTTGAAGGTGTCGGGCTCGCACCTCGCCTCCGCGCAGCAGGAAGAGCTGGCGGCAGAGAACAAGCGCAAGCAGCAGGAGGCGGCGAGAAAGGAGGCGGAGAACGTCCGCGCGCTACAGGAGGCGAAGAGGGAGGCGGACGAGGCGGCGAAGAAAGCCGCCGAAGCCGCCGTCGCGGCGGCGGCGGAGGAAAAGTTCAAACAGCGCCAGAAGGAATGGCTCGAAAAGACGGCGAGCGAGCGCGAGGCAGACGCGGCGAACGCGGGGAACAAGAGGGGTAAGGGAGCGAAGGCTGGCAAGGACACGTTCGCGTACGACGACGACGACGACGACAACATTCTCGCGCCGGACGTGGACGTCTCCAAGCCCAAGACGGAGGCGGAGAAGAAAGCGCTCAAGGAGACGGGCCTCTTCTCGGACTCGGAGGAGGAGGAGGAGGCGGCCGACACGGAGACGGACGAGGAGCCCGACGAGGACGCCAAGGCGAAGCTCAAGGCGGCCGGGCTCGCGGACTCGGACTCCGACGACGATGACGCCGCGGGAGACGCGAAGGCCGCGGACGCCGAGATGGAGGACGCGGAGGCGGCTGCCCCGGAGGGGCGCCGCGCGCGCAAAGAGCCCGAGGCGAAGCAGAAGAGCGAGGCCAAGGCGAAGAAGGCGCTGGAGGCATTGGCGGCGAAGAGTCGGAAAAAGCGCGGGCTCGAGAAGGAAGAGAAGGAGGAGGAGGAGAAGGAGGAGAATGATGAGGAGGTGGAGGAGGCGGCGAGCGAGGGAGGCGCGAAGAAGCGTCGCCGCAAGGCGCTGGTCGATGATGACGACGAGTGATACGAGAGGCGAGCGCTCCGAAGGTTTGGAAATTGCTTTGAAGCGTCAATCTCCGACTTCGCCCCCGCCCCCCCCTCCGCCTTCCGTCGCTTCCCGCGCGGACCTCGCGTGATCTAACCAGAATAACGATTCGGCATTCGCGTCCACGCACCGGCGGACTGCGTTCACGACGAGCTGCTTTCGATCGCGGTACTCCGAGACGCGGCCCTGGACTCGGACAAGCGCGCCCAGTCTCAGACCTGTCAGGTCGATGCTGAAGTCCCCGACGGCGATCGCGCCGCCGCCCGCGGTCATCGTCCCGCCTCCGTCGTCGCCCGCGGAGTTCATCCACACCACACACTCGATGCACCCAGTGCCGTCGTCCAGGGTGAAGAACGTCTTGTTGTCGCGGACGTTGAGGGTGACGACGTGCCCCATCATCTCGCACTTCCTCGTCGGTCGGTTGCGGTAGAAGTGCACCGCGCCGTTCGTTCCCTCCGCGGGTACGAGCGCGGGGTTGTCTCCGACCACCTCCGCCACCGCGAGTTTCACGTGACACCAGAAGAGTGGATCCAACCCCCACCGCTCGGAGGGGGGAGGCGGGGGCGCCATCCCGACTGAGCTCCTCCGGCCCCGGGATAATGTTGTCCACTACCTTCCTATGGGTCTATTTTTCGAAGGAACGAAGAAACGGGCCCAGACCCTTTCACTCCGACCCGCCGGGGCGCTCGCGGGATGTCCGGCGAGGGCAAGGATGCGGGCGGCGCGGGCGATGGGGGTTGGGGATGGGACGGGAGCTCGGACTGGGGTATGGGGAACCTCGATATCATGGGTACGATGAACTCCCTCGCGGAGCAGGCGCAGGCGATGGACGTCACCTCCACGATGAACTCCCTCGCGGAGCAGGCGCACGCGATCGATCTCACCTCCAGCGTGAACTACGCCGCGGAGCAGGCGTCGAAGATGGCGAAAGACATCGAGTTGTCCGTCGACGCGGGGCTCGGCATGGACGCGACGACGTCGGCGGACCCGAACGCGAACCAGCCCGGGTCGAACTTCGGGCTCGACTGGATGGGCGGTGGCGACGGAGGTGGGGCGGAACCGCGCGAGCCGTTCGTCTCGGCTGAGGCTACGGCCGCGTCCGCGGTCGCCGCGGCCGCGACGGTCGCGGTCGCGACGACCGTCGCGCCGCCCGCTCCCGCGCCGCCGCCCACGCCTCCCTCCCCACGCCCCTCCGCGAGCGACAAGAGCGCCGCGCCGTCTCCCACGGAGGCGCCCGAGGAGCGCCCCCCGGGACGAACATCACCCCCCCCGGGGTCATCCTCGTCGTCTGCCTCCGTCTCCGCCTTCGCTGCGTCCGATCTTCACGCCGCGCGTGAGATGCTCGCCACGCGCGAGGCGCAGCTCCTCGCCTTGTCTGAGTCCGCGGCCGCGCGCGAGGACGAGCTCGCGGCGGCGGAGCGCAAGGCCTCGTCGCTCGAGGCGGCGCTCGAGTCGGCGCGCCGGGATGCGGCGCGCGGTGACGCCGACGTCGACGCCCGGCTCGCAGAGCGCGACGCGACCATCCGCGAGTGGGCGGAGGAAGGCGAGAAGCTGTCCAAGAAACAGGCCGAGCTGGAGGCGAGCATCAAGCGCCGCGGCGCCCGCGTGAGGGAGCTCGAGGCGGAGCTCGAGGAGACGAAGGCGAGGGCCGAGACGGCACTTGCGCGGGAGAAGGCGCTCGAGGAACGCGTCGCCGGTCACGTCGACGAGCTCGCGCGCGCGAAGGCTAGCGCGGCACAGTCCGCGGCGGCGACGGACGGCGAGGCGCGCGGGCGCCTCGAGCGCGAGCTGAGAGACGCGCTGGAAGCGGAGCACGCGCTTCAGGAACAGGTGAACGGCCTCCGCGCGGCGATGACGCGCGCGGCGGAGGCGTCGGCGCGGCGGGAGGAGCGCGCGGCGGAGGAGGTCAAGGCGCTGGAGCTCCGGCTGCGCGAGAGCGAGGCGACGATGGAGGCCGCCGCGTCGCGACTCCCGGAGAGCACGCGCCCGCTGCTGAAACAGATCGAGGCGATGCGCCGCGCGGAGACGGAGGCGGCGGAGGTTCGCGAGGTGGCGGAGAGGGCGCTGCGCCTCCGCGTCTCGTCGGCGGAGGAAGCCGCGCGCGCCGCCGAGACGCGGGAACGCGCGGCGGCGCAGAGGGCAGCGGAGGCGGAGAACGCCGCGCGTCTCGAGCGCGACGCCGCGAGCGCGGCGCGGTCGGAGGCGGCGGCGAAAGAGCGCGAAGCGAACGAGGCGAACGAGAAGGCGGCATACGAGCGCGAGCGAGCCGTCGCGGAGTCGGAGCGCGCGGCGCGAACCGAGGCGAAGGCGAAAGCGCTCGAGGAGGAATCGAGAGAACGCGAGGCCCTCGCGCGGCGTGCGTTCGCGGAGGCGCGCGGGCGGCTGGAGGCTGCGGACGAAGCGCGCGAGCGCGAGCGGCGAGAGGCGGAAGCGCGGGTGAGCGCGCTCGAGGCGAAGCTCGAAGAGACGCGCCGCTTGCTCGAGGAGGAGAGGGAACCAAAACGACCGCCGGCGGCGGCGGCCGCCGACCACGCCCGGTCCGAGGATTCGGACGAGGACGATAAGGTCGCTGCCGCCCTCGCTCGCGCGGCGAGGGTGGTCGCCGCGGGCGGCGAGGGAGGGGTCGAGCTCGCGATCGAGCGCGCGACGGAGGAGCTTCAGCGTCGACTGAGGGCGAAGGAAAGCGAGCTCCGCATCGCGGAGCGCCGGGTGCGCGCGCTCGAGGCGACCCAACGCGATCTGGCGAACGAGCTCGTCGCGGCGTCGCGCCTCGTGGACGAGGTCGGGGATCCGACGCAACTCGCCGCGGAGCTGCGGGAGCTGGAAGAACGCCACGGGGCGGCGCTCGAGCTCATGGGAGAGACGAGCGAGGAAAACGAGGAGCTCCGCGACCGAGTCGACGCGCTCAAGGAAACGGTCAACGCGTTGACGCAACAATTGGCGGCGAACGACGCGCCGGGGGGCGCGTGAAGAGAGCGCGCGTCTAAAACGATGACGTCCATAAAAGTACACCCGTCGCCCGCACTGCCGGCGCCTCGTTCATTTCCCAGCGTTTCCACTCGTCGCCTGCGACGCCTGCAGCGAACCTCCAGCCTCCGTCCCCTCCGCGCCCTCCATTTTTCTCTCGAGCGCCGTCGGCGTGCTCGCGAGGTGTGTCTCCACGAGTTTCACGAGGTCGCGCTCCACCGCGGCGTCCCTCTCCGCGTCCCTCCCGGGTGCGTCGCGAACGAGTTCGAGTAAGAACGCGACGAGCGCGCCCGTGGAGAGGAACCGTTCGCGCCGCGGTAACCTCTCGAGGGCGGCGTGGTCCACCGCGAACGCGTTTCGCGGATTGGGAAACACGCACGTCCGCACGAGCTCCTCCGCGACGTCCCACACCCTGTGCCTCGTCTCCTTCCACCGCGTCGTCGCGTCCAGGTCCAAGGGCAGGTCCTGCTCGTCCGAGGCGTCGCGTTCGGCGCCGGAGCGAAGCCACGCGTACGGCTGGTCGTATTTGGCGTACGCGCCGATGAGGAACGTCGTCGCCTTAGACGTCGACGCCGGAGCGCTGTTCGCGAAGGGGGAACTGACCGAGCTCGCGGCGCGTGATCGCGCGCGGGGGGACCCGTCGTCGTCGTCGAAGGGGCGGACGCGTCTGCGGTCGATGAAGGAAGGGAATGGGTCAGGCGAGGCGCGGTCGGGACGCGGAGGGAGGTGAGCTGCCGAGGGAGGAGGCTGGGAAAACGCGTCTCGCGCGTTTCGAACGCGCGGGGCGCGCTTCGGTCACGCCGCGGTCGTCGGTGTCAGCGTCTGTTCGCGAGGTCACATCAGGAGCCAAGGCCGGCGCGCGCGCCGGCATCGCGCCTCAGAGCCCTTGCGCAAGAGTCGAACGCGTGTCATCATCCACCGGGATGCGGCGTGAGGAGGCCACGACGGGGGCGATGAGGAGCTCGCACCTCGGACTGTCCCGCGCGCGCTGTCCTACCAGCGTCAGCGACGCTCCCACGGGGTGGTGCACCGTCACGAGAAGCTCCTCGCGACCGCGAAGGTACAGCGAGAAGTGCTTGAAACCCTTTGGAGTGCCGGGGGAAGGTGGGGATGGACGTCAGTGCGAGGCGAGGGAGGCGAGAGGAGGCACCACGAGCGAGAAGGCGAGCGCGCTTCGTCGGAGACGCGAGGGCCGGTCGATGCGGAAGCGCGCGAAGCGCGCGCGACGAGAGGTTGCGGACGTACCCTCAAACACCCGAAGCGGAGCGCCTCCGCGTGGAACTCGTCCATCTCGCCCCCGACGCCTCGTAGGAGTGCGAGAGTAGGTTGACATCGTTGGAGACTTCGTCCAAGCAAGAGCCTGCGCGGGGAGCAATTTTCTTCGATACCAGTGTACTGGAGGCTCGTGCAGAGCGGTTTTCACCCTGGACGCCGCGACGTGCGCACCCTTTCTCTACCGCGCTTGTTCGCCTTCGAGCAACAACAGCATCATGTCCACCGCCAACATCTCCAAGAAGCGCAAGGTGCGTGTGATGACGCCCTCGATTGGCTTTCGCGATGCTCCTCGCCGTCACAATGCCGTCCCTGCGCGCGAATAACTCGACGGGGTTTTGCTCATCGCGGCCGTTCGCGCGCGAGCGACGAGACGATCGTCCCGGTCCCGGGCGTCCGCGCGGCGATGACTGTCTCGCAGCGCCTCCGCCGCGACGCACGCGTGCGACGTGAACGGTGTCGCGTGATCCTCGCTCCTCGCGCTCCTCGAGCGTCGGCGCGCCCCGAGCGGCGTCGCCGTCCCGCGTCCGTTCTTCCGGGTTTTTAGGGTTTGGCGCGCGGTGCGCCACCTCTTCGTCGTTCCCCGCAAGGTTCGCGCCTTGCCTTCGACTCGGACGCTGACCCTTCTCCTTCTCTCTCTCCCGTACAATCAGTTCGTGGCGGACGGCGTCTTCTTCGCCGAGCTCAACGAGGTTCTCATCCGCGAGCTCGCCGAGGATGGGTACTCCGGCGTGGAGGTGCGCGTGACCCCCATGCGGACCGAGATCATCATCCGCGCGACGCGTACGCAGAGCGTGCTCGGCGAGAAGGGCCGCCGCATCCGCGAGCTCACCTCCCTCGTGCAGAAGCGTTTCGGTTTCGCCGAGGGCTCCGTGGAGCTCTACGCCGAGAAGGTGGCGAACCGCGGTCTGTGCGCCATCGCGCAGGCGGAGTCGCTCCGCTACAAGCTCCTCGGCGGCCTCGCCGTGCGCCGCGCGTGCTACGGCGTCCTCCGCTTCATCATGGAGAACGGCGCGAAGGGTTGCGAGGTGGTCGTCTCCGGCAAGCTCCGCGGCCAGCGTGGCAAGGCGATGAAGTTCAAGGACGGGTACATGATCTCGTCCGGTAACCCCGTCCGCGAATACATTGACTCCGCCGTGCGTCACGTCCTGCTCCGCCAGGGCTGCGTCGGTATCAAGGTGAAAATCATGCTCGACTGGGATCCCAAGGGCCGCACCGGACCCAAGACGCCCATTCCCGACACTGTCACCATCCACAACCCCAAGGACGAGGACGAGTCGGGTCTCGCGAAGCCCTACGTGGGCAAGGAGCTCGAGGGTGGCATGTGAGAGACGAAGCGAGCGCCGACGCGCCCCGCGCTCCTCAAGGCGTCGCCTGATTAGCACGTGATGTAATGAGGAGCCAAAACGTGGCGTCAACCGACGTTCATCGATCGCGACGCACTCGCGCCTCCCAAGCGCGGATGGAGATGGAGACGCGCCGCGCCCTCCCCCGGCGCGAACCACAACCTCTGTCACTTTCCCGCAGCCAGAAGTACGAAAGTAGACTAGACTAGCTCTAGACTAGAAAAAAATTCAACCAGAATTTGAGCGACCGGAAACTCGTCAGTCGCGTCGGCCGCAAAAAATGCCGGATTCGTTCCAGATTTGGGGACGGCACTGCGCACCGCACGTCCCAGCCTCCGGGTGTATCATCCAAGGTCGTTCACAAGCGACAGGCGACGCACGACACGCGCTCGTGCTCGAGGAGACGTCCTTGGGACCGCGATCGTCCGAACACCGAGTCGAACCTGAGAGAGAGGGTGTGCGACGATGCCGAGCGCCATCGAGATGGAGATTATTCGCGCGGGAGACGGCAAGTACTACCCGAAGAAGGGCGAGACGGTGGCCGTGCATTACACCATGAGCCTCGCTGACGGCACGGAGGTGGATAACACGTACAAGCGCCGATCGCCGTTTCGCTTCAAGGTGGAAAGCGGTCAGGTGGTGAAGGGTTGGGACGAGGCGGTGAAACAGCTGAGCGTCGGGGAGAAGGCGTCTTGCATGATTCCCGCCGACTTCGCGTACAAGGACAAGGGGCTATCCAAGCTCATTCCTCCCGGCGCAAACCTTCGGGTCACCATGGAGCTCATCGCCATCATGAAGGGTGAGTGATCGACACTGCTCAGTCGCATTGTACGAAAGTAGAAAAGGAGCGCCACTATCGGTCCGGCTGAGGCTCGTCGTTCGTCGCGTCTCCCTTCCCTCTCCTTACCTTTGCACCGCCGGCCTAAGTTTAATTTTGTTGGCAGCCTTGACGCCCTCCGCCAGCGAGTCGGATCGACCGAGGACCTCGTCCCAATCCTGCGACGCCTGCAGCATGCCGAAGAGGCTCTTCCCGGAGCCACCCGCGCCGCCCAGCCTGGACGGCACTGCGCCCGCCGAGGGCTTGGCGGGATGCGTTTTCTCCCGAGGCGCCCACCCAAAGTCCGTGCGCGCATTGTCGCTCCCGCCGAGCTCGGTGAGCACTGTGGGGGGGTTCGCCCTGCCGTTTTCCTCCGCGTCCTTCTCCCACATGCTCTGGCTGTCGCCACCGCCGCCGAAGACGAAAGACCGACTCGCACCCCCGGCTCCGAGAGAGGCGGATCGGATGAGACCGCCGCCGCCCGGGTTCGACTTGGAGCTGTTGCCGCGGCCGAGGAAGGAAGTGGACGCCTGGCGCTCCAAGCCGCGCGGGCCCACCACGGGGTTGAGCCTCGTGCCAGCCGAGTTGGTGCGATGCATCGCAGGTGGCGGCGCTGGAAATGCGCCAGAAGGCGCATTTGTCTCCATGGCGGCGGCGGCGGCGGCGGTGCCCCGCTGCACCCTCTTCTTGCGGCGCTGTTTGCCCGCGTCAATCATCGACTTGAAATCCTGAGACGCAAAGTCGCGCGCGGCCGGAACCTGTGAGTCCTCCTGCACGCCGTCGGGCGCGGACTCCGTCGTCGCCTTCTTCGCGTCGGCGGCGGCGACGGCGCGGCGACGTGCCGCGCGCTCGGCCCATTCGCCGTCGTCGTCCGATGAGAGCACCACTGCCTCCCACGCTCGGTCGGGGATGTCGATGCCGAGGTCGTCGTCCTCGTCCGACTCCTCCCCACCGTTTCGGCGCCGGCGCTGCCAGTAGTCTGGACCGTCCTCGCCCAACGCGCCGTTCTTGTTGGGGCGGCGGAAGCCGTTCTTGAGCGCCTCTTGCATCTTACGCAGCTCCTCCTCGTCCCGTTCCTCCTCGAATCGAGCGTGTGCCGCGGCACGCTTCGCCGCGCGCCGCTCGTCGTCGTCTGCCGTGTCGTTGAAATCGATGTAGTCGACCATCTCCTCCAGCTCCTCGCGATCGAGTAAACCATCCGCGCGCTTGGCGACGCGACGCTTGATGATGCGGTCAGTGCCATCCCCATTCTCCTCGATCTCCACCTCCTCCTCGTCGGAGGTGTGGCCGCCGTCCTCTGACATCTCCGCCTCGTCCTCGAACGCCTCGCCGATCTTTTGCTGCGCGGCGGCGTCCTTCTTGAAAAACGCCTTGGCGCGCTTAAGCTGTCGAAGGCGCTCCTTGCGCGTCATCTCGTGCGCCTCCTCCTCGCTGAGATCGTCCTCGGATTCCTCGGGCGCGGCGTTCTCCGAAGCCTCCGCGGCCTTCTGCGCGGCAAGCTCCTTCGCCGCGGCCTCCTCGGAGACGTCCAGCTCTGGCGCCTTCGCCTTCGGCTTGACTGCCGCCATCATCGCCGCCACCTCGTCGTCGTCGAGGCCGAGATCTTCCTGGTCGTTGAGCCCGTCCTCATCTCCGTCCTCGAGCTCGAGCTCGACCGTCGGGGCGGCGCCCTCGCCACCCTCGCGCTCCTCATCCTCCGCCTGCGAGTCATACTCCGCCTCCTCCTCGTCCGACGCCTCTTCCCCGGAGGCATCCTCGCCGTCGAACGGGTTGGGTTCCTCCTCAAACACTGGGTCGGGAGGGGGCTTGGGGAGGTTCAGCCGCTCCACGCACGCGGCAACGTGCGCAAACACTTTGCGATAGGCGAAGGGGTCACGGTCGGGCGCAACGTGGTACCCGGTGAGTCTCGCGCGGCGTGATGCCTCCCGCATGATCTCCTGCTGCGCCGCCTGCGTTTCGGCTTTCTCCTTGGCCATGCGCGCTTCCTTCTCCTCCGCCGTCTCGTTCTCTGGAATCGGCGCAGGTGCGGCGGGGGTGGCGGCGCGGCGGGGCTTCTTCGTCGCAAGCTCCTCCTCGAGGTCAAAGTCATCCTCGGAATCCTCCAGGTCGGACTCCTCGGACTCTTCCTCTTCCTCCGCGGGGGCTTCCTCGTCCTCGTCCTCGCTGAGCGTCCCCTTCTCTCGCATTCGCATCTCGAGCATGCCTTCCTCGTCGTCCTCGTCGTAGACCACGTCGCCGGCGTCGTCCTCGGGATCGGAATCCTCCAGCTCGGAGTTGTGCTCATACATCGACTTGGCCGCCTCCTCGGCCGCGCCCTTGGTGCGGAGCTTCAGCTTCTTCTTCCCGGGGAGCTTCATGCCGTCGTTTTCGTTCGCATCGTCCTCATCGTCGGAGGATTTCGGAGGGCTGTCTGCCTGGCTCGCGTCGATCGGGCCTCTGGGCGAGACGTCGTCCGAAGCGTCGGCAGCGCCACCCTTGGAGTCCGCCTGGGGTCTCGAGCGCTTCCCGCGAGCCTTGAACACGAGCGTCTCGTCCTCATCATCCTCCTCCTCGACAACGACGGGCTCTTCCATCGCATCCGTGGCGACGAGTGTGGGCTCCGCATGATCGGCGTCCACGGGCGCCATCACCTCCGCGGCGCTCATCCGGGCGTTTGAAAGTGGCCAGCTTTTCCCACGTTTCTCAAACGATGAACGAGCGCGAGTTCCGTCTCGCGTCCTGCTCTTCGGCGCAGGGCGACGCCACGACGTCGTCCGCCTTCCTTTTGGGACGCGATACGTCAGACGTGCGCTGCTCCGTCAGCGCGCGCCACGTTCTGCTGCCGCTTGTGTCAGTCAGCACGACGACAAATTTAAAAATGGCACCAAACGGCTGCTCAAAGAATTGACGGAATCGAGGGTCTATGACCCAAGGAATGATTCATCATTGTCGCGCATCGGATAGAGACTACTTGTAAGAGAGAACGAACTGGATTATCGGGGGTGCCAACGTCTTGGAACTGCACGAAGAAGACTAGACTAGGCTGCATAGAAGCTGCAGCCACGACCCCCGGGCCACCACTCCTCCCAGCACCACCGTATCCATGGCTTCACAGTGCCCCCGCGCGCTCCGCGTGCTCATTTGCGGAGGAGGCAACGCGGCACATGTCTTCCTCGGCGAGCTCGCTGCACGAGGCCATAGACCAACGCTGCTGAGCACGTGGCCTGCGGAGGCGGAGAAACTCGCTCAAAACAACCTCTCAGGCGACGGGTTCGTCGAGGTTCGCGGATGGGAGTTCGACGGCGACAAGCTCGGCACGATGCGCGGAAAGCCCGTGAGCATCGTTGGCAGCGTCGCAGAGGCGTTCGCGCCTCGCGACTCCTTCGGGGACTGCGAGCGGTTCGACTGCGTGGTACTGGCCTTACCGGCGTTTGCGCACCAGTCTTACCTCGACGAACTTGCTCCCTTCCTCAAGCGCATGCCGGAGGACTCCGGGCGATTCCCTCCTGTCCTCATGGCGGCCGTCGCGCAGGGCGGCTTCGACATGGCCGCCCGCGCCGCGCTGGAGTCCGCGCGCGTCGACCGCAGTGTAGTTATCGCGGGTCTCGAGACGCTTCCATGGGCTTGTCGTCTCGTGGAGCCTGGGAGACGCGCCGACGTCCTCGGGACCAAGTCCGCAGTGGACGCCGCGATCGCGATGCACCCCGATCCCGACCGCGACATCCTGGCGCGACACACGCCCCCCGCGCTCGAGATGATGCAGACCGTGGTCGGGCCTGCTCCGACGCTGCGCCTCGCATCCGGCTTCTTGGGCGTCTCTTTGATGAACATCAACTCGTTCTGGCACCCGACCCTCATGTGGCATCGGTGGAAGGAATGGGATGGCCAGGAGACGTTCGATGCCCCTCCGATGCTGTATGAGGACGCCCCTGACGATTTGGCGTGCGACGAGATGTCAAGAGAGACGGCTGACGTGGTAGCCGCCCTGAGACGCAGGTATGGAGACCGACTCCTCGACACTCTCGATTCTGCCAAATCCGTCCGCCGATGGTTTCTGGACAGTTATGGCGACGAGCCGGAGCTCGACACTGACTCCACGGCGAGCATGATGCGCACGAACCCCGCGTACCGAGGGCTCACGCACCCGATGCGCCCGGCGTCCGACCGCGACGATCGGCTTGTGCCGGACTTTTCGCACCGGTACCTCACTGAGGACGTCCCCTTCGGGCTTGTGGTGACGCGGGGCGTCGCCGAGCTCGTCGGCGTGCCCACCCCGACCATCGACACCATCATCTCGTGGGCGCAGAAGGTTTCCGGTCGGACCTACCTCATCGAACGCGAGATGAACAAGCCCGGGGGCGAGCTCAGTCACCCAGGGGTGGAGGAACCGGGGGGGGAACATCGGTCGCCGCCTGCGCTCGTCCTCGCCGGGGACGACGTCGTTCGCTCACGATGCCCGCAGAGATTTGGATGGTTCGACGTGGATTGGTTCATGACGTCCAATCACTACGCCGCGCTAGAACCAGATAAGGAGGTGTTCGGTGAAGATGGAGAAGGAAAGGGCACGCGCCGAGAATCCTCGGGGGCCGCCGCGTGAGGTGTGGGCGAGGTTTCGAGAGACGAGAAGAGACGCCTCATGATTTGCAGACAACGAAAAAGATCGAGACAAAACACCGAGTGCTATGGCTAAGCGCTGCTATGAGAGACACCGCCGCGCTCACGCGACCGGCTCGTTATTCACGGCCGGGGTTTCGCGCGGCGTCGACTCGCTACGGATTCGCGCGTGTTTCGGGTTCGTCTCGTTTTCGCGTCTCCTAAATATCAGTCGCTTGAGTCGAGCGCGCTGTCGCCACTTGACCCGCTCTCCGGAGGACTGCCAATTTCGTCCAATCCGTCCGTTCCTGACGTTCTGAACTGGTCGCTAGAGGTCACCATCGGACCGCCTCCCCCCCCACCCGCGGGGGAGGTGGGGAAGCTGTCGTCGCTACTGTCCTCGAAGCTGTCTTCGTCATCCGAATCGTCAACGTCGAGCGGGGCGTCGCCGTCGCCCGCCGCCGTCTCCTCCTCCATCTGCCGTCTCAGATTCTGAAGCCACCACTTCACCAGTCTCTGCGCGTTCACCGACACCGTCGCTGGCTCGTCGAAACGCCGCCCGCCTAAATCGTCCTCATCGCTGCTGCTTCCTATGTCTCTCATGTGGCGCTGAAGCATGAGTAAATCCGGGTCGTCTGCGTCTCGGCGCTGACCGCCGCGGCGCGCTCGAACATGGCCGAGCCAATTCAGCATCAGCCTTGAAGACGCGGGTCGCAGCGCCACCGCCATTCCGAATCCGTCGTCGGAACTTCCCTCGCTCTCGCTGTAGATGCCACTCCTCGAAGCCCCCTTGTTGGGGTTCCGTGCGCGCGCGCGCTCGAGCCAGTCCGCGAGGAGACGCTTGGACGCCGGGTGCAGCACCGGGGTGCCCCACTTGGCGCCTTCGCCGTCGGTGTCCGAGGACGAGAGCTCGCCCGGCGCGCGATCCCCCCGCGCCTCTCGCACGGCACGAGTCGCGGCGAGCCAGCCCATGATGAGCGCGGAGGCCTCCGCGCTGAGCGTGACTGGGGGGAACTTCGGTCCGCGATCTGCGTCGCTGTCAGACGTTTCCGACAATCCACCGGCGGCGCGAGCGAAGCGACCGCCTCTGGTGCGCTTGGAAGCTTCGTGGCGCCACATCTGCATGATGCGCTCAGACGACGTGCTGAGCTCGACATCGTCCTCGAAGCGATCCCGGTCACCCTCGTCGCTGTCGCTATCACTGAGACTACCGGCGCCGCGAATCTTCATCATCCCGCCCGCCTTGCGGAATTTCTTTGCCGTGCGCGGCGTGAGGAGCTCCGCGAGTTGGTCGATGAGCCACATGCGGTTATGCTCGAGGAACTTTCGCCGGAACGTGTCCGTGGTCAGATCCGCCATCGTGAACTCGCCCCTGCCCGTGCCTTCGGTGTCGCGATCGGTATCCTTCGCGCGATCGAACGACTGAAAATCCGTGGGAAGGTCATCCTCGTTGATCATCCCGTCATCCATCTGCGCCTGAGAGATTTTCCACAGCCCGACGATGTCCGCGAGCGTGAGGAACACCTTCCGAGCGATGACGCACAAGCCGAGGGTAACAGCAACGACGAGGCCAAAGAGAATGTCCTCAAACATGTTGTACTGCGCGCGAAGCATCATCGACAGCGAGAGCACGAAGAGGAACGAGCCTGTGCCTCCGATGCCGAGCACGAAGTAAAACTGCGAGCTAAAGCACATCTGGTCAACGGTGCGCAGCGAGTAATCGATGGATTCATCGTACGACTTCTCGAGACCCTTCCATCGCGCCGTTCTGTTGTTGAATCGGTACCTCGCATACTTCATGTACTCGTACACCTTCCAGCCGTGGAACAACTCTTGGGTGTTGAAGATGAAGATATCGATCACGATCTGGAACGGAACAATCACGATAGCGAAGAGCAGGTAGATGATGAGATCCTTCTTTCGGAAGCCGAACAGGAACGAGAGCTGCAGCTGGTCGTTAAAAGCCCAGTAAAAGTAAATCATGAACGGAGTCATGTAAAGGCTCGCGGTGGCGGTGCCGTACGCCGTCAAGAAACCCATGAGATCCTCCACGATACTGTCCTCTTCGTTGATCTTGTCCCCGACGAGCTGCTGCTTGAGGTTCCTTTGGCGACGAAGACGTAAACGAAGCGAAATTTTGCGACGGATGCTCGGGACAAGCTTGGCCATGTACGCGATGAACGCGTCGAGGTAGATGAACTCAATCAGACCGATGATCAACTCGAGGTAATAGCCCATGGTAAAATCAGTGAAATCGTCCGCCGCAATCGTGACGAGTCCCGCGGTGAGCTGGAGACCGACGCTGATCGGGGTCAGAAGCATCACCTCGCCGAGGAATGCCTCGGTCTGCATCTCCAGGAGAATGTGAAACACTTTCATAAGCAAGAAAACGATGAAGAAGTACATGCCGTACGTGTCCGTGAAGGAGAACTCCATCAAGGCGATGTTTGTGATGTTGATCAAGATGTTGGCAAGAATGTAGTGGCTCCGCTTCCAGCTTTCGGGCTGCATGACCGATTCCTCTTCTGACTCTCTGAGCTTTTCCATCTCCGGGATGGCAGGCACCAGAATCTCTGCCGCGCACGATATGTAATAACACGACACGGTTAGGAAACTGAGCGACATGCGACCCGCAGTTGCTTTCGCAACGACGTCGTTGTCAATTTCTCGACCGAGGTCGTCGATAGAGATGGGAAACTGCGTGAAGAACGTGAAGTTCTCCAGCAACCACACGATGGCAAACTGCGCAATCATGAATGTTGTCATAGCGAGGAAGATACCTTTGATGGGCGCCGCAGACACGATGCCGAGGTACTGCGAGAATCTGAACCGTGGCGGATCCTTCAGCGTCGTGAATATGCGAGCCATTGCCCAGAGACCGACCACGATCATGACCGACACGAGCCCAAGTGCGTGGAAGAGGGCGATGTAGAAAATCTCCTCGAACGCGAAGAAGTTGAGCAGATTGAAAAAGTTGAGTGGAGCAGTGGTCACCGTCAGCAGGTACGAACCGTCGTGCTTCTTCGCGTTGACGTATCCGTCAAATTCACCCTCCGCGCTGATCATCCGCTTGTCCAAGGGTGAGAACTGGAAATAGCTGATATCGATGGAGATTTCCGTCGGGATAATGCCGCGGACAACTTCAACACCTTCCGCCGGATTAAACATCACAGGAATACTCTCCTGCGCAGCGACGGCGGCTTCGTAGGTTCCGGTGTTCACTTCCGGCTCGGTCTGATCGTTCGCCAGTACGGATGCTTCAAAGAGAGAGGACTGGGGCTCTGCCTCTTGAGTGATGTGGAAAAGGGTGTCACCCTCAACCTCAAACCAGCGAGTGGAAGCCGCCGCCTCCTTGAATCTCTCCTCATAGAAGCACTTAATCTCAACCTCGCATTCATCTGCGACCGGGGTGAACACCTGAGGCGCCCATTGATCGATGAAAATGGTCTCGTTGACAGGGACGAGATTACAGAAGCCGTAGTTGACGAACTCTTCGATCTCCGTCCACGCCACTTCGGTGAGATAATAGAAGTAGATGTGGGAGTCAAAACCACGGCAGCCAGAGAAGAAAGGGAGATAGTCCACCGCGAGCAACGGTCGACCCTGCGTCCAGTAGTCTTCTGTGAAGATAAATTCTTCTTTCTCAACCACGTCGGGAACGTGCATCTCGCCGTTCTCCTCGATGATGACGTCGTCCGTCATCTCAGCGTTTTCATCGTCTTCCTCGAGAATTTGGAGACCTGCCAGCGCCTCTAATTCCTCTTGCTTGACATATTGCTTCCACTCGCTCGCGAAGGTGCTGTTGTAATCCATCGTTATCTTGGGATAGACGTAACGACAAGAAGGATATGCGGACGTTTCCGAACACATCAAATAATCTTCCTCGATTGAGCGCTGATACGGTTCTCGGTACGGAACATTGAGAGGAATCTGCAAGTCGTTGTTCTCGAGGATGACGTGGAAGGAGTTTTTGTCTCCCTTACCGCCTCGCTCGGGGTAGATGGTGTCGATGCACATTGTGTCCAAGAAGCCGCGCCGAGTGGCGTTTTGGTAAAGGCCGTGAAGCATGCGAATCTCGAAGCGGAACGTGATGTCATCCAAACCTCCGATGTTGAGCTCGTGCAACCCACGCTTCCACACGTACGTTCCCATGGCGGGGTTTTGGACGTTGTAATCGGTGGCGCCTGGCACGCCGTTGCCTTGGAACCAGTACGGAAGTTCCAACGCCTCGGTGGACTTCGGGCACTTTTCCTCGAACAACTGGTCCTGTTTGATCCCCATCGTCTTCCTGTTGACGCCGTCACCGATGTCCCAGGGTGGGCACGGGACCCTCGCGAAGTCCTCCTCCTTGCACTTCATGTCGTTCACGCGATCGTCCACGAACACCGCGACCTCGTACTGCTGGCCGTGACGGATGAAATCGTCGATGAAGCGAAAATCCAGTTTCACCTTTGCCATGTACCCGCGAGGCAGCGTGAACTTGACCATCGGCGTGTTCTCGATGTCCAAAGCGGGCTCCCCGTCCTCGTCCATGATGAACTCAGGCTTGAGCAGGTCGAAGTTGGTACCCTTGCACTCGCCGAAGTAGTTCGTGTCGAAAGCTTCCACGACGGTGACATTGTCGTTGGCGTCACCGTCGGCATAATCCGACGCGTAATCGGCATCGACGGCCGCGTTTGGATCCGCCTCGGCACCGGCCCCGGCTTCCGGGTCCGCAGGGTCTGCGGCCGGGTCCTGGAGAAGACGTCGTCGACGACGCATCTCATCGCCGTACGTCTCCATCCTGGGAAGCGCGGAGACGTACTCGCCGAGCTTGTCGACGGCGCTGCGCGAGATTCCCTGTGCGTACTTCCTTGGTTTCGACGCATACTCCCCGCCGATCCTGAGATCTTCCTCCGCCTCCCCCAGCTCGAGCAACGAACGTCGACGATCTGACGTCGACTCGTTGTACGCGAGCAGGAGCATCGCGTACGCTTCGTCGATGAGCACGCGCTTGAGTGGCTGGATGCGCCAGAAGGTGATGCGGTCGGCAAAGCACTGATCAATGTTCTCGGCGTTGGGGTCCGATTCCGTTCCCTCGGGACAGCGGGGCAGGATGACCCCGGTACCCTCTGGGCAGTAATGGCACGCGCTGCACGGGAACTGAAACCGACCGGAAGCGGCGGTGCCCTCGGGACAGAAGTACCCCGCCGGGCATTTGTTCACGAACTGCGTCTCCGGGCTCGTGCCGTATCCGCAAAAGTATCCATCTGGGCACTTCACCGCCGCGACGGAGGTTCTCGCGTCGCACACATACCCCTCGGGGCAGAGCGTCGCCCGGCCCAGAGGCTGCAGCTCCACCGTCTTGCACGTCTCCAATTCGTTCTCGCAATCGAGGATGAACTCATTCACCACCTGCTCGACGTTGTCGCCGAACGGCTTGTTGTTCTCCGTTCCTTCCGCGGAGCACACCAGCCCGGGGTTGCACGGGATGCAGAGGGACTCGTCCGTGACGCCTCGGAACGGATTCCATGTCCCCATCGGACAACTCTTGCACGTGACGGAATCGCGCAACGAGCGCACGGTGCCTGAGGGACAGATGGTGGGCTTGTACGTCCCGTCCTGCGTGCACTCGTATCCCGCGGGACACGCGAGACACTCTTGGAACCCCTCGTAGTGCGTGTATGACCCGGGCAAGCACATCGCCGGGTCCGAGTTCCCTTCGTTTCGCGCGAAGAAGCCACGAGGCGCGGGGATGGGAATGTACGTCCCCTTCGGGCAGTAGTTTCCCGGGGGGCATGGGTACATCGGGGAAGACACGTCGCCTTCGACCGCGAACGTCTTATCCGAGGTGGCCCACTCGCAGTACGACCCCTCCTTACACGGCTGCGGCTGCGTGAAGACACCCTCGTTGGTGATATTGGTCATCACGCCCTCCATGCAGTACGTCGCGGGAAGGCACGGCAGCGGTCTGAACTGACCAACCTCCATCTGAATCGGCGAAGAACGCAGGAGCGCGTTTTCGTCGAGCGCGCTCAAGGGGTCCGGCGTCAGCGTGTTCGACAGGCAGTAGTGCCCGGCGGGACAACGCTTCGCGGGAATGGGCAGACCCACCTCGTCGCACACGAACCCGGGCGGACACGCCTCCGGGAGCTGCCGCGCGAACCCCGGGCAGATGGTACCCAGCGGACACTTTTTGCACTCCGACTGTCCGTATTCTTGCTGGAACAAACCAGGGACGCACGGCTTTGGCTCGGTGTTGGCGACGCCCGGGCAGTACGTCCGGCTGGGACACGGAATGAGCTGACCGGGGGGGCAGTAGTGCCCCGATGGACACGGCCCGGAGCCCTGCGGTGTCGCCGAACCGGGTTCGCACATGAACCCGGCGAAGCACGTCTGCGGCGTCGTGAAGTTGTTGGCGATGGTTCGATTCGTCGTGACGCCTGGTCCGCAGTACGTTCCAAAGGGACAGGGCAACGGTCGCTCAGGGGTGCCAAAGTCTGTGAAGTTCGACGTGCGCGTGCCTTCCAGGCAGTAATGTCCCGGTGGACAGGATTTGCTCGGACCGGAGAGGCCGGTGACGTCGCACACGGCGCCGCGAGGACAGACGCTGGGCATGGACGTGCCGACGTCGGGAGAGATGAAGCCCACGGGCGTGGGGAGACAGCTCGACTGCGTCGTCCGCGGCTGGAACGTGCCCACCGGACATAACGTGAAGTTTGCCGCGCCTCCGCTGCCGCCGCTGCAAAAAGCGCCACGCGGGCACGGCAGAGGTTCGCCCTCCGGGCAGTAGTACCCCGCCGGGCACGGGGCGAAATGGAATAACGTCCGCTCCGAGGTCCAGTCCTCCGCATTATTCGACACCTCGATGAACACTGTGCCCGCCCCCGTGGGTTGCTCCGGGGCGATGCACAAGATGGAGAACGGCGTCAGGTACGTCGCGGGGACCACTTCGCGGCCGAGACGACAAGAAAGCAGCGTGGTGTTGACGAACCCGACGCCCGTGACGAACACAGGGGTGCGCCCGCCGGTGACGCCCGATCTCGGCGTGACCCCCGTGACGCGAAGAATCGCCTGGTACTCAAACGCCGCGCGGGAACCGAAGAGACCGCCGCCCGGGGTGTAGTCGCGCCCGTTCCCCGTGACGCCGAGAGGAATCGTCAGCTGCAACGGGTAATACCCGGGGGAGGCGCCCGCGGGACGGAACATGCTCGGCGATACGCACTCTACGAGATCGCTCCCGATGAACGCCGCCGCCACAGGGAACGTCGAGCCGAATCGGCACGCCAGCATAGGCCCATCTTGGAAATCAACGCCGCTCACGCCAATCACCGTGCCTCCCGACTCGGGACCCGCGAGCGGGTTCGACCCGGTGACGCGTGCGGTGGGTGCGAAGTGATGCGTCACGCCAGACGCCCCGCCAGCGCCTTGCGCAAGGTAACTGTACGTCACGCCTCCGTCCGAGACAGACGCGGCGAGGCTCGCGATGCCGACGTCTCGCTCCGGCGCTTCGCAGAGCATCAGCGCCGAGGACACGACGACGCCCGGGGCGCCCTCGAGGGGACCGTCGCCGAATCGGCACAGCGGCGCGACGTGGCCGTCGCCGGGGCGCAGGTTCGCGCCCATCACGAACACGAGGCCGCCGCCGTCGGAGGGGCTCTCGCCTGGGAACCCAGAGACGACCCCGGCCGGGGCGTCGAAGGAGAACTCGAGCTGCGCGCGGCCGGGGTGTTCCCCGCCGACGGCGACGGCGAGGACGGTGAACCCGGCTGGGGACGGCGGCACCGCGCAGACAATCGCGGACCACCCGACGCACGCCCCCGAACCGCACGACTCCGCGGGTAGGGCGTGCCTCACTTCGCGCGCGTCCACGTGCGCGTCGCCGAAGCGGCACGACCAGGGCGCGTCGCCCGAGCGATGCAAACCAGACCCGATCACCGTCACCTCGCCGCCGCCAACGGCTGGAGACGCGTAGAACGACGTCCCTTCGAGGTCAATCGGGGCGACGTACGCAAACACTACGCCGCTTTGACTCCAAGTGTTCGACCCGCCGTTGTTCGCGCTCACCTCCACCGGAACAACGCCGCCGCCCGTCGCGGTGTCGTGCGCGGGGGCAAATGTCTCGATTCGTTCGTTCGATATCCAACGCGCGGCGACGGGGGCCAAGGTCCCGAAGCGAGCGGCGCTCGATGGGGCAAAGTCCGCGCCCGAGATGACGAGCGACGACCCGCCAAACTCTGAACCCGTCTGAGGGAACACGCCTGACACGAAGGCGTCCGTGAGGAACTCAAACACCGGGAGCGTCTCGCTCTCTGCGAGCAAAACGCCCGAATGCGCCGCGACGCCCACGGTTGTGGAACCCTCACCCGAGGAGGCGGGTGCTTCGCACGTCGCCATCGCGGAGGAGACGACGCGAAGCGCCGAGGGTCCGCCGCCGCCGAATCGGCACGTCGGCGAGGGCCCTTCTCCCGCTCCCCTCGGCACATGCACGCCGAGAAGGTGCACCAACGTGCCGCCCGCGTGCGAACCAGACGAAGGTACCGCGAGCATGACCTCGACCCGGGCGTCGAAGGCGAAGTCAAGGACGATGCCGCGGGACGTTGGGTCGGCATTCTCTGCGGAGATGACAGCAAAGGCGACGAAGCCGACCCGTCCCGCCGCCTCGGGAGGCGCGACGCACGAGATTGAGACGCCGCCGCCGGCGACAGCGCCGAGGGTACGCGCCGACGATATCACATCGCCAAATACGCACGAAAGCCCAGGAAGGTCCGTCGCGAGCGCGTCGAGACCGTCTGTGGCGTCGAGGAACGCCGTCGCGCCGCCGCCGTCCGCGACGACCGCCGCGAGCGCCGGATCGGGGCGGTAGGCAAACGCGAGAGGTTCCGATCCGACGAGGCTCGGGACGGTATCCTCGCCGTTGAGCGACACGCGGACCACGACGGAGGTCGCGCGAACGGGATCGATCGCGGGAGTGACGCACTCGAATCCCGTCGCGGCGGCGTTGCGCCGCGCGGCGACTCGCGTTGAGCCGAAATCACACGCAGGCGACGCGGCAGCAGACGCCTCCGCCGCGGGGTCCGCGATAATCGTCACCGCAACGCCTCCCGAGGATGACCCTCCCCGTGGCGTCATGGAGAGCACGCGCGCGTCGTCGAGGACGTCAAAGTGTAAGAACGAGTCGTCCACGGCGGGCGCGTCGCGGGTGGATCCGATGGCCAAACCGGCGGTGCCGGGGATGAGCGCAGGAATCTCGCAGGACGCCACTGCGGAGGACACCACTCGCGCCTCCGTCGCGGGCGAGGCGCCGACCCAACACGCGTCTGCGTGATGGAGATGAGCACCCGACAGGCGCGCGATCGTGCCCCCCGCAGACGGTCCGCTCGACGGGTTCGCTCCGAACAATTGGGGTCGGATGCGGAACTCGAACGCGCGCCCGTTTACGGCGGATGAGGGCGACCCTTCAGTGTCTACGCTGACCCGCGTCCAACCGGCGGCGTGCGGCGGCGCGACGCATCTCACCGTGGCGTATCCCACGCATTCGCCGAGGCGTCGTCGCTGGGCGAGATACGCCTCCGCGTCGACGGGCGGCCGCGTCGCGCGCGCGCCGGACGCGCACGCCTCCCAAGCGGACACGAACGTGGCGGGAGTCGCCTCGATGCCGAAGCGACACACCGTCGGGATGTCCTCGTCTTCGAAGCCGCGTCCTTTGGCAACCGTCACCTCCACCGAGGCGCCGCCCCCGGAGAAGGTCGCGTCCGGATACGCCGCGATGACCTCGGGCACGGGGGCGCGGACCTCGAATCGCAACGCGACGGCGGAGGGGAGCGCGGACGAGGCGTCTGAGGCGACCGCCGTCGCGACTGAACCAGGCGCGCGCGCAGGAACCACCGTCTCGCCGCCGCCTTCCGCGCGGGGGCGAAGTGCCAGTGGCCATACGGCGCCGAACTGCGCGGCGAGACCCCCGACGTTTGACCCCGCAGACCAGGGCTCAGCCCCAGCCATGGAGAGAAACACGACAGTTCCTCCTTCCGTCGGACCGGTGGTGGGCTCTAGTGCGGCGAGGAATGGCTCGGGCGCGTACTCAAAAGTCGCCGCGTGGAATCCCGCGACGGGGCCCTCAGCGGCGACGCCCATCTCCAGTGCGACGACGCCCTCGCCGTGCGCCGTGGATTCGCACACAGCCAAGACGGAAGACAGCGACCGCGCCGTCTGCGGCTCGTCGCCGCCGAAGTGGCAGAGGATGTCGTCCGGCTCGAAGGAAATCATATCGTGACCGATGACGCGCACGAGCGTGCCGCCCCCGACGCCGCCGCCCGGCGGGTGTGACGCCGTCGTCACCGCCGGCGCCTGGTAGTGGAACCACGCGCCCTGATCCTCGGCTCCGTCCACGATGCCGTCTGCGGCGCCATCCGCCACGCCAACGCGAACGAACCCCGGCGGCGACGGCGGCGTCAGACATAAGATGAAGCTCGTCTGGACCGTGTCCGTGGCGACGAGCTGCGCGCCCATGCGACAGTAGGGCTGCTCGCCCTGATCGAAGTACGCGCCAGTCACGACGATGGACGTGCCGCCGCCGGCGAGGCCGCGCTCGGGGAACACAGCCTCCACCACCGCGGGGTACCGGTAGTGAAACTCGAGGGCGTGCGTGGCGACGTCGTGGAAATTGTTGGTCATCGTCAGCGGCACCACATCCGGCGTGTGACTTGGCAAGACGCACAGTGCCTCTTCGGGGCTCAGTATCATCGCAGCCACCGGTCCGAGCGTGCCGAGCTTGCACCCCAGGTGCGTGTCCTCCGCGAACGGGGTCCCCATGACTGTGATCGTGCCCCCGCCCTCGGCAGGGGCACCCCAAGGATACACCCCCGCGAGCTCGGGGGTATCCCTGAGGCGGAGTGTGACTTTCGACGACGACTTGTCCACGCGGTTGAGAGAAACCTCCATGGCGAGATCCGCTTCTTCCGGAAATGGCAACAGCTCGCATGCCACGAGCGCGCTGCTCATAAACGCGCCCTCCTCCATCGTCGTCGTTCCCATCGCGCAAAACGTGCTGACTCTGTCAGCCATCTGCCCGAGCTCGGCGGGGCGCATGAAGTTTTCGCCGTTGACGAAGACTACTTCGCCGCCTCTTGGGGACGCCACGGGAGGTTCCAGCAGCGTGACCGTCACCCTGGCGTGGAAGTGGAACTGAAATCCATAGGTGGTCACCTCCGTCCCGGCGATGAGCTCGTACGCGACGAACCCTGCGGGCATCGGCGGCGTGACGCAGATGAACCTGAACCTGCTGACATAAACGCCCGCCGTTTGGGTCATCTGGAACTTGCAGCTCGTCTCCTGCGGGTCGAAGTTGGCGCCGTCCAACACCGACGCCGTGCCGCCCGTGACGGGACCTTGCACGTCCAGGACGTCGAAGACAATCGTGTATCCATCGATGAAGCCCAACGCGCCCCAAGGACCACTCCCGTCGCCCTCTGCGTCTTCGCCACCCGGTTCATACTCGATCGTGCGGCCGAACTCGGTGTAGTCGTAGGCGTTGACGCTCACCTCGAGGGTTTGGAACCCTTGCGTGGGCGCGTTGTAAAAGTTTGGGATGCGCGCAGGAGCCTTGCACGAAATTTGAAACTCGGACTCGTACGTCGCCAACACAGGGCCGACCGTGCCGAACTTGCACGCTAGCGCTTCCGAGTCCTTGAAGTGCTCTCCAGCGATGACAATCACTTGCCCACCGTTGCTCTTCGCCTTTTCGGGATCAAACGACCCAATCACAGGCTGCAGATAGTACGTGTGCAATCCCGTGGCGAGTCCGCTCAAGGACATCACCTGCTCCTCGCCGATGCCCGCGCTCATCTGCGCGATGACATCGCCGGCGTATCGCCGAGGCGGCGCTATGCACCTCGCGACGACGCTCGAGACGACATCCACGGGCTCCGTCACTGAGCCAAAGTGCGCGAGGTGGCGCCCCGGCGCAAACCCGTCGCCGTACAGCGAGAGCACGGTGCCGCCGATTGTGGGACTCTTGCGTGGAAAGTGGTACGCGAGCGCGAATGGCGCAAAAAATTCAATCTCAACGGCGCCGTCACTGCGCTCGCCGGGGTTCGACCCGACAGAGAGGGCGAGCCCGCGCGGACCGATGCCCTCGGCGAAGTGCGCCGGGACGATGGAGACGGTCGCGATGCCTGGCGCACGCGCGGGCATCTCGCATCGAATCTCCGTCGCCGACACGGCGCGCGCTTCACGAACAACGCCGTCCACATGGCACGCCAACCCGCCCTGCGAGATGGTCTCCGAGCCGAAGAACGAGAGCTCCATGCCGCCCTCCGACAGCGTCCACAGAGGGTACGCACCGACGATCTCGGGTCTCGCGAGATGGCGGAACGCCGGCGCCGCACCGAGGTTCAAGCCCGGGGAGACGCCGACCGGGCGCAACCCAGGAGCTTCCGCCGGTGTAATGCACGTCATGGACGCTGAACCCGCGCGCGAGGCGACGGGCGCCACGGTCCCGAACTGACACGCAAAGGGCGGGAACAAAGAATTATCTGCGACGGAAAACAGAAGCGTCCCGACGTGAACCTCGACGGCACCTCCGCCCTCCTCCCAGCCGGAGGAGGGCTCCACCGCGGACGCGCGAATCGACGGAACCACCTCAACAATCGCTGCGCTCTCCTCAGTCCACAACTCGCCGTGCTCAGTGATGAGATGCAGCTGCGCGAGGCCGGCAGGGAGCAACGCTGGGGTCTCGCATGCGATCATCGCTGAGGAGACAAAGTGCGCATGAGACGCGCTCTCGGCCGACCCGAACGCGCAGAGCATTGCCCCCGTCTCGGCGGGACCAAGGTCCTCGTGAAAATCGACGCCGACAGCGCGAACGACCGCGCCCAAGTCGTCCGTGATGATTCCGGGATCCACGCGGAAGATTCGGGCTCTCGGGGCGAAGATAAATTGCGCTGCGCCCAAGGAAATAAAACTCCCAAGATCCATCGAGATGCCGACAGAAACTGCGCCCGGCGGCTGGGCAGGCACGTCGCACGCAACGACGCTCCAACCAATCGTCGACCCGAGAGAGACGTGCGCCTGTGCCCCCTCGGATCCATCTGGCGCCTTGGGAGACGCGTGCGCCACCCCAGACGCAAAATCCTCGAGCGATCCTGACTCGTCCAGGCCTGCCCAGGCGATGAGTGATGTTGACTCCCCAAAGACGCACCTGACGCCGGCGTCATCCACGCCGTGTCGCGTCAGCGCCGCCAATCCGCGGCCGACAACGTTGACCCGCGAACCACCCGCCAAGACACCGCGGGTGGGGAAAGCATAGTCTACCTCGGGGTCCGCGAACACGGTGATCGCGACAGAGGCATCCGTTCGATCCTGCGCGCCGCCGACGCTCGCACCTGCGACTGCACTCCATCCTGGAACAGCCGCCGGGGTGACGCACTCGACGCTTTCTTGACCGTGCAAACGTCCGGATAATGGTCCAACCGCACCAAACGCGCACGCGTCGAACGCTTCGGCGCGGAAGCGAGCTCCGCGCAACGCCATGAGCACTCCGCCGGATTCGAGCGCGCGCGCGGGATTCGCCGCTGTCATCATTGCTCTATCCACAAACTCAAACACGATGGCGTCTCGCGTCCAAGCGTTTCCGGAGTCATCGAGCCCAATCTCGAGCGACACCGCGCCCTCTACGCGCGCTGGCGATTCGCACACAACCATTGCAGAGCTGATAACCTCTGCATCAAATGGTGACGCACCTCCGAAGCCGCATGGTCTGTTCGTGAGTGAGAAGTGCGCGCCAGAGACACGCACAACGGTCCCTCCCTCCGTCATTCCAACCGTCGGCATTACGCTCGCGACTCGAGCAGGCGTCTCGTACTCGAATTCGACGGCGCCTCGAGTGGCGAGGCCAAACACAGCGCCATCTGATCCATCAACACCTACCGACACCGTTGTGAATCCGCCGCCGTGCGACGCCGGCGCCTCGCATAGAACTATGGTGGGTGCGACGGGACGCGACCGCATCCCCTCTTCGACGTCGCTCGACGACATGCCTCCCGGTATGGGAAGGGTGAATGTGTCGTACGCGGTAAACGTCGCGTCCAACCCGAGATGATCGGCCTCGGCTCGCGTCGCGTGGACGATTCGATCGCCAAACCGGCACGATGCCGTGGCACCCGCAGCGAGCCGCAAGACGACCACTGCAACGACCACGCCGCCGGACCCGGGAGCGACTCCAGGAATCGCCTCTGCCGCGACGGGCGTCGGGACATATGAGAAGAGGGCCTCAACAGACGAAGCGACGAGAGAGACGTGCCTTGTGCCCACAGGAGTGACCGCGGCATGGCGAGTCATTGCAGGTGACGCGCAAGCGATCGAAAATGCTTCGACGCGAGCGACGACGGGGAACACAGAACCAAAGGAGCACGCGAGGAGCGTCGAAGGCCCAGATTCGTGCAACAGAGTCACCACGGTACCTCCTTCGGTGGGACCTTCATCGGGGGTGATCCCGACGATCATCGCCTCGTCCACGTACTCATACACCATCCCGCTCTGGCTGAACGTCTGCCCTTCGCCGGCGGTGCTCAACTCCAGCGACACGAGGCCTGGCGCGTG
>MDSW01022128.1_pt1 | contig 39775 bp, 36 predicted proteins | sample 811171 | NCBI WGS metagenome assembly MDSW01 (sample SAMN05326641, study PRJNA326480) | marine metagenome | isolation source: seawater | place: Atlantic Ocean: North West | collected 2012 | reverse complement strand
TGATGTTGAATGGAGTGATAGAAGTCACCACATGGGGGTTTTATTTCCAAATCAAAAAATTTTACTTAAAAAAACTTTGTCAGCAAAAAATGAAAAAGGTATACTTTGGATTAATTTCAACAAAAATGTCTTTTTAAATAGATTTAAGCGTAATTCATATCATAACGCAGACTTTAATTTATTTTGGATAAATATTAGAAAAAATTTAATTAAAAGATTTGAAGATAATTCTATTTAACTGTTTATAATCCTGCTAACCCGACTTTTTTCTCTTGAAAAACCCCATAAATTTTCTGTATTATTGTTGTATGAAAAAACTACTATTTATATTAATGACATTAATAACAATTACAAACTTTAGTTATGCTTCTTTTCCTGTTACAGGAAGTAATACTGAAATACTAAATACTGTAGTGTCTGAAGATACTGAGGAAGATGAACCTTCACTTCTTGAAGCTATTCTTATGGTAATTTTGGTGGTTTCAATATTAGGATTTGCTTCATACTTTTTAATTAAGGCATGGTGGAGGGCTTGGAGAGATGAAGTGAAATGGGTTAGAATATTCACCTATGTAATCTTAGGTATTCTTTCATTAATGCTATTATTAGGTATTATTTGTGGTACTGTTAAAGGAGGATGTGTATACAATATGCAATGATTTTGATATATTTGGCGTGTAGTTTTAATGTATAAAAATAGCGAGGAATTAGGATTCCCTTTGAGCTTTCATCTCTAGTAATATTTAGTATTTCCACCTCAAAAATTAAATAAATTAAAATATGAAAAAGATAATACTTATAATTTTAAGTTTTCCAATAACACTAGTATTATATATACTATTATTTACAGGGAATGTAAAATATACTGAAGAAATAGAAATAAACTCTAATATAGACACTTTAACAGTATTATTTGATAACCCATACAATATGAAAGAATATATGGAGGGTATTGAAAGTTATGAATTAATTAGTGGAGAACTTAGAGAGACTGGAGCAAAAGCAGAGATAACTGTTGTAATGGGAGAAAATAAAATTATAATGATTGAAGAAATTATCACAAATAATCTACCAGAAGGTAAAAAAGTAACATATACAACTGATGGAGTATATAATATTGTAACAAATAGATTTGTAAAAATTTCTAATAATAAAACTAAATTCATTAACGAACAAGAGTTTGAATTCAAAGGATATATGAAAGTTATAGGATTCTTTATGCCATCAGCCTTTAAACAACAAAGTAGAGTATATCTAAAAGACTTTAAGGAATTTTCCGAAAACCGCTAATTACTAGATATAAAACCAATATTTACAAACACCCACTATTGTCCTATAATTAATATTATGTTAAATTATAAGACCTAAATAAATGGGAGTACTATCTCCCACTTAAATATTATCTTACTGTAAAGATGCTATCTGCTTCTTCATTTCTTCTGATTTTTTATAATCACCATTCATATAATATAATTGCTTTAGTGATAATAAGGTGTTTTTATCTTTAGGATCAATCTCATATGCTTTTTCTAAATATGGAAGTGCTTGTCCAAATAAACCTTCAGCTTTAGATTTTAGATTCTTATATATTGAATTATTTGATGTTGCATTAGCTTTATTATTCTGCTCAATAGCTAAATTAAAAAAGAGAGCCCCTAAGTTATAGTTAGTTCCAAATGCCTCAGGGTTTATCTCTAAAGATGCTTTATAATCTTTCTCAGCATTTAAGAAATCTCCCTCCTGATCATAAATAGTTCCTCTGTTAAATAATAATAAGTCATTCTCTGGATCAATTTCTAGCGCTTCATTTAACTTTACAATTAACTCAGAAGTTCTTCCAAGCTGAATATATAAGTTAATCTCTGTATTAATTAATCCTTCATCATTTTCAAACATATCCCTTCCAAGAGACAGATATTCTATCGCTTTGTCAGTATCTCCCTCTCCAATATAAATATTACTCATATGAATATAAATCGCAGGTTGATTAAAATTCATGTCTATTAACTCCTGTAATAATTCTTTTGATTTAATATTATCTTTCAGCTTACTAGATGCAAAGAATGAATTATATAATATTGTTTCTTTAGTAATATTTCCTCTCTTTAATTGATCCTCTATATCATAAGGTATAATATCAAAAATAGTATTGTAATAGACAAGTGCTCTTGAATGATTATTCTCCTGATATGAACCAACCCCTAGATTAAAAAGTTTATTTCCACATTGTAACAAGCCTTCTAAAACATCTTCTTTAGACCATTTCTTGTAAATAATTATCTTATTTTTTTTCTTTGGATGAGGCTGCATACATTTTAAATGAGATTCAGTTGCTTTAAATATAGCATTAGAATCAAGAGAAGCATGGTAAAAAGAGATCATCTTATATATCTTTGCTCTATACATCCACATCTTAGGATCATTAAATGTACTCTGATTTTCATAAGCCTTGTCAATATATTCTTTAGCTTCTGCAATTTTTAAACCTTTTATTGATTTATCTTTCTCAGAATTATATTGCTTTAATAATATTGCTGATGATGTTACATTCTGTGATTGTGCAAAAACTAAATTAGTCATTGCTAACATTACTATAATTAAAATCCCTTTTCTCATATCCTTAATATTTAATTTCTGTTATTTTATATCCCAAACCCTTTAATTCTTCTTGTATTACATATTTATTGCCAGCAATAACAATAATAAATTCATTAGGATTTATACTCTCTTTAGCTAACTTATCAATATTAGACCTTTGCATATTATTTATAATAACCTTTTGCTGCTCTGAATAATCTTTTGGTAAATCATTTGAAATAATAGATAATAACAAGAATAATTTATCATAATTAGATTCATAACCCATCAATTCGCTATTAATCATATTCTGTTTTGTTAAACTAAGCTCCTCTTCGCTAACACCATTATTAATATATTCTTCTGTTAGCTCAATAAGCTCAGCAATAGATTTAACAGTTCCTTTCGTGCTTATATTACTTCCAATCGTAAAAGAGCCTCCATATTTATCATTACTAAAATAAGAACCAACTCCATAAGTTTCACCACCCTCTTCCCTTATTTTTGACAATCTACTTGTAAGGCCATTACCTCCTAAAGGATAGTTTAGAATCTTATTTCTAAAAGCCTCTCCATTGTAATCATATTTAACTGATCTATGACCTATCAAAACAGTTGATTGAGTAGCACCAGGAAAATCACATATATAAATTTGTGTTGGCTCTTCTACTGGAAAATCAAAAGCAGATGAAATAATTACTTCTTTTGTTTTCCATTTTCTCAAAAAATCTAGTTTATTCAGAATATCTTCTCTACTAAAATTACTTACAATTACTATATCCGTGACATTTGGCGAATAATTTGATGTATAGTATTTTTGTAAATCTTTTATTTTAATCTTCTTTATATTCTTTTTTACAGGATGACCGCCATACGGATTATCTCCAAAAAGTTTTTTTCTAAAAACCCTAGATGCAACTGCTTGTCTATTCTTTTCTACATTCTCTTCATCTTGAATTTTATTCTTTTTTAAACGCTCAAAATCTTCTGTATTAAAACCAGGATTAAATAACTTCTCTTCAAGTATCTCAAGTGTTTTGTCAATATTCTCACCCAATGATGAAATAAGAATACTATTTGAAGTTCTTCCAGACATAAAAGAAATACTACTTCCAATCTTATCTAATTCTTTACTTATATCTTCAGTGGTAAAATTCTTTGTTCCTTCATTCATAAGTGAAGCTGTCATACCTGCAATACCTTTCTTACTCTCAACTAAACGCCCCCCTTCAATATCAATCAAAATCTTAATAATAGGAGATTCAGTATGCATACCTATTATATCAATTCCATTCTCAAACTTATCAATATAATATTCAGGTACTTTAACAGATTTTGGAGCAAGTATATTAGGCGGGTTATTCCTGTCAATTTCCTCAACTGGCCTATGGTATTCTAACCCTTCATATTGAGGGTCTCTTTTTATTACTTCTGGCATATAAGGATTAAAACTTATCAAAGAATCTTTTTGCTCAGAAAAAGGATTAGACGTTTTTATATCTAAAATTACAGCATTCTTATTTTTTATATATTTAGTATAAACCCTCATAATATCTTCTTTTGTAACTGATAAATAGCCATTTAATTCATCCGAAACATTAATTCTATTACCATTATATATAGAATAAGAAGTAATGGCTTGCGCCTTTCCTGCTACAGTTTCATACCCCTCAATAAAACTTGCCTCATATTGACTTTTGATACGCTGTAGATCTTCATCCGAAAATCCTTCTTTCTCAAAATCATCAAGTGCCTTTCTAAGGCTATTATTAATATCACTAAAAAAGTTTGCTTCATCTGTATACATCTCCATACTTGGTCTTGGAATATACTGTACAGCCAATAATCCTGCAAGCTCTAACTGAAAAGGAGAAATAGATGCTTGTATAGCTTTATCTGATTTTACAAACTTTTGATAAAAAGGAGAGCTCTTCCCTCCTGCTAAAAGCTCAGCTAATAACTCAATTGCAGGTGCATCTTTATGACCATCATGTACAGTAGGAAAAGCCATTATAGTCATTGGTACTCCTGTATAAGGATCAACATAAGAAGTATAAATATCAGAAGACAACCTTACTGGCTGTTTTCTCATTTTTCTCACTGGCTCACCTCTAGGTATACCAGAAAAATATTTATTAGCTAAAGCTATAACCTCTTTTGTATTTACATCACCTGAAACTACCAAAGTTGCATTATTTGGACCATACCATCTTTTTAACCAATCTCTCATATCATCCAGATTTGCTCTATCTAAATCCTCAACATAACCAATTATAGGCCAGTTATAAGGATGATCAGCAGGGAAAAAATCTACAAATAACTTCTCTAAGATCATAAACATCGAAAGAGGAGTGTGACATCTCTCAATTTTCTCATTTTTTACAGCACCTCTTTGCGCTTCAAAAGCTTTCTGATTAAACTCATTGTAGCAGTACCCCATTCTATCTGACTCCAAAAACATAATACGTTCTAAATAATTTGAGGGGAAAACTTGAAAATAATTAGTCTGATCCCAACTAGTACTTGCATTTGTCATACCTCCTGCTTGCTCTACAAAATTCCATTGTCCTTTATCTGGAGCATGTTCTGATCCCATACAAAGTATATGCTCAAAAAAATGTGCATAACCAGTTTTTCCGTGAGTTTCTCTTGCGGAACCAGTATGGTAAGTTACCCCTAGATAAACAATAGGATCTGAATGATCTTCATGCACTAAAATAGTTAACCCATTTGGCAACTCCCATTTTTCATAAGGAATATCTAACTGATTATCTCCATATTTAGCAATAAATGTTGGCTCTGTTATATCTTGCGCAAATAAAAATCTTACTAAAAGTAATAACGCTACAAATAGATTAATTTTCTTCATTAGTCTGATCTTTTAAATTATTATCTGTATTTTCTGAATCTGTATCAGCATCTTTTTCAATACTGACATCACCCTCTACAGGTTCATTCTGTATAATTATATTACCATCTTCATCTAATAAAGACTCATCCTGAGCTTCCCATTTTGAGACTTTAGCTACAGAAGCAATCTTATCTTCATCTCTCAACCTGATAACCTTTACGCCTTGTGTTGCTCTTCCCATCACTCTTAATGTATCCACACCAATCCTGATGGTAATACCTGACTTATTAATCACCATTAGATCATCTAAATCAGTAACGTTCTTAAGAGCAATAAGGCCACCTGTTTTCTCAGTAACATTAATAGTCTTAACTCCCTTACCTCCTCTATTAGTAATTCTATAATCTTCAACTGCTGAGCGTTTACCATAGCCATTCTCTGAAACTACCAATACTGATGACTGCATATTATCTACACATATCATACCAATAACCTCATCATTATCATTAGCTAATCTAATACCTCTTACCCCAGCAGCAGTTCTTCCCATTGACCTTACCTTCTCTTCTTCAAATCTAATTGACTTGCCTGACTTAACTGCCATCATTATCTGAGAATTACCAGTAGTCATCTTTGCTTCTAGTAATTGATCCCCTTCACGAATAGTAATCGCATTAATACCATTTGTTCTTGGCCTAGAATACTGCTCTAGCGATGTCTTCTTAACAACACCTTTTTTAGTACACATTACGATATAATGAGAATTAATATACTCTTCATCTTTTAAATCCTTAGTATTGACATAAGCCATTACCTTATCGTCCTTAGGTAAATTAATCATATTTTGTATTGCTCTCCCCTTAGATGTCTTACCTCCCTCTGGAATTTCATATACCTTTAGCCAAAAACACCTACCCCTCTCAGTAAAAAACAACATATAATCATGATTATTAGCCATCACCATTTCTTCCACGAAGTCCTCATCTCTTGTTGTAGCCCCTTTAGAACCAACCCCTCCTCTACCTTGCGCTCTATACTCTGATAAAGAAGTTCGTTTAACATATCCAAGATGAGAAATTGTAATTAAGACCTCCTCATTAGGGATCATATCTTCAATACTAACCTCTGAAGATGAATATTCAATATTAGATCGTCTTTCATCACCATACTTCGCTTTTACTTCTTCTAAATCTTCAACTAAAAGATTAAGTCGTAAATCCTCATTATTAAGAATCTCTTGAAACCTCTTAATCTTTTCCATAATCTCAGCATGCTCTTCTTTTATTTTATCCATTTCGAGACCAGTAAGTTTTTGTAGCCTTAAGTCAAGAATTGCCTTAGCTTGGATTTCTGATAATTTAAAGTTAGATATTAATCCATTCCTAGCGTCTTCTGGCGTTCTGGAGGCTCTTATTAATTGTATTACTGCATCTAGATTATCTAATGCAATAATTAATCCTTCAAGAATATGCGCTCTTTTTTCTGCTTGAGCTAATTCAAAATTAGTTTTCCTAATCAGAACTTCATGACGATGAGCAACAAATAATTGAACTAACTGCTTTAAGTTTAATAGCTGAGGCCTTCCCTTTACAAGAGCAATGTTATTGACTGAAAATGAAGACTGTAGAGCTGTATATTTATATAGTTTATTCAACACAATATTAGGTATTGCATCTCTTTTTAAATCATAGACAATTCTCATTCCATTTCTATCAGACTCATCTCTAATATCAGCAATACCTTCCAGTTTCTTACTATTTACTAAGTCGGCAGTTTGTTTAATCATATTTGATTTGTTCACCATATAAGGGATCTCATCTACAATAATCTGCTCCCGGGTTGCAGTTTCTTCAAAACGAACTTTTCCTCTAATAACAATACGCCCTCTACCTGTTTCAAATGCAGATTTTACCCCATCATAACCATAGATTATTCCTCCAGTTGGAAAATCAGGAGCCTTTACATATTCCATTAAGTCAGAAACCTCAATATCTCCCTTTCTCTTAATGTAAGCAATAATCCCCTCAACAACCTCAGTAAGATTATGTGGCGGCATATTTGTCGCCATACCTACTGCAATCCCTGTTGTTCCGTTTAAAAGCAAATTAGGCAATCTAGAAGGCAATACAGACGGCTCCTTTAAAGTGTCATCAAAATTTAAATTCCAATCGATTGTTTCTTTATCAATATCCATCAACATATCTTCAGAAGACTTTCTCATCCTAGCTTCTGTATAACGCATTGCAGCAGGATTATCTCCATCAATAGAACCAAAATTTCCCTGACCATCTACCAACATATAGCGCAAACTCCAATCCTGAGCCATACGAACCATAGCATCGTAGACTGAAGTATCACCATGTGGATGAAATTTACCTAACACCTCTCCTACAATTCTTGCTGACTTCTTATAAGCAGTATTGGACCTCACCCCTAACTCATGCATTCCAAATAAAACCCTTCTGTGTACTGGCTTTAACCCATCCCTAACATCTGGCAAGGCTCTTGAAACAATGACCGACATTGAATAATCAATGTACTTTGACTTCATTTCCTCCTCAATATTGATAGGTATAATCTTCTCTCCTAATGACATAATCTAATTCTTATTATTTATAAGGTAACAAATTAAAGAAATTTGCGTATTCTATAATAGTAAATCGCGTTATTCTTATATAGTGAGTTATGAACAATTTTTGTTAAAAAAATTGACTTGATTCAATAGTGAAAACCGCAATTTTAGTAGGTATCTTGCAACAGATTTTTAATAACCTAAAATTATTGGATTATGAATACAGGATTTTCAAACAGAATGAAGGAGGTTTTTACATATGTAAGAGAGGAAGTACTTAGACTAGGAGATTCTAGCATTGGTGTTGATCACCTATTCTTAGGAATCATAAGAGAAGGAGAGGGAACAGCAATAAAGGTATTAAAAGGACTAGCAATCGACACTAGAAAACTAAGAGTTATTATTGAGAATAATATTTCTAAAAAACATCACGCAATAAACATTGAGAAAAATAACATTGAATTTAAAAAACAAACTGAAAGGATTCTGAAAAAATCAATCCTAGAACAAAAAAGTCTTGGGGAGAATGAGATTAAAACAATTCATGTTCTGCTAGCTATCTTATTAGATCCTAATAATACAGTAACTATATCATTCAAACATATTAATATAAATTATGAAACAATATTAAGCGAATACGAAAGACAAATTGAACTAAATATTTCTTCAAAAATAGATGACGAAATTGAAGGGTCTGATAATGATGATGATATTTTTGGACCAAGCCAGCCAGAAAAAACAACAAGTCAAAAAATAAAAAGCGCGACACCTGTTTTGGATAACTTTGGAAGAGATCTCACAAAATATGCAGTTGAAGGTAAATTAGACCCTATTGTTGGTAGACATAAAGAAATTGAACGAGTATCACAAATACTTAGTAGAAGAAAAAAAAACAATCCCATATTAGTTGGTGAGCCTGGAGTTGGTAAGTCTGCTATTGCAGAAGGGTTAGCTTTAAGAATCATACAGAAAAAAGTATCAAGAGTGCTTTTTCATAAAAGAATTATAATGCTTGATTTAGCAGCCCTTGTCGCCGGAACAAAATATAGAGGCCAATTTGAAGAAAGAATGAAAGGAATTATTGGGGAGCTAGAGAAAAACCCAAACATTATTCTATTTATTGATGAAATACATACTTTAGTTGGTGCTGGAGGAGCTTCAGGATCTCTTGATGCGTCAAACATGTTCAAGCCAGCTCTAGCAAGAGGAGAAGTTCAATGTATCGGAGCCACTACACTTGATGAGTATAGACAGCATATTGAAAAGGACGGAGCTCTTGAAAGAAGGTTCCAGAAAGTAATCATTGAACCAACATCTATTGATGAGACTATTCAGATACTTAATAATATTAAAATCAAATATGAAGAACACCACAATGTCATTTACACCGATGATGCTATTAAATCTTGTGTTATTTTAACTGATAGATATATGAATGACAGATTTTTACCTGACAAAGCTATTGACGCTTTAGATGAAGCAGGATCACGTGTTCATATTATTAATGTTAAAACACCTGACAACATTACTCAGTTAGAATCTAAATTATCTAACATTACTACTGATAAGAAATCAGCAATAAAAAAACAAAAATTTGAAACTGCCGCTGAATTAAGAGACACAGAAAAGAAAATACAATCCCAACTCGAACATGCGCAAAATATTTGGGAGAACAAATTAAAGCAAAATAAAGAAACAGTTTCAGAGGAAAATGTTGCTGATGTTGTTTCAATTATGACTGGAATTCCAGTAAATAGAATCGCCTCTCAAGAGAAAAAGAAACTTTCTTTAATGACTGAAAACATTAAGAGCAAGATTATTGGTCAGGATGAAGCAGTAGTCAAAATTGTTAAGGCAATAAGAAGAAATAGAGTTGGACTAAAAGACCCTAACAAACCTATCGGATCTTTTATATTCTTAGGACCAACTGGAGTCGGAAAGACCCAACTCACCAAAGTTTTATCAGAAGAGATGTTTGATTCACAGGACGCTCTTATTCGAATTGACATGAGCGAATACATGGAAAAATTTGCTGTCAGCAGACTAATCGGAGCACCACCAGGATATGTAGGATATGAAGAGGGAGGGCAATTAACTGAGAAGGTAAGAAGAAAGCCATATTCTGTTATCTTAATGGATGAAATTGAAAAAGCCCATCCTGATGTTTTTAACCTGTTACTCCAAGCATTAGACGATGGAGAAATGACTGATAGCTTAGGAAGAAAAATAAGTTTTAAGAACACTATCATCATCATGACCTCAAATATTGGTGCTCGACAATTAAAAGATTTTGGGCAAGGAATTGGATTTAACACCTCATCTAAAAAAGAAAATGAACAGAATTACAGCAAGGGAGTTATTGAAAAGGCTTTAAAAAGAGCATTCTCACCAGAATTCCTGAACCGAATTGATGATATTGTATTATTCAATAACCTCACTAAAGAAAATATCAATAATATAATTGATATTGAAATGAACAGCTTGCTTAACAGAATTCATACATTAGGATATAAAGTCACAATGTCTGAGGATGCCAAGGATTTTATTGCAGAAAAAGGATTTGACTCTAAGTTTGGAGCTAGACCATTAAAAAGAGCTATTCAGAAATATTTTGAAGACCCTTTATCAGAAGAAATTATCAACTCAAAAGTATCCGAGGGAGATACAATTAAGGTTAATCTGAATAAAGAAAAGACTGAACTAATAATGAGAATTTCAAAACCAAAAAAGACAAAAAAAAAGAAGGTGATAAAGAAAATAACAAAAAACAGCAACCAGAAGACATAACTCATTAGTATTAACTAATAAATCCTTGAATTAATCTAAAAAGGAATACACTCTCCATCTGTTTCTGTAAGTTGCTTAAATAAATTCTGAAGCCTAGCTAAAAGCCCGCCTTTATTTTTGATCTTTCTTCTATCAATCTCATTGACTCTTGCTAACTCTCCCATGGTACCTGTTGTAAATACCTCATCAGCATTATACAGTTCGGTTACTGAAATATCTCTTTCTAGTATGTAAATATTATTTCTTTTGCAAATCTCTATAACCAAACCTCTAGTTATCCCGGGCAAACAGGCGTTAGGAAGAGGGGTAATAACAACCCCACCTTTAATCATAAATATATTTGTAGAATTAGTCTCTGCTACAAAGCCATTTAGATCTAACATCACAGCATCATCAACTCCTGCGTGATTAGCCTCAATCTTTGCCAAGATATTATTTATTAAGTTAGCATGATGAATCTTTGAATCTAAACAAAGTGGCGAATTTCTTCTAATGTTTGACGTTACTAAAGAGAGTTCTTTACCATAAAATATTGATGATTTCCATTCTGCCAGCACAATTAGAGTACATCCAGATTGATTTAATTCTGGATTCATTCCTGAGGTAATCTTTTTACCTCTAGTCAAAGTCAATCTAATATGAACTTCTGACTTCATCACATTAGCTTTAAGTGTAGAAAAGACTGCTTCTTTAACTTCTTTAACTGTAGGAACATTAACAAAATTCATACTTTTTGCTGACTCCATTAATCTATCTATATGCTTATCAAAATAAAATATTCTACCGTTATACACCCTTAACCCTTCCCAAACAGCATCACCACCCTGAACAACACTATCAAAAACAGATATCTTTGCATAATCTCTATGTAGCAAAACTCCATCAATCCATACTTTAATATCCTTATTTCTATCATTAAACTTCTGTATCATAGTTATACCGCTTTAGTTATTAAGAAATCATAATATGGCTTGCACTCCAATGCTAATTCTAAATTATTCCCTTTCAAGTTAATTTCCTTTTCAACATATGGAATAAATCCTGTAGAAGCATGAACATTTGAATACCAATATTTTGCCCAAACCCCATCCTCATTTTTCACTCCCTTTTTCCATTTTAACATGCTATTATCAAAAGGAATTTCTAATAGAGAACAAAGTTTATTAAGAGCTAACTTTGGATCACGCAATAAGTATTTTGAATCCAAAACAATAGGATTTGGTCCCCTATCCTTTAAATATAAATACAACTCATACTGTTGCTTAACACCAATATCTTTCATTTTAGGGTTTGGAATTACCTTGTTATATGATTGAATAATCTCTTTAGGATTCCTAATAAAGATAATATTCTTAACCTCTAAGAGAAACTCTTTATCAAGATCAACTAAAAAATGAGTCATTAGCTTATGAAATAATATATCCTTGCTTTTTTGAAGGATCACTTCTTTCACTACTCTACCCCCATCGTTATCCAAAGAATCTAGAACTTGTTGCCTGCCTGGATGTTTTGCTCCACTTACCGTAAGATAATGAGCATATAAAGGCTCATCATAAACCTGAGTATCTTCTCTTTGAGCAAAAGAATACATAAGTGCTGTTGAGACATTTCTAGGGCAAGACCATAAACAAATTGGTTTATTCATAATAGCCAAAAATAAATAAAAGAATCCTTTTATTATTTATTTACCTGACAATATGCACTATAATAACACATATAACCATCCTTAAAAGATTGATTCACCTTACTACCATCAATAGCCGCAAAAGATTCCAGGACTTTCTTAAACCAACGATTTACTCTTAAGTCTCTGATAGTAGACTTGCGTTCTTTCGTCATTTTTCTTGAAGCCTGAATGATATTATTAGTAATATCATTTTTCTCTATTAACGTAAATCCGTTTGAGTTAATAGAAACTAACATTTCTTCTAAATATTCCTTCCTTCTTAAATCACAAAAAAGAAAAGATCCTTTTACTTTGATTACTCGCTTTACTTCAGATAAAAAATTATCCATTGAAGAATAACAGTGTGAAGATTCAACATTAATAACAACATCAAAACTATTATCCTCAAAAGGAAGGCTCTCAGAATCACCAACTTTAAAGCTTAAGTTATTGATATTGTATATTTTATTACACAAATCAACAGCGGTAGGTGAAATGTCAACCCCTAACATATTTTCAACATTATGATATCTTGCTATATATGAAGAGCCGCCTCCTCTTCCAGATCCAATTTCTAGAACCTTCAATCCTTTTAAGTTAACTTGAGAAGCAACATGATGGTACAGCTGAATAGAATACCTATCCTTTTCATCTTCGTCACTTAGGTCTAATGCAATCTTTTCACTAAAGTACCCATAATTCATGAACCTTAAATCAGGATCATTAACCTTACTTGCCAAAATAGTATACCACTTTTTCCAAAACCACCTTTTTAACGCTGGAAAAAGCTGAAAAATAAAATACACTATCTTATAAAGCATATTATTTTACCTTCTTCTCATCTTCCATTACCTTTATATAAGTTTCCATTGCTGTTTCACTCATTCCAGTAAATGAAAACCCTCCATCATGGAATAAATTCTGCATTGTCACTTTTTTTGTATAATCAGAAAATAATGAAATACAATAATCAGCACAATCATCAGCCGATGCATTACCTAAAGGAGATAAATCATTTGCAAAACGATAAAACCCATCAAAACCATCTACTCCACTACCTGCCGTAGTATCAGTTGGAGATTGAGAAATAGTATTTACCCTTACCTTCCTTCTTATGCCATAATGATAACCAAAACTTCTAGCTATTGACTCAAGTACAGCTTTATTATCAGCCATATCATTATAAGTGTGAAAAACTCTTTGAGCTGCAATATATGATAATCCTACAACAGAACCCCATTCACTAATAGCATCTAACTCCCAAGCAGCCTGCATAGTTTTATGAAATGACATAGCAGAAACATCATACCCCTTCATAGTCCAATCATAGTTCTGCTCATAATAAGCCTTCCCTTTTCTTACATTCACTGACATACCAATAGAATGTAATACAAAATCAATTTTACCACCTAATTCGCTTATAGCTGCTTCATAAAGCTCTTTTAAATCATCCATTGAAGTTGCGTCAGCAGCAATAACTTTTGACCCTGTCTTCTCTGCTAATTCATTAATTGTACCCATTCTTAAAGCAATTGGAGCATTTGTAAGAATAAATTTAGCTCCTTCAGCATGAGCATGCTCAGCAACCTTCCAAGCAATTGATTTACTATCAAGAGCTCCGAAAATTATCCCTCTTTTTCCTTTTAAAATATTATTTGACATCTTATTATAATTTATTATGCAAATATAGAATTATTGACTTAATAATACCTTCGCATTTTCTAATGCTGCAGCCGTCACTTCTTTTCCGCTTAATAATTTCGCAATCTCCTTAACTCTTTCTTGGTCACTTAACTCAACAACACTAGATACAGTATGAGATCCTACAACTGACTTTGTTATCTTTAAATGTTGAGTAGCTTTTGAAGCTATCTGCGGTAAATGAGAAATTGATATCAATTGATTATTTCTACTTATCTCTAGCATCATATCCCCCATTAATGATGCTATCTCACCACTTACACCAGAATCTATTTCATCAAAAACTAACGTACTCACTTCTGATGATTGTGCAGAAATGTATTTAATTGCAAGCATAAGCCTAGATAATTCACCACCAGAAGCAACTTTAGACATCGGCTGTAATTCGCTTCCTTTATTTGCTGAAAATAAAAATTGCACCTTTGTATTTCCTAAATCATGATAACTCCCAAAAGGATCAATCTTAACCTCAAAATTAGCAAATTGCATGCCTAGTTTTCTTAAGTAAAGTTCAATATCTCTCTTAACTTCTGGCAAAACCTTGTTGCGTTTTTCATTTAAATCAAGTACTAACTTACCCAAAATAATATACTGTTGGTCTATCTGAATCTGCTTATTATTTAACTGCTTATCAAAAGACAAAGAGACACTAATCTTATGCTTAATTTTATCTTTATAGTCAATTAAATCTATTACTGATTGTTTCTTATGTTTATGCAGTAAAGTATTTATTAGATCTAGTCTTTTATTTAATCTAGACAACTCGTCTGGATTAGCTTCTAAGTCACTAAAAATAGAAGATAATTCTGCGCTAATATCATTAACCTCTATTAAGATACCATCAATCCTATCTGATAAATCTCCAAAGACATCAAAATCAACAAGTTTACGTTTTATAGAGGAAACTTGTGATATTACACCCTTTTCATTATTAAACAGACTTTCACTATCCGAGACTGCTTTTGCAATTCCTTCAACATTTTCTAATAACAAAATCTTTCTCTCTAAAACCTCTTTCTCACCAGCAAGCAAATTAGCCTCTTCTAGCTCATCTAATTGATATCTTAAAAAATCTAACTCAGACTCAGATAGAGTACCTGAATCATTAATAATATTTAATTCAGATTTTAATTTATTGTATATCTTAAAACTCTCTTTATAAGCAAACAACTCATTATCTGATTTTGCTAGATTATCTATAAACGTAAATTGTGCTATTTCATCTTTAAATAAGATGGATTGATGCTGTGCGTGTATTTCAATAATACGCTGGCCAAATATAGCTAATACACTCAGTAGAACTGGAGTATCATTAATAAAAGCTCTACTCTTACCATTAGAATTTATTTCTCTTCTTATCACAGTCTCTTCGTCAAAATCAATATTATGACTCTCAAAAAAAGATTTTTTTGATTGATCAATAAAGAAGACTCCTTCAATAATACTTTTTGGAACATTGTCATCTATAGTTAATCTTTCTACTCTTTTTCCTAAAAGCAAAGAAAGTGCATCAAGCATTATAGATTTACCTGATCCAGTTACTCCAGAAATAACCGTAAACCCTTCCTTAAAATCTATGAATATATCTTTTAATAGAGCATAATTCTTAATCTTGAGACTTTTAATCATCGACCGTCTCCTTCTAATTTGCTTATTAACTGGTATTTTGTAGAATGTGATGGATCTATCTCAACTAATGTTTTAATTATTCTAGCCTGCTCATTAGGAAATGCTTCAGAATAAATATTAACAATCTCATCAACTTTTGCATCAAAGAATAATTTTAAAATGAATGCTGAGGAGTTTTCTCGATAGATAGCCTTTAAAGACTCCAAAGCTTCAGTAATCTCAAACCTAGCATCTTCCGGCTCTTCTCCCAATTTGTCAAGCCCCAATCTATGATACCTGTACATACTCATATGAAAATCAGAATACCTTTGATCCATTAAATCATGAACCAACCAATACCTATTCTTATCACTCTCAAATGCTTTCCATCCTTTCTCAGGAGAATTTTGAGCATTATTTACAATTCTCTCTGCTATAGTGAGATATTCATTTCCTCCTTCTTCGGAGAAAGTAGCAAAGTCTAATCCTAAAATGATATTTACATAAAATGCTAACACTGAAGTCAAGTTTGAAACATGAGTTGTTTCTGAGAAATCCAAAGGTTGATACTCTAAATATTTAAACCTAAAATTATTATCTAAATAATTAAATAGAGTAGACTTATAAGAAGTTCCATATACAGGCCTTGTACTTTGTATTTGAATAGACCCTTCAAATTCGTCATTTGAGACTTTCCTGCTGATATTGATCATTATTGTGCATTCAATGCGTTCCTCACTCTGAATATTAGTAGATGTCCATTTCCTATTATTTATAAACTCATAAATCTCAGTTTGCATAGTCTGAAAAACTTTCCTATCACTAGTCTGGACTTGAGAAGAATTCACTCTAACAGTACACAACAACTCTTGTGCACCTACTAAAAGTGTAAGAATAGAAAATATAACAGATAACAGATAATTCTTCATTATTTTAATTCAATAATCCTAGCTACAATATCTTTAGCTACCTCTGATTTATTCTTTAAATCAAAATCTATAATATTGTTTCCTTTTTCAATAATAGTAATTTTATTTGTATCAGATTGGAAACCTGCCCCTTCATTATTCAATGAATTTAAAACAATCATATCAAGACCTTTTCTTTTTAATTTTTCTTTAGCATTCTTAACTTCATTTTCTGTTTCTAAAGCAAAACCAACAACAAATTGACTATCTTTCTTACATGAAGACATCTCAGATAATATGTCAATCGTCTTAATTAATGAGATTGATATCCTTTTTTGAGACTTCTTGATCTTGTTCTCAGATATCACCTCTGAAGAATAATCAGAAACTGCTGCAGCAAATATTGATATCTTAGAATTAATAAAATGCTTTTTTACAACATCATACATTTCTTTGGCTGATTCAATTCTATGAATAATAATATTTGGATGTTTACACTCTAGATGTGTTGGACCCAGCACTAGATTAACCTTTGCTCCATTATTAGCACATTCCAATGCAAGTTCAATTCCCATTTTACCAGAAGATCTATTTCCAATATACCTAACAGGATCAATTGCTTCATAAGTAGGACCAGCAGTAACCAAAACCTGAATACCACTTAATGGTAAATCTTTAGACAAATCAGAAATAATATACTCAACTATTTCTAATGGCTCAGCCATTCTACCTTCTCCAAATAGACCACTAGCTAATTCACCAAAGCCTGAAGGAATAAGTTTATTGTGATAAGATTCTAGTTTTTTAATATTATCCGAAGTCGATGGATGTTGGTACATGTCAAGATCCATTGCAGGAGCAAAATACACAGGACATTTTGCTGATAAATATGTTGCTAAAAGTAAGTTATCACACTCACCTATTACCATTTTTGCTATTGTATTAGCGGTAGCTGGTGCAATAACCATAAGGTCTGCCCACAAACCTAATTCAACATGGTTGTTCCAATCATTAGTATCTTGATCAACCATTTTACTTAAAACCTGATTTTTTGACAAGGTAGAAAGAGTTAATGGCGCAATAAAATGTAAAGACGCCTCAGTTTGTATTACTTTAACTGAAGCGCCTAATTTAGTCAATAAACGAACTAGATCCGCAGCTTTGTAAGCTGCTATACTAGCAGATATCCCTAATAATACTTTCTTACCCTTAAGCATCTAACTTTAATCTTCTTCCTCAGACACATTAGCATCCCTAATATATAACTCATCATTCAACAATTCTTTCATCGCAATAGCCCAAGGTTTTGGTAAACTCTCGTAAAACTTTGAAACAGCAATCTGCTCTTGATTTTCAAAAACTTCATCTAACTGTTCCTGAGAAATAGCAAACTCTTGTAACTTCTCCAATAATTCCTCTTTCATTTTTTCATTTACCTGATAAGATCGTTTTGCCATTATAGAGACAGCTTGAAATATATTATCAGTTTTATCCATAAAATCATTTATATTTCTAGTAATTGTTGTTTTCTCAGCTCCTGTGTTTTTAAATTTCATTTTTTTCCTTTTTTAATTGAATTAATGCCTCTTGTGTATTATTATAAGTAGATTCTAGCTCTTTTAAATATTGACTCTTAGGGTAATTATCTTTAAATTGAGAGTACACATCTAATGTTTCCTTTAATCGTTCTTCAATTTTAGTACTAATGCTATTTTTTGCTAATAAATAAGAAGACCGAACAATAAGATAGTGAACCTCCTCTCTATTATTAAAAGAAGGAAAATCAATTAATACATTATCTAAAGCAATAATTGCAGACTTATAACTCTCTGTTCTATAATATTGTTTTGCATTCTCAAATGCTTTTCTAGATAATTTACCTCTTAGTTCATCTATTAAATCATTGCAGCGTAAAACTCGATCACTAGAAGGATATCTATCAATAAATCCTTGTAGTTCTTTAATAGCTTTACTAGTATTTGTTGCATCCAAAGAATAAACAGGTGCCTCATTATAATAACAAAATGCACTCATAAAAGCACACTCTTCAGTATGCTTACTATTTGGAAAATTTATTGTATAATTCCGAAAAAGGTAAGCGGCCATTAGATTCTCTCCAACTGAATAATTACAGTATGCATAATAATAACTTACCTCCTGTATTTTAGAAGTTCCTCTCATCACAGTAGAAAGCTCATTAAATAATGGCATCGCCCTATTGTATTGATCAGACTCATAATAAGATACAGCTTTCTCATATTTATAATTGTAATCATCACTTTTGAGTACTTTCTGAAATTCCCCACAAGAAGAAATAATTAAAGAAACTAATAATATTTGTAAAAACTTTCTCATCATATTTTTAATAGCTAGCAAAGATAAATGCAATAATTGGATATTCCTAAATTATTTTTATATCTAGTAAACTGCTTTTTTTATAAATTATTGTTCAATTAACTTCTTTAAATCTTGTGTTATTTTCTCAGAAGCTTTTACCAGTGGTAATCTAACCTCACTTTTACAAATACCTAAAACCTGCAAGCAAGCCTTCACTCCTACTGGATTTCCTTCTTCATATAACGGTTGATAGAAAGCATATAATCGTTTATGTAATTCGCCTGCTATTACATTATTCGCTGAAATACCAAAAGAAACCATATCCGAATACTCTTTTGGATGAGTTTGACCAATTACTGATATGACTCCCTCTGCTCCCATATAAATCATTGGCAAAGTAAGACCGTCATCACCTGACAATACTATAAATCTGGATGGCTTTCCTTGTATTATTTTCATAATCTGATCCATATCTCCAGAAGCTTCCTTAATTGCAACAATATTTTCAAATTCACTAGCTAATCTCAAAGTAGTCTCAGCACTTATGTTGCTAGCTGTACGTCCAGGAACATTATACATAATTATTGGTAAAGGACTATTTTTACTAATCATTTTATAATGCTGATAAATCCCCTCCTGACTAGGCTTATTATAACAAGGAGAGACAGATAATATAGCATCAATCCCATCTAAATTAGTACTCTGCAGATCTGAAACAATTTGCATCGTATTGTTTCCTCCAATGCCTAAAACAATAGGTAATCTTTCTTTATTTATCTCTTTACAGAAATTAACAACCTCTATCTTCTCTTCTTTACTTAAGGTTGCACTTTCACCAGTTGTCCCCATTAAAACTAAATAATCAACTCCTCCATCGATCACATGTGTCAGTAAGCTCTCTAAACCCTTATAATCAATTGATTTATCAGCGTTAAAAGGAGTAACTAAAGCTACCCCAGTTCCTTTTATTTTTTCCATTCTTACTTATTTATTAAATTGATATAATGTTTTATTTCATGTATCAGCCTCTGCATACTCCTGTCCTCTTTTAAGGAAATCATCAAATCATAAATCTCGTAATCTTCCTCATATATGCCTATCTTAAAATGTGCAATAGAACTTGCTACTAAATACTTAATTGGAATTGTAGTGCTATCACATAAATTTATTAAAATATCATATTCTTTTGTTATAAAATTATCAATAATATAATTCTGAGGTTTATAATACCAATTCAAGTCTTTCTGATAAAAAAAATCATATTGCAATTTTGGTGTATGACAATAAGAAAGCTCTTTAGCATTTACATAGCCCAGAGCTTTAACATCCTTTTTTAAATCAAAAAAATAAGAGACAAAAGGCTGTATTATCTTTATCTGATTTTCAGATGTAGCATCATACAAGATTCCAATTGATTTTGCATCATCAAGATTACAAACCTCTTTGATTCTTGAGTTTGTTTGTAATTCTCTTTGAAAAACCCATTTCCCTACCTTTTGTTTAAAATCTTCAAGAAACTGCATTAACTTATTTTTAATAAAAACTCGTTCTCATTAATCAATGGCACATTCAAATCTACTGCTTTTTTTTTCTTGCTGGGCCCCATATTATTTCCTGCAAGTACAAAAGTAGTGTTTTTTGATATTGAACTTACATTCTTCCCGCCATGCTCTTCAATCATTTTCTTTAATTCTGATCTACTGTACTGAATAAAAACACCTGAAACAACAATCTTCATCCCTTCTAGCTTACTTGATAATGATGTATCCTTAATAGTAGAAATAAATTGCAATCCACTAGACTTTAATTTTCTTATTAATTCAATATTCTTTTGATGAGAAAAATATTCAAATACACTTTCTGCTATTTTATCACCAATCTCATCAATAGTAATTAAAGTTTCAATATTTGCATTCATTAATGCATCAATATTATTAAAATACTCAGCTAAAATCTTTGCAACTGTCTCCCCAACAAACCTAATTCCAAAACCAAATAACACCCTCTCAAAAGGAATTTTTTTACTCTTTTCGATACCATTTATTAAATTATCTGCTGATTTATCAGCCATTCTTTCTAATGGCAATATCTGCTCTTTCTTAAGCAAATATAAATCTGAAATATCAGAGATTAGGTTTTCTTTTAGTAAAAGTTCTACTGTTTCTACTCCCAACCCATCAATATTCATTGCTTTTCTAGATATAAAATGTTCAAACCTACCTACAATTTGAGGTGGGCAATCCTCAAAATTAGGACAATAGTGTTTTGCATCTCCATCCTTTTTTACAAGCTCTGTATTACATTCTGGACATTTTTTTATAAATATTGTTGAAGGAGCAAATAAATCTCTAGCTTTCAACTCTACCTTTACAACTTTCGGTATTATTTCCCCCCCCTTCTCTACATATACAATATCACCTTCTCTAATATCTAACCTCTCTATCTGACCAGCATTATGTAATGATGCTCTTTTTACTATTGTTCCTGCCAACTTAATAGGCTCTAAATTAGCAACTGGAGTAATAGCTCCAGTTCTCCCAACTTGATACGTAATTTTATTTAATCGTGTTGAAACTTGCTCAGCTTGAAACTTGTAAGAAATTGCCCATCTAGGTATTTTAGATGTGAAACCCATTTCTTGCTGCATGTTAATGTCATTTACTTTTATAACAATACCATCAATCTCATATGGCAAATCATATCGCTTTTTATCCCATTTATTGATAAAGCCAAGCACTTCGTTTATTGATGTCTTTTTTTCAATCTCATCAGGGATCTTAAAACCCCACTCTTTTGCTTTCCGAAGATTCTTGTAGTGTTTATTTGTAGGGAGATTTTCTCCTAATAAATAAAAAAAGTAACAATCTAATGGACGATTAGCAACTTCATTAGAGTCTAATAATTTTAAACTTGAAGATGCTGTGTTTCTAGTATTTGAATACGGCTCTAGTCCTTCTAATAGTCTTTGGCTATTAATTAACTCTAAACCAAAAATAGGCAAGAAGATCTCTCCTCTTATCTCAAAGGTCTTCGGATAATCTCCTTTTAATTTTAAAGGAATACTTTTTATAGTACGCACATTTACAGTAACATCATCTCCTTGAGTTCCATCACCCCTAGTAAGAGCTTTAACTAACTCTCCATTCTCATAAGTTAAACTAATAGACACTCCATCATATTTTAACTCACATATATATTCAAATTCCTGATCAGTATGTTTTCTCAATCTATTATCAAAATCATGTAAATCTTCTTCAGAATATGTATTACCCAAAGATAACATTCTATATTTATGCGGAACAGTTATAAATCCATCACTCAAGCCACTACCAACTCTTTGTGTCGGAGAATTAATATCATTAAATTCAGGATACTTTGCCTCTAGCTTTTCTAATTCTTTAAGTAGTTTGTCAAACTCAAAATCTGAAATATATGGAGTGTTTAAAACATAATACGCATGATTATGCTTAGCTAATTCTTTCCTTAATAAGCTGATTCTTTCCTTCTCTCTCATTTATTTTTGATAAGGCAAGTGTGAGTCGTGTAAAATAATCTTTATGCTACCACAATCATCTTTCTTATATACAAAAGAAAACTCAACTTTCAAATTACCATCAGCATTCTTAAAATAATAGTTACCCATTGCAATAGCAATATTATCAAAAACCTGAATACCAGTATTCTCCCACCTTACACTCTCCCATCCTTTAAGTGCAAAACCATCATCTTCTCTGAAATTAGAATTGCCAGCAATAAAATATGAAAGAGCTGACTCTTTTGTTTTCCTGAACTGAATATCAGAAGCAAGAGTTGGTTTAAATAATACCTTAGATGAATCATACGCATAAAGTCTATCAATAAAATTAGATGCTTCAATTATGTAATCCTTATTTTCTTGATGTTTTGAAACTATTTTTAACAATCCATCTGACCATTGTTTCTGTATGTCTAAAACTTCTTCTTTTGTTATCATGTGACACATATTTATATTTATCAAAAATAATTATTTCTTTACAGATTTTATCATTCTATCTTTACCGTTTACATCTTTTTTCAACTCAATATCAACAAAACCAATCTGAGATAATATTAATATGATTTCTTTTCCAAATTGCTCATTAATCTCAAAAAACAACTTACCATTAATATTAAGACTCTCAAATGCTAATTCAGAGATCTTTTGATAGAAAGCAAGTGGATTTTTATCATCCACAAAAAGTGCTAAACTAGGTTCAAAATTAAGAACATTATTATTCATATTTACTTTCTGAGTGTTTAATACATAAGGAGGATTACTTACAATAAGATCTACTGCTTCTAAAGTATTTAACTTAAATATATCTTGCTGTATAAAGTGAATGTTTTGCTGATTTTTTTCAGCATTCTCTCTAGCAATCTTAAGCGCATTACTAGAAACGTCTAACGCATATATTTTAGCCTGAGAATTTCTAGCTAATGCAATAGAAATACAACCGCTACCCGCACCAATATCTAAAGCACTTTCAAAATCTTCTTTAAGAATCCAATCAACTAACTCTTCCGTCTCTGGTCTAGGAATTAAGGTATGTTGATTAACTTTCAGCTCTAACCCATAAAAATATGCTTTACCTAATATATACTGAATTGGTTTATTCCTTTTTAAATCAATTATTATTTGATGTAATCTTGTAACAGTATCACTAGTCAACTGCTGATTAGCATTTATAATACAATCAGAACGACTATAACCTAAAAGATGATTAATTGCAATGTACGCAAAAGAAGTTATCTCTCTTTGTTCAACAGTTCCTAAAAGCTCTCTCTTAAAAAATGGCAAAATATTGCTGACTTTTTGCATGCTACAAATGTATTCATTTTGCTATTTTTGACGTATGCAAAATCATGAGTTTTTCATGCAAAAATGTATTGAACTGTCAAAGAATGGGATTGGGTCAGTTTCACCAAACCCTATTGTTGGCTCTTTAATTGTTTATAATGGAAAAGTTATCGGTGAAGGATACCATGAAAGACCTGGTTCAAATCATGCAGAAGTAAATGCTATAAATAGTGTAAAAGATAAATCTCTTCTATCAAAATCTACTTTATATGTAAACTTAGAGCCCTGCTCACATTTTGGAAAAACCCCACCATGTTCAGATCTTATTATTAAATGCAAAATCCCTACTGTTGTAGTGGGGTGTATAGACACTTATTCAGAAGTATCTGGAACCGGAATTGAGAAATTGAGGAAAGCTGGAATTGATGTGAAAATTGAAATTATGAAAAAAGAAAGCAGAGAACTGAATAAAAGATTTTTCACTTTCCATGAAAAAAAAAGGCCTTACATCATATTAAAATGGGCAGAGAGTAAAGATGGGTTTATTGCTCCTAAATATCAAACTGGACCTTTTTGGATGACTTCTGCTAAATCAAAGAAATTAGTACATAAATGGAGATCAGAAGAAGATGCAATATTAATAGGAAGAATTACTGCTGAGAAAGATAACCCATCTCTAACAGTTCGTGAAACCAAAGGAGACAACCCAATCCGAATTATAATTGACAAAGATTTAAAACTATCCTCAAATCTTAAATTATTTAACTCTAAATCTGAAACCATTATAATTAATGAAATAAAAACAGATTATAAATCTAAGAATAATAATTATATTAAAGTAGATTTCAATGGCTTGATTAACAACATGCTATATGAATTATATAAGCGAAGAATTCAATCATTAATCATTGAGGGGGGAGCTACTACCATACAATCTTTTATTGATAAGAATATTTGGGATGAAGCAAGAATATTTAAGGCAAATAAAAATATAGAAAATGGGGTAAGACCACCAAAAATCAATGGCAAAATATCATCTGAAATACAAATAGATACAGATTCCTTAAAAATCATTATAAATGATTAATGTATTATATACTATATTTCTTTTTAATATTATAATTATTCTATTTAAGATGCTCAAGAAATATAAAGTAGATAATCTACAAACATTAATTGTCAATTATTTAACAGCTGCAATATTATCGTATTTCTTGTTAGAACAAGATTTCTCTATATATCACATCTTGCAATCTGACTGGATAATGCATTCAATTATAATTGGATCACTATTTATTATTGTATTTAACTTTTACGCGTTCGGAATACAAAAAGTAGGAATTTCAGTAACTACAGTTGCGAATAAGATATCTTTAATTATACCTGTATGTACCGCACTAATATTATATCCTAAAGAAAATAGCTTTGATGAATTAAAAGTAATAGCATTATTCTTAGCTCTTATTGGGATATATTTATCAACCACTAAAGGTGGCAAAATCACATTTGACAAAAAATATTTATGGATTATTATTTTAGTCTTTACAGGGCAAGGGGTCTCAGATGCAATATTTAATGATTTTGCCCAAAGATTCCCCAATGAAGGAGGTTATTTATTCTTCATGTCATTATTCCTTTTCGCTAGCATTACTGGAATTTTATTATACATCTTCTCAGGAAAATATATTAAATTAAAGAATCCATTACAATTAAAAAGTCTTTCTTGGGGTATTCTTCTTGGCATCCCTAACTTCTTTTCTTTAGTATTCTTTTTAAAAGCGTTAAATGATCCTGAACTAGCAAGCTCAATTATTTTTCCTCTTGTAAGCATGGGGGTTATTATAAGTTCATCTATTATAGGAACAGTTCTTTTTAAAGAAAAATTAAGCAACAATAATTGGATTGGGATACTGCTTTCTATTTGTGCTATTTATATCTTATCAATCTGATGTTTAACAACAATTATAAAGAAATAAAAAATCCAACAATAGGATTTTATAAAGAAAAGGGGAGTAAATTTATCTCATATCTATTTCCTGTTTATTCAGAAGAAGATGTAAAAGAAAAACTAGTGAAAATCAAGAAACTTGAACATGCTGCAAGACATCATTGTTATGCCTATATTATAAATTCTGATAAATCAGAACAAAGAGCAAATGATGATGGAGAGCCATCATCTACTGCAGGAAAACCAATTTTAGGACAGATACAATCTAACAACTTAACAAATACTCTAATTATTGTAGCTAGATATTTTGGAGGAACAAAACTTGGCGTGCCTGGATTAATACGTTCTTACAAGAAAGCTGCTTCAGATGCAATATCTAGCGGTATTATTCTCAAAAAAACTATAAAAGAAGAATATAAAGTAGATTTTAAATTCCCACAAATAAATAATGTAATGCGCCTGATAAAAGAAAATGAACTAGAAGTGGTAAGCACTAACTTTAAAACAGATTGCACCCTCATATTTACAGTTCCAAAGAACAAGGCCGATAATATTGTATGTAAATTTAAAAATAATCATAAACTAAAGTTAAAATACTTAAAAACGATATAGATGGAACTACTAAAAGAAATATGCAAAATACATGCTCCCTCAGGAGAAGAACTGGCTATGAGTAAATTCCTACTCAAATACATCAAACAGAATCAAAACAAATGGAAAATAAAACCAAAAATTCATTTTGGAGATGGATTCCAAGATAATATTATTCTAGTATTTGGAGATAACCCTAGGACCGCAATTTTTTCTCATATGGACTCAATTGGTTTTACAGTAAAATATGATAATGAGATTGTCAAAATTGGAGGACCAATAACTACTGAAGGAATTATTTTAGTCGGAGAAGATAGTATCGGTAAGATTGAAGGAAAGCTAACTACGAAGAAAAACAGACTATTTATTGATTTTCACAGAAATATTGAAAGAGGAACCTCGCTAACCTTTAAAATAGATTTTAGAGAAACTGAGGACTTTATTCAATCCTGCTATATAGATAATAGATTAGGAGTCTGGAACTGCCTACAGATAGCAAAAACACTTGAAGAAGGAATAATTGTATTCTCATCATGGGAAGAGCATGGTGGTGGCTCTGTTGGTTATCTAGGTAAATTTATCTACGATACGTATAATATTAACCAAGCTTTAATCTCTGATATTACCTGGATAACCAAAGGAGTAAAGCATGGAAAAGGATGCGTCATTTCCTTAAGAGATAGTGGGATCCCAAGAAAATCATATGTAAATAAGATTATAGATATTGCTAAAGAAGCTGCAATACCTTTTCAGCTAGAAGTAGAAAGTACAGGAGGAAGTGATGGGAACGGGTTACAAAAAAGTGACTACCCTTGGGACTGGTGTTTTGTTGGGGCTCCAGAAGACAATGTACACTCACCAGATGAGAAAGTTCATAAAAAAGATATTGATTCTATGGTAAGACTGTATAAGCAGCTATTGAAAAAACTTTAAGAATCCTTTTTGATGACTTTTAGTTGGCTCCTACACACCAAAGTCAGACAGTGGTTTTTCCATTGGATTAAATCCAGGGTCTAAATACCAACAATAAATTGGAGCTAATATTCCAAGTATAATACAAAAAATAAGATAAGCCCTTCGTAACAGCTTAACTTTCACATACTTCATTGATAAAAATTAATATTGCTTACATTACCAGCAACAATAATCGTATCAATAAACTGATCTGTATCTATATTATACTTATATATTGTATTCTTGCTATTTTCTGAATCATTAATGTATAAAACATTCCTTGTGTAATACTGCGTTAATGAATCACTTACAACCTCAGAATACTCCTCTTCTTGATAGTACAAGACATCAGAAATAGTATTAATAATATTAGTATAGTCAGTTCCATTTGAATTGACACTATAGATACCATCAGATGCCGTAAAATAGTATTTATTATCATCATTGTCGGACACTAGATTTTTAGCATTATAAACATCATCTAATTGCTGCGTCCAAATCACTTCCCTATTCAAGGGATTAACGCTTACCAATGTTGCATTTGTATTATAATCCATATTATTTGGATCATAGATACCTTTACATAGAACCTTTAGGTTATTAACCCATACGGCAGAATTAGGATTATCTCCAATAGTTATACTACCCCAGGAATCAGCCAATGGAACTAAGTCATCTCTATAATCTATAATAAAAATAGTCGAATCTTTTAACGAATCAGCAATAGCACCTCCATTCATAACAAATGAGCGATATAAATTTTTAATAATAGAGATAGGCTTGGTACTATCTCCTGTTTCTATATCTGAAGTAATCTCCATTACATCAAGATTAACAACCTTTACCTTTGAATCTCCCATATCAACTACAAACATTCTGTCTTCTGGACTCACAAACTCAAAATCAATTGCATCTACAAATCCACCAGTCCAATCACCTTTTTCAAAGGTTTTAACATTTGCTGTAAAAAGATTATTATCAGTTAAAATATATGCTCTTGTTGTTTTGAATTTAATCCTTTTAACATTAGACAATGTAGTATTATTTACCGTTGCATATATTTGATTCTTAACCGTATCTCCATCAAAAAAACTAACTCCATTATCAGTAGCTATATACAAACCAACACCATAATTATTACTAAGTATTGGACTTTCTTCATTCTCTTCTTTACAAGAAGAAATAAACACTAGAGCAAGAAGAAAATAGTTAATTAATTTCATATTCTATTTTTTTGGTAAAGATAAGAAAATGAAATGAATCTAAAATATTTTCCAGCTATTCTAATAATCAGATTTACTTATATAAACCTTCTGATTATTCTTAATATAAACTCCAGAAGGCAGATCTTTTTCATTCAAAATAACTCTTCCTGAAAGATCATAAAGAATCGTATTCTTTTCAGAGTCTAATACAATTGACTCATCAATAGATGTGATATTATTTCTTATATCAAATACAATCTTTCCTGGAGATATTCCACAATTAAAGCTTTCTATCATTACATTAGCAGAATCATATATTTCAACAGATCCATAAGAGAAAAAATCTGTAGAAGAAGTATATAAATAGTTATTTATATTATCCATCTGTAGAGTATAAAAGTTCTGAGCAAATCCTATTGGAATTCCTGAAATTGGCATCGTTGCAGGGTCCCATTCATATAAATCTGTATCTCCTGATATTTGATACACAACCTTATTATCTCTAAGACATGATGTCCCACAACCTGTACTAACCATAGACATATTAACTGTTGTTGGTGTTGATGTAGCTAAATCTAATTTAGAGATAGATGCACCTGACCAATCTTTATTATTTACAGTATAGATATTAGTGCCATCAAATAGCATATTATCTGGATTTTTTGCATCAGGACCTAAATCAATCTCACCCGTATAATACATTGTTGACATATCTACAACACCAACTATTCCTTTCTCGTTTCCCCATTCATAAGCATTATTTACTGCAACGTATAACATATCATTATTTACAATCATGTTTTGAGTAGACCATTTAGGACCAGAGATTGTATCAAATTGCATATAAAAACTTAAATCTGATGTATTAAATATCTGTAGATATGAATTAAACAATACTGGCATAAAGGTTGTGTTATCATAATCACCTCTAGTGACAATAATTTTATCATTCCATATTGCTAAATTTCTTATACCATCTACTTGCTGATTATTTATTGCTGCCATAGTATATTTATCATATTTATAAAGCATATTATCAGCTGCTATATATATATAATCTCCATCTATAATCATATCAGAAGCAAATCTTGATCCTGATAGAGTATCTATTGATGTGTACACTTGAGTTAATGGATCGTAACTTCCAATTGTTGGAGGCACAATTATTTGATTTGTGGTGAAATCGAAATAACCCTCATTTAGTATTAATACTTGATGCACATAGTTTTGTGCAAATACTGTGTGCGTTAACACTACTGATAATAATAAAATTCTTTTCATAATTCTTTTTTTACATTAAACATTAAAAATATACACTAGTTCTGAATGACCTTATCCAGAGATCACACAAACATGTCTGAGATAGCAGGTCTTCTGACTTAGTCCTTTTTAGAATGGCCTTCCCATCAACAAGATAGTGGCACATGAAGTATCCAAAATTATAGAGGACTTTACAGCTTCTGGTAAAGTTAAGGATTCTCACCCTATTCCCTTTTCAACACTATTAATAAGCGTATCTAAACTCGTTACAAAACTATCTTTTTAAATTTAATACGATCATTTATTAACATCTAAAATTAATCTAAATTTATTGACAAGTTTCAAACATTTTATTCTAAGAGATAAGATCACCAAAAGAATACTCTATCTAGCATTAAAAACAGAACTAGTTAATCCCAATGCTTTATCAAACTCTTTCTTGTTCAGCGTCAAATCTTTTGTAAAATAAGTAATAACCTTTTCTGTTGGCATATTTCCAGTAAGCTTTTCCTTAGCCATCGGACACCCTCCATACCCCTTCATTGCAGTATCAAATCTTCTACATCCATTCTTGTAAGCTGAAGCTATTTTTTCCTCCCATTTCTCTTTAGTAGTATGAAAATGCGCACCAAACTCAATTGACGGATATTCATCTATTAAAGTGCTAAATAGTGGCATTATATTTTTAGGATTAGACACTCCTATGGTGTCAGATAATGAAATAATACTAACCTTTAGCTTGTGCAATTTATCTGTGAGTTCAGCAACAATATCAGGATGATAATTCTCCCCATATGGATTGCCAAAAGCCATAGATATATAAACTACTAACTGCTTGTTATTCTTGTACAATAAACTCTGAATTTCCTCAACAATTTCAAGTGATTCATCAATAGTTTTATTTGTATTTCGTTTTTGGAAATTATTAGAAACTGATAGAGGAAATCCTAGATAATCAATTTGCTCAAAATTACAAGCATTAATAGCTCCTCTTAAATTTGCGATAATGGATAATAATTTACTGTTTGTATTCTGCAGATCTAACCCTTCCAATACTTCATAAGTATCTTTAAGCTGTGGAATAGCCTTAGAAGACACAAAAGAACCAAAATCAATAGTATCAAAACCTACTTTTAATAACTGATTAATATATTCAATCTTCTTAGCAGTAGGAATAAAGTTATTAATTCCTTGCATTGCATCTCTAGGGCATTCTATTATCTTCATCTATTCAAGATTGCCTTATTAATTCTTTTTACAAGAGCAGGTCCTTCATAAATAAAGCCAGTATATATCTGTAACAAAGCAGCCCCTGCCTCTAATTTTTCTATTGCATCTTCTGCTGAATGTATACCACCTACTCCAATAATTGGAAAAGCTTTATTTGATTTTTCTGACAAGTACCTAATCACCTCTGTTGATCTCTTTTTAAGAGGTACACCACTTAAACCACCATTCCCAATTGATTCTATTTTATAATCCTTTGTTTTAAGCTGTCTTCTATCAATAGTAGTATTAGTTGCAATCACACCGTCAATCTTTGTGTCTGAAATAATTAGAATAATATCATCTAATTGCTTATTTGTTAAGTCGGGAGAAATTTTAAGTAAAATTGGTTTTCTTATATCTTTTTTTGAATTTAACTCTTGTAATCTGAATAAAAGCTCTGTTAGAGGTTTTCTCTGCTGTAACTCTCTCAAACCAGGAGTGTTTGGGGAACTAACATTCACTGTAAAATAATCTATATAAGGAAAAAGTTTCTCGAAACATATCTCATAGTCATTTACTGCTCTTTCATTTGGAGTGTCTTTATTTTTCCCAATATTTCCTCCAATAATAATGTTAGATTCTTTTCTTCTCAGTCTAGCAATAGCAGCCTCAATTCCTTCATTATTAAAACCCATTCGATTAATAATTGCATTATCCTTTTTTAATCTAAACAATCTTGGCTTAGAGTTGCCACCCTGAGGCAATGGTGTAACCGTTCCTATTTCTAAAAAACCAAAACCAAAAGAAGATAACTGATCAAATAATTTAGCATCTTTATCAAAACCAGCAGCTAATCCAACAGGATTAGAAAATTTTAGCCCAAAGACTTCTCTTTCTAGTCTATCATCGCTTATGTTAAACAAAAATCTCCAAAACCAAGTCTTTCCAGGTATAATAGATCCAAACTTAATTAATTTGAAAGAGACATGATGAATAAACTCAGGATTAAAAAGGAACAAAAAAAAACGAACTATTTTATACATTTAAAATTTTTATGCAAAAATAGAAAATGTAGTCAGAATTTAAGAATTTACCTCCTCAAATGAAGCATCATCATAAAAGACTACAACTTTCTCTATTTTTTTAGAAACCTCTATTTCTTCAGCCTCATTCTTAACATACATATATCCAATACCTGTTATCAGCCAATTAGAATTTAAATCTGTATATCTATTTAGTAATTTCTGGAAAAAGTCAATACTTGGTCTATTACGACCTGAGAGAATATGAGAAATCGTTGCTCTATTTACACTAATATTATCAGCAAGTTGAGATGCTTTTAAGCCCTCAGAAACCATCCATTTCTTCAATCTAACATGCATTAATTAATTATTTACAAATGTTAATGACAAAAGTACATATTTGTTTTAAATTTTAGGTAAATTATTGTTAATTATCTCTAAAAAACAACCACTTAAAGTTTATATAAAAACCATAAAACATTGAAATAGAATTATTTACAATTAAATATGTAAAAAAAATAAAAAAAGGGAAACCTAACAGCAATACAAGTGTAAAATAATTAACATACGTAAACTTTCTCAGAAAATTAGAATGACTTCAGCGCTAATCCAACAAAGATAGTTCTTGGCAAACTAGGACCGTATATAAAGTTACTATCCCTGTTTTTTAGAGTGTCAAAATATTTCTGATATGAGTCTGTCAAATTCTTAACTCCAAAACTATATTCTAATTTTGCACCTACTCGACCCAATTTATGCAGATAAGTAATCTTTAAGCCAACCGAATTAAAAGAAGGAGATACTACAAAGTCATCTTCAGCTTGCTCCGGAGCTCCTGAAAAATGAATTAAATCCATTTCCCCTGTATGAAGCAGATTTGCTGAAAAAGCTATTCTACCAGAAGGATTATAAGTGAGAGTCGCATACCCATACCTGGCTGGGGTCCTTAAAAAAACCCTCCTACCTGGCAAGTAATCAGAATAACTAACTGACTCATCATACATTGAGCTCTGCAAGGTTATACCAGATTCTACATGTAATTTCTGTGCGAAATTTAGCCTAAACTCCGTCGCAACACCCTTTACAATCGCTCCTGACCCATTACGCTTCACAAAAATGCTTCCAAATTCATCTTCTCCAGAAGGGTCTTGATAATAAGCTCCATCTAAATAAGTATAAAAACCCTCAAAAGTAAACCCATAAATATAATACTCAGCAGCCTTATCATAATTAACTGATGCACTGAAACTTTCCGAACGCTCTTCTTTCAAATTATCAGAAAGTATTATGCGTGAAACCCCTCCTCCAGAGAACGCAATATGTAAATCTGTATCAAAAGCTTGTGGAGCCCTAAAACCTGTACTATAAGAAACTCTAAATTGTGTTTCTTGTCTTAATTTGTACAAGAATGATACTCTAGGACTAACAATAATATTATCAAGCAAAGAATGTTTATCAAATCTTACGCCGCTCAACAAACTAAAATGACCTGTTAAATCCCAATCAGACTGAATGAACGATGCTATATTTGCAATCTTTTGATCTATCAAATAGTTATAAGCTGCTATCTCATCCATCACATCATCAGAAACATACTCAGAACCAAAGGTCATTATATTCGATCCAAAAAAGTTATTTATCTTATAATTCAACTGTACACCAGCCTGCTTTGTATAATTTAAAGAAGATCCATAAGGAGGATTAGACAAATGCTCAATATCTTGCAAACTACCAACTTCCGGTCTAATACCTGTGTAATGTTCACGCTTCGTTTTCTGAGAAGCAAAATAGGCAATAAAAGATGAGCTGCCATCATTAAATTCTAACTTATAATCTATACTGCCCAGAAGAACATCGTGCACTCTTTCTTCTGACTGCATAGCAAGATGAGGAGCGCTACCCACCATTTCCCCTCCATAACGATACTCATGCAAGCTACCCATATTTATTTCTATCTTTTGATTGTCAGATGGCACAAAAAAAAGAGTAGCCCCAAAAGTATTATCTCTTAACACAGGTAACTCTGAATAATTGTCAGCATTATGATCATACCACATTCTATCACGATTATTAACAAAAAATGTAGCCCCAGATTGCTTTTTATCAGAAATAATAGTTGCATTTCCATAAATAATCTTATCATCAGCAGAAAAATTTATAGTACTATAATCAAAACCTAATATATAATTATTGGAGGTCGGCAATTTAGTAATCACATTTACGACACCACCAACAGCAGAAGATCCGTAAAGCGAACTACCTCCACCCCTAACAACCTCAATCCTCTCAATCATATTGGCAGGGATTTGGTCCATACCATACAAACCAGTTAGCGGACTAAAAATAGATTTCCCATTTATAAGAATCTGAGAATAACCTCCAGACAAACCATTCATTCTTAATTGCGTATAATTACATGTTTGGCAATCAGTCTCAACTCTTAATCCAGTCTGAAAATTAAGCCCCTCTGCTAAATTACACGCTTGAACACTCTCCAACTGCCTGCTATCAATCACACTCACAACCACAGGAGATTGAGTTCTTCTCTTAACAGTTTTTGTAGCTGTAACTACAACTTGATCTAAGCTATAAATAGATATATCTAACGTAACATCAATAACATTTACCCCCTTATTAATTTCATAATAAGACCTCTTACTCCTCATACCTATAGCTGAAAAAGAGATATAACAACCTCCTAACGGAACATTATCAATAACATAATCTCCATTCTCATCAGCAGAAACACCCAAGCCGACCCCCTCAATCATAACATTTGCGAATGACACAACTCCGCTCGCTGACACTACACTCCCTTTTACAGTTTGAGAATCTGCATTTAGCGAGAAAAATATAAAGGTAATTATTACTAGATACGTTAATCTACACATATTTTAATTATAAGTTTGCAATTATATTTAAATTTTTAGACATGTCTAAATTTATATTTATATTAATTTAATTATTGGTACTTTTGTCAAATGATTACGTTATCAGAAGAAAATTACCTGAAAGCAATTTTTTTGCTCAGCTTAAATACTAACGAGAAAGTTTCCACTAATATTATCGCTGCTGAAATCGGCACTTCTGCTGCGTCAGTATCAGATATGCTCAAAAAATTACAAGAAAAAAAACTAGTAGAATATGAGAAATATAAAGGAGCATATTTGACTAAAAAAGGAAGAGCTCTAGCATCCTCAGTTGTAAGAAAACATAGGTTATGGGAAACATTCTTAGTTAACAAGCTAAACTTTGATTGGGGAGAAGTACATGATGTTGCAGAGCAATTAGAACATATAAAATCAGAAAAGCTAGTAGACAGATTAGATTCTTTCTTAAAATATCCAAGCTTTGACCCTCATGGAGAACCAATCCCAACAAAGAATGGAGAAATCCCAGATACAAATACAGTGCCTTTAAATAAACTAAAAACAGGAACAGCAGGAAAAGTAATGGGAGTCACAATAGATGAAAAATATTTTCTAGACTACCTTACAAAATTAAACATCAGTATAGGGACAGAAATTAAGCTCCTTGAAAAGATAAGTTTTGACCAGTCGCTAAACATAAAAATAGAAACGACTAATCAACACATAAGCCATGAAGTAGCAAAACACCTTTTAATTAAAATGATATAAAAATGGAAAATTACGATTTATATAAATGGTTCATTGAACAACACCCTGCATTCCAAGGACTATATGCAGGATTATTTACTTGGATATTAACAGCACTAGGTGCAGCACTAGTATTCTTATTTAACTCATCAAATCGTAAAGTTTTAGACTGTGCACTAGGATTTACTGGAGGAGTAATGATAGCCGCGAGCTTCTGGTCACTTCTTTCTCCTGCCATATCTTATGTTGAATTACAAAATGAGATAGGACTAAGTAACATGCCAGAGTTCTTACCACCTGCAATTGGCTTTTTTCTAGGTGCATTATTCTTATATATTTTAGATAAGATAATCCCACACTTACATTTATTTGAAAAAAGAGAGAAAGCAGAAGGTGTAGAAACAAATTGGAAAAAAACAATATTATTGGTACTAGCAATAGCACTACACAACATACCTGAAGGATTAGCAGTAGGAGTTGCATTTGGCGCATTAGCAAGCCCTGAATTAACAGGTATAAACGAAGTCTTCTCAATTGGATCCGCCATAGCTTTAGCAATTGGAATTGGAATACAAAATTTCCCTGAAGGATTTGCAGTATCTATGCCACTAAGAAGACAAGGCGTTAGTAAATGGAATTCATGGAAGTGGGGACAATTGTCTGCTATTGTTGAGCCTATATTCGCAGTAATAGGAGCTTTAATAGTAATGACAGCCTTACCCATACTACCTTATGCCTTATCATTTGCAGCAGGAGCAATGATATTTATAGTGGTAGAAGAAGTTATACCTGAGAGCCAGAAAGGCGGCAATACGGATTTAGCTACAATGGGATTAATAGCCGGTTTTATAGTTATGATGGTACTTGACGTATCTTTAGGATAATGCTTTACCATAAATTAAACTAACAATTACAAATTAACTAATCAACACACATATTCTTTTTTATCTTTGCAAGCATGTCAACTAAGATAAATATAAAGAATCGAAAAGCATCTTATGAATATCAATTTATAAATACTTTTATCTCTGGAATAATACTAGTAGGGACAGAAATAAAATCAATTCGTAATAATAAAGCTAATATTTCTGATGCGTATTGCGCTTTTAATGGAAGCGAACTTTTTGTGCGAAACTTACATATTGGAGAATACAGCAATGGAGGGAAAAATAATCACGAACCAAAAAGAGAAAGAAAACTTCTACTAAATAAACAGGAATTAAAAAAGATGTTAAATAAGGTAAAAGAAAAAGGAAACTCAATCATTCCGATTCGATTATTTATTAATGAGAAAGGAAAAGCTAAACTAGAAATAGCTTTAGCAAAAGGAAAGAAGATATATGATAAGAGAGAAAGTTTAAAAGAAAAAGATCTAAAAAGAGACATAGAAAGAATAAAGAAAATAAACTAATGTACAGAATCTCTATTGCTATAATTCTCTTTACGATTCTTTTTTCCTGCAAAAAAGAAGATCTCGAAAACAATAAAAACAAAACAGCAACGCTACAATTTTCTAGTGACACGATTACCTTTGACACACTCTTCACATCAATTGGCTCTCCTACAAAAATGCTAACAGTTTACAACAACAATAACTTTGATATACAAACAAATATAAATCTAAAAGGAATATCTCAAGGACATTTTAGAATTAATGTTGATGGGATACCAGGCAACCAGCATGATAACATTGAAATCTCCGCTAATGACAGTATTTTTATCTTTTTGGAAGTTACAATTGACCCCACACAAACAAATACACCATACATTGCAGCAGACACATTAGAATTTACAACAGGAACAAAGCAACAATATATTGATTTAATAGCTTGGGGACAAGATGCTTATTTTCATACTGCTAACAATTTCGGTATTATTATTGAAGGAACTGACACCACTCTATTTCCTTATCATGAAATAGACTGCACAAATCCATGGGAGAACGACAAACCCCATGTTATCTATGGCTATGCAGTTATTAATCCTCAACAAACACTTACTATTAATGAAGGGTGTAATATTTACTTTCATAAAAACTCAGGAATATTAGTAGGGAACCCCTTCTCAAGTTCTTTAGGAAGCAGTATAAGGGTAAATGGAACTCTTGGTAATGAAGTTGTTTTTCAAGGAGACAGACTAGATTCATGGTACACAGTCTCACCAAAACCAGCTGGACAATGGGATAGAATTTGGATAATGCCAGGAAGTGTTAATAATAAAATAAATTATGCAATTATTAAAAACGGAAATGTAGGAATTCATGCTGATTCATCATTAATAAACGAAACAACTATAGAAATCAACAATACAATTATTGAAAACATGTCTGCTATTGGTATTTTAGGTCAAGGCGCTCGTATTACAGCCACCAACACCATTGTAAGCGAATGCGGGCAATATACTGTAGCTTGTAATATAGGAGGAGACTACAACTTCACACATTGTACTTTTGTAAATTATTGGAATAACAGCCAAAGAACCACTCCCTCTATCTTGCTTAACAACTTCTATGAAAGCGCTAACGGACCAATTCCTCGTGAATTAAATAATGCCTATTTTAAAAATTGTATTATTGATGGAAGCCTATCTACTGAGCTTAGCTTACAAAACCAAGAAGGGATCGAATTTAATTATACTTTCGACCATTGTCTTATAAAGCTAGACCCTACTTTAAATACCAATAACTCTCATTATGAAAATGTCATAATTAATCAATCCCCAAAGTTTATAAATAATACGCTAAGCAACTTCCATTTAAAAGAAGAATCACCCTGCATTAACACCGGAAACAATGCAACTGAAGGATCCTTTGACATTGAAGAGAATATCAGAAATAATCCTGACATAGGCACTTATGAATTTAAGTAACTACAAGCTCCTTAAGAACTCTACTGTATCCACCCCATCTGCATAATCCCAAAGCTTTGGCTTTTGAGTATGACCAAATGGCGTTTTTTCATTAGAAACTACACACTGTAGAATATCTGAATTATCTTTAATAAAATCTTGCACTAAATCAATATCTGTATAATATTCATAATATAACATTGCTACAGGAGAAAGCAATGATTTATCTTCTTTTAAAAGCAAGAAACCATTTTCCACCAAATCATTATTACCCATCAAAAAAATAGCCTTATTATAATCGTAATTATTTGCATACTTCTTATGTTCTATTATACCACTGTATGCATAAAACACTTTAAATAATCTGTTCAAGTCATATCCTTCAGGAAGAAATATTTTAGAAACATTTCTACAGCCTAAGCCAAAATACGAAAATACGTCATCAGCCAGCCCCTGTAACTCGCTATTAGTTTCTTCTCCGGTTAATACAGCAATCGATCTTCTGTTTTTTCTAATAATCTTTTCTACATCCTTAAAATAATACTCAAAATACTTAGATGAATTATCATTACCTGTAGTAATTACAGCATCAAATCGCTTTTCTTTTATATTCTCAACAGACTCAATCTGACTTTTAAAATAAGGGGCAATCTTAAGTAATCTTTCAATTATTACTGGCATCAATACTTTATCATTTGACGATAATTTAATTACTGCTCGATGACCTGTTATTAGAACTGATAATAAATCATGTAAACCGACCAATGGAATATTGCCAGCCATAACAATCAACACCTCCCTTCTTGATTCCGGCTCTACTAAAGCATAAGGATTCAACCAAGATCTTAATGCCTCATCTGTTAACAGATCACCCCAAGCAATTATTACTTTATTAATATTAGAGATGGTAAACCATTGGTTTTCTAGTTTTGACTGATTAATCTTCTGCTGCTGACTTTTAAAGAAACTTTCTCTCAAATAATTTCCTAATTGTATAAACGCTCTTATTCTGTTTTCTAAATTCATTATATAAAACTCCTATTTATAAAAAACTCCTAACATTAATGCTAGGAGTTTTTATAACCTAATTTTACTTTCTTCTATTGAAGAATTAATTTTTTATTAATTATCCCATCATTGGTTTCTATTTCTAAGAAATAAATTCCTTTTGCATTACCCTCTAAATTAATCTTCTTAGTGTACTCACCAACAAACTGTTGTAGATCATCACTTACAAGCTCCTCTCCTATTACATTAAGCACTCTCACCTTTAAGTCTTGTATCGACTCAGATGTAAAG
>MDSW01044003.1_pt1 | contig 39787 bp, 33 predicted proteins | sample 811171 | NCBI WGS metagenome assembly MDSW01 (sample SAMN05326641, study PRJNA326480) | marine metagenome | isolation source: seawater | place: Atlantic Ocean: North West | collected 2012 | reverse complement strand
GCCACCAGTAGCATCTGCTTTCAATGCAATAGCATTAAACACAGATGTAGAGAAGTTAGGGTCATCGCCTAAGGCTGTAGCTAACTCCTGTAATGTATCGAGTGCGCCAGGGGCTGACCCAATGAGGTCGGCAACTTCCTGACGAACGAATGCTGTAGTAGCAATCTTAGTGGTGTTATCGTTTAGGGTTTGGGTAACACCAGTAGAGTCGGATGCAATATTAACAGTAGTTCTATTAGAAAGACTACCAATAGAATTTTGCGTGGTAATATATCCTTGAGTTGCCACAAGGATATCAGTAGTAGTGCCGCCAGGATCATCGGCAAAAATATGGAAGTCGTTACCATTCTGGATTAGTCTTGTCTTACCGCCAGTATTTGACGACTCTAACGTAATCGTCGGAAGCGTCTGTGCTTTTACTCTAAGACAGTTGCTAGTATTAGAAGCACCGTCAATGTCAATCTTGAAACTAGGAGAGTAATTACCGACGCCAATAGAGCCGTAACAGTCAATATCTCTGACATTTACATCGTCCGTGTTGAGGAGTTCAACAGCACCAGATCTTCCGTAGAAAGAAGAAACAGCACTGGTAGGTCCGACCAGGGACGAAGAGAAACCGATATGAGTGACTTCGATGACAGATCCAATAGCAGGAGCATCGTCAAGACGCAGTACTAGGTTTTGTTGAACCAGAGTATAAGCATCTTTATGCTGCACCAGACCATCAATGGTCACCAGAATCGCCTGAACATTTGGCGGTGCTTTGGACATCGTGAAGTCTTCTGAGACTCCATCAGCCGTGAATGTTTCGGAGAAAATCTCCGAACGATCCATATTATTGACGACTGAGTTCTGAACCTGACCGAAGAAAACATCACCTGTAGCAGGTGCTTCGGAAAAATAAATTCTATCTCCCTGAACCCAAAATGATCCAGGAGCGTTACTAGCACTAGCAGTGTTAGGTTGCTGCATAACACCGTTCAAAGAAACGGTGAGTTGCATAGACTGAGCAACAGTAACTACTTCGTTGTTTGTAGTACGTAACTCAAAGTTGTTAGTAGATCCGTCGAACTGCGAAGAGATATCTTGGAGTTCTTTAATCTTAGATACGTACGCTTCGGGATTAAGTCCAAGATATGCCATTAGACGGACACCTCCATCACACTGGTAATGCAATCCAGAGATGAGGCTGTATCACACTTAACTAGGATTTCATCTCCCAGTCCAACTTCGACTTTTGTAACAGAATCTCCGCTAGTGTGGGTAGTAGGAGTAGAGCTTGCTTGTGCTCTGTCCACATTCAACGTGGTATTACCTGTACCAGTTGTAGCAGTGACCTGCATAATCTCATTATTGATTTTGATGTAATCGTTCTGAGCAAACTTCGGACCAGTGTTATCGCTGACCGTAATACTCACGATACTTGCAGATGTGATGTCAGCTGACAAGGTATCGGTCACAGCAGGTGTGACTTCTCGATATGCATCTTCGTTAAATTCCAGGATAATCTTTTGACCCTGCATCACTTCAAATGCTGAGCCTGCTGGAATGGGGATATTCCTAACGATGAACACGTCATCTTTAGGATATTGAGGATCGATAGAGTATGCTGGATACCTATTGATCTTGACCTCGGCAATCACCGCAGTCTGTGTGGTATTGGAAAGGTTACACCCAATAATCACAGTTTGCTTCTCGGTTTGAGTTCCCTGAAGTTCAACTGCGTAAATGGAAGTGTGGGTAGTTCCTACGCCCGTTTTGGAAGTTGAGATAAATTTATTTGCCATTTTTTATTAACCGAGTGCGATAGCGAGTGCAGTAGCGTCAAGACCTGCTTCCACAGACACACCGACCTGTGCAGCAAGGGTATTCACCTCAGCTTGCAATTCGTTGATAGCGTTAACGAGGTTTGCTTTATTTTGTGTAGTGAGGTTCAGAAGGTTACCAATGGTAATATCCCGAATCTCGTTAATAGCGGCAACAATACTAGATTTAGAAGTAGTTGTTAAGTTTGAAAGAACACCAATAATGATGTCTTTCGTTTCATTCAATGCAGCAACTAAACTGGTGTGATCTGCAATGTTTGCAGATAAACTAGCCAAGTTACCGACATCACTATCTAGTTCATTGACTGCATCAACAATACTAGTGTTGGTAGCAGTCGTCAGTTGATCAAGATCTTTAATGATGTTGTCAACGATGTAGTTGATTGCCTCTACAACATTATCGCGATCATTAGCGGGAATTTCTCCTGTAATGTTCGCGATAGGACCTAACTCAGTATCCAATTCAAGCAGACAATCAGTAATTGTCTGCGCTACAAGATTATTGGCGACAGCTTGAGCAATGATTTTGCCAGAAAAGTCGCCATTGTCAGAACCAATGTCGTTGATCTCCAGGCGCTGCTGCTCAAACGTATATGTTTTTGCTACGTTTCTGACAGTCATTCGAGATAGGTCAATCTAGTGTCTTGGATTATTTATATCAAGCTCTGACAAGTGATCTGTAGTACTTGATTGTATTCACAGCGTAAGTCGGAGTGAATACGATTTCAATGTTGGCACCATTGAACTGAGCAGTAATAGTACCCAGTGCACCTTGTGCCAAAGAACCAGAAGTCATAGTGGCATATTCTTCAATGAAGATGTCAGTGCCATCGTGCATAATCAGAACTTCTTTAGCCTGAACATATGCACCAGACTTGACTTGTACCACATATTTGCCACTGCTGTAATCAGCGTGAGCAAACGAGTCAATCACAGCAGCGGCGATGGTTGCAGTAGTTGCAGAACCAGCATCTTGACCGTGAATGTCCTTAACCAGAATCAGAGAATCTGCTTGATCGTTGTAACGAATCTTTTCGTCACCACCAAGACAGAGACCCATCTGGTCAGAAGATGGGCGGTAGAATCCATTATCCTGGTCCAGGAAGAACGAAATGCCAGGGATAGATTCTGTACCATCACCAGCACCTGTGAAACCAGACAGGTTAGTCAGTCCGTTACCATCACCAACAAATGCAGTAGCACCAACAGTACCATTAACTTGCAGGATTTGAGCCAGTGCATTGTTCGGATCTTGTCCAATACCAATTTTATTATTGGTAGCGTCAAGTTTGAACAGAGCAACGTTAGAACCAACAGGTTCCATTGTCACTACAGCACCGTCGAAAGTAACAGAAGAAGAAGCACCTGAAACGGTGACGTGTGTTGCTTCGAGATCAGAAAGAAGAGTGCCTGTAGCATAAGTCAGGTCACCACTAGTAATACCAGTGAAAGAACCAGTACCCAGAGCAAACTTGTCTTCAGATTCGTCGTAACCGATGAAAGCATTGTCACCAGTACCACGTTCGATAACAATACCAGCATCTCCAGAAGGAGTTCCTGTAACACCGTTACCAAGTTCAATCAGTTTGTCACCAATAACAGTGTTAGTGGTGGAGACTGTAGTTGTGGCACCCAAAACATTCAGGTTACCATTGATAACGACGTTGTTTGCAACTTCGAGATCTTCTGTTGGGTTGCCAATGCCAATACCAATCTTACCTTGACCAGTAATGACCAGGGCGTCGGTCAGAGCATTGAGGCTAGATCCAGTGGATCCGCCAGCAGGAGAAGTTTTCAATCTGATGAAACCACCAGATGCAGAACCTGTACTGGCACCACCAGCAATAACGATGTCTGAACCAGAGACGTCAGTTCCAGAAGCATCGTCTCTAGAGACCTTACCAGTAACGGAAAGGGCAGTTGCAACAGAAACAGCATTGAAGCTGAATGTTGCTGTAGTATCAACCTTGGGAGGAGTGACAGCACCATCTCTTAAAACGGTGGTGTCAATAGCCTCTAGACCTCCACTACTGCTCAACTTTGCAGTTGTGATGGAGTTGTCGGCAATTTTCAGGGTGGTGACTGCGCCATTTCTGATGGTGGAAGTCGTCACCGCCTGGGTGCCTACACCACTATCAAGTTTGGCGTCACTGACCAGTCCATCATTTAAACCAGTTCTCCTGACTCGTGTAAGCGCCATTGTTTAAACTTAGTTTCCTATGTGATTATTTATAGTTTGGAAATGAGTTCCTTTAATAGACCCTTGATTTCCGCAACCTCTTGTTTGAGGTGTTGGATCTCGGTGTCATTGTTGATGCTCTTATATGCTAATTCTTTTTGCTTTTTATAAGCTTCAAAAGAGCTCTTATCGTGATTGATAATAGCTCCTGTATCGTCACGGTGGAAGTCACCGTGACCTTTTACATAACTATGATTCTTAGCCCACATTTCTGCGATAATTGGTAACATCAATAAGTTGCGATTGCTCTAATGTCTCTGATTCTCGGAGGCATAGCAGGATTGCGAGACTTCATCACAACCTTAATAGCGAAGGAGTTGAAGTCTTTTAATCCACCAACAGTGAAGGAGTATTCCTTAAAGTCGGCTTCGGATTCTGTAGTCGGTGAAGAGTTAGTTCCTGTAGAAGGTGCTACATCTTCATCTGGGTTACCATCTTCATTGAAGTAACTCCAGTTAATCTCATTAAAGAAGATTTGTTGTGAAGCACGCTTCGTCTTAAACATAACAGTCACGTCGTCGATTTCCTGCAGAGCCGCAGTCATCTTGACAGTAATGCCATTACCAGGATTCTCAAGAGTAATTTCTTTAGTCACATAATTTGCAACGTTAGAAGAGTTCTTAAGTCTCTCAGGTGTAAACAGGTATCCAGCAGAGTCATAAACATTCTTGATTTCCATAGGAACATTGAATGTTTCATTGACAACATCAAAACCATTGTCATACTGGAGGGTGCCCGTATTGACAGCGCCAACCAGATCACCCTTCACGAAAGAAGCATCGTTAGAGGTGAAGATGAGGCGATAGTTTTCTTGGTTCCAGCGAGTAACTGAACCAGTCTTAGTATTGTCTTGCTTGGCAATACCCTCAGCAGGATCAATATCGAACTGTGCTAAAGCCATATTTCCAGTGAGCTTAAGTGGCAGAGTGAAACCTGCAGCAGCACCAGAAGAAGGATTGGTAGTAACACCATCAAAGTTCCATTCCTGGTTGTAACTAGAAGAACCACTAAACACAGGCTCTTCGCCCAAGAGGAAACCATCACCTTCGATGATTCTCACATACATCTCACCAGGAGAAGATGCATCCCAGTAAGACAGAACACCTTTAGTACCAGATGTCTTACCAGTGATAATCTGACCCATACCGTCAGTAGTTTGGAAAGACTGAGCAGAACCCAGAGTCGCAGGAGTGCCAGCACTGTCGCTGAATCTCAGAATGACAGTCTTATAGAACTCAACCTGCTGAACTTTCTTGCCATATCTTTCTTCATTACCAGTAGGAGCCTCTACTCTATTAGTAGTCAAGACTGCCTTAGGATTCTTGAGGCTAACGATGGGAGAAAGATTGGGGTTAGTTGTCTTCAGGGTAGCAGCAAGTTTCAGAGACTTCTGATTGCCCATTCTTTGAGCAAACAGTTTTTCATTCAACTTACTGGCAACAACACGTTGAGTTGGGAAGAAGAATTCCTTATTAGGAATAACTCTCAGAGGATCTGCTGCTGTGTAGTCAGTCACATTCTCTCTGGAATCAATAGGCTTGATCAGAGCAGTGGTAACGTCAGTCTCAAGTGTAGTCTCAGGATAATCAATTGTGTCAATCTTAAAGAGTGCCTTTTCGTACTTGACTTGTCCAAGAGCCCTACCAGCATATCCACCACCGATGGCAGAACCACCAGCAACAGTTGTCATACCAACTGTGTAGAAGTCGATACCAGCATCGATCACAGGCAGGATTTGATTGTTCAGTGAAGCAGTAGAATAACCACCAACACTGGTGACATCCTTCATTGCCACAAATGAACCTTTGCTCAAACCGTGGTTCTTATGGTTGATCTTGATAATCTTTTGGTTTGCACCGAAGAGTTGACTGGTTGTAGTACCGCTACCAGCAGTGCTAGTCTCAATAGGATTAGACTGAAGGTTCTCATAACCCATATCACCATTGACCAATTCGAGGACACCAGACTTAGTGGTATCGAACTGAGCACGATGCATATCGAATTTCAGATCTTCGTATTGGTTCGCGGTCCAAAGATTGCTATTCTGACTCTTAAACAGTGAACCAAGAAGAGGCTGAGTAGTAACTGTAGAGTTACTGTTAATCTCAGTCTCGCCAAGGCGAGAGATGAACGTCTGGTACTGAGTGCTATTTGTCTCGACGACAAGAGCGTATTCACGGTCATTTTCTAAGTAAACAGGATATTGGAAAACAAACTTAGTAGGAACGAGTGCTTTTGCATCTGTAGCAACACCCATTCTTACAGCAGGTTTATTATACTTGACAACAGCAGTAGCATTGGCAAGTTCTGTAGCAGAATTGCTGACAATCAGAACACTCGGAGGTGTAGTATACTCACTGCCACCAAGAGTAGCAGCAATTTCGTAAACCTTCTGATCAGTAATGCTAGGTGTTGCAGTTGATGTAACACCACCAGGCAGTTGAGGAGATTCAACTGTGACGGTTGTAGAACCTGCATAACCATCACCAAGATCATTCATCACGATATGAGAAACATATCCAGAATCAAGAACGATTTCCATCTTAACGATGTCATCACCAGATCTTGCATTGTTAGCAACAGTCAGTGAAGTAACAACCAGAGGTTCGCCAGGGATGAAGTCTTCCTTGTTATGATCGCTCAGAATCAAAGTGTAGACTTGTGTAGTAGCCAGTGTGAATGTATTATTCACAGCAGGAACTGGTTGATTCTGTGAATCAAGAACTGCGAGCAGAGGACCCTGTGCGTTAGAAGTATCACCTTCAATAATTTCACCCTTAATCAGGCTGTGAGATCCGCTAGTGATAACACGAATATATGTGTTGGGATCCATCACAACGGTAGATCCAGGGATCACATTCTTGCTAGGTCTACCAGCAATAGTGTCAACCATCTTCACTGTGACAGGCAGAGATGCGTCTTTCTGCGAGAAGTAAAGATCAACAGAAGATGCAAACACACCACCATCGAAACTTTCAACTCTAAATGTCTGTGCCATCGGGTCAACAACAGAGATGTCAGGGTTGAGAACGTTCTCTGTATACTGAGTACCATCATTGTGGTCCTCAGAATCAATTTCTTCGACGGAAATAATATCGTTAGGAGCAGTATCCTTGATTGCTTTGGCTCTAAATGTGATGGTTGCGAATGTTTCTGCATCATCAGCATTAGTAGAACTACTGGTGAACTTGATCTTCTTATCACCCATTGGGAAGCGAAGACCCTCTCCAGCATCAAATGTCAACGTATTGATGTCATCTTCATAACTTGTACCCTTGGTGGGCTTTCTACCACCAGGCATCAGAAGAATACCAGTTGCAGAACCAGAATCGTCAGTAATTAGATTGTCACCCCAGTTTCTAAGAGAAGAACCAGGTTGACCAGAATAGTTACGGTCAGGAACCAGGTAATCTGCAAGAGCAATACCATCAATAAACGGATAGATCCGAGTATTGGGCTTCATTCTGCGCAGATGGAATTCAATGTACTGTTCTTTGATGTAAAGAACCAAAGAAGTAGAAATAACTTTCTCGCCAATCGTAGTTCCAGATTGTTGCAGTGGAATCTCGCTATTCTGCGCAGCAATGTTAGAAGAACTAGCAGACTTTGATCCAACCACTTCTGCCAAAGACAGATCAGGAGCATCAGAACTCAGAGAAGCAACGTTAGAGAACTCAGTCTCATTACCAAGCAGAGCAATCTTGCTCACATCGTGGATTTGAGCCAGAGCAGTATCACCATCATCATAAACTTCCAGGGGATCTAAAGTCTGATTGTCATTGTTATTCAGAGCAGGCATTGCATACTCGTCATACCAAGGATCCACATTAGGAGTGATATCAGCAGTACCTCTGTACTTAAATACCAAGAATGGATTGACAGAAACAGTGCTGGTAGCAAAGATATTCTGACAGAGAACAGCCTCAGTGAACGGCAGGGTAACCATACCGTGATTCACCACATAGTTTGAAAGCAAACGAGATGTGAGAGAAGAATCTTTCTCGACCAGAGTGATTGCAGTTTCCTTAGACTCAGGACGCAGAGTGCCGCGAGTCATATCAAGAGAACACTTATAATCAACGGAGTTGATATTTGAAAGTGCATAGTTCTCGAAGTTGTCAACAGCAAAACCAGACTTAAACAGATCGACACCAGTAACAGCATCCTTGATCTGTGTATTCATTGCAGTCTGCTCAAGGACAGACAGCATTGTGTAACGCTCAAGACGCTCAATCTTCTTCTCCAACTTGGAGATGTCACGCATAGTAAAGCGCTTGTTCTCGACAGGGAAGACTTTGACTTTCTTGATTGAATCAGTAAACGCAGGCACATAGATCTTGAAGACCTTGATAGCCTCGTCAATAGATTCTGCAGACTGAGGATCGTTAGAACCAGCACCTTTCTTGACAATAAACTGACCATCTTTCTTCAGATAGATGGTATCAATTCTGTCAACGAAGTAATCGTAACGGCAAGCAAATGTGTAGGGGTTATTAGAACTTTCAGTATCGGCAGGCAGAGCAGCCGTAACACCACCAGTTGTAAACACCTCGGACACATTAGAGTTAGCATCCATCACACTGGCGTTCAAGTAACCAGGGATATTTGCTGAAGTACCCACCAGAGGACGGAAGTCAATCACATCAGACAGAGACTGTCTACCGTGAACCAGAGAAGTGAAGGTAGGAATCTCATCATAAGTCACACCGTTCTCGTGGAGGTAAGAATCAACGGTGAAGAAATCACCCTCGGAGTGTTTGAAGTAATCGAAACCGATAACCAGTGTGCCAGTGGGAGTTCTGTAACCAGGCTTTCTAACAAGAGCAGCGGTATCATACAGAGAATCTCTTTGACCATCGTCAAACAGGAAGAAATCTGTGATGTCTGTACCACTACCACCAAGAATCTCTCCGTTCTCGTTAACAGTAGGAGCAACACCAGGGGTACCCTCATACACATAACGCAGTTTGAAAACGTCAGAGAAAGAGTTAACAGTACCAGTCGGGTTATCGTAGTTATCGCCTCTAATCGGAATAATTTCGTTGTCAAGGTCAGAAGCAATAGAAATTCTGTTGTTTCTAACGATTGTCTTCAGTTTGGGCTTCGCTTTAGAAGTTTCAACTGTTGCAGACAGTTTCAGTTTCATATCAGAGAGGTTCAGTGAACCAGACTGATGGAAGAATCCTGCAGGCAATTTAATAGTAATAGAGCCAGCAACGTTAGTGCTAGATCCACTACTAACACTGACCATCTCATCATCGAGATAGATGATGTCACCGTCTCTAACAATATCTCCAGTTGCACTACCATAACGTGTAGTGGTAGCACCAACAGTGTAAATCTCTAAGATATAATCTTGATTATTGAAGTTAGTAAATTGCTGTTGACCGAAGTCAAGTTGAGCAGCAATACTAATCTCATTCGTAGTACCGTCAACAGTAACGGACTCGATGAATTGCTTTCTGGAATAGTAAGTGATGCCGCTGTCATCATCCTGGTCGGAGATTGTGGATGCAATCTTCGCATTCGGAAGAGGCAGGACGAGAGTAGACTTACCAGTGTTCTCGATCTTGGCTCTAACACGTGTCACAGTGTTAGAAAGGAATCCCAGAATAAGACGTTGCTTCAGGTAGATTCTACCAGCTCTATCTGTAGAAGCATTGCAGGCTCTTGCAACTTCATATCTAAAGGTCTTACCGTTGATAGTAAGTTGAATCAAGTCATCTTCTTTTACTTCGTCAGCAGGACGTGCAGTAAAGTTTGTTGCTTCAATGTAGTCAGCGTCAGTTCTACCAGAGTAAGTCAGACCATTGCTAAGAGTGCTGAACTCTGTGTAATCAGTTTCTGCATACTGAATATCACCAGAGAACTTCTTAGATGAAGCACCGTGACCCATACCAACAGATCTGATATCTTCAGAACCAAAGGTAGTAATTACGTTGGTATAAAGAACGGCTCTTGCATATGCATCGGCATCGCTAGCACTATGCACACCACCTTCATCAACAACTTCTAATTCAGGTGGAACTTCAAATTTATCAAGAACTTCTCTTCTACCCAGTTCAGTAAATCTGATATTTCTGATGTAGTTATCTTGAGCATTGATACCAGCACCAGATGCAGTCTCTCTAGTAACATTGATGTAGTTTGCCTGATACTGTCTATCAGAAATCTTAAGTTCGAGGTTTTCCGAATAGTTCTCGCCACCATAAGGAACAACGAAGTGACTGATACGACCAGAGATGGCAATCACAGCAGATTTATTGCTGTCGTCCATATCGAAGATTTCTTCGCCTTCCTCAAACTCACCAATAACGTTGGACACAGTAATAATATTACCGTGAGAAAGTGTGGCATTCTCGGGATCATTTTGACCCACAGAAAGACCACCTTCAACAACAGCAGTAGCACCAGAGATCGAACCCTGAATGTTAGAACCAGTATTGAAAGCGTGGTTACCAGTTAACTTAATTCTGCTAAACAGAATGGGGTTTGTATAACCAACAGTAAATGTAGTATTCTGTTGAGAGACACTTGCAATAACACTCTTGGTTTTGTCAAAGCCTGTAGGCAATTTGGCAAACTTAAAGTCTCTAGCAATAGCACGACCCACAATGGGGGTCATAGGCATTGTGTAATCTAGGATCATACCGTAGTACACACTACCACTGTTGTTACCATACAGTGAAATGCCATTAGTTGCACCACCACCAGTGCTACCAAGCAAGGTAGGACCTAAAGATTGATAAGAGGTGTGGATGCTATACAGAGCAGAAATAGGTCCTCTAAGAACAAGTTCCTGAACGACGTGAGTAGGGTTGCCACCACTGTTCTCGTTCATACCACCAGAACCACCTTCATCCTGCCAAGCAATGACAGGTCTGCCACCATCCATCACAAGGTTGACATTATATCTTGCAGCAACAACGTTTACACCAACATAGGTGGTGCCGTTGTAGTGGAACAGTTCTTTTTTATTACCTGCCTTCAGAGAAGCCAGAGTGATGTCAGATGTTCCAGAAACATCAACAGCGTCACCATTAACAGGAGTAACGCCAGCATAGACCCAAACGGTCATCACAGCTTCATCAATACCATAAGTGCTGCCTCTCAGATCCTGAGTGACAAACACACCATCTTCTTCGCTGTTCTTCAGACCATTAGTACCCAGATAAGAATCGCAGAACTTCTTATAGAGATCCAGCTTCTTGAAAGGCGTAGATTCGCCGTCAGCAGTCGCTGAGATAGGCACACTACTCATCACACCTCTAAGACCTAACTGAGGCAGTGGAGAGGCATACAGACGGGTATTATCACGCTTCTCAGTGGTCCTAGCTTTATCAAGTTCTAGATATTTTGTCTCTGTGCTCTCAACTTCGTATCCGCGCACATACGCTTTACCAGGACCGACAGAGAGAACCAGTTTTTCAGCAGCCTGTTCTGGAGTCAGACCATTGACGGTACCATCTGTACCAACTTTGTAGAATCCAGTGCCGCCAGAGTTATAATATTCTTTAAGATCGGCAAGGAAAGTCTTGACGATGTAATCACCAGACTCATCATAAGTTCTGCGTGCCAGGATCTCTTCGATCTGACTGGGAGCAGTCTGTTTGATTTGTCTTTGGATCTTGCCCTGCTGGAGATACACCAACTGGACGAAATTCTTATTAGAAGGAGTGTTAATATCAAACTTCTCAAGATTCAGAGTAATCTTAAGACGGTGGGCACCAGGTGCCGAATAGTTTGAATATCCTTGTGCGTTATCTTTCAGAGAAGCATCGTCTTCGGGAGTAACGATGGTTTCGGAAATAGTCCAACCAACTTTATACGAAGATTCAGTGCTATACTTCGACAGAATAAGAGTTTGCTCTTGGTTCTGTACAAAGTGTCCATTGATGAAATAGATACCCTTCTGCACATTAACAGCAGAACCCATACCCATAGCAGGGCTGCTGGCAGGTTTGATACCATCAGATCCCACCACAAGGGTAGGATCATTATCTGTCGTAGCATCTTCTAATTTAAGAGATTCGCCTTGACGGAATTTGGTATCGATGTTATCTGCACCAGAACTGACATACTTGACAAAAATTGTGTCAGCATCAGTGCTAGTTTCGTAAGCGTAATTATCTACGAACGCCTTTACACCAGAGGTTTGTCCTACAAGAGTCTTGCCAACGAGCTGTTGAATGTCATACTTGACGAAGTTGAGTTCGCCATTGACATTCTGAGCAACTTGTGAAATGCTGCTCAGTTTAACATACTCATACGTATCCGAATAGGAAACTTCACCAGGGATCACCATCTGACCCTGTTTGAACATACTATTACCGACTTGCTCTACCTGATCCTGCAGCATAGACTGCAGTTGGGTGAGTTCTCTAGCCTGAATAGAATATCCAGGTCTAAAAAGTAACCTATAGAAGTTTTTCCCCGCATCAAAGTCGTCGTAATACGGGGACCTATTCAGATTAGTATTTTGTGGCATTTCTTAGGACTCTACTAAATTAGAACTCAACGACGAGTTTAATATCCTCAATCTGGTCAGAGGCACGAGAGATAGCACGACGGTTCTCAATGTAAATGATATCGCCAGAGTTCTTCTCGATTTCTGCGTTAGCGAGACCTGTAGCAAAGATCACGCCACCGTCAGTCTGACCACCAGGTGTATTATATGTACTATTTACCGTAGCAGAAGAAAGCGATGTTGCGCCAGAAATGGTGTCAGAACCATTGCTGAACGGATAAACAACGCCGTTATGGGTGTGACGGTCAGGAGACTGGAAGTACTTCAGGATGTTGAATGCAACACCGTCAACAGTACCCTTCCAGGAAACCACGGTAGCCTTTGCAGTAACAGACTGACCATTCAAGGTGTAAGTCTGGGAGATCTCTTCGTCAACGAAGAAGTCGCCTGTGGGGTTCTGAACCTTGAGAGCATTAGTAGCACTCAGGTTATCAGCAGTTGCAAAGTCAGTGGAGTTATAGTTGTAAGGGTCGCGCAGCAGACCGATACGACGGAAGTCGTTATCAGTCGGGAAGTCACCCTCACCTTCGTCGTAGGTCAAGCGGGTGTTAATCATCACACGCTTACCACCCAGTTCTTCAACGGGGTCTTTACCGTGACCACCCTGAGGAGGAATGATCACTTCCAGTGCGCCGCCAGTAGCGTCGCTGTTGGCGTCAATGTTAGAGGCAGTGGTCAGACCAGTGTCACTAAACACGTTGCCAAGGTCGATCGAGCCATAGGTGTAGTTGGTACCAGCTGCTTGCAGACTTGCTTCGACAATAGCGCCAGAGTCAACAACCAGTTTGGCAATACCGCCAGCACCGTCACCTTGGATCGGGGAGTAATAAGTACCAGCGTCATAGTTGGTACCAGCATCGGTGATAAGGATAGTATCGATAGCACCGTTGACAGCAGCGGTTGTCACTGCGGTCTCTTCCACGATGGGAAGGAAGTCAGTAGACAGGAATTTCAGCACACTATCAGTAGGGATGGTGTACATATACTTCCAGATGTACGGACGCTTACCGTCAGTACGGAAGCCAGGGTTACCAGGATCTTCGGGTTCGATGAAGATACCAGAGATCGACTGGACCTTGGTGGGTTCGGTCACAGCGACCACACCGCTAGGATCGGTAGGGGTCTGACCGTTATAAAGACACTTGAAGACCTCGTAGTTGCTGTTCATCACATAGAATGTGGAAGCAAACAAAGAGGTAGCACCTGTAGCAGTAGTCTTAGCGCTGCTATAGTCAGGCTTGTACATATCATAAGTCGTGTTAGCGCCGAAGTTATAACGCTTGACCACGAAGGTCACGTCATCCTTCTTAACACGCTTAAGCGAGATCATATCATCGAAGATCTCGAATTTCTCTTCTTGAGAATCGAAGGGGGAGGTAGGAACGTTTTCAGAACCTGTTCTCCAAACACCAGCCTTAGCGGTAGCGTTACTAGTATTACCAGTGACTACCACACCAGGAACGAAGTTGGAGTTCTGACCTGATGAGCCGTTAACGCCAGAGAGGAGGACTGAGTTGGGGAATACTTTCTCGACCGTACCGTAGACAGTTGCGCCAGCAGGATAAGAAGTACCCTGATAGACAACCTCTCCTACTTGGAAAGTATTATTGATTGCATACAATTCTAAGTATGCACGCCATTCTTGGGGGCGTCCAATAAAGAAGTAAAGTCGAGTTCTTTGGGTACCAGACTCAGCTGCTGATTCCTCACCAGGAGTCGATGTAGTAGGTTCCGAAAGTGCCTCAACGAACTGCTGTGCATTATGAATTCTGAAAAGATCAGTGATGATTGCAGACATTGGATTTTAGTATACTGAGACTGGATCCGAGGTTATTTATATTTAGTGGGTTTAATCAGATTTTATTAGCAGACATAACAACTGTACCTGCTGGATAAGACGCAGCGTTGTCATTATCATTGAGCCAGAAAGATCTGATAGCGAAGTAATCAGCACCATTTTGCTGAATATTCAATTGCTCATACTTCATCCAGAAATCATTACCAGCGGTAATTTCTGTTTGAATGCTCGTGGGAATATTTAACGTAGTCGTAGACCAATCAATGCCAACATCATTATTAAAGCTGGCGGTGGAGTATTCCCAAACTGCACCAGCATCAACCCAACCAGTGTTCTGAGTCCAGAACTTAAGGGTAAGATCCTGACCAGGTGTTTCACCACCATTAGAACCGTTACCTCTTATATATTCGGTGGTAATAGTAGTCTTTCCATCCCAAGGAGCAACATTTCCCTGAGAGGCTAAATGTTGCCATTGAATACTTCTATTATCACCAGGACCAGTACCACCGTAGAACCAATAATATTGTGTATTGGAGACAAATTTACCGTTATAACCCTGTCCTGTGCCACCATTAGTGAGTGAAACATTATCCGTTTGAGGACTCCAGGACATATCAGCAAAGTTATTACCAACCTCAACAGAACTCAGAGGATTAAGTCTCTGAACACCGATGAATCTATCAGACTGTGCTTCTGTGTAAGACAGTAATTCGTGCTTGTTAGTAGTTGTGTTGCCGATAATGATCTGACCGTTATAGCGCGGGAAACCCTTTGTAGAGTTTGCTAACACAATGTCAGCACCATAAACGTTATCAAGAACTGTGGCTTTGGTTGTGGTGGAGAAGTGGAACTCCGCACCTTGCTGGAAGTTGAATGGATTATTATCACCTGGGTCATTAACTTGAGAGTTAACGATGCTAGGATCTTCAAAATCACCGATAGTCAAGTTAGGATAACGATCAGAGAAGAATCCGATATTCATATCACCCATAACATAGTTGATAGTCCTACCAGCAGAATCCTGATAGTAACCATTCACACCGTCAGTGTCATTACTCTGAGGTTGAATCTCAAACTTGAACGATTCCAGGAAACCAAGGACAGGTCCAAGAGAGCCAGTGCTGTACTGATCAGCGGCAATCATCTGATTATTGTTCCACGCTCTATTTTCAACACAACCAGAGTTATATGTAACCTTAGTCTCAGTATTCTTAAATCTAGTAATAGCACAGGAGATTCCTTGGATACCACCACTCATTTGAGTCTGGGTGACCATCGTCTCCTTATGCTCACATTCAACATTCTCAGGTGCGAGGTTAATATAAACCTCAGGCTGAGGATGCATATCAATCTCAGGATGAATGATAGTCTGGTTGAACAGAGTTACCTGCTGAGACTTATTGATTCTGTATGCAGTAGATCCACCGTTACCGAAGACCAGTGTATCTCCAAGAGGAGCGTAAGATGCAAATCTGCTCCACTGAGTCTGAGCACCACCTTTAAAGATAGTATCGATGAAGGAAACAATACCAGAGGTAGAATCGATAGTAGTCGGTTCAATACCGAATGTAGTCAGAGCAACAATGTCAAGGGGATCTTTACGGAAAACAAAGTATCCTCTGGTAAACAGAACCTGGGGAGGAACCTTATAACCAGAACCCTTGGAGATCAATTCAAGATCAACAATCTCACCGCGAACAGTGACAGCGTTTGCTCTAGCACCACCACCTGTAGGTGAACCAACAGGATCTCCATTACTGTCCACAGAAGGCTGTGATCTGAAGATCATTACGGGAGGTTCTCTGTAGTTAGAAGAGATCTGTGGTTCTAATTGATGGGCGTACAGAGAAGAACTGAAGTCTGCGTGAGACGGTTTGTCATTTGCACTAGCAGCTTGAGGAACAAAAGAAGCACCAAGCAGATCAGCACCATTATTCCAAATGTTATCTTGCAACCAATTCTTATTAGAATCGTAGTATGCTGTATTGTCTCTCTTAGAAAGAACAACACTATTCACACTACCAGGTTGACCATATTCCAGAAGGACTGCTGTAGTACCAGCAACATTTTCAATATGGATTTTTTCACCAATTCTAAATCCATTGGTAGGATCAGTGTAAGGTGATCCGTCAATATAATTGCTATAAAGTTCAATAGTTTTTCTTGAAGCAGCATAGTTCTTGACAGTAGCAGACCAGATTACTGGTGAAGTAGGATCATTCTGATCTTGGTGTTGTCTAATGACGTCACCATTCAAGAATTCAACACCTGCTTGACGAGAAGAAACTAGAGTGTGGAATTTAACTTCAGCATCGATACGTGCAACAGCCTGAGCACCCTGACCTTCAATCTGACCAGAATAAGGACCGACGTTAATGACAACTTCATACTCGTAACTTCTGAAGAAGGAATCAACCGATGTATCAGAGTCGTAACCAGAAGTAACCAGTGCTTCTTTAGCAGCACGGACGATACTACGAGTGTCTGCTTCACCGTCAATCTTGATCAAGTCGCCAGGCTTCAGGTTAGACTTAATTCTATCCTGTCTGTTAAAGAGTTTCTCTCTGAGATCGCTATTGACCAGTTCTTCCACAGCGAGGACTTGGAGATCAAGAAGAGATGGGCTAGCGCCTCTGTCTCTAGTGATACTGATCGTTCCACCTTGCCAGTTGATCTTCTGTGCTGTAACATCCTCCACAAACAGAATGTTCTGTGCTCCAGGAGTCCAGGACTGTTTGTAAATCCTGCCTCTAGCAAATGACTGAACATAAGGATGATTAACACCCTGAGGATCAGTAGACACCCAAACTTGTGCACCCTCAGTAGGAATCACAACCTGCTGATCAACAGTAAGTTTGAAGAACTTCTTAAATGTGCCTAGAGGTTCGATGTTGTAGCCCAGCAGGACACGCTCAGGATCCAAACCGTAGAAGTACAGAATAATACATTCAGATCCTGTGGACGGTGCTTCGTTAAACACCAAGATATTATCTTGAGCACTATATGCTGTTTTGTTGACCTGAATAACACCGTTAACGATGACAACCAGGTTTTGATTTCTTTCAGCGTAGAACGGAACACCATTACGCTCAAGTTCAAAGATAGTTTGAGCATCATTGAACTGAGCCTCAATAGAGTCAATCTGGTAATACTTACCGTGCTTGAATCCAAAGAATTTCTGCTGAGTACCAGGTGCAATAGTAGACTTGGTAGTAGCAGTAGCAGTAAGCAGAGATGCTTCTGCAGTAATAGTTTCAGGAGCAAGGAACTCCTTCTCAGTCATCTCAACTTGAATCTTATTGGGATTCGGGAAGTCTTGAGTGACATTCAGTAAGTGGTTATTATTATTGTATGCAGCCTCTTGAATTGTTGTAGTGACAATACCGAACAGAGTATTGATAGCGGACTCAACCTGTGCGCAGTAAGGAACTGCAGGATCAATCGTAATATCAAGATCACGATAAACAGTAAGAGTGCTATGCACAATTGGCCAAATGTAAGGCAGAGTTCTAGTTACATTTGCTTCAAATGTACTCGGGTTCTGTACAGCATTGCCAACCAGATCGACCAGAGTATTGATGCCAGATTCTACAGCTGCGCACTCATTCGTTTCAACAGTAATGCTGTTATCAAACACCTGAGTGATTCCGTGGGAACCAACAGCCGTGATAGTGTTGTTGCGAATGACATCAGCAGCGAGAGTTTTGACATTTGCGAAGACTTCAAGGGTTTCTGTAACTTGTCCTGTGATGTGCTCAAGGGCACCTGATCTATCGATGTAGAGTTCTGCGGCATCCCAGACACGGTTGTTTCCTCCATATTGTAAGTTCCAAATGATGGCGTCAAGCATATCCTTAACATCATCGACACAATTCACATTACCGCCAGGAATCGTGAATCCTGTATTTGCAGGATTTGCAAGCATCATAGCAACAGCTTCTTCTGCGAGGAAGTTGCGGTTAGCAGTTAATAAGTTAGCGCTATCAATAAACTCATCTGCAACAGCATTTGTTTTATTATAAACATCGTTATACTTACCAATGCTGTTAGCCAAAGAACTAACAAATGTGTGATCGTATTGCTGCCCAGATGGTGAGGCACCGACGTTTATGGTTACATCGTCACCAGAGATTGATGCAATAGACAGAACAATACCAGCAGCAGGATCTGAACTACGAGGATAAGTGTGGTTGGTTTGATTATTATCCTGAGCACAGGTGAATGTCAACGAATCAGTTGCAATTGCAATCTTATCGCTAGAAGACAATTCGTGACCAGGAATTGTCAAGACCAGATTACCGCTAGATGCTGTATAGGTAGCAGCGGTAGGTGTCATATTAAATGTGGTGTCAGCAAAACGCTGTTGACCAGTCAGATTAGTGATGCCAAAGTGGTTACGGATAGCAAGGATAGACATATCCTTGAAATACTTCATTGCCCACAGTGTAGCCTCAACTTCACCTTCAATATGCTTGAGATCGGAATTAGGATCAGCAGGATCAAGCAGATATTCTCTAGCAGCATCCCAAGTATTGCTGTTGCCACCTAACTGAAGGTCTCTAGCAATATTTTGCAGCACAGATCTTAAGTCAGTGATACATTGGTTTCTACCAAGACCAGGATATGAGAATCCATCAAACTTGCTGGTAGAGTCCAGAATACCAACTGCTTCTTCAGCAAGAATGTTGCTATTGTTGATCAAGAGATCAGCAGCATTCAAGAATCTATGGTCAACGAAATAGCGCTTAGCGACAATCTCACCACGTGCACCAGAAGTAGTTCCAACAACAAAGTCATTGACTTGGAAGTTGGTTGCGTCACCAATATCCAGTTCTACAATCTTACCAACCTGTCTCGGAGGTTCAGTGAAAGTAATAGTATTGTCAGGAGCAGGCTGTAGCGTGTATGCAACACCAGGTTCCTGAATCACACCGTCAAGAGAAACAAACAGGTGGTCATCACCAGGATCGATATTGATGCCCAGTGGGAACACGGTTGTAGTGCCATCAAACAGAGAGGTGATGTCATTCGCCTCAAGCATATAAGTGGCATTGTTGGTATCGTCTTGGAATTTGACAGACTTACCATAGAATGTCACACCAGGAACGTTAATACCTGTCTTTGCATCAACATAAGGTCCTAGAGGTGCTTCTGCAAATGTGATAGTGCTACCAGAAACTGTATATGCTGTGCTTGGGTTTTGAAGCACACCATCTAAGGTAACAATCAATTGCTCCTCAGCATAAGGAGTCAAAGGCTCGTTAATGTCTTTCTTAAACAGAGTGAAGGTTCTTGTGCCAGTAATCGTACCGTCCACTTGCACAGCACCGTCAAATCCAGGAGACAGAGCGAGGTCAAACACCTCAATCTCCACATTGTTCTGTTCGCTGTAGTTAATAGAACCAAGACCACGTTCTCTCTGGAACGAGTCAACACGAACGTGAGATTGAGTAATCTTTCTGGACTTATGGGCTGCAGTAACACCGATCACTCCAGGTTCGATAACTGTAATAACAGAACCGAATCCATTGTCCTTGACACCAGACTGAGGAGTATCGATAGTGGCGGGTTTACGAGCATTACCAAAAGATTCGATCAGAACTTCACCAAACAGGTTAAATCCTGCAGGGTGTGTAAACTTCTTGACGAAATCTCTCCAGTCGTTAATAGAAACTGTAGACTTAACAACGTAAGAGTAATCCTGGTAGTAAATACCATCTTGGACTTTCTGAGACACAGCAGACAGTTTGCTGCGGTCACTCTGATAGCTACCAATGGATGTGCTGGTAGGTCCAATAACAGGATCGATCTTAGCAACGTAGATCTTTTGAATATCAGCAGTACTACGAAGAGATGTGCCGTAGATTTCATAAGCCTTCTCAAACTTACCAGTAACATTCTTAAGTCTCAGAATGTTCTGACCATTACGCCAGAAGTCAACACGACCAGTAGCACAGATCTTACCTGTAGCATCTCTCTGTTCAATCAGTTCTCCATTCAAGAAAGCCTTATCAGGCATATTCCTGAGTGTCATCACAATCGGAGGATTGATTGTAGGTAGCAGAGTGGGATCATTATTAAAGTCTTTACCAGAAGAGATAATCTCTAAGGTAGAAAGTTTACCAATCTGATCACCTTGACCAAAGAGTTTCACATCAGACTCATACAGTCTCAATGTGGTATTAGGTCCATATCCCTCACCTTCGTTTGTCGGAATGATACGAGAGACAGAGCCATCTGCTCTCAGTTCAATACGGAATGCAGCATTAACGCCACCATCAGTATCTTCTAGTAAAACGATAGGTTCAGAGTAGTTCAGACCAGTGTCAACCACTGTCACAGAAGTAATCTTCCCATCTTCAATCAGTGGTGTGAATGATCCTCTGAAACGCTTGTTAAGGAACACACCAGGGATCATAGGCGGCATAGTGTAGTTACTACCACCACTAATCACCTTTACGCTCTTAATGCTACCAATAGCATACAGAGAGTCGGTATAGTATTCAATATTGGTGAATCCTTCCTGCTGAGGTTCTTCGTCCAGTCTGAAAGCGAATTCATACTCATAACCATAGAAGACCTTATGCTTACCTGCAAACGGGTCTTCAACCAGTGTAAAGTGCTGGCTTTCGGAGTTGATTAGGTCAGATGCTTCTCCATAGTAGATCTTAGGAGGGATTGCCAGAACAGGTTCAGTTTCCCAAGATGTTCCATCAATAGGAATACCATAACCAAGCTGGAAAGAGATGTAAGATCCAGTGGTTCCTGGCTTTTGTGTAGAAGTAAATGCCTGTACAAGATATTTGGTTCTGTAGACATTTTCATAGAATTTGAGATTTCTATTTACAAGTGATGCATCGCTGGTATCGAAAATATATCGATATGTTTTTTGAATATCGAGACTAATGTTTCTAAACCACTCAGTAGATCCTTCCTTACGGAATCTAAATCTCAGAGAGGTGTCTTCGACGGTTGTGGTGCCAACTTGCTTAGTGGGGCTGCTTTGGTCAACAAAGATAGTATTTTCATTGATCTCAATGTCAGTCTCATCAGTATAATATACAGTGAGTTGCTGAGTTGCAGAATCATATTCGTCAACTTTAGCGGTATCATTACCAAACTGAATAGTACTATCTTTATTAAAGCGATAGAAAGGAGTAATCAGACGAACAGCAACATCGTCAACGTGATCAACAACTTCTGTATTATCAGATCCTCTAGTGACAGTAAGGTTGTTGCCAGTCACCGCAGTGACAGTAACAATCTCATCGGTGATGATCAATTTATCACCAATAGAGAAACCAGTGGAATTGGTAACTGTCAAAAGGGTTTCATCTCTACCAAAACCTGATGCATCAACAAACAATGCCAATCTGTTACTACTAACGCCACCACCCAAAGCACCAACGGGGACAGTAATAACATCTCCATAGGTATATCCAGAACCCTTAGATGCAATAGTAACGCTCTCAACACCACCAGCAGCATTTGTGGTAATGTCCAGTGTACCGTGAGTGATATTTGGGTTGGTACCAGAGAAGAGTTCAGCCTGAATACCATTAAAGGTAGTACTGGGAGTAAATCCAGAACCTGCACCGATCACAGATAATCTGGAAAGACCAGAATCGTTAATAGTCGAGTTAGCAGTAAAATCTGTCAGCTGAATGGTATGATACTTCTTAGTCTCAACATAATACTGTTGAGTAGAGATAGAAGAGTTAGGTTGGACAGTAATGATTACATCGTCACCAACAGCAAGACCGTGCTCTTCAGTTGCAGTGCGCAGCACAGCAATCTTATCTTCAATGTCAAGGAGTTTGAAACCTTTCGACAAAGAACGAACGGCTACAACCTGAGCAGATGCTTGACCAACGTTGGCACCTTGTCCAACTTGGAAGAATCCAACCTCAGTATAAGAAGATCTAGGAATAGTGATGGTTGTAACGCCATCAGTGTCTAATGTAGTCAGTTCATTGGGGTTTGCATTCTGAAGTTCAACAATAACAGTGTTTTTGTCAAATACGTTTCTCAGAACTTTACCAATAACAATTTCGTGAGCAACACCACTAGATTGAGCACTAACAATAACTTCATCGCCATAGTTAGCAACGATGTTGCTACTGAAAGTCAAGTTATAGACTTCAGTGTCAGAATCGATAGTATCGGTCTTATTGAATGTGCCAGAGACATTCTTGACGACAAACTGGTCATCTTCTTCTAACTTACCAATAACTTGCGCTGTAGCGTTAGTATTAGCCTGAGTAAGCGTAGAATTGTGATTTAAGTAAAGAACGCTGTCTGTGGTGAAATAATTGTTCTTGGGAGTGTTGCAGGACAATGCAGCAACTGTCTGACCCTTAATTTCGTTAACAGCAGCAAATAAACCAGATCCACTATCGTTGATCGAGTTATCAACGTACAGAACGTCTTCGTTAGTGAAATTAGCCGAAGATTGGTGAACTTCGACATTTTGGATCGGACCATACGAAATACCGCTAATTCTGGATGTCAGCAGTTCGCCAGCCTGATCATTTTCGTTTTGTGCTCTTCTACGAACTCTATCGGGCAAGAAATCTTGTTTAGACTTCGTTTTCCAGTTTTCTTCGACAGGAACGTTATAATATGCTTCACCAATCGAATATGGGAAGGTCGGAGTCTCATTTGAGTCCGTAGTCATAAAATAAGCGTAAGTTCCATTCGGGAACTCTGGTGTTACGCAGAAACGACCATTATTAGCATCCAGATCGCCCAAACGCTCAACATACTCGTAATCATTACAAAAACGACCTAAAGAGTAAGTTGCTTCATTAGGAGCATTGGATCCACGAGTAGATTTCAGTCTCCAAGACGATCCCATCCGTTTGATGGTCGGATTAGATGCACTAACGTCTTGATACGGGTTATCGTAACCAAATGATCCATAAATCGGATTTCCGTCATAAGCCCAACCCAAAATAGGAGAGTGTGACTTATTAGTCAGTGCGTTACCCTGAGTATCGACGTTATCGCTCCTCTGGATCTTCAGAGAAGTCGGGGCAATGATATGACCATAAGTAAATCCAAAATTAGCGTCATTTGCCTCTTCGACGATACCAGAAGCGTTTCCATTGTCTACTTGCTTCTCAAGATAAGAATTAAAGCGCCAACGGGTCAAACTAGCGGTTGCTTCAGCAGCAGAACTCTTTGGCGACAAAGTAACAGTGGTTGTATCCTCTTGATAATCAAAACCACCAGAAAGTTTGGTAAATCCAGTAATACGACCAGTAGCAGTGTCAATCTGGCAAGTAAACAGAGCACCTTTGCCTTTTCCGCTAGAATCGAAAATAAAGACGTTCGGTTCTTCGGTATAATCTTGACCAGCGTCAATAATCTCGGCTTGAGAGTTAATTGCAAGTGCAATGCTTGCAATTTCGCCCTGTTGGATGGTTACAACGAATTGACCACCACTACCAGAGGTAAATGTCACCTCAGGGGCGCTAGAATACCCTGCACCAGAGTTTGTGATGGTAACTGATGTAACTTCACCTAAACCGTTGATAGAAGCGGTTGCAGTGGCGTCTCCTTCGACATTGACCTTTGGTGGGACAGTATATCCTCTACCAGAACGTGTAATTTCGATTTTTTCGACACTACCGTAGTCAATACCGTTTTGAGACTTGTGATTTAACAGTGAGACACCATTTACAAGTAAACCAACTTCTTTAGCGTCAGTATATGGTTTTGTAGAAGCCTCTACAGGAGTTCTGGGCAGAATTTTCAGATGCCTTTGATCCTGAGGTGTTCTGGTGTTGTCAAACGGTCCAACAGGGTAAGATGGGAAACCAGAAGAAGCAATATAGTAATTTTCGTCATCTCTGTAGATAGCCTGCACGTTAGATTGCAGTTTATCCTTAATATTAAGTGTACCAACGTTAGTATCATCAAATGCTGCTAACTTAGAAGCATCTTGGTTGATAATCCACTCATTAGTAAGAGGAAGAGTGTCAAAAAATCCAGATGACTTAAACTCGATCATATTGTCGAGTTGAACATAAGGAATACCGCCAGTTTCTACATCAAAGTAGTTCTCAGCCTGTTCATCGTACTCAAGACCAGCAGAAGTCTCTGGTTCAATACCATCAGAGGTCAAACCAGCGACGAGACCGTAAATACGAAGATTCACATATCTGGTAATACCAAATTCGTCAACATATTCACCTTGGAGGTTGTTTTTAGTAAAACAACGCACACCTTTCTTGTGGGTGAACTGTCTCTTGACTTCTCTACCAGCATCACGCTCGTGAATGACAAATTGAGTCGATGTTTTGGTGCTGTAGGTGATTTCTTCTTCACCAATCACCAAACGACCGTCTCTTTCTGGAAATCCGATTGTAGAGAACACATCAATGCGATCACCACGACCAGCATTCGGTGAAACCTCCGTCATCAGGAAAGAACGACGGGCAATAGCAAATTCTCCGACTTTACTGCCAGGAGAAATGGTCAGAGTGTACTGAAGGCTGCCTTGATATGGTTCACCGACGATATTGTCGATAATAGCAGTTGCTTCTTTCAGTTCTGGGTTATATGGGTCGGGAGTTTGGGTAATTGAGTTACCAACGATCTGTCTGATGTCTCCAGAGATCGCTTCGACCAGTAAAAGTTCTTTACTATTCCATCCAGACTCAGATGCCTTAAAAACATTATCTTTCGGGTAGATAATATCAGGTCTAACACTGAATAGAATCTGGAAAATGAATTCCAGCGATTGTGGCGTACCTTTGACTTTATAGAAGTCCTTGATACGCTTAACCAACAGGTTTTTGTTGGTTTGATCCTTAAGGTACTGATACGGGAAGCCTGAAGTGTACTGTTCCTCGTATTGCTTGATCAAACCAGCCAAAAGCAGGTTGCTCAGGTTACTAACCTCGGCAAATTGCTTGTGGATTTGTGTATTGCTTTCAATAAAGTTGGCAGGAGTGTAGAGGTCACCAATCTCTGTCCTTGCACTATAACCACGAATACATCCTTTGAATTCTGTGGTCGTTTTTGTCGTATACAGGAAAATTTCCTGATCGATCATTATCAGACCGTTAGCATCAGGGAATCCATCTGTTCTATCGACAAGAATATCAATCTTGTCGCTACCATTAGCAATTTCTTGCTGCAGCTTACAAGTTTTAACTAAAACTTCAGGTGCAAATGTATCAACGTCGAGATATTTCTCAAAGTTGTTAATAATGTCTTGAGGACCCTCACTAATGGAGATAGCCTCATAATACTTCGACAGGAGATTTGTGACGAGGGGATAATCCTCGACAATAAAATCTGGTAACTGACTTTCAATCAGTGCGGAGAGATTAGGACCTGCCATTTATTAGATTAACGATTCTTTGGTGATTAGGAAGACGCTACTTGTGAGGTCTAGACTTAGATATGCTTCTCTCAAAGCATAAATGTCTTTATTCTTCGGAAGAGCACGAAGCTCGATCCTTTCATCACTATAAGTTCCCTTGACTATATTTAACCGATTCAGCATCACCTCTCCTTTGAGGTAATCAACTGTACCAATCTGGGCGTTCAGGATAAAACGGTCTTTTGTAGTCGGGTCAATCTTGTACAGGTACATATTACCCTTTTGATCGTCTGCAAGATAGACGACATCACCAGGATAGTCGGCAACGATGAATCCAGTGCTATAAACAGAGGATTCTTCGCAGCCACTCTTAATTACATTCTGGTAACAGATCTCGTATTGCGTAATTGTGTTGAGGACTGGGTTGAAATCCTTACGTAACTTAATTGATGTCTCATTTGACGTGATCGAGTTATCTGTAGCATCAATAATGCCGACAACCCTAGAATACTTAAAACGACCATTGAATTTTTCTAGATCAGATGTACTACGGTATGATGTGAGGGAGTTGACAACCTCAGCCTTCAGTTGAGACTCATTGAGAGTCGTTTGAGACTGGTTGAAATAGACCCTAGAGTCTAACTCAACGTAAATGATCGAAGGATCGACAATTTCAGGTGTCACAGACACTACAGAGTACTTCTTCAACTCTGTAGTGATCAAGTTCTTAGTATACTGCGACAGAGCCACAGCAAACGAAGGTTTTACGACGATTTTGACTTTTCCATATTCAGGAGGAGAAGCATCCTCTCCACCGAAACACACAATGTCAGCAACCGCAGGGTAAATACGACGGATAATGGACTCATAGTCATCTGCAGTAACGGCTCTATTTTGTGCATTGAAAAATCGCGGAGCATTTCGCTTAATACTATCGATCGCTTCAAGTTCTTCGCCTCCAGATGACGCTTGTACCGTTGTCAGAGTGACAATGGGTGAATAATTTGAATTTCCTACAGCATCTTCTAATACAGCACCGTATGAGAAGACTTTTGCTGAGTTAGCATCAGCACCATTAGTTGTGATGTAACTTACTTCGATGTAATTGTTGGTTTGGGGCTTTCTACCAAGGATCCCGTCTCCAAAGATGATCTCATATCGCTCATCTTCTCCTTCTTGGAGGAAGAACACGTTGGAAGTGCCATCGTAACCAATAATATCATCAGCAAGACGATATTCGACTGCATTGGTATCTCCTACAGTATCACGAATAGTGATCTTCAGCGTACTGGTGTCAATATTCGCATTTCTAAGAATAAAGCGCTGAGCAATCGCTGCATTATATGTAAATGTCTCTAGAACATAGTTACCTTCCTTGATTTGGATCTCAGTGAAGGTTGCATTGTCATTAGAGTCAACAGAAGCAACATAATCTTTCGCTGTAATGAAAGAATAGGTCGTACCATTGATAGTTGTCAAGAACTGCGATCCTCTAGGCAGTTTGACTGTTTCTGGGATTGCTTGTTCAGCGCTAAAATCAGCAGATAACGAAACTAATGCTGTTGGAGCGACAGCAGACTTCGGAAGGTACCCAATCTGCTTAGCCAGAGACACCACATTGTCCCTGAGAGTGGCGGATTGAAGGAAAGCCTCATTAACTACCATATTGGCGTTAAACGCCGTATAGTAGGTGTTATAGGCGAGCACATCCAACAGGGTCGAGAGAGTCGAACCTTCAAAATCGTAATCAGTAAAGTCGCTATTGGACCGCAGGTACTCTTTGAGCGACTGCTTGATATCATTAAAGTCTAAATTGGCAACTTGGATGTAAGACATTTATCGAGTTCGTTCTAAGAAGAAATCCACCTCTCTGACCGCGACGTCAGTTTCGATACCAACGATCTCAAAGGCAATAGCAACCTCAAAACCATTACGCTCATAGTTAGCATCAACATCAATACGTAAAAGCCTTACTCTAGGCTCATACTTAATGATGACATATTCGATCTCTTCCTTAATAAGAGATGCGGTTGCTGCGTCTAATGGTTCAAACAGCAAATTAGCAATGTTGCTACCAAGATCGGGTTTGAAAAATCTCTCTCCCTTTCGTGTCATAATAATATTGTACAACGCCCTCTTGACAGCGGCTTCGTCCGTTGTCACAAGCACATCTTCAGTTACAGGATTCATACCCAATGATATGGATACGTCCTTAAAGTTAACTGCCTTGGGCATTGTACTAAGGGTTGTTTAGTATGTATATTAGTTCTCGGACCTTTCAGTCTTCTTCGGTTTTCGAGCCAGTAATCGGTCACTTTTCGGGTCGGTGATGAGCACCATCCCTTTCTTTATAAAATCCTCGCCATAATCTACAGGTGTCTTTCTTGGAATGGACATCAATCGTCTCCTAATGGTTTGCAGGAGAACTTTTTACGGGGTTCTATCCCGACATTTTATTTAGACCCATAAAAAAAGGGCGCATCAGCGCCCAGTCCAGTGATTGTTAGGTCTTTCCCACCAAAAGTGGAGATCTTCGACCTCATTATCGTAAACTTGTCCAACAATATCGCTCTCATACTTGCTGTGGACGTTTTCAAACATCGTCAGAGTCGTAAATTCGCACTCTGGAGCAAGTTCTTTGAGAATATTGGTGATCCAGGTGTAATTTCCACCTCTAATCACGCCAGCCTCGATCAAAACGAAGCGTTTCCACATCCATTTCCAGTCCATAAGGTTCTGAGCGAAGATAGCTTGGTACTCATTCGCATCTTCATCGGGAAATGGGACGTTAACAGACTCAATATGGTACATTTCGCCGTCTTTAGAGAGCCAATGTGCCAACAGTTGAGTCACAATTGCGGAATAGTCGGGTGATACGCACAAAAAGCACGTATCTTTAGGGTCCCAATCATATTCCATCATCTGAATTCTGTAAGTCAGCGCTTCAATGAGCGCTAATTCGGTGTCACGGGAGACATACAGAAGTTTCTTCATCGATATTGTAGGTCGGAGGGTGGAATGTACAGTATTCGTTGAACGTGATCTTCATTTCTTTGTTAGTAAGACCACAGTGCACTGCTGCTTTGGGTAAATTCCACTTAGCAGTGAACAACATTTCCATAGACTTACGTGTCTCGGGTCTCATTTACCCTGACCACGGTACGCTTTCTTCGCACCATTACGTGAAGATGAGGAAAGTTTGGTATTAGAAGACTTGCCTTGACGAGTTTTCTTAGGACGAGCGGGCGTGTAGCCCATAGATTTTCCGTAGAGTGCCATTTAGTCGCAGATTTGTACAGAGTTGTCACCAGGAGAACCAGTTCCTCTGCCACCTTCTCCGCCAATAGTGCTTCCGCTACCAGAGGTAATACCAATACCAATGCCAGCAAGACCAGCTGCAAGCCCTGCGGCGGCAGCAAGCGCAGAAAGGGCAGCGACTGCTGCTCCTCCGTTGTATACTAGCACAGTGGGAGACCCCATTGCAACCACAGAACCGCATCCAACGCTATCAGCAATAGCAGAAGCGGGTTTAACAGCAGGGCAATACTTAGGTGCTAGTGCAGTAATTATAGCATCTGTCTCTGGATCGCCTGTTTTTGTTGTTGGAATCGGAATAGATGGTGGTCCTAATCCGTACAATACTGTTGTCCCAGAAGGGGCAACCGCTCCAGGGTGACAGGCAGGGTTTTTACCACAAGGTTTGCAGTGAGGCAACCTAACATCACCGCCAGCCAAAGGAAAAATGCCTTTGTTAAGCTTAACATTAGTTACTAAAGATTTCTGAAATGCAAATGGTGGCCAGCAAGCGTGACCAGAACACGGTCCAGGTTGTAGTGAAGCTGCTGGCATTAGATATATTCGTGAAGGAGAGTGTGATCGTTGCGCAAATGTTGACCAATATCCGTCTGTTTCCGCCCTCTTAAGACATTTTTCAGCCTATAAGCACCACTATCGAGAGCTTCTACGCCATCGTAGTGCGCAATTTCGCGGTCTCCGCTGTATTTATAGGACTGTCCACCCTCTGATCCGAGATAAAGACGCGCTCTTGCGGTTGCATTTACCATAGCAGGCGCAGTAAACGTCAAATTTGCACCCGCAGCAGTCACATTTGAGGGACTTTGGAGCCTCGCAGAGATTCTAGTGTTGATTTCATACGTTCCTGCGGCAATAACATCGGAGAAAGTGACTTGATTGGTGATCAAATCGACCTGTGCAACGGTAATATTGTTGACATCGAGCCCATCAACGTCCATTCCAACCTCTATATCCTCTAATCCGATGTCATTACCAAAGGTTTCGATCGCTTGAACCTGTGCAACAGCACTACCATCCGCTAAAATGGTGAATGCAACACCAGGAATGATGCGGTCAAACAGTTGTTCTTCAAACTGAGTGCCAGGAGCAGTCACTTTTACACCATAGAACAGACGTTCGTACTCATCAATGTCTATATTCCTCACTGTTCTGCTACCTGCTAACAGGTCACCAGTGCCCGTTCTAACAGGATCAGGGGGATCTACAGTAATAATAGGTTCTTGGACATAGCCTTTGCCTGCATTGGTGATCTCATACCCTACAACACGCCCCTGAGTGACCAATGGTGACACCGTTGCTTGTATGCCTCCTTCGAGGTCTGGCTCGCTTATAGTGACGTCTGGGTCGTTCATATACCCCAGACCCAAATTAAGCGTCTCTACGGCGACTACAGAGCGCCCTGAGAACTCGTAGTTGTTTAATTCGATATACCCATAAGAAGGGAACTGTGCAATTTCATAATCGTGCAGGATAACCTCATCCTCAGATGGGTTGATAAACTCTACATTCTGTGCAATCTTTAGGTTACTATCTGGGTTACCTTGTTCCTCAACTGCATCTACTAGATTATCTCTATGAGTAGACCAGTTAGACTCAATCGTATTATCTGATCCATAAGTGTGGCAGAGTGATGAACCGTATCCTGGGTTCGCTGTAGGACCACCTGGGCTACCTGGGTCATAGTTCGGGTCACCAGGTTCACCTACTGGGTCTGTTGGATCTGCAATATAAGTCGCATTAGAACAATACCAACAGACAGTGATATCATAATCAAATGTCTTCGTGCCAGTCTTATGTGGTTTGTAGTTAAAAATGCTCCACTTGATACTAGGACCTGCAGGTGGTACACCACGGAATGATGGTGTGTTCCATTCTTGCGCAATCTCCTTATACCAGTTCGACGGTACTGTAGATTGTACAGGTACCTCAATGAAGTCAGCCATTGCTAACTGCGCACCTAGAATATCATCCTGACCACAGAAGAATGTCTTCTGCTTCTGCAATGCATCCTTGACACCTTCTGTACCAAGATCTAATTGCTTACCAGCAAGAACTTCTTTTGTCTTACTATTGTTTTTAATCTTATTGTAGTTCTTTACCGCATCAGCAGGCTCCAGAATCTCATCAATCAATGTCTGGATACCTTCACCCGTCATTGGTTCGCAATTATTGCCTATGGATTTTCTATACTTCTCGTATATCTCCTTATACTCATTCATCATCGGAACATTCTCAATCTGAGCAAATTCAACAGGTTCACCCTCTGAATAGTTTTCCTCAAATCCTGCTGTTCCTTTATACCCTAAGATCGGCACTGGTTCATATACACCAGTATCTACAGAGTTTGGCCAAACGCTCTCTCTACTACAAACAATCTCGGGTTTGCCAAATATATCTCCAAACTGTTCTTCTACTTTCTTTCCAATATCTTTTACCTCACACGGTGCATAAGGCTTTGATGTTCCGAAGTCTACTTGACCATACTCGGCAACGGGTCCACAGATGTCCACCAACGTGTCGCAACGCGGTTGTAGGTACTTTGTATACTGTACCTGCTTATCATAGGCATAGAACCCGCTCAGAGTCGCTGTGAGAGGTTCTATAGCAATTGTATACAATCCAAACTGTGAAGACTGTGGTGTATCGTACCATCCTCCAATAGCATCGGCGGTCGCCCCGCTAGTAGACCCAGTTACTACACTACCTGCAAAATTACCAGAAGGATTATCTAACTCAATAATATCTAAGCCATTCGGTTCCCTGAAATTATGCCATTCCTTTACAGTAGCAGTGCCACCTGCATCACTAGTGATGACCTCCCCTACCTTAAAATTACCTGTGGCATTACGCACTGAACATCGTGGTGTCGTGCTATCGCATATCCACATCGAAAAGTATTGCTCTTGTCCAGTGACACGAATACTATACGGGATATAATCACAACGATCCGATTCGCCGTCACCACTTATAGGGTTGGCTGTGAAAATATATTCAAAGTATTCCTCATCATCACTCGGTCCCATCGTGGGGACATCCTCTGATCCAAACCTACTACTGAACGATTGTCCTAGGGTTGAACCATATGGTGAAGTGATTGTGAGTCCACCTTCAAAGTTCACCGTCATTAGATATCTAACTCCTGTCTAATCTCTAGTGTCATCACACGATTGTCAAGGGTGTCCAGATACTCTGCTAAACGTTTATGCTTGCTCTCTCCAGGAGGCTTGTACATAATTGACATACCCTTGACTTGACCCTCTAAAGCAGTCACACGCTCCTCTAAGAGTTTGATATACTCTCTCATTAACCGAGGGTCTTCGTATACCTCAGGCATTGTTTGGATTGACTTTGACGACTCTTGCATCGGGTTTCATCTCCTCAATAGTTGGCAGTTTTTTCTCTGCAGTTGTTGCAGACCTGAAATGATGGGCACTCTCTGGGTCGGCAAACCACTGGGTACCTTCCTTCCAGTATACCAGACCTCTTACAAAACTTCCACCGTGGGGGGCTGCGATCGTCCAATATGCTTTACGAGCCATAACAGAAAATACTAAAGGGCGTTTTTTATACGGGAAAAATATTTTTATTCCTTCTATATTTAGATGTCGAAAATGGTTCGTTATAGATTGCTCATTGCGAATTCTCTATAGAAACGCCCCCTATCGGTTACTGTCAGATAGGGGGCGAAGGGGTTAGTGTTACTTAGTGGTGCACGCTGACTGTAAACCAGCGGTGCAGAGTTTCTGCATTTTTGCGTCTTGCATCTCAGAGACTGAGGTAATGGCGTTGGTCCCGATCAGGGTGCCGAAGAAGACGACGACGGCGAGGAGGGCGATTCTCATCTGTGCTGTTGCTGTTGGTGAAATTATAGCAGCCCCGCCTCAGTGACGGTCGCTGATGTTCCAGACGCCCCACTGTCCACTGAGGTCCTCATCGGTCAGAGAGCGGCGCAGTTCACGCTCACGCTTCTCCTGCTCCATCACCTGAAGGGCGATGCTGCGCAGTTCGGGGGTGGATGCGAAGATGCCGTTGGAATCGAATTTCATTTGGTCTCTGTGTTGTTGCTCTTAGTATAGGGCATCAGGCACCCACCACAAGGGGGCTTAGGACAGTGCGTCAGTCGTCACACGATGCGGCGTCCGAACTTGCGGATCTCGCTGCTGCTGATCGTCACGCCGATCCGTGGGTCTTTCGCCTTGCCGTTGCGCTTGGTGCTATACTGCTTCTCTGCCTTGGGCAGCAGCAGACTGAGCACGGTGTCCGAATCCATCACCCACACCTCAACGACCTTGGCACCCTCATAACGTGCATAGTAGTGGCGGGGGTAGCATCCGATCTTATGCTCGATGAGGTATGCCTCTTGATCCTCCCACGTGGGTTGAACGCTGATGCCGTTGTAGGTGGCGCTGATGTTCTTGCCGATGGTGCTCTTGTATTCTACGGGGGTGCCGTCTGCCTCATAGGCATCAGCCCCGCTGTAGGTGTCTGCCACGCTATGACCAAGGATGCACGCCAGGTGAATCTCACGAGACCGAGCATAGGACATCGGGTCGCCTGCGTTCATCTCCTCTGCTGCCTCATAGAGAGCAGCGAAGGCATCGAGGTAGCGCTGCTGTGCTTTGGTGGTGGTGAGCATCGTGGTTGTGTTGTTGGTGTTATTGTAGCACGGAGGGGGCGACCCCTCAGAGATCCTCCAGCATCTCATCCAACTCATCGGTGTCGATGCGTCCATCCATCCAGCGGACACCATCGGGGGTCATCTGTCCGAAGTTCACCTCTAGGGCAGGGATCAGGTGATCGTAGCCGCTGTGACCTTTGATGCGAGCGAGACGGTACATCGCCTCATCATTCTGCAACCACAGGGCGACGTTCCAGGTCTCGTAATTAGTCCACCCATTGTAGGACTCGCTCTCGGGAATCATCGTGGTGAGTGCTTGCATTCGGTTGAATCAATTGGGCAGTGCCTCGTAACGCTGAGGCGGCGTTAACCTGAAGACCGTTTCGGATCTCCTGATTTGAAACAATCATACCAGCGGCGAACGCCCCTGTGAGTTGCAGTAGACGGATCAAAGATTGTCTCCGATCAGGTTGAACACGTGTGCCACGTCGTCAGAATCGCAGGAGATGTCCTCACGATCGAAGAGGGCATCCTCAATCAGGGCATCTAGGGCTGCGTCCCGTGCTGCAGTGTCGAAAATCTCGCCTGGGGCGTCTTGGATCTCATCCCACATAGTGAAGTCAGGTAATGGTTCAGGTGTACTGCTCAGAAGAGCAGGTCGGCAATGCCTTGGATAACATCGCCATACTCTCCGATGATATCACCAGAGGCGTCCCGTACGCAAGCGTATGAGTCAGACTCCTGATGCATAGAAAAGCACAGGTCCCACGCCCGATCCAGGTCGGTGGTGGTTTCGGTTTCGGAGAGTGCAGGGCACTCGATGGAGTAGGTTTGATTGATCATACAGACATTATAAGCATAGGGTCTGCCGATCGTCAGAGCAAAGTGGACACCTCATCGACTGTCACAGGGCGGCTTGATTCAGTGTTATAACGTGCGACAATATATTCGAGGTCTTTAGCCTCAAGTTCAGCATAGAGATTGTGGAGGGTTTCTGTGTACTTGTCACCTTCATAAACTTTCATTCTAGTGGCAACAATTTGCTTGATTAGCATATCTTTAGTGACTGTCATTATATCTCCTCAACCTCCTCAATATCAATAACAGTTATACTCTCGCCGCGGCCAATTTCAAGTAATTGTTTCCAGTTCCACAGTTCAAGTTCGTCCGAAGTAGTTACATCCAGAGTGACACGATATGTCACTGGCTGTATACAAACAGGGGCAAATCCGTGTGACATAGTAACCTCCAGAGTGCAGACTATTTAGGGCAAAAAAAGAGAGGGGACCGAAGTCCCTCAGGCGAAGATGTAACCGTTCTCGAAATCACGCACGACGTTGTTGTCACGAATGAACCAAGAAAAGTCCTTCTGATGTACACCATCGGTCACACCATTGCAGAAGCAGTTGATGAGAGCATTCAGGCGAGATTTGGTGGTGTTGGATTGCCAACCACCATCGAAGATCTGAAGGAAGTTGTCACCTACAGTAGCAATGTGGTTGCCGTGCAGGTACACTTTAGACTCGTCAGATTCGGGGCAGTACGTAACACTGGTGTTAGCAGATGTCCAGTTCTTGTTGTTAGAAACTGCTGCGTTCATCAGGGTTTCGATTTTGCGCATTGGGTTCGTGTTTGTTTGAACTGAAGTCAATATAGGGCATCCAGCGCCCCAGGTCAAGAGGTAGTGGACACTAAGCGAACTGGCACAGCGAAGCGGCTGACCTAGTTCAACACTATTTTATAATCAAGTTCTTCAATCAACCAACCTGATGCACACGAAAGTTCTTCAATTAAATCGTCTTCATCATCTGCTTCCCACGTAGAACCGATGTAAGATAGTGGGAGCATTTTTTCAGTCTCAAGTTGATCTTTGATTGTCCAGTCACTATCATCTAGTGCGCAATCGAACTTGATATCAGTGATGAGAAAATTCATTGTGATTACTTAGCGTCAGGAAGAAGGTCGATCAAAGTATCTTCATCATAGAGATCTACGATCTCTTCAGTGACTTCATCCCAGGTCAACTTTTCATACTCTCGTGTTAACAAATCCACGCAGAGTTGCTCCATCGATGCTATATCCAACCCATCAACAATATGGGTGACATAGTTCTCAACCAGACCGTCAAGATCGTCTGCGTTGGGTGATGCTGGCTGACTGTGAATTGCCATCAGTTTCTTATCCTCTTGAAGAGCGATTGTGCAGGGATCGGTGTAAGTCATCGAATGAAATTTGTTCGATGAATGTATAATACATCAAAAAGGGTGGGAATCAACCCACCCTGTGACACTTATTCAACTGGCACATTGACGATAACACCATCGTCAGGAAGTGTGCTACCTTCAAAAGGTTCCCAACCCTGATCAGTCATATCATCAGTCATTGTAAGATAGTAGTCTAATTTGAGATTGCCAAGTGCAATTCTCTGATTGATAAACTTACCGATACTTACATCTTCTCTTTCAATAGTATCATTAACATCTTCTACTAAATTATCATCTTCATCTCTATCTTGTTCGGCTTCAAGTTTACCACAGAGTTGCATAAAACTACTCTGAAATTCTTCAAGATCTTCACATTTGTAACTATATTGTTTTTGAAGATTTGATTTAAAGATGATTTTTACGGAATTATCATCAAACCCTAATTCCAAATACTCAATGGCTGAAGAAGGTAGTTCTTCGTACTTTTCAGAGTTTTCCATTAACCTTTAAATCTTACTTTTTAATTATAAGAGAAAACTCAGTTTTTGTCAAATTTAACTTTTTCGGATTTCCACATTTTTGAGATTTCTGAGTTTTTCAATTTCTTGACTTTCGGTAGGTTGCGTGCTAAGACTGCACCCTCTGAGCACCTTCAGCCACCTTTGAGCCCCTTCACAGTATATCTGTAGCTACTACGGGGTGTATTGAACAGTCAAACCTATTTAATTTAACATTTAATAGTTTTCCACAATAGGTATGAGTACTGTGGAAAACTCTGTGGAAAACTCAGTCGTGATCTTGAGTGTGCCCTTCCGCACATTTATATTTGAGATCACATAATTTAGCATCATCTTCTTCTGGTGCTTGTTCCTCCCAGTATGTTTGAATTGGTCCCTTACCTTTAGCTTTGTTCCAATAGTTAGTGATTAAATCCTTCATTTGATAGCGTTGTGTAGGGTAGTCACCAGATGCATATTTCCCTTTATGTATCCTAGTGTGATAGTGATCAATGTGGTGAGGATTACTAATAGAAACATCATTATACCTGGTAAGTTATTATCAGGCATAGGTTGATCAAGAATTGAAACCTTTTGGTTGTTTTCTTTTGATTTTGTCAATGACTTCTACTCTATCTAATGTATTGAGTTGACATTGTTCAAACCATTTAGCCTGGAGGAGGATGTAATCATCAAATGTTAGATGTGTACCATCCTTGTAGTATAACACGTAATGGTGTCGATCATAGGGGGCTGATGATGTTTGACTGAATGTTTTAATAACGGGCTGGGATGGTTTTGTTGAGTTGACGGAGTAACTGTGCTGTTGCTTTACGTTGCTCATCGTGACTTGCGTTTGGTTTTAGGTGCTTCATAGTAGCGAAAGTGGAGGATGTTTGGTTTGTATCTTTCAATGTACTTATGAGCGTGTTCTTTACAGGAGAACCAAGCAACTGTTGTACCTGGGGTGTTCTTTTTTAGTCTGAGTGCAATGCGGTATGTAAATGTGGGTTCGTGTGGAAACAGATCTTTATCTGTTGACCTAGTTGGTTCTGGTAGTTTAGGTTTACGTGGTCTTGCTTGGCGTGGCATAGATAGTTTGTTTGGAGATTGTTATGGGCTGTAAGAACTGTGACGAGTTTGACTTAGATGCATTGGAAGATTCGATGTTTGACCACATTATAACAGGGAGTGGAGATAAGTGGACAGTACGTTGTGATAGTGGTAGAATAGTTACATTCGACTCACGTCAAGAAGCGAAGGAGTTTATTTTTAATGGCGGATTACAGGATGTCTGAGACCTTTATACGAGAGTATAGAGATCACGCGCCACAATCATTTTGTCAGGAGCTTTGTGCTTATGCTAATGACATTGTAACTGGTAAGATTACTGGTTTGAATAGTGTAATGGGTGGTTATGATACCCAACACAATCGTAGTGACTTTGCTTTTTGGTTAACTGAAGGTAGTCGTCCTGATCTTAAGTTTGTACTACATCAACAATGGGCGAAGCTTTGTGGTGGTGAAGGTGGATACTTGGATGAGTTTAGCCAACTTAGTGCTAATGATTTTTATATGGATGCCACTAAGATTCAGGTCACATATCCTGGTGAAGGATTTCATCAGTGGCATTATGATAACAGTGGGTTCTTAGTTCAAGGTAGAGAGTTTGTTATTATTACATACTTGAATGATGGTTTTGAAGGTGGTGAAACAGAGTTCTTACATCAAGGTGTAAGAATTAAGCCTGAAGCTGGTAAAACTGTTATCTTCCCTGCATCTTATACACATATGCACAGGGGCAATCCACCCCTCAATGGTGTCAAATATATTGCTACAACGTGGGCGTCACGTATACCTAGGATGGATACTGAAACCTGCGCTACTGATATACCTGGGTACATCGTACCATCAGAAGCGCAGATTACATACTACAAAAACAACAAGGGTTAATTAAACTCTGAGTATCGAGAGTGCAGATAGTCAATCATTTCCTGTCTGTACTCCATCAATTCGTGATAACACAACTGATTATGTGCACACTGACGGAGACGATCGTCAGGCTTGAGTACAGACTCTAGCATCAATGTGAGCGCACGATTGTGCTTCACAGACTTGTCTTCAGTGTCCATTTGGTTTGTTACGATGGAAAAGATGGGGCGTTTGTTGTCCATCAAGATACGCGAGGATGGCATTGACACGGTTCAAATTGTCCTGAAAGTAATCCTGTAGACCATAGAGTTCGGTTCGGATGTCAGAGATGAAATCGTATGGAGATACAGTTGTATCGTTGCTAATGTACTCCAAGATAATATCACTGAGCAATCCTCTCATATGCTGACGATATTTATCCTCCGATATTGTCTGTTTTTCCGAGTTCGTGCCCGAGGTGGTTGTAGAGGTCTCCAAGTCGGATGTTATAACTACGCTCAATGGATCCTTGCTGCTTTCTTGAGAGGAATTGGAGGGAGTCTGCGAGGGCTTTAACTTCATTTTGAGAGAGGCGGATACAGTGACGCATAGTGTTGAGAAACTACAGTTATAGTCTACATTGTTTCATAGTCTAAGTCAAGTACACAGAAGCCATATGTGTCAGTGATTTCATCAACTAAGTCCTCTTCATCAATGTCCCAGATTTGTTGTTTACAGTTGGCTACAATTTTCTCCTGCATCATAGGTGGCAGCTCAAAATTGTCATCAGAGAAGTCAAAATTGATGCTGGTGACTTTAAAAGACATTGGTGTAACGCTCGTGTTGGGTTTTGGTGATGTGACCTTCAGCCAGCATATTATCACATACGTGGCAGAAGACTTGGAACTTCTCAACCTTACTTAGTGCTTTACCTTCACAGCACTCGCGGATCGTCTTGACAATGGTGGCTTTGAGCATAATGAAAATAGGTGAGGGGAGGTCTCGCGGCTGGAGACACAATTACATAGACCCTCAGGATCAACAGGCGAGAGGAGTGTAGTCGGGACCGTTGTAGCAGTGGATGTTGAAGTCTGTAACCTGAGCACCGTTGGCGATGTGGTTGTTAGCATCATACATCATCTCAGACTTGACGATGGTGGAGAATGTGACCATCTCAGTCTCAGCGCCAGGATGCCAGGTCACGCGGCGCACGTAGCGGGTGCCAGACGGAGTGACGGGATAGTAGTCAACTTGAGTGGCGGAGGTGAGGAGTTGCATTGGTGTCCTTTGCTGATGAACATATTATAGGGCAGATCAGGCGCTGCGCACCTCACCCTTGACCACTACGTCAGCTGGCACACGGGAGATGGTGTAGCGACGGATCTGCTCAGAGAATTGACGCCAGGCATCGACAGTCTCGTTCACGATGCGGTTGTGCTGACGGTCAGCGCCCTTGGCTGTGGTGCACTTGCCACACTTGCGGAAGTATACGATGGGGTGCTGGGGAGCGTCCACGG
>MDSW01043319.1_pt1 | contig 39788 bp, 27 predicted proteins | sample 811171 | NCBI WGS metagenome assembly MDSW01 (sample SAMN05326641, study PRJNA326480) | marine metagenome | isolation source: seawater | place: Atlantic Ocean: North West | collected 2012 | reverse complement strand
GCGTCACCGAGGCGGAGGAGGCGCCATCCCCGCTCACCTCCGCTCGCGCCCGCGCGGCGTCCTCGTCCGCTCCACGTCGAGCGCCGCCGCCGAGGACGCGCTGCGACTCGTGCAAGACCGCCTCGGGGTGACCCTGAGCGAAGAACCGACGGTGCCCCCGCCGCACCCCGCGGTCGTCGTCGTCTCCGGCCCGAGCGGCGTCGGCAAAGACGCGGTCGTGCGTCGCCTGCGCGCGCTGCGACCGGAGCTGCATTTCGTCGTCACCGCGACGTCGCGCGCGCCGCGGCCGGGGGAGGAGGACGGCGTGGATTATTTCTTCGTCTCCACGGAAGAGTTCGAGAAGATGATCGCGGACGGCGAGCTGATCGAGCACGCGGTCGTGTACGGGCAGTACAAGGGCATCCCGAAGAAACAGGTGCGCGGCGGCGGCGGCGGCGGCGGCGGCGGCGGCGGCTCTTTTCTTCTTTTCGCCTTTTCATCTTGTCCTCTCTCTCGCGCCCCGCCGAACGAACCCGCCCCGTGACGCTCCCTCCACCCCCTCCCGTCCTTCCCCTCTGTTCTTCGCAGGTCCGCGAGAAGCTCGCGATGAACACGGACGTCATCCTCCGCCTCGACGTTCAAGGCGCGGCGACCGTCCGCGAGATGATCCCCGGCGCGACGTCGGTCTTCGTCTGCGCCGAGAGCGAGGCGGCGCTGGCGCGTCGGCTCGCGCGACGCGGGACGGAGACTCCGGACGAGCTCGCGGAGCGCGTGAAGACCGCGCGAGAGGAGACCGCGCGGGGCGTCGGGGAGTTTGATTACGTGCTCGTGAACGCGGAGGGGAAGTTAGACGACACCGCGGCGAAGTTAGCGGGGATCATAGACGCCGTGAAGTTACGGCGGGGAAGGGGCGCGGTGACGCTGTGAGCGGCGTGCAGTGTGGGAGCTGACAGCATTTCAGCTCATCTCACGCATCATCCACGACCGTTGTGCGCTCGAATGCATAGAATTCAGACGTCGTCGTCGTCCACGTCCATCACTTAGGAGCGCGCGCGTCATGGACGCGCTCGCGCTAGGGCCCGGGGCGAGGCATCTCGATGACCCCCGGGATGCGGTGACGCATCATCCCGGGCGCGTCGGCCGCGCGCCGCCGCCGAAGCGACGGCCGGAGCCGCGCGTGGACCCGCTCCCCGTGCCCGATTTCGCGCCCGACTGGACGCCCGCGGAGCTGGAGCGATACCTGCACGTCGTCGCGATGGAGAAGCACAGCGCCGGGAGCATTCCGCGACGGGACGTCGTCGACCAGCTTCACGCGCACGTCGGCGCCATCGGGAACCCGAATCCGTTGCTGCTGACGGGGCCGAGCGGGTGCGGGAAGTCGACCGCGCTCGCGACGCTGGTCAGCGAGATTCAGAGCAAGACGGGGGAGATTCGGGGCAAGTCCGAGCGCGTGCTGGGGAGCTTCGCCGCGGACGGCGGCGACGCGAGCGCGAGCGCGAGCACGAGCGGCGAGCCTGACGTGTACGTCCTGACGCACACGTTCGGATTACCCGGGCAGTCGAACGACTTTCGACGCGTCCTCCTGCGGTTGTGTTTCGAATTAAAGTCGCGATTCAACATCTACGTCGAGCCGCCGACGACGCTCGAGGAAGCTGGCACCGCGCTCCCGCGGTTCTTAGCCCACGCCGCGCTGTTCAGCAAGATTGTGCTCGTGATAGACGGCCTAGACAAAGCGGAGTTGAAGGGCGTGGAGTTCGAGGACTGGCTCCCCGCGTCGCTGCCGCTCGCGGTGCGCGTGTTCATATCTTCCGCCGGGTGTCGAGCCGTGAACGAGATGCGTCAACGGAGCGGCCGGCTCCTGAAAGAAGTCAAGATCGGGCCTCTGTCCGCGAACGAGCGCAAGGCGTTGATGAACAAGTGGCTCGCGAGCGTGTACAATGGGCAGATCGACGTGAGCAAGCTCGAGAAGCTGACGCAGGGCGAGGACGGCGGCAATCCGTTGTTTTTGTTCGTCGCCGCGAACGAGATTAAACAACGAGCGAAAACGGCGGAGAGCTTGGACGCGCTCTACGAGGAAGCGAACGCGCTGCCGGACAGCGTGATCGACCTCGTGGGCGGGGCGCTGTACGAGCGCCTCGAGCGGAGGTTCGGCACGACCTTAGTCGCGGAAGCGAGCACGTTGATCGCGTGCAGTCGCGGCGGTTTACGAGACGACGAGATTGAAAAGTTACTGCGGCAGGCGGCGTCGTTGTCGAACATGCCGCCCGGGACGTGGGCGAGCCTGAAATCGGAGCTCGAGCCGTACTGCTGGCCGATCGACCGCCTGCCCGGTGATCCCGTCACGTGCTTCTTTCAGCACGAGATCGCGACTTGGGCGATACGACGGTACGCCTCCGCGGGCGCGGAGAAGCGCGGGCAGCACTTTCGCCTGGCGGTGATGTTTTCGGATAAAAACCTCCCGCCGGCGCATCGGCACATCTCCGAGGCGATGTGGAACATGGAGCTCGCGGAGGAGTGGGGCGGGCTGCGATGCGCGCTGACGGATCCGCGCGTGCACGCGCTGCTGTGGAACGAAGATTCGCAGATCGACCTCGCGAACCAATGGGAAGCGCTCCTGGAAGGCGAGCGGAAAATCTACAACTCCAGAAGTGGGATGCTCAACCCGCCGCCGATGCGTAAACGACGCGACGTCGTCGCTGAGTACGACCTTCAGGCGGATAAATCCCCACCCAGCGCGGACGGACTCATCACCCCGGACGTGTACAAAGAGCTCCTCGCCGATTTTCTCATGTGGGCTGGGTTCCCCGGGGACGCCGCGTTCATTCTGCGGATGTTATCCGAGGCGAAAGGCGACGCCGCGGATTTAGCCGCGGTGAGCGTCAACTTCAAGCTCGGGCGCGCTCTCTCGCGTCAAGGTTTACACCTCGAAGCGGAGGAAACGCTTCGAAGGGCGCTCGCGGCGGAGCAGCTCCTCGTCGGGAGCGAAACCCCGATGGTCGCGGAGATCGCGGGGGAGCTGTGCAAAGTCAAGAGAGAAGAGGGCGATCACGAGCAAGCGGGGCAGCTCGCGGCGCACGCCGTGAGCGTCTGGGAAGCCGCGGAAGCGGCCGGGTACGAAGAAGCCGACGTCACGACGCTCGTCGAGGCGCTCGTTAGGCTGTCCGACGTGTGCGAGGAACTAAACCGCGGCTCCCCCGCGGAGGCGGCGCTCGAACGCGCGCTCGAGAGGCTCGAGTACATGCTCGGCCCGGACCACCCGGAAGTCGCGCAACACTTGGGGAAGATGGCGGCGTCGTATAAAGCGCACGGGGAATGGGAGAAGAGCGAGTTTTGCTACCAGCGCGCGCTGGATTTCGCGCACAGGTTCACCGGTCCGCAGTCGCTGCACATATCGCACTTTTACAACGCGCTGGCGGAGCTGCACCGCGCGCGCGGGGACCTCCCGCACGCGCAGGCGTTGTATCAGAGAGCGTTGCTCGTGATCGAATCCGTGCTCGGGACGTCGCACCCGGAGGTGGCGACGTATCTGAACAACCTCGCGGAGTTACTCCGAGTCCAAGGTAGGCTCCAAGAGGCGGAGCCGATGTACAAGCGCGCGCTCGCGATCGACGAGTCCGCGCAAGGCGTGACGCATCCGATCATCGCGATTCGATTAAACAACCTCGCGGAACTGTTCCGCGATCAACGCCGGTTACAAGAGGCGGAGCCTCTGTATCAACGCGCGCTCGCGATCGACATGGCCGCGCTCGGGAGCACGCATCCGAACATCGCGACGTACCTGAACAACCTCGCGGGTCTGTATAAAGCGAAGGAGATGTGGGACCACGCGATCGAGCACTACGAGCGCGCGATCGCCATCGACGAAGCCGCGCTCGGGGCGGACCACCCAGACGTCGCGATTTACCTCAACAACCTCGCGGGACTGTACAAAGCGCGCGGGGAGTTGGATAAAGCCGAGCCGCTGTACTTGCGCGCGCTGCGCATCAACGAAGACGCGCTCGGGGCGGACCACACGGACATGGCGATTTATTTCAACAACCTCGCGCTGCTCTACAAGGCGCAAGGGAAGCTCCAGGACGCGCGGTTGTATTACGAGCAAGCGATCGAGATTGGGAAGAAGACGCTCGGGCCGGAGCACCCGCAGCTCGCGACGCGGATGAGCAACCTCGGCGCGCTGCTCGTGGACGTCGGGGATTTAGACGAAGCGCACATCCTGTTCAGCGCAGCGTTGGAGATTCGCGAGAAAGCCCTGGGAGAAGCGCATCCGGACTCGCAGAACTGCAGGGATTGGTTAGACACGATATCGGACATGCGAGAAGACGCGGGCCTGGACGGAGTCGTCGTCGCGGATCCGAAGAAGGACGACGCGAACGACGAGGAGGCGCGCAGGAAAGCCGCGGAGGACGCGATCGCCGCGGTCGAAGCCGCGCAAGAAGCGGAGATGGCCGCGGCGGAGGCGGAGGCGAAGGAAGCCGCGGAGCGAGAGGCTGCGGAGGAGGCGTTCAAGGCGAAGCGGCGCGTGAGCGATTTCCAAAACGCCGCCGCCGTCGCCGCGGAGCGGGCCAAGGCCAAGGCGGAGGAGACGGAGACGCCCGCGGAGGCGCAGGAGATCTCCGAACCCGCCCTCCCTGAGTCCCCAGGGCGCGCAGAACGCGAGGCCGCGGCCGCCGCGGAAGCCGCCGCCGCGCTCGCGTCCCCGCCGAAGGACTGGGAGGTCATGAACGCGGACGTCGAAGCCGCCGCGGGGGCGGTGGACGCCGCGCAGGCGTCCATCGACGGCGTGCTCGCGGCGTTGACCGCGAAAGCGAACCCGCTGCACGTCGCGCTGTCGCCTTTGAACACCCTGGCGAACATCTCGGCCGCGGTGGTTCGATCCGCGACGCCGCTCTCCGCGCACGCGGGGTCGTTCTCGTCCTCCCCGGAGACGTCGCCGCGGCCGCCGCCGATCGACGTCGCCCCCGCCGTCGTCGAGCCGCTCGCGGAGGCGCTCGCGAAGGCGTCGGCGCCGTCGCCGCCGCGCGAAGACGACGAAGAGGAGGCGCGCGCGGACGCGGACGCGGACGCCGCGCCCGGGCCCGGTCTTGCGGAGTCCGCTTTGGACGCGTTCCTCTCCGCGCACGTGGAGTATCTTGGGAACCGCCAGTACCGGTGCGTCCTCGACGGAAAGACGCTGTCGAAGTTTAGCATCATGCGCGTGCACGTCGCGAAAAAGTTTGGCGGTCTCGTGCACCAGTGGGCGATGGATCAGGCGCTCGTCGGGGATGGACACCCCGGCCCGGCCGCGGCGTACCGCTCGCCGTTGAACGCGCGCGCGAAGCCGGCGGCGGAGGGCGGCGCGGAGAACGCGACGCCGCCGCCTGTTCCCAACGCGGCGGCGGCGGCGGCGGCGGCGGCGGCGACGTCGCGCGCGTTCGATGTCGAGTCCTCCGCGGAGGCGCACTCGAACGCGATCAAACGCGTGGAAGAGCTCGAGGAGGAGCTCGCGCGACTGCGGACCCTCGTCGTGAGCGGCGAAGCGACGCCGACGCCGACGCCGACGCCGACGCCGACGGTCCCAGCGGCGACGCCGAGCGAGCGCGGCGTTCTGGGCGAGGTCACGAACGCGGCGGCGACGAGCGAACCTCCGAGGGACGCGCCGTCGAAAATCCCCGTCGCGGTGCCGGTGCCCGCGTACGCGTACCAGCCCCCCCCGCCGCCGCCGCAGATGTATGGGATGCACGGTAGCCCGTCCGTGCCGCCGCCGCCGCAGTACGGGTACCCGCACTGGCAGCAGCCGCCTCCGCCGCCGCCGATGTACGGAACGCGCGGCGGCTCGCCTCCGCCGGCGCCGGCGCCGTATCCCCCGTACGAGTACCAGTACCCCGCCGCCGGCGGCGGGTCGAGCAGCGACCACGCGCTGTCCGTGTACGCCGCCGCGGCCGCCGTGGAGGCGGCGTACAGACCCGACGCGCGCGGGCGGGCGCGGGCGCGGCATCGGGGGCGCCCGTCGTCCCCGGACGAACGCGACGACGACGACCGCCGCGGCGGCGGGCGGTTCGGATCCTCGGACCCGCGCGCGGCGAACGACGCCCTCCGCCGCCGCGCGCCGCACGAGCCGCAGTACCCGTACCCGAGAGGCTCGGACTTCAGCGACATGCTCCGTCGCGAGCGCGGGCCGGACCCGTTCGCGGCGTACTTGCCCGCTCGAGGCGGAGGTCGTCGCGGCGGCGGCGGAGGCGGCGGATCGGACGACGACGACGACGACGACGCGTCGGACGACGACGGTTTCGGGTTCGGGAAGGACGCCGCCGGGCGACTGGCGAACTTCACGTCGCCGACGCGCCGCGCGCAGGAGCAGATCACGAAGATAATCGGCACCGGGAAAGGCTCCGATCGACTGTCGCTGTTCATGTCCGCGCGGTCGCAGCAGCTCGGCCGGAGGAAGTTTCTGTGCGACATCGACGGGCGGACGTTCAGCACGATGAACCTCTTGCGCGCGCACTTCGAGAGGAATTACGTCGAGGACGCCGACGCGTGGTGGCGGAAGCAAGTCGGCGGGCGTCGATAGCGAGATCTTACTTAATTAATATCACTTAGCTATAGGATAACACGACTGATGACTCTCTCGGCTACTCGTGCGTCTCGCTCATCTTGAGCTTCGTCCCTCGTCGCGCGGTGTCCCAGTCGATCGCGTCGACGACGCCGTCGCTGACGATCTCGTCCAGTGCGAGGCACAGCATCCCGTATTGCGCGAAGAGACGCTCGTCGTCCAGGCCGCCTTTCTTCACCGTGCCCTTCGTGGACGTCACGAGCGCTTGTAACACCTCCGCGACTGCGAGGAGAGGACGAAGGGAGCGAGGTTGGTCGCGCGAGGCGAGGACGGTCGCGGTCGCGGTTTTGAAAAACGAAACGGAATCGCGATTGTCAGGCGGGATCGGGAGGAGGGACGCACGCGCGAGCTCGTCGTATTCCCCCGACCCGACGGCGTAGAACCGCACGTTCCCGACCCTGATCCACGCCAAGCACTCGTCCTCGTGCCGCGACGTCCCGCACGCCTCCGCGACGCGGTCGGACTCGTCCACGGAGAGCTTCGCGGACCCGCCGACGCCGACGGAGGAGGACGACGCCTCGTTCAGTCTCTCGCGCCAGCGCATCTGGTCCTTCTCCCCGAGCCGGTCGTAGAACCGCTCGATGATGACGTGCCCGGTCGCGGACGTGATGATGACGCAGAGGACGCGGCCGATCGGCATGGCGACGCGACGAACCGTCGTCGGCGTCGCGTCGCGTCGGGCGCGGTGAAGACTGCGCGTCGAGTTTCGAGTTCTAGCGGAGAAAGTTCTTTTGCGGTCGTTCGCTATTCGCGATGTCGGCGCCCGAATTCCTTCACAAATCGCGGCACCGGCATGTCGAGTCCACATCATCAAGAACGCGGAGGGCGCGGCCGCGGCGGCGGGCGGTTCCCCGGACGCGGTCGAGACGGCGGGCGCGGCGGCGGGCGCGGCCGCGGCCGCGGCCCGTCCGACTTTGGCGGTTTATGGGACCCGACGGTGAAGTGGGTGTTCGACGACGCGTCGTCGGGCGGCGGCGACGGCGGCGGAGGCGGCGCGAGAGAGGCGGGGATCAACAAGAAGCGCGCGAGGGACTACCACGCCCAAGGCCGAGCCGGGCAGCGCGCGCCCACGAAGGAAGCGTCCGCCGCGCTCGCCGCGCTCGAGATGCGGCGGTTCAAGCTCGTGAAGCGGCTCCGACACCAATTCTCGCTGACGTGCGCGGGGCTGAAAATACCCCCGCCGCTGCTCGCGTTCGAGCGGTGGCTCGCGCGCGCGATGCTCCAGGGCGGCGACGCGATCCCGACGCCGATGCTCCCAGCGATCGACGCCGGGCGCGGGCTGGGACGCGACCTGCACCGAGCGGGCGTCGAGGATCTAGCCGCCGCGGACGCCGCCGCGAGCGACCTCGCCGACGCGTCCGCCGCGCTCGCGGCGAAGCTGTCGGAGCCCCCCGACGCCGACGCCGCCGACGACGCGCCGCGCGACGCGGACGCGGTCGTGACCGTGGACGACGCCGGCCCGCTCCTCGCGCTCAAGGTGAACGCGCAGAAGCCGTACATGCAGGTCTCGAAGCAGCACATGGGGAAGCTGAGGGCGTTGTACTCCCGACACTCGTTGGGCGGCGCGCCGCTGCCGCCGGAGGGGAGCTCGGAGCACGCCGCGTTCGCGGCGTCCGTGTTCGCGCTCCTCGCGCGCTACGACGCGTGCGGCGGCGCCGGGTATCAGGCTGCGCTCGGGGAGAAGGCGTTCGACGTCTTGAAGAAGCGCGTCGGCGTCGGATGCGAGGCGTTCGCGTCGCCGCTGAACGCGCGGTACGGCCGGTTTTGCAGCGCGTTTCCAGACGTGGACGGCCCGTTCGGATCCCTCGGGTCGTTTTTCGACTTCGCGCCCACGCGAGGGTCGTTCGAGATGAACCCGCCGTTCGTCCCGGAGGTGCTCCTCGCCGCGGCGGAGCGCGCGGAGAAGTTACTTCGAACCGCTGAGGAGAGCGACTCGAGACTGTCGTTCGTCGTCGTCGTCCCCGCGTGGAGAGACGTCCCGATGTGGACCGCGCTCGAGAAGAGCGCGTTTAAGCGGGGCGACGCGTTGATCGTCCCCGCGAGCGCGCACGGGTACTGCGACGGCGCGCAGCAGATTCGGTCCCCGAGCGAGCGGCACAGGGTGAGCTCGTACGACACCGGGGTGTTTTTCTTGCAGACGACCGCGGGCGCGCGGCGGTGGCCGGTCACGGAGGAGATTCGTGCGGAGTTGTTGGAGGGGATGAAAGCCGCGGTGGGGTCCGCGGCGACGACGGGGGATTTGGAAAAGCGGTGGCGCGGGGACAAGGGAGGCGGGCGGGACGAGGGCGGGAAGCAGAAGCGGTTTGTCGAGAAGCAGAAGCGCGAGAAGAGCGAACAGCGGGATAGAGAACGCGGCGAGGAGGACGGCGGCGGCGGCGAGAAGCGCAAGGACGGGGAGAAGCGCAAGAGGCGGCGGCGGAAGCGCGAGACCGAGTGATGACGATGCATCCCTTCGTTCCTCGTAAGTTTACTCGTACAACATCTTCATACAACGCGGTGATGGCACACTCTACACGCACACTCGACGACGTCGCGTCGTCTCACTCTCCTTTGACGACCGTGCAATGACGGTGGCCGCCGCTGCTGCTGTGCGAGCACCTGCGGCAGCCGCTCTGCGTCTCGCAGTCCGCGTCGGATTCGCACGTCGGCCCGCGGACACCGGGGCAGCACCGCGCGCCGTCGCGGCACGTTCTGTGATGCGGCCCCGGCCCCGGCCCCGGCCCCGGCCGAGGAGGTCCGCCGCCGCCGCAGCCGGTCTGCGCCGCGGACAAAACCTTCACGTCCTCGCACGCGTGCAGTTCCGCGCAGCTGTTGTCGTAGTGCGAGTCCCTCACGCCGAAGCACGGGCAGTCTACGCGCTCGCCCGGTCCGCCGTGCTCGCCGCCGCGGGAGTAACACGTCACGACTTGCGCGAGCTCGCACTTTGGCGTGCACCCGAGCGCGACTTTTCCGGCGCCGCCGAACATGTCCTGTAACGATTTCAACGAAACGCTCGATCCCGTAGCGTTACGTAACATCTCCGGCGTACCCTCCTTCTTCGCGAGCTCGAACATCGCGTCGTAGTACGCCTCTTGGTCCAGCCCTCTCTCCGCGCCGTTCGCGTCCGACCACGCCGCGCACGTGCCGTGTTTACTCCACTCGTGCGCGCCCAAGTCGTCGTCGTACCACGCGGGGGCGAGCGCTGCGCTCGTCTCGTCGGTCGGCAGCAACGCGGGGTCGTAGCCCCACGGCGCGGTGGGCGGCCACCACGGCGGCTGCGCGCAGTTTTGCGGCCAGAAGCAGCCGCCGCCGCCGCCGCGAGACGCGAGCGCCGCTGACGTCTCGCGCGATGACAACTTCCGCGTCGACCCCGCGTCGCTCGCGTCTACCGGCTTCGAGAACGACGGCCACATCCCGTGCAGCGTCAGCGAGGGGTCCACGACGTCCGGCGCGCACTCTTTCTTCGCGCACGTCCTCGACCCGCCGGACGCGCAGAACCCCGGGGTCCACGACCGCGCGAGCTCCCACATATCGAACGGGGTTCCGTCCTCGATCGGGTTCTCGCATCCGGAGTGCGACTCCGCGCCCGCGCGCGCGCACGACGTGTCGTCGGGCTCGGGAGCGCGGAGGAGGAGGTTGAACGGGAAGATCACGCGCGCGGCGTCGCACGACGTGGGCGCGAACGCCTGCGGGGACCGCGGGTCGGGCGCGCGCGTCAGCGGAGATTTCAAACGACGGGAGGAATATTCACGCGACGCGTCGACGCGGCGAGGGGACGCGCGGGGCGGACGCGTCGAGCGCGGACTCGCGGTCGCGACGCACCAGGAGTACGACAGCGATCGCGAGCGCGCGCGTCATGGCGATACGAACGAAGGCGACCTGCGCGGCGCAGGTCGCGCTTCGGATAATGACATCAGCGGTTTTTGCGCCCGCGGCCGAGACCTTCTGTTCCCGCGGTTTTCTCGGAGTCGCCGCGGCATTCACGCCCGCGCCGTCGACGCGATGACGGCGACCGCGTCCGTGTGCCCCGGCGAGCGCCTGCGGTTCGCGGAGGAGTTCCTCCCCGGCCCCGGGACGTACGTCCGCGATAAGCACGTCCTCGCCGCGGTCGTCGGCGACGCGCGCGTCGTCCCGGCGGCGGACGACGCCGAGGATCGCCGCCCGACGATCGAGGTCGTCAGAAGAGGCACCGCCGTCGCGGGCGACGGCGGCGACGCCGGCGGCGGCGACGGCGAGCGCGTCGGCGGGCTGCTGCTGCCGCAGATCGGAGACGAGGTGTTCGCGAAGGTCACGCGCACGAACCCGAAGCTCGCGAACGTGGAGATCGTGTGCGTGAACGGGCTGGCGTGCGCGGATCCGTTCAACGGGATCGTGCGAGTCTCAGAGATTCGCGCGAGCGAGACCGCGGAGCTGGACCTGCACGACTGCTTCGTCCCGGGAGACATCATCCGCGGACGGATCATATCGTTGGGTGACGCGCGGTCGTACTACGTCAGCACCGCGGAGAACGAGCTCGGGGTGGTCAGGGCGCGGTCGCCGTTCACGGGCGAGCCGATGATCCCGGCGCAGTGGGACGAGATGGAGTGCCCGAGCACGAGGAAGCGGGTGAAGAGGAAGGTGGCGAAGGTGATATGATGAGCGATGGGGTTGGGGTCGGGGTGGGTCCCGCGACGCGCGCGCGGGACGTAGATTTATTTAGCGAGTGGTGGGTTGGTTTTGTTATCATCACGAGAGGGTAGGTAGGCACGCGCGCGTCGAACAGAACGCGGGCTGACAGGACATGATCTGAGAGAGAAACGACGACGCGCGAGACGAGCTTCGTCACTCTCGCCCGCCGGCGGCACGCGAACGAGGTCGGACGAGCGCGGACGCCGTCGCCGTTCGCGCCACCGCGAGCTCCTCGAAACAGCGGCAGGCGGACGGCGATGGCGTCCGCGTCCACGTCCGCGTTCGTCGGGCCGCGGCTCTCCGTCGCCGCGCGGTGTCGTCGTGGTCGTCGTCGACGTCGTCGGACGTCGCCCCGGGCGTCGTCCACCGCGGACGCGCCTCCGCGGCGCGTCGTGAGCCTCGCCGCGGAAGAACTCACCCCCGAGTCCTTCGCGCCGTTCGGACAGATCGTCAAAGCCGAAGAAGACGGCGCGGTCTTCGGCCCGGACGACGCGCAGCTCGACCTCTCGCGAGGGACGCCGCGGTTCTACATCATGCGCCTGCGGGATAAGGACCTGCGGTTCGATCGAATAACGTTCCACGGGAAGGTGACGCAGTGCTTGGGCGCGCTGGGGACGAACCGCGCGTGGTACATGGCCGTGGGCGAGCCGACGTTAGACGTGCGCGCGCACCCCACGGAGGACACGCTGCGGGTGTTCGAGGTGCCCCCCGGGGTGTTCGTGAAGATGCACGTCGGGACGTGGCACGCCGGCCCGCTGTTTCGCTGCGACGACGACGTCGGGACGCACATCGACTTTTACAACTTGGAGCTCGCGGACACGAACGTCGTGGATCACAACACGCACGACTACGCGACCGCGGACGGAATAGAGTTCGAGGTCGTGGAGAGATGACGACGGAGCGCGGTAGGAGCGTAGATCCAGCCGGCGAGACGAAGATGAGCACATCTTATAAAACGACGAATACTTTCTTTCAGACGTACATCGCGCTGACTTCCTCTAAGCTCACCTCCACGGCGAGGGTCGTCCCCCCCGGGACGACGGTGCCGTCCGGAAGCATAACTTTTTCGCTCCCGTACCCGAGCTCCGGGGGCGCGGTGAAACGCCTGGTCCCCCCGCGTTTCATCCCCGACACCGCCTCCTCCAGCCCCGGGAACACCGGCGAGAGCAGCGGTCTGCGCTGGTACACGAACGCGATCTTCCTCCCGCCCTTCGCGGTCGTGTCCACGAACACCTTCGACGGGTCGTTCGCGTCGCTCAACTTGAGCTGAATGCCGACGAAATCGCCCTTCGTCGCGGACTTCCCGCCGCCGATCTTCAAGTCCACGTACTTCAGTCCCGACTCGGTGACGACTTCCTCGCCGGTGCCCGTCTTCTCCGTGACGTCCTCGAGGACCGCCTTCACGATCTCCCCGCCCTCGACGCTCGCGAGGAGGCCGATGAACACGAGCGCGCCGCCGAACCCGAACCTTCGCGTGATGAACCTCGACGCGCTCGCGGCGGGGTCGAAGAGGTTGACCTGCCCGCCCGCGCGCTTGCCTTTGCCCATCGCCATCGCGTCCGGCTCGCCGTCCGCGGTCGTCTTCGTCTTCGCGGCGTCCGCGTCCGCGTCCGCGTCCGCGTCGTCGCTCGCGCGCGCGCGGACGACGCGGCGTCGACGCGCGGGGTGCGCGGCGCGCGCGCGCGCGCGGCGGCTAAGGACGCATCGCGCGGGCGTGGACGTCAGCGACGAGGACAGCGCCGTGGTCGTCATCGCTCGCGCGTGGATAGAGTGCGCGGACGCGAGGCTGGCCTGATGAGGCTGACGCGTCATCGCCCGATCCTCGCGAGCTCGGCCATCGGCATTTCGACGATGCCGATCAACGTTGATCGCGCGCGCCTTTGAAACGCTCCGATGAAAAAACGCGCGAGGCGCGACTCTCGAAATCAGATATTCGCATTTCGAGACCGGCCTCGACACGCTTCTTCCACGCACTCCGCGACGCGCGTCCACGACTCGCCTCCACCATGGCCGCGCCGCCCGTGCCCGATCCCATCGACCGGCGCAACCTCAGCGTCGCGTTCGAGGACGCGAACCCGGCCCTCGCCGGGCAGACGTTCGCGCCGACGCCGACGGCGCCGACGCCGACGCGGACGGGGAAGTTCCGCAGCGACGCGATCAGCAACGACCCGGCCGCGTACGTCGGGCGGGAGCTCCGCCCGCGGAACTCCGCGTACACGCCCATCGCGACGCGCACGACGAACGGCGACTTGATGGGATGGAAGCAGCCGGAAGTGCAGTGCGTCAACGAACGCCTCTCCTCGTTCGCCCCGCGACCGAACCTTCCGCGCGATTCGACTTCGTAATTCTTCGAAAGATAATAATGCCGAATTTGGTCGCGACTCGCGATTCCAACGAACTCACCTCCTCCGTCGCTCGTCCGCGCCAACCCTCCCCCGCAGGCCGGCGCCCGAGCCGAGAAAGTGGGAATCGACCGGTCTGAAGTTCACCCAGCGCGAGAGCACGACGACGAACGCGCTGTATCCGCGGTACGAGGTCACGCCCGAGAAGCCGCCGCCGAGGAAGGAGTGGCAGCCGAACGGGCTCAAATTCACGGACCGCTCGCAGACGACGTCGAACCAGCTCATGCCCGGATACGCCCCTGAACCGCCGGAGGTTAACGAGGCGAGGAAGTGGGAGCCCACGGGGATCAACTTCGTGCAGAGGAGCTCGACGACGAACAACCAGATGTTTCAGAAACCGGAGATGCACGTCGAGCCGCCGCCGCCGAGGAAGGAGTGGCGGCCGAACGGGCTCAAATTCACGGACCGCTCGCAGACGACGTCGAACCAGCTCATGCCCGGATACGCCCCGGAACCGCCGGAGGTTCACGAGGCGAGGAAGTGGGAGCCCACGGGGATAAAGTTCACGCAGAGGGAATCCACGACGAACAGCCAACTGTTTAAACCGCCGGAGGTGAAGTTGTTTAAACCCGTGGGCATCGCCGTCGAGGACGACAAAGTGCAAAACCTCCTGCACGGCGACCACACGCCGCCGTGCAGCGTCTCGCGGTCGTTCACGACGACGCGGACGGGGCAGACCGAGGTTGCGATCAGGCTCGTCAGGGGGTGGAGCAAGTACGCGTCGCAGTGCGAGCACCTGTGCGTGCTGGACATGGACAACATTCCACCCGGTCCGCCGGGGAAACAAGAGATCGTCGTCACCGTGTCCATGGATAAGAACGGGAAGCTGTTCGCGGAGGTCAAGGACGTGCACTCGGGGATGACTGACACGTGGTCGGAGTACGACGGAGTGGAGGACTACCCCGAGGGAGGAGCGTGACGAGAGGAAGAAGCGCGCTCGCGTGTGTGTATCAACGACGAAGACGATTTGTGATTTTACGTACGCACTTCCGTATTATTCAAGTTCGCACGCAACGTCGCGATCAACCACCGCGCGAGAAACAATGTTCGGCGCGCGACGTGACGTGACGCGACGCGATGCGACGCTCACTTCTTCCCACCCCACGCCGCGACACCCTTCACGAACGAGCCGACGAGCCCTCTCGGGCCGAAGAACGCCGGGCCTTTGTTCGACGCCTTCCACGCGTCGATCCACTCCTGCGCCTCCGCGGCGTTCTTCGCCGCCGCCGCGTCCCCGGCACCCGACCCGGTCGCGCCCTCGAACGTGTACGTCACCGCGGCGCCGCCCGCATTGTGCTCGTCGATCCACTTCTGCGCGGACGCGGCGTTCGCGTCCGCGTCGCTCGCGCCGCCCGCGGAGGAGGAGGACGCGTCGTGCGCGTCGATCCACTTTTGCGCGTCCGCCGCGTTGGCGTCCGCGTCGGACGCGCCGGAAGACGACGAGGACGAGCCCCCGGACCAGGCGTCGATCCACTTCTGCGCGGACGCCGCGTTGGCGTCGGCGTCGGACGCGCCGCTCGCTTTCGCTTTCGCGGGCGCGGAGGAGGAGGAGGAGGAGGAGGAGGAGGAGCCCGAGGAGGATTCGTTCTTCCCGGACGCGCCGAGGAGGAACACGCCCGTCGCGACGAGGCCGGCGAGCACGTTCACGCTCACGCCCGTCTTCTCCTTCGCGAGCGAGCGCTCTTTCGCGGGGGACGTCGCCTTCGGCATCGGGACCGCCTTCGGCGCGGGCGCGGGCTTCGGCTTCGGCGCGGGCTTCGCCTTGACGACCTTGGGCGCGGGCGGCGCTTTCGGCGCCTTGGGCGCCTTGGGCGCCTTGGGCGCCTTGGGCGCGGGCGCAGCCTTGGGCGCGGGCGCCTTCTTCACCGCCTTCTTCGACACCGGCGCAGCCTCCGCCTCCGGCTCCGGCGTCGACACGACGACGGTGTCCTCGTACGCGCGCATGCACTTGAGGTACCCCGCGCGCTCCGGGGAGCCGCACGCGGTCGGATCCGCGGCGAGCGCGATCGGCGCGGACAGGAGGATCGACGCCGCGGTCGCGGACGCGAGGACGGTCTTCGGGAGCGCGGCGTCATCCTTGGAGGACGCGGCGGCCTGGCGCGCGGAACGAACGGGAATCATCAATCGGTGGTGAGCGACGGCGTCGGAGGCGAGCGCGCGTGGGAAAGGGAAACGCTTCGAACGAACGGCACGTGCGATCGGCGTCGGAAGGAATCTCGATCGATCGTCCTCGAATCGTCGCGCGCGCACCTTGACGACGGCGCGGCGCGCGCGGACGCGCGCGCCGGCCTTGCCGGGGGCGACGACGGCGGAGCCGAGGAAGCTCGCGTGAACGGCGGACATGACGACGCGTGCGGTCGAGAGTATGCTAAACCCGCGTCAGGCGGTCGGAGTCGCATCCGATATCGCAAAGACAGCTGGCGATTGGACGCGCTGCAGATCTTTCGCGACCGAAAACCGGCGACCGGTGACCGGGTGAAGCCGAGCGACGGCGACGACGACGTTCATCAGTCAGTTCGAAAGGCGTCGCGGTCAAATGTTGAAACCGAGAGGCGGGTGAAAGAAACCCGCGAGCCGCTCAAGCTTGAAGCCGTTGGAACTCGGTGAAATAGTTGGGAGTTGAAATCGAAGAAGAGGCCTCGACGCTTCGACCGCCGCGCAGACACCCTCCACGCGCGCCCCCTGCGAACGCGTACATCGTTCAAAATGGGCGTCGTCAGCAAGGTCGCCGCGTGCGTCCCCATCTATGACTTCCTCACCGCGCAGACGTACGCGATGTGGATGCTTCATCTTCAAGTCATCGTCTGCGCGTTCGGCGCGCTCTCCTTCGCGTTCACGGGCGTGCTTCAGATCACGTTCGGGTTCACGATCCTCGCGCTCGTGAGCTTGGAGGTTGGGAGCATGAAACTCGCGAAGGTGCGTTCGCGTGCGATCGTCCCGGATGCGTCCTCGCGTCGCGTCGACGCGCGGCGCGATCGCGCGACGTCCGTCGTCGGGTGCCACAATTGAAAATACCGTTGGTTTCCACCTCTCATCGATTCTCCGACCCGACTCACCCGTCGTCGTCGTTCCTCTCTCCCTTACCTCTCCCACCTCGACAGATGTACTGCGTCAGCCTGTGGGGCATGATCCTCGTCGACATCGTCTGGCTCGCGCTCTGGGCGACGCGCATCAACGTCTCGAAGGACATGATCTTCTTCGACGAAGTCGCGGAGGCCTCGACGCAGATTCAACCGTCGAGGAACGACTACAGCACCTGCCCGAAGTTCCTCCTCGGGATGATGTGCATCCTGTTCATCATGCGGCCGTTCCAGATCCTCATCTGGTCGAAGATGTGGGATCTGAACTTCGGCGACCTCCCGATCTCGAACAACTACCCGCCCACGGACACGCCGAAGGATTACCCGGCGCAGGCGCCGGCGCAAGCGGGCGGCGCGGTGGTCGCGGCCCCGGCGGTCGCGGCGGCGGCCCCGGCGCAGCCCGCGGCGGCGGCGTACGAATCCCCGTACAAGTCCCCGTACGCGGGCGGGGAGGCGACGTCGCAGCCGGCGTCGCCGTATGCGGCCAGGGCGGCGGATCAGGTGTGAGAAGAGAAGAGAGAGGAGAGAAGCAGTCAGACGCGGAGGAGTTCGACGGCGTGTACGTAAGATATTAGAAACGGACGAAGAGACGTCGGGGACGAGGGAATACTTGTAATGCGACGCCCGTCCTTGAATTGCATTACTGTACGTCTCGACGCGCGCGCGCGCGAGACGCGTTCGCGAATGCAATAGAATCGCTCGTCGTATTGCAACTAAGCGTGCAGAAAAGTCTGGTGCTACTCCAGCCAGCTACGTTTCGGTTTCGTCGCCCAACCCTCGCGGGTCCGCGCGAGGCTTCCTCGCGCTCACCCTTCGCCAAGAACATCCCGCTGACGCCGAATTTCTCATATCGTCGTCGTCGTCGTCGTCGTCGTCACACAACGCGCCCGCCCGTCTCGTCTCCCGCGTCGACCGCCGCCGCCGCCGCGCGTTTCGTTTCGTTTCGCGCGCGCCCGCGTCAGTCGACGCCTCGTGAGCACCCGTGGTCGCTCACGCCCATCCCAACGCGCGCCTCAGGGCTCCACGTCGCCCTCCCCGCGCGCGACGCGAGATGCTCACTGCTGGTTCGCCTTGTTCCCCGCGTCCGTCAGCGCGGGCTGGCCGTAGTTGAGAGGTCGCCTGCGAGTCGAGGACGGATCGAAAAGGTCGGTCGTCAGATCGTGAGCGAATCGCGCCGTGGGGGGGGACGCGCGCGGTGGACGCGCGCCGGGTCGCGCCGGTCTCGACGCCGCGTCGCGTCGCGATGAAAAAGCCTCCGATCGAGCGATCCGCCGGGTTCGTTCTCGCGGGGACGCCCCCGCGCGCGCGATCGCGGGCGCGGGACGCGGAGGGAAATCGCGCGCGCGCGCGCGCGCGAAGAGCAAACAAACGACGACGCTTCGAGGGGGAGGGCGGCGGCGAGCGTCGTTCGCACCTGTAGAGCATGATGTGCGGCTCCGGGCGGTGGATCGCGTAGTGCACCCAACCGCGCGACTGCTGCACGCCGAGGCCGCGCCATTCGGACTGCAGAGGACGGGGATCGCGATCGTCAGCGCGCGGACGCGACGGAGGAAGGCGCCAGAAGAACTTCAAAAAAAGACGCCGCTTCGAAGATTTCCCGACGACGCGAGATGCGACGACGGAAAACCGCGCTCGGGGACGACGTGATCGGGGTATCGGCCAGCGAACGCACCTCGGACAGGAGACGACCCTTCGGCAAGAGCTTGGCGATGTCGGGCGGGAGCACGACGTGCCTGGGTGAGGAGAGCGAGGGACGAAAGCGCAGAGGGGTCAGTTCGCGATTTCGGTGGTCGAGATTCGAGCGTCGCGCGTGCACCCGCGCGCGGGGAAACCGTCGGCGACGGCGAGGCCGACGCGCGCGATCGCCCCGGTTCCGCGCGAAGTCGTCTGTCACGTCGCAATCGAGGAACACGCCGCGCGGACGCGTCGAGAACGATCTCGGAACCGTCGCGCTCGCGCGCTGCACCGGAGGGAAAAACCTCGCGGCGTTCGCGCGCGCGCGCGCGCGAGCGCTTAAATCCCGGCATCGGGACGTCGCACGAAACGACGCCGCGAGCGCGCGCGTGCGCACCTGTACTCGTAGATGTCGTCGTAGTACTTCTCGGAGTACTGAATCTGAGGCATCGCGTTCGGAAGTTGTTACCACGGGGAGTCGCGCGTCGTCGCAATGACGCCGAACCCGCGCGCGTCGCGGGCCTCAACTCGATCGCTCCCCGCTACGGCTCGAAGAACCATCCCCCGCGCAGGCGCGCGGCGTAGGGAAAGGAAAGAAAACGGTCGGCTGAATGTAGTACGTTGTACGTCGATAATGACTGAATCGCATACGAAAAAACGAGTACAAAAAAAGAGAAATTTCTCATGTCACGAAACGCACGCGAGACCAGTGCGAAAAAAAACATAAAATTTTGGAGGGGAAAACGACGCGAAGTTCGAACTCTTTTCGGGCGCGGGAAGGGGGCGTCATCCGAGGACGCGCGAGCGCACGGCGCGTGCGAGAGGTGGAGCACCCTCCGTCTTCGTCGTCGTCGTCGTCGTCGTCGTCGTCTCGTCGTCATCGTCGTCGCCGCGCTCCTCGTCCTCGAGTCGAAAGCGACCGCGGCGTGAAGACGCGGAGGGCGGCGAAGGAAGCCTCATCAGACGCGTTCGCCCCCGTCCTGTCCGTCCGTCCACCATGGCCGCGGCGACGCTGAACGTCGAGTGCAACGTGCCGTCGCACAACGTCCCGCACCGGGTGACGAGGCACGCGTCCACTTTAAACGCGCCGTACGCGACGACGTCGGACGACGTCGCGGAGTCCGCGTTCGCCGCGGTCGAGCGCGCGACGGCGATGAAGAAGCTCAAGGAGCAGCGGTTGAGATCGTTCCAAGACTCGCTTCGCAGGCGCGTGAACGAGACGGAGACGGCGCGGACGAGCGCCGCGGAGCAGCTCGCGCGCGAGTTGGCGGACATCGACCTCGTGTTAGGCGACCCCACCGTCGCGAACGCGACGCGGGCGCCGCGGACGGAGCCGCCGTCGGCGCTGGAGCTTTTGATGGTGTCGAAGGCGTCCGGCGTGCGGTCGTCGCATCAGGCGCTCTTGAATCAGACGCGGCCGCTCGCGTCCGGCGGCGGACGAGGCGGCGGCGCGGGGGGGTCCGCCGCGGTGAGCTCGGCGTCCGGGCCTGACCGCGTCAGGGCGGCGAAGGAGGCGTACGCGAGCCGCGAGCGCGCGGCGGCGGCGGCGGCGAGGGAAAAGATGAAACACGCGGAACGCGCGAGGGAAGAGAGACGCCTCCAAGAAGTCGCCGCGGCCACCGACTTCACCGAGGAGAACAACGCGTTCACCGCCGCGGAGGATAAACACAGGGAAGAGGCGAAACGAGGGAGCGTAGACGCGGAGGCGAACCGAAGACGCGCGCGGGAGTACGCCAAGGCGGAGGCGGAGCGAATGAAACGCGAGCGGAAGCGCGAGTCGGCCAAGGCGAAAAAGGCGGCGCGGTACACGACGGCGCTGCAGGACAGCGTCCGCGCGCAGCTGGCCAGGAAACGCGTGACGCTCCCGCCGCTGTGCGCGTGCCCGCACGCGGCGAAGAGTCAGATATTCGACCCGGGCCACGTGTACAAGTGCGCGCATAATTGCCCGCTGCACGACGACGAGGCGGCGTACCACGCGGCGCTGTCGCAGCTGTTGTCCGCGCACGACGTCATCATCACCGCGCCGCAGTAGGTAGGGCGCGAGGGAGGTGGTGACGCGCTGTGCTGCGCGTGATTCGCGTGAAATGCAATACATACGCGAAACGACGAACGAATCGAACGAAGCACACGACACGACGCGCGCGTTACGTTGAGGTGACTCCTCTTAAAGCTATTTCGAAAGCGCGTCGACGATCGTCTTCTTGGCGTCCTCTAGCGCGGCGTCCAACGCGCTCGCGTCTCTCCCGCCCGCTTGCGCGAACCCCGGCTTCCCGCCGCCGCCGCCGCCGCACGCCTTCGCGGCGGCGCCGAGGACGACGCCGGCTTTCAACCCCCCAGCTTTCTGCACCCCCTCCGTGAAGGACGCCACGAGGCCAACCTTCCCGTCGTCGCCGCCGCTGCCGAGGACGACGGCGACGTCGTCCCCGAGCGCGGCGACGAGGCTCTCCGCCGCCGCTTTCAACGCCGCCGGGTCGACGCCGTCCATGCGCGCGACGAGAACCTTCGCGCCGCCGGGAGCGTCGATCGCCTGAGACGCGAGCGCGGTCGCCTTCGCGACCGCGAGCTCGCCGCGCAGCGCCTCCGCCTCCTTCTGCGACGTCTTCAAGTCTTCCATCAGCGCGCTGACGCGCCCGGCGATCTCCTCCGGCGGCACCCTGAGCGACCCCGCGAGCGCCTTCACGGTGCCGTCGCGCTCCTGAAGCAGATCGACGACCCCGGGCCCGGACACGGCCTCGATCCTTCGCACGCCGGCCGCGATCCCGGACTCGGACAGGATTTTAAACCCGCCAATCTCCGCGGTGTTCTTCACGTGCGTGCCGCCGCACAGCTCCATGGACACGCCGGGGACGTCGACGACGCGGACGACGTCGCCGTACTTTTCGCCAAACATCGCCGTCGCGCCCTTCTCCTTCGCCCGCGAGATCGCCATCTCCTCCGCGGTGAGGTCGATCGCGTCGCCGATCCAACCGTTCACGAGGGATTCGACGCGCGCGAGCTCCTCCGGCGTCGGCGCGCTCGGGGCGTTGAAGTCGAACCGCAGGCGCTCGAAGTTCACGAGCGACCCGGCTTGGGAGACGTCCTCGCCGATCGTCATCTTCAGCGCGGACTGAAGCAGGTGCGTCGCCGTGTGATTCGCCTTGGCGCGGCGTCGCGACGCCGCGGAGACTGTCGCGGTGACGGCGTCGCCCTCGCCGACGACGCCTTCGCTCACGACGCACGAGTGCACGAAGAGCCTCCCTCCCGCGGCTTTCCGGCAGTCCCCGACGACGAGCTTCCCGCGGTCGTCGCTCAGGATGATCTCGCCCTCGTCGCCGACTTGCCCGCCGCCCTCGGCGTAAAACGGCGTGGCGTCCAACACCACCTCCACGGTGTCCCCCGCGCCCGCGCTCGCGACGCGCTCGCCGCCCTTCAACAGCGCGCGCACCTTTACGCCCTCCTCGGTGACGCTTCCGTATCCGGTGAACCTCGTCGGCTCCCCGAGCTCGTCCGCGATCGCGCCGAGGAGATCCCCGACCGTGACGTCCACGGCGACGCGCGCGTCGCGGCTCAGGTCCCGCGCGGCCGCCATCGCCTTCTCGAACCCGTCGACGTCGACGTCGACGCCCGCCTCGGTCGCGACGTCCGTCGTGATGTCCAGCGGGAAGCCGTACGTGTCGTACAGCGTGAAGGCGTCCTCGCCCGTGAGCTTCGGCGCTTTCGCGTCCTTCGTCTTCGCCGCCGCGAGCATGTCCGCGAGGATCTCCTCGCCCCTGCCGAGCGTCGTCGCGAACCGCAGTTCCTCGCGTTCGAGCTCGTCGCAAATTTTTTGCGACGATTTCAAGACGTTCGCGTCGCACGCTTCGCTGAGACCGATCGCGACGCGCGCGATCGCGGGCGTGAACGCGCCCGCGCCGTCCGGATCTTTCACCCCGAGCAAACGCCCGCATCGAACGACGCGTCGTAAAAGCCGACGGACGATGTATCCGCGGCCGACGTTCGAGGGAAGGACGCCGTCGGAGATGAGATAGCACACCGCGCGCGTGTGATCGCCGATGACTTTCAGCTTGAGCTTCGTCGCGTCGTCCGCGTCGTCGTACGAGATCCCAGCCATGGACGCCGCGGCGTCGATGATCGGGCGGATGAGGTCCGTCTCGTAGTTGTTCGGCTTTCCCTGAAGGATCTGCGCCATGCGCTCGAGCCCCATCCCGGTGTCGATGTTCTTGCGTTTGAGCGGTTTCATGTTCCCATCCGTGTCGCGCACGGACTCCATGAAGACCAAGTTGTAAAACTCGATGAACCGCGAGTCGTCGTCTAAATCTTCGCTCCCGTCGACGCCGCGCTCCGGGTGGAAGTCCCAGTACAGCTCCGAGCACGGCCCGCACGGACCGGTCGGCCCCGCGGCCCAGAAATTATCCGCCTCGTCCATGCGTTTGATTCGATTCTCCGGGATGCCGATCTCGTCGCGCCAGATCGCGTACGCCTCGTCGTCCTCTCTGAACACGCTGATCCAGATCCGGGACGCGTCCAGGCCGTACTCCTTCGTGGAGATCTCCCACGCCCACGCGATGGCTTCTTTCTTGAAGTAATCCCCGAACGAAAAGTTCCCGAGCATCTCGAAGAACGTGTGATGCCTCGCGGTGACGCCGACGTTTTCGATGTCGTTCGTTCTCACGCACTTCTGCGTCGTCGTCGCGGTCGGCACTTTCCTCTCCTCTTGGCCCATGAACACGGGCTTAAACTGGAGCATCCCCGCGATCGTGAGCAGAACCGTGGGGTCTTCCGGGACGAGCGAGGACGACGGCAGCCGCGCGTGGTCGCGCGCCTCGTAAAACTCCAAGAATCGACGACGGATCCCCGCGCCGGAGATGTCCTTCCCGTCCGCGTCCCTCATGGACGACTCCCCGCTCGCGACCGAGGTTGTCGTTGACGCGGCCGCGGCCGCGGCGGTGACGGTGACGGGACGGACGACGCGCGCGTTGAGGACGCCGTCTTTGCGGTTCGCGAGCACCCCGGTGCGACGCAGCCTGCGGAGGAGGACGGATGACGTCGTCGTCGTCAGGACGCGCGGAGGGTGGATAAATTTCGCGGAGGGTCGCGCGCGCGAGGGCGTCGCGTTCGGTGGAGGATTCGAGGACGGAGAGAGACGCACCCGGCGCTGCGACAGAGCGCGACGCCCGAGCGCAGCATCATGCTGGGCGACAGCAGGCTCTGCATCGCGCGTGCGACGGAGGCGGGCGCGCGTGGCTTGTGGTGCGATAAGGGTTTTTTTCAGCCACGCGTCGTTCTGTCTGGTCGCTCCACGTCCAGTCGCCGACACAATTCGAGGCGACCTCGTTCGACTCTCGTTCGACGCGACGGCGCGGCACACGCACGCGCGCGAGGCGCCGTCGACGCCCACGACCGACGCCCTAGTCTCTTCGGAGATCGCCGCGAGCGTGATCCGCGCGTGATCGTCTCACCGCGCGCGCGCATCACTCGAGAGGACGCCCGCCCGCGCCGAGGAGGAAGAACGACGAAGGAAATGAGGCGATCGGCGCTTTTTCTGACCGCGGTCGCCTGCGTCCTCGCGCTCTTCGCAACCCCAGCGTTCGCGTGGGACGACGACGACGACGACCCGGCCAACGTCGACGCCGCGGACTACGAGGGCGTGACGTGCGGGAGCACGATCAAGCTCCAGCACTCGGGGACGAAAGCGCGGCTGCACTCGCACGACATCGCCTACGGCAGCGGCAGCGGGCAACAATCCGTGACCGGCTTCCCGGAGACCACGGACGCGAACTCGTACTGGCAAGTCCTCCACGCGCACGGGGCGGAGCCGTGCAGATTCGGGACCGAGATCGCGAACGGCGCGATCGTTCGCTTGCTTCATATCAACACGAAGAAGTGGCTGCACTCGCATCTGCATAAGTCGCCCATCACCGGGAACCAAGAGGTGAGCGCGTACGGCACGCGAGGGGACGGGGATACCCCGGAGGACTCGAACTCGGACGATAACTGGAAGATCGAGCTCAGCGCTGGGGAGACGGTGTGGAAGAAGGATAAGAAGATGCGGCTGATACACGTCAGCACGGGCGTGATCTTGCACTCGCACGACCAAAAGTTTGGAAGGCCGATCGCCGGGCAGTTTGAAGTCTGCGGCGCGAAGAGCAAGAACAACAACAACCTGTGGTTCGCCGCGGAGGGGGTGTACATCCCGAAGCCGAAGCCGAGCAAGCACGCGCACGCGTTCACGATCAGGAAGCTGCCGTACGACCCGCGGAAGGACGACGATGATGGGGAAGAGCTGAAGAACGAGGCGGCGAAGGAAGATCTGAAGAACGAGAAGAAGAAGAAGAAGGTTGAGCTGTGACGAGACCGACCGCCCAGCCAGCCCGCGCGGTGAGCGCGTGACCTCACTCGTAACTACAGTAAGCTTACTTAACAACGAAACGAGACGAGACGAGACGAGACGAGACGAACGCTACTCGCTCGCTCATCGCTTGCTCGGCGGCGGGAGCTCCCCTCTCGAGTCCGCCTTCGTCCACCCATCCGCGTCCACCGCGCCGTCGTTCTCTCTCTCCCTCTGCTCGCGCTGCCGCCGCGCCGCGTTCCTCGCCGCGTCTTGGAAGCCCCCCGGGTTCATCGGATCGTCCTTCACCGCGACGACCACGGGCGTCGGCTCGTTCGGTCGTCGGTTGCTCCACCAGGACTTCATCCCTTTCACCGCCTTCTTCGCCGCCGCCGCGGCTTCTTCCTTCGTCGCGACGTTTTTCACGTCTCTCCACAAGTTACTCAGCGTCGACTTCAAATCGATCGGCCGAAGGATCGCGTGCGTCAGCGACAGCGCGATGCCGTACACGACGTTCATGATGAGGTACCCCCACGAGTATTTCAGCGACGTGAGCGCGCCGATCCCGGCGATGACGAGCAGCGCCTGTCGCGCCTGAGTCCGGTCCACGCCGGCGACGACTTTCGCGTTCCATTTCAGCTTGTCCTTCGACGCGAGCGCGAGCTCGCCGAGCAGCGTATCGCTCGCGCACGCCGCGGCGGCGCCCAAGAACAGCACGCACAGCGTCATCGCCGGGTTCACGAACAGCTGCGCGATCGCGACGTAGGACGCCACGACGATGGCGTAGTTTTGGCGGTAGTAAATGAGATTGCTCTTCACGCGCTCCTTCGCCTCCGCGCCGTCCTTCGGGACGTTCAGACCGATCCCCTCCACCTCTTTCGCGTTCACGCGGTCGTTCGCGACGTCGACTTCCACGACCGCGGCGGCGACTTTCGTGGCCATGAACTCCCGCCACGACTTCGGGGCTTCGTCCCACTTCGCCTTGCGGAACGTCTCCAGCCAGTCTTTGAAGTCTTTCGCGTCGTCGTCCCCGCTCGACGGCGACGCGGTCGCGGACGACGCGGACGCGGTCACCGCGCCGCGGGTTCGCGACGACGTGCTCAGCGCACGCGTGCTCAGCGCACGCGTGCTCAGCGCACGCGAGCGAAGGGACGCGGACGTCGGGACCGCGCGCGTCGTCGTCGTCGTCGTCGTCGTCGTCGTCGTCGTCGCGAGCGCGAACGGCTCGGATCTGCCGCGCCGATCGCGCGCGGGCGCGGTCGCGCGAGCGACCGCCGCGGGGCAAGCGCGGGCGAGCGCGAAAGACGCCATCGCGCGCGAGGGACTGGCGACGCGCGGGAGGGAAACCTCGCGCACTGGACGCGGTGGGGGCGCCGCGTGAGTGTGATCGGAGACGGCGACGCGTTCTTTTCGAAGTTTCACGCGCGGAGGCAGTCCGAGAAAGATTTTTATTCCCATGCACTGGTACGTTGCGTGTACAACGCTCGTTCTAAACAAACGCGATCACGCGATCACCACATCTCCACCGGGTTCGCGAGCTCGTGATCTATCCTCGCGTCTAAGTGCTCCCTAAGAACCCAGTTCCGCGACTGCCGCAGGAGATGCTCCTCGCGCGCGGCGGCTCGCAGATGATTAGAAAACATCTTCTGCTGCCGCTTGTGGTCCACGAGTCTCTCCCGCCGTTCGATCCTCTTCCGGTCCTTCTCCTGACGGATCGCCTCGAGACGCAGCGCCTCCGCGCGGCGGATCGCTTTGAGCCGCCGCCGTTCCGCGACTTCCTTCTCCAACTTGATCTGCATCAACCGCAGGCGCTCGCGTTCTTTCGCCTCCGCCTCTTCGAACTCTTTCCTCCACTGCACTCTCAGCTCGTTCAGCTCTTCGTTCCACAGTCGCCGCCGCTCCGGCCACGCGTCTTTCGACTCCGCGCCTATGACCGGCTGCGACGCGTCCGTGCCGTCGCCGCCGTCGCCGTCGCCGCCCGCGCTGCTGGTCGCGAACCCGGCGCCGCGGGCGTCGAGAGCGATCGTCCACCTCCACCCCGCCCGCGCGGATTCCCCCCCGCCGAGGGCGTCGCCGAGGGCACCCCGCGCGTCCCCGCGACGGGCGAGCGACCGGCACAGCGCGTGGACGGTGCCGCGCAGCATCGCGGACGCGGCGACGAGACGACGGTTCGAGCTCCGGTCCGTCCGTGCGTGCGCGGCGCGCGTCGTCGTTGTGCCGACCGATCGCGCCCCGCGAGGGGAAACCCTTATTCGCTCAGCAGTGAGCCAAAAATAAAAATTTTGGCGGTGTCCATTTTTTTGGCGCGAACGAGATAACATGCGCGCGTGCAACGAACGACGAAGCGACCGCCGCCGCCTCGAGACCGCTCGAGACGGAGAGGTCCGTTGGTATCGCGCGGACGACCGTGTGCTCGCCGAGGGCGCGAAATAACGCAAAAAGACGTCTCAACCTCTGGGAACGACCTGCCGGCGCCGCCGCCGTTTTTTTTCTAGACATGCACCATTCTCGACGTTGACGCGACCGCCACCGCCTCCAAACTGCTCCGATTGACCTGAAACTTTGTGGAGAGGTTCCTTACATCATGTAGACGATGATCCCGTGGTTAAATGCACAAAAAATGAACCTATGCCTCCTATGAGGATTGAACTCATGACCTCCGGATAACTCAAGTAAACTTGACGAGGACCCGCATCGTACGCGGGATAGGTAGGAAACTTCGCCTGTGTGCTGGGATTCCCCAGCGGCAGATTTAGTTATTACTCACGTATGAGCAATTAGTCTTGTGGTTTGTTATGAGACCGACGCACTGCCGACTGTGCTAAAGAGGCGAATGTGGTAGTGACGAGACAGGTGAAAACAAGAAATATCAACATGCGTGTTTCCGATACCAGCAGAACGATCAGGGCTGGTCTCTCGCATCTCTCCCTTTCATCCCCATCGAGGAGGGCAGAGTTCGACGCGCGGAGCGGAGGAGAGGTCGCCGTCGACGCGCCGCTCCTCACGCCGGGCGCGATGGCGAATAAGAATGACATCGCCGCGACGGAGCTCCTGCACGTGAAGGACATCTACGGCGTCGTCCCCGGGCAGGTCTCGTACGCGGACGCGAGGACGCTGGTGAGACGCCCGTTCCTAAATTGGCCCGCCTGAAACGAAATAAATGATGCGCAGCGACGGGCGGAACCCTTCCCGTCGCGCGTCCTCTCCATAAACAACGAACGCCTTCGACCCCTCGCGTCGTCGCTCTCGCTGACACCCTCACCCCTCCCTCGCTGAAATCTCAGGTCACGATCGCAGGGAACGCGCTCCGGTTCAGCGACGCGGAGAAGGGCGACGCGCGCTTGCTCTTCGGCGCGGGCGGGGGGATCTCGTGCCTCGCGACGACGGAGTCGAACGGCGGCCTCGTCGCGTACGCGACGAAGGACACGGCCCCGACGGTTCACATCCACGACCTGGACGCCCCGTCCGCGTTCGTGCGCTCGATACCGAACGTCGCGCGCGCGCGCGTCAGCGCGCTCGCGTTCTCGCGCGATGGAAAATTCCTCGCGATCGCGTCCGCGGTTCCCGACTTGGAACTCCGCGTGATAGACCCGCGCACCGGCGACGAAATCGTCACGACGTCGCTGCCGTACGACGCCTCCGCGCTCGCGTTTAACCCTTTCAACGCGTACGAGCTCATCGCGACGCACGCGGACGCGGCGGGCGCCGCGAGCGGCGACGTCCCCGGGGTGTCCGTCACGATCGTCGACAAGGTGTTCGAGACGTATCTCATCAGACGCGTCGCGATTCGATCGGAAGACGTCGGGGTGAACCCCACGTCGCTGACCGGCGCGGCGTGGTCGCCGAGCGGGAACGCGTACGTCGGCACGAGCCTGGGCGGGGTGTTGATCGTGGACGCGAAGACCGGGGAGGTGACGTCGAGATCGGCGTCCGCGGTGGACGGCGGCGCGGGCCCGACGCGCGCGTTCGCCTTCACGAAGGAGCACGTCTTCGTCGGCGGCGGCGGCGACGGCGTCTTGCGCGTGTACCCGCACTTCGACGACGCGACGGCGTCGACGCGGGTGAAGCCGACGCGGACGGTGCCGCTCCCCGGGGGCGATGGCGAGGACGTCGTCTCCGTGGAGCTGAGCCCGCTGTTTGATCAAGCCGTCGTGAGCACCGCGGAGTGCGGTCTGTACTTGGCGAACATCACGGGCGCGATCACGTCGGAGGAGACGGAGACGGCGGCGGCGGCGGATGTCGCGGGGACGGGGGAGGACGGCGGCGGCGACGGCGACGCGCCGCTGACGCCGGTGAAGGAGCCGGAGGGCGGCGAGGAGGAGGAGGGGGCGGCGACGGCGGCGGCGGCCGCCGCCGCCCCCGCGGAAGCCTCGGCGCCGTCCCCGTCCCCATCCCCGATCGAGGTCGTGAAAATCGGGGACTACCACTATGGCCGAGCCACGGGCGTCGGCGCGATGTCCGGGGGTAAAGTCATCGTGACGTGCGGCGTCGACGGGTACGTCCGAGGATGGGACCTCGCGACCGGCGGCTGCGCGTGGAAACGCGCGATCGGCAGCGCGGTGACCGCGCTCGCGAACGGGTCGCCGGATGTTTGTCAATGCCTCGCCGTCGCGTCCACGGGCGGCGTCGTGAGAGTCTTCAGATGCAGCCACGGCAGCACGCCGCCGTCGTTGATCTTGCGAGTGAAGCTCTTCGAGGGCCAGGTGGATAGCATGGACATGAACGGGGATGGCACGATCATCGCCGCGGCGAAAGGGAACGAGCTGTGCTTCATCGAGATCGTGAATCCGAAGATGAACTCCGCGACCGCGCACGTCATGGGGTACGTCACGATTCCGTACCCCGCGATGTCGCTCTCGTGTTCGGGATCCGGCCAAGTCATAGTCTCCGGCGAGGGAGGGTACATCACGAAAATCGTGCCTCCGCCGTTGGGTCACAAACCCGGGCAGATCGGCGCGGGGTTTTTCATGGACGATGGCTCCGCGGCGGGCGTGTTCGTCAAGGGCGACATCGCCAGCGTGAAGATCGACACGCCGCTCACCGCGGTCGAGTCGTCGCTGACGGCCGCGGGGAGGGTCATCGGCCTCGGCGCGGATGGTAAAATCCGGACGTATGAACTCTCTTCGAAGGCGTCGGATTGGGTCGGCGGTAAAGGCAAGGCGTTAGAGGCGTTGAGCACGATTCCGATGACGAAGTTTGGGAAGCAGGTCATCACGAGACAAGATAAGACGGTGATTGGCGGCGCGGACGGCCGGATCACGGTGTGGAAAGGGTGGGACTGCAGCGGAGGCAGGCTGTTCACCCGCGTCGTCCACGGCGACACGTCGACGCGGACGAAAATTGACGGCGGGTGCGTCGACCTCGCGCGCGTGCCGGGGGAACTCCTCGCGAGCGTCGGCGTCGACGGGTCCGTCGCGATCTCCGCCGTGAAAGGCCTGGAGGGCAGGTTCTTACACGTCGACGACGACGCACTCGGAGAGCTCCACGTCGACCTGGTCGGGGACGTCGCGCAGGACGCGCCTGACGACGCCTCCGAGCCGACGCTCGTCGCCGCCGCGGTGGCGGCGTCGAAAGGCGCCGCGATGCACGCGGGCGACGGCGACGAGAAGATCGCCTCCGCGAAGGCGAAGATGCGAGCCAAGGTGGACGACCTGAAGAAGCGCCTGGAGGACACGATCGCGCGGAACGCGGCGGCGGACGAGCTCGAACGCATCCCGGGGGATCAGCTCATCGTGGACGCGGAGTTCCACGCGCGTCTCGTCGCGGAAGGGGACGAGCGCGTGGAGGAGGTTCGAACGACGCTCATGGGGGAGAACCTGCGGAGGGAGTACGACGCGCACAGGATCAAGTCGGAGTGCTGGGACACGATGGCGACGCACGGGTGCGCGATCTTGGGGTTCAAAGCTCCCGGTCTCGTCGTTCGAAACTATCCGCTGAAGAAGGACGACGCGGCGACGAAGACCGCGTCGAAGGTGTCGTTCCTTCGTAAGATCGAGGTCATGGAGGAGCGGTTCTTGAAAGACTCCGGGTTGGACACGAGATCTACGTTCGATTTGAAAGGCACCGCGGAAGACGCGAAGACGACCGCGGGGGCGAACCCCGGCGCGGACGCCGACGCCGACGCCGACGCCGACGCGGGCGAACCGAGCGGCGAAGCGGACGGCGGCGACGGCGGCGAAGAACCGACGACGCCCGCGGCGCGGATGTCATCGTCCGTCGACGTCGCGGTCGCGATGAAGATGAAACTCCCAGAGAACCACGAGAACATGCTGTACGACCCGTTCAAGCTGTACCCGCCGCGGCGGAAGATCACGCAGATGTTCCTCGCGCAACTCGCGGCGAGAGAGTCGAAGAGCGCGTTCAACGCCGAGTTCGAGGAGATGCTCGAGGTAAAGCAAAAGTCCATGGACAAGCTCGCGGAGTTAAACACGCGGATCAAAGAAATCAGAGGCGAGCTGAAGTCGCACACGAACGACACCGCGCCGCTGTTCGAGCCCGCGTGGACGACGGAGGAGCAGGAGGGCGCCGCGCTCGAGGTGAGGGACGACGAAATTTCCGCGCCAAAGTATCTCTCCCCGGCGGAGGAAGCGAAGCGCGCGAAAGAGGCAGAGGAGGAAGCCGCGCGCGCGCGCGCGAAGGGCGCGAACGACCCGACCGTGCGAGCGCTGAAGGACATGATGAACGGCCAGCTCGAAGCCCCGGACTCGGACGGGATGGAGGAGCTCGTGAAGCCGGAGTTTTACGGCGTCGTCGCGAAAGAGGACTGGAGCGAGATTCAAACGAAACGCGCGAAGGAGTACGAGCTCAAAGCGAAAGCGCTGAGAGAAGAGCTCGAGAAGCGCCGCAAAACCTTAGACACGGAGCTGAAGAAGACGCGCGAGGAGACCGAGGAGGTCATCTCGAAGATGGACGAGACCTTGACCGAATTCAACGAAAAGCGCAACGGCGTGGAAGGGAAGCTCGCGCGGCTGGACTCGTACGTCGTCGCGTGCGCGTCCGAGGCTGAGCGCGCGCTCACCGACGACGAGGTCACGAAAGTCACGATCTCGGAGACGTTAGAGAATCTCGCGGCGCAGAAAGTCGAGAGCGCCGCGGTGGTGGCCGCGTTCTCCAAGCGCGTGGACGAGTGCCAGAAGCGGTACGAGGAAGTCGTCGCGGAGGATAACAAGCTCACGCGCGTCTTTAAATCCGCGTTCGCGGAGACGGATCTCCTGTTCGACACGCTCTGGGGTTTGTACCGGCGCCGCAAAGCTCCCGCGCGCGGAGTCAACGCGAACGGCACACCCGGCGGGAGCGCCGCGAAGAAGTCCCTCGCGAGGGCGAGCCTGCGCGCGGCAGCGAGGCGGCTCTCCCTCGCCGCGCACGCGAACCACTCGCCGCAGCGGTCGCCGCGGTCGTCGATAAACTTGAAGACGCCCGCGAAGGAGTTCGCGCACGCGGGGTTCCATCTCGCCGGCGGCGCGCTCGCGGGCAGGCGCGGCGAGGGCGACCACGCCGCGCATAAGATCGTCCGCGACGCGCAGCACGACCCCTTCAACGCCGCGTTCGGCGGGCCGGTGTCGAGCGGGAAGCCAAAGCCGCGGCTGCCGCCGGTGGAGCCGCTCGACCCGACGCTCGACGCCGTGGACGGCCTCGATCAGGCGTGGTGGGACCGGCTCGTCGATCACCGGGACCGTAAGATCGCGAAAGAGGCTGAGCTCGCGGCGATGCGCGCGACGCTCGAGGAGATGCAGCGGTATCTGTTCAAGATAACCGAGGAAGACGCGGAGGTGCGGAGCGAATTGGACGCGCTCCAGGCGGAGGCGAGGGCGTTCGCGAGACGCCGGTTCGATCAGCTCTACGACCTCGCCGTGCCGCTCGTGATGAAGCAAGGCCTCGTCGAGGCGATCATCCCCGAGCTCGGGGGCGCGGACGGCGCGGACGGCACGCGCGCGGCGAGGGACGACGCCGTGCTCATACATCGCAGCACGATCGAGCGTCTGAACGAGGTTGTGCACAAGCGCGGCGCGTCGAAGCTCGTGACGCTCGAGGCGATCAAGGAGTACAAAAAAGGCATCTACGACCTGCAGTGGGAGGACGAGCGTCTGCAGATGGTGGACGCGGACTTGGTCGTGAAGATCAAGGAGCTGCAGCTCACGCGCGCGGACCGAAGACTGCTGGATAAGATTCTCATCGGCGACGGGAAGACGCCGAAGCCGAAGCCGGAGAAGCCGTCGAAAAAGACCGACACGGATGGGAAAAAGATCCTCAGCGAAACCGCGTCGCTGGAGGCGCGTCTCGAGCAGGCGCGCGTGCTGCACGCGCGCTTGGTCTCCGAGCGCAAGCGCGAGCTCGCGAAGATCACGCGCAAGATGGACGAGAAGAGAGCGCAGAACCTCGAGATCTCCACGCAGGTGGTCGCCATGGACGACTCCGTCGCGGAGTACGTCAAGGTCAAAGAGCAACGCTTGACGCGCGCGGGGGAGTCGGGGGGGAAGGACAATAAAGCCCGCGCGGCGGAGAAGAAGATGCGCGCGATGGTGACGCAACGGAAGCTCGAGGACATCGCGACCGCGCAGAGAGAGGACATGATGATCTTGCGGGAGGAGCTCGACCGCGCGCGGCTGAGGACGTACCCGAGCTTCGTGGAGAGACGCGGGGATTACTAATTAATCGAAACCAAAACTCTAGCTAGAGAACCAGACCAACCCGGGACCGACGTGGCGCGCGCGCCGCGCGCGCTATAACTTCCCGATGAGCCACCGAAACCCCTCGTCGATCCCCACCCCCGTGAGCGCGGAGCACGCGCCGATGTGCCACGCCCTTCCGTCCCCCGCGGCGCCCATCAGATCCACCGCCCGCGCGATGTCCGAAGCCCCGAGCGCGGTCGGGACGTCGCTCTTGTTCGCGAACACCAACAGCGGCCGCCTCGCGAGCTCGTCGCGCCGTAACATCCCTCGTAACATCTTCTCGCTCTCTCGCAGCACGTCGTCCCCGCCGGTGGCGTCCACGACGAAGACGACGGCCTGGCACTCTTTGTAGTAGCACTCCCACAGGTCGAGGTACCGCTCCTGGCCGGACATGTCGATGACCGTGAGCTTGCACTTGTGCAGCGAGAATCGCTCGACCGAGAAGCCGACGGTCGGGGCGACGTCTTCCTCGCGGTCTTTCGTCGGTTTCATGCGGTTCACGAGCGTGGTTTTCCCGCCGTTCGCGAGGCCGACGACTAAGATGCTCCTCTGCGAGGTCGTGAAGTGTGGAGAGAGGGTGGGGACGACGCGATGTCGGTCAGGGGACGGAAGCGCGCGTCGCGTCGAGCTTTGAAACGGCACCCGCGGGATCAGATGGACGCGCGGGCGCGGCCGCGACGGCGCGGCGGGGCGCGACGCGCGGAGGGAGGAGAGACGACGACGGCGCACCTTCTTCTTCGCGAGCCCCAGGCGGATCAAGAAGTTCTTCCAGAGACCCATGACGGCTTACCCCGCGAGGGGAAGGAGTGATGAGCGAATCTGGCTCCGCCCTTTCGCCGGTCGCTGCGGCGCGCTGCGAGCAGATCTCGAGAGCGCGCGAGCTCAGGGCGAGCGGCAAACCAGGCGAACTCCTCCCTGCCGCGGCGGCGGTGTCACTCTTCGGGTCGCGCGCCCGCCCCCCACACGACACCATGGGAGATTTCAGAGGCCACAAGCGCCACCGCCGTAATGTGCGTCCAGATCCCGATCTCCCCGCCTCGATCGCCGTTCACGTCGCGCGTCGATCACGACGCCGCGCCGCCGCGTCCGCTCTGACGCTCCATCCAATTCTCCCCCGATCTCGATCGCGCGCCCTCTTCGCAGGACGGCTCGCACATGCGCCCGATGATGGGAGGACGCGGCGGCGGCCGCGGCGGCGGACCCACGCCTAATCAGGAGCTCATGGAGATGCGCGAGGCGATCATCCACTGCAACGGCTCCCCGGAGATGCTCCGCAACCTCGCGGGGCTCCTCGCGCACGACCTCCCGTCGCTCACGGAGCCGGCGCTGAAATTCATCATGGAGTGCGTCACCGAACTCCCGGTGAAGACGCCCGTGTACGCCGCGCTCGTCGGGCTCCTGAACGTGCGCGTCCCCGAGTTCGTCGAAGAAGTCGTCCGCGCGGCGATCGAGCAGCTCGAGCAGAAGCTCGGGTCGTCCGACCCCGACGACAAGACGCGCGCGCGCCTGTTGCTTCGATTCATTGCGTGCCTCCCCTCCGTCGGCGTGATCTCCGCGGAGCACGCGCTCGAGTGTCTCGACGCGATCGTCTGCGGCGCCGTCGCGGCCGCGGACGACGCGAATCCGGGGTGGCAGCCCAGGGCGGACTTCTTGGTGTACATCGTCCTCGCCGCGATGCCGTGGGCGGGGGGATCGTTGAGCGCGCACGCCGAGACGGGAAACGCGGCTGAAATTTTCGACGTGCTCCTGTCCAGCGTCGAGGAGTACCTCGGTCGTCGATCCCGAGGCCCGGACCCGGCGAGCATGACGTTCGCGGCCGCGGACGGGCGCGCGGACGACTGGCTCGAGGAGCTGTGGGGCCGCGTGAACGAGGTGAGGAAAGCCGGCGCGGTCGCGATCGAGGCGTGGCAAGTCAAGTCCGTGCCCGCGGTGGTGGAGCCGTTCGCGGAGGAGATCGCGGCCGGGAGCGTGAACTCGCACACGCCGCCGCCGATCGCGGTGCCGAAGATGACGTTCACGGGAGCCGCGGAGGCGCTCGCGATGTTCCCGGTCAGGCCGAGATTGAGGTGCGTTTCGTTTCCTAGCGACGAGAGCGCCGCTCGGGTCACGTTTCGTTTCCCCGCCCCCGCCCTCGCCCAGCCCTCGTCTCGTTCCGTTCGCGGTGATGACTCCAACATTTCTACATCTCGTTAATCCCCTGACGGTTGGTTGACGAAAGAAATGCTCGCTGAGCGAACGCGCGCGCCCATCCCCACCTCCGTATCTACCTCCGCGTACGCGAACGCGCTCGCGTCGCTGACGACTCGTTCCTCCCCCGCCGACGTGCACACGCGCAGAGCGTTGGCGCAAGCGCAGACCGAAGGCTTGTGGGAAGCCGGCGACTGGGGCCCGCTCGAGCGCTACGTCGCGGAGGAATACATCGCGGACACGCTCTGGGCGTTCGAACCCGGGTTCAGGAGAGGCGCGGTCATCCCCGCGGCGGAGCAGCTGGGGACGCTCCCGCTCCCCTCGGATCACCCCGAACGGTGTCAGTTCCTCGTCGCGGAGACGCTGTTCGGGGAGATGCTCGCGCTGCCGCGCCCCGCGCACCCGTGCGCGTTTTATCACATCGTGATCCAAGACTTGTGCAAGGCGATCCAGAGCTTCCCGCGGATGATGGCGAAGGTGGTCGGGAAGATGTTCTCCGAGATTGGACGGATGGATCTCGAGGCGAGAGAGCGGCTCGCGGACTGGATGGCGCACCACCTCTCGTGCTTCGACCTCGCGTGGCCGTGGCGCTCGTGGCTGCACGTCGCGGAGCAGCCTTCGGAGCACCCGCAGAGGGCGTTCTGCGCCTCCGTCGTTCGAAGGCTGCTGAGGCTCGTGTATCACGAACGCGTCAAGGAGAGCCTGCCGGAGGAACTGCACTGCTTGCTCCCGGGCGCGCCTTCGCTGAACTTGGATTACATCCACGACGCGCAGAACGCGAGCAGCGGCGCGCTGAACGACCTCAGGAATTTCATGAAGTTGAAAACCCCCGCGGAGGAGGTCATGACGTGGTTCGAGACGAGCGGGAAGCTCGAGGCGCTCGGGAACGAAGAAGCCGCGCGCGCGCTCACGGTGGCCGCCATCTCGCACGGGCAAAAGTGCATCACGCATCACAACGTCCTCCTGAAGCGATACGAACCGGCGCTGAAGAAACTCACGGAGGATGGCGACGCGACGCACGTCCTCGTCGGCGCCGCCGCGGGGATATGGAGCGGCACGCACCCGAGAATGGCGGTCGTCGCCGTGAGCCGGCTCCTCGAGCTCGGCTTATGCACCCCGCACTCGATCGCGCGGTGGGTCGAGAGCACGATCGAGAACGAGAACGCGTCCGCGGCGACCGCGTGGGGCTCCGCGGACGCGTTCGACATCGCGTGCCTCGCCGTCGAGTCCTCCGCGGCGGATCGGGAGAACACGGCGTGGTTGCTGTCGTCTCTGGAGAAGAAGATGAAACACGCGGAGGCGGACGCGGCGAGCGCGGCGAACCAAGCGTCGAAGGCGGCGGAGATGGGCGTGTCCGGCGAGGCGCGGATGCAGCGCGCGCAGGCGAAGGAAGCGAACGCGGTGAGCACGATCGAGGAGACGCAGAAGGCGATCGACGAGGTCAAGGAGTCGATCGCGAGCGCGGAGGCTGCCGTCGCGGACGCCGCGGGCGGGTTCTGTCTCGCGCTGGTGAAAGCGTTGGCGCCGAGAGTGGTCGACGCCGCGGCGGCGGCGAGGGAGCCGATCGCGGAGGCGGGGAAGGAGGCCGCGGCGGAGAGTAAGGAGAAGCGCGCGCTCGCGCTGTGCGTGGCGATGTTGCGCCGGTTCCGCGCGCAAATCGGGGACGTGTACGAGAAGGAAATTCTGAGCGCGCTGAATGGGTTCGCGGACGACGCGCGCGTCGTCCTCGGCGAGGCGCTCTCGGGGCACATCCAGGGCGCGTGATCTCGTTATTAATACGACACAATAAGGTTACGCGGAGGCGTACCGATCGACATGGTCTCAGCCGCGAATCACTCACGCGACCTCCTCAGCGGGCGGCGGCGGCGTGTCGAGGCACACCCCTCGCGCCTCGATCGTCCCCGCGCACGTCATCGCCTCGACCTTGAGGTACTCCTTCACCTTCTCCGCGGGCGCGTATTTCGCCGCGATCGTCGCGACCGGCGCGCCCGTCTCCAGCGCTTCCTTCGCGACCGCGCTGGCCTTCTTATACCCGATCAGAGGCAACAGCGCGGTCACGATTCCGATGCTGTTGTCCACCGACTTTTTACACGCGTCTTCGTTCGCGGTGATGCCGTCGACGCATTTCGTCCGCAACGTGTTCAGCGCGTTCGTCATGATTTTCAGGTTGTTCAGGAGGTTGTACACGATCACGGGCTCGAAGACGTTCAGCTGCAGCTGCGCCGCCTCGGACGCCGTCGCGATCGTCTGATCCGCGCCCATGATTTGAAAGCACACCTGGTTCGCGACCTCCGGGATGACGGGGTTGATTTTGCCCGGCATGATGGACGACCCGGGCGCCACCGCGGGGAGGTTGATCTCGTTGAACCCGCACCTCGGCCCGCTCGAGAGCAGCCGCAGGTCGTTGCATATCTTGCTCACCTTCACCGCGACGCGTCGCAAGATGTTGCTGAAGAGCAGAAACGACGACGTCGACGACGACGCCTCGATAAAGTCCTTCGGCGACTGCAACGGAAGACGCGTCAGCTCGCTCAGCGCCTTCACCGCCTCGTGGCTGAACCGCGCGTCCGCGCATATCGACGTCCCGATCGCGGTCCCGCCGAGGTTCATCTCGTACAGCTGGTCCACGTTCCGCTGCATGAACGCGAGGTCCGCCTCCAGCGTGGACGCGAACGAGTGAAACTCTTGCCCGAGCGTCATCGGGACCGCGTCTTGGAGCTGCGTTCGACCCATCTTGATGACGCCGCCGAACTGGTCGCCCTTCGCGCGCAACGACGTGATGAGCTCGCGCAGCGCGTGCACCACAGACGTGTGCCTGAACACGACCGCGAGCTTGGCCGCGGACGGGTACGCGTCGTTCGTGCTCTGGCACAAGTTCACGTGGTCGTTCGGACACACCGCGGAGTAGTCCCCGAGCGGGAGGCCCATGCGTCGCTGCGCGAGGTTCGCGATCACCTCGTTCGCGTTCATGTTCGTGCTCGTCCCGGCGCCGCCTTGGATGACGTCCACGGTGAAGTGCTCGTGGAGCGCGTCGTCCTTCAGAAGTTCGTCGCACGAGGACGCGATCGCGTCGTGGACGTTTCGAGGGAGGAGGCCGATCTCGAAGTTGGCGCGCGCGCACGCCTTCTTGACGAACGCGAACGCGCGAATGAAGTCCGGGTACGCGCTGAGCTTGACGCCGGTGATGTCGTAGTTCTCCATCGCGCGCGCGGTCGCGATGCCGTACAGCGCGTCTCGAGGGATGAGCATCGAGCCTATGATGTCGCTCTCGAGGCGATGCGGGCCCCGGGGAGCGGTCGACGTGGACATGTCCGCGTGCGGGGACGACGTCGAGGACGAGGCGGACGTCGTCAGATCTCGCTCTCGTGCGGCAGACGAAATCTCGACGCGTTTCGCCGCGGCGGACGACGCGAGCGTCGTCGTCGCGTTGGGCGCGTCCCAGCGCGCGAGGACTCGGAGCGCGGGGATGACGTTACGCAGAAGGCCGCGGGAGCGGCCAAGGTGGAATGTCATCGCGTATGCGCGTGGGGGGTGCGCTGGTCAATGCCGGCGCTTCGTGACAAACGTTGCTGAGTCATCGAAACGCTCGTGCAGTGCGCACTGCCGAAAACTGTTTCGTCGCGTCAAGTCTGCCGCGGCTCCGGGCCGGCGCTTTCTCCGAGCGTCCGCGTTCGTTCATTAGTTCGTTCGTTACAAGCACGTTCTCTCGTCGTCACATTATTAGCGCCGCGGACATCCGTTCGCTCGCAGCCACTCCGTCACGTGCGGCCACTCCTCTGTTTAAGTCCGCTCGTCCCACCACAGCACGCCGTTCGCGCGCGGCAACTGCATCACCTGCAGGTGGCCTTCACCCGTGGCAGACTTGCAAGTCCGCTCGACCTACGGAACGCCGTTCGCGCGCGCCCACTGCAGCACCTCCAGGTGGCCGCCACTCGCGGCATGGACGCAAATCCCCCCGTTGTGTAACGGAGCGCCGTTCGCGCGCGCCCACTGCAGCACCTCCAGGTGGCCGTATTGCGCGGCATAGGTGCAAGTATCCTCGTCCCACGGAGCGCCGTTCGCGCGCGCCCACTGCAACACCTCCAGGTGGCCGCCTTTCGCGGCGTTGGCGCAAGTTTGCCAGCTGTCCCACGGACATCCGTTCGCGACCGCCCACTGCAGCACCTCAAAGTGACCGTCCTTCGCGGCGTTGGTGCAAGTATCCGCGTTCCACGGAGCGCCGTTCGCGCGCGCCCACTGCAGCACCTCGAGGTG
>MDSW01011538.1_pt1 | contig 39837 bp, 37 predicted proteins | sample 811171 | NCBI WGS metagenome assembly MDSW01 (sample SAMN05326641, study PRJNA326480) | marine metagenome | isolation source: seawater | place: Atlantic Ocean: North West | collected 2012 | reverse complement strand
TGTCATATCAATAGTGAAGTCATCACCATGATCAATAGTCATCTGTACGCCACCTATAAAACCATCTGCTTCAATTGAAACTAGCTTATCTGTAATGCTTAGGCTAGATGCTGTAGCATCGTCAACTCTGCCTCCACAGTTATTTGCTAAAACGCAATTAGCAAGAGCAACAATATCTAAAACATTATATCCACCATCTCCATTCATATCACCTGCGCAACCATTTGGTAAATCAGTGCAATTATTTGCAAGTACACAATTAGCTAAACCAACTATATCTAAAACATTATATCCACTATCTCCATTTAAATCACCTAATGAAGGGCACGATGCTGGTGATATGTATGAAGCACCTATTGCCCATCCCCAATAAGGATTATTTGTATATTTGACAGCTATAGCATACTTAATTTCTACGCCGGGCTCATAAGCATACTCATCAAAAGTATTTGTGGCAGTACTTGTCCCAGAAGGAGTAAATTCAGGTAACCAAGTACAATTTTCAACACATCTTTGAACATGAAAGCTCTCAATTATACTATTTGAAGGAGGAATAAAAAGTTCCCAATTAATATTAATACCATTATCTTGTACATCAAAGACTACTTGATCATCATTAGGAGCTTGATAGTATCTACAAGACCCGTCATCTTCTACAGCATCTGGATCATAATAACCTTCACAAATACTATTTTCAGAGCAGCTTTCTAATCCAGCTGGAGTACTTCCATTACATGTAAAGTCATATACTATACCACCAATATCAGTAACATAATTCCCATTTAAACTACCTTCACAATTATAAGCCAAAGGATCTGTACAACCGCCAATACTTGCTAACGCTCCTTCATTAATCCATTGAGCTACTAAATTGGATTCATCAGAAGTTAAATCTCCTCCACCTGGTGGCATTTGACCTGAATTAACTCTAATCCAGAGCTCACTATTATTACTATCAAAAGGTGTAATAACATCTCCATTATTACTTCCTGCCATCAAATTACTATACGAACTTAAATTTAATCCAGCTGAATTCCCATGACAATCTACACATTTAGCATTAAAAATAGGCTGAATACTTGTATTATAATCAATTTCAGCAAAAAGAAAAGATGTACAAAGGTACAAACTATAACTTATAAATTTTTTAAACATTTCTTCTCCATGATTTTTTGAAAAATATAATTCAAACTTATTACAAATTTAATGCTTAATTATATTATTTTCTGTAACAAATTGTAAAGTTACAGCTCCCACTTGTATTAACTTAATATTTTGTTCTAAATTGAGACCCTGTGAAGTTGAAAATAAAGTACACTTTCTTATTTATCTTTTACTTAACTCTTCTTAAAGCGGATATAGAGCTAAATTCATCCCCTGTAAGTAAAAAGACTAAACCCCTGAAAATGATTTTTCGTAAACCAATAACATTTACTCCCTTTGAATTGAAATTTGGATATCTAAATTATGGTGGAAAAAATTATTGGTCTAAAGCTCCTTTTAATAAATCAGCAATTAAAGTTTCTGACCTTCCAGTACTATTAGATTCAACACAATATGAATTTAACATCATTGATAACCTTAAAAATAGAAGGGGTATTTTTATTGAACTCGATATAGTAAGAACTAATTTTCCACATTTATTAATAAATCAGAACTATATAGATTTACAATTTGGAATAGGAGTACAGTACATAGATTTTGGTGCCAACCCACCCCTCCCCTCAAAAGAAAAACAATGGATTAGTCAATCATCCAGAGGAAATTATTTTTTCCATCCACGCTCAACAGGAATAAATATAAATTCAAGTTTAACATGGCAATTTATTCAAAATAATGCTACATACTTTTATCACTCTTTTGGAGTTAATTCTACTTCTCTATACCAATCAGAAGGGGGAGAAATTAATCTTTTAGGCCAAGGTTATTCTGAAAGCTTTGGTATCGGATCAAAATATATTTTTGAAGATAAAAAAAGAAATTTTGATTATACAATAGGCATTGAACTTAAATGGAATAGATTATATATGAACTCCATAAATTCATCGGATACACTATCACCTATATATGGAATAGACTTACGATCTTCAGGCTTATTTTTAACTACAGGTATTCAATTTGGTGGTAGGCACTCAGATGGGGATATTGCATATTCACATATGATGAATCATAACTATATTTCAGCTTCAGAAAGTTTTGAATATTTTCTTGCAAAAGAAAAAAATCATGGAAAAAGACGCAAGGCTTTAGAGATGCTTGAATATTGCCAATCACAGATTCCTTTACAACAGCTTAATATTGGTATAAAAAATTTATTCTTATCTGATTTTAATGAAGCAGTGAAATGGTTCAATAAGGCAGAAGCTGAAGCGCAAGATGAACTGAAAGAAGAAGTACAATTAAATAGAAAAATCATTGCTCAAGCTTTACTAGATAGTGTGCAAACTTATAGAAATAAAATGTCTATTGCTGAAGCTGAAGAGCTTGCTTTAATCGCTAAAGAATTATCACCAGATTTAGCAAATAGTAATTATATACTAGCTAAAACTTATATCGATAAAGGAAATTTAAATCTATCTATAGGCAATCTTTCAGAGGCTTTAACAAATTATAAAGAGGCCTTAAAGATAGATTTATCAATAGAGCCATTAATTATTTTTGAATATAAAAAACTTGCAGATGCATTTATAAAAGATGCATACCATGCTTCTTTAAATAATGATTTATATCTTGCTATAAACTCCTTAAAATCTGTTGTTGAAATAAATCCTAGTATTGAAAATGAACTATACAGCTATATAATAAAACTTGAAGATAAGCTTCAAAATCAAATTGATATAGGTAGTAATCAATATATGAAAGATTATATTCAACAAAAAAAAGAACCAAACAATAACCTCATTAAAGAAATATCATTAGGGATGTCTGTTGATGATATCAAAAAGATTAAAGGTAAACCTAAATATATTGATAAAAATATCAACGCAAACATCCACTTTGAAATGTGGTCTTTTCCTGAAGATTCAAGTTTTTCTCGATTATATTTTAAAAATAATATTTTAACTAAAATTGAGAAATAACAAAGAGTAACAAAGAGTAACAAAGAGTAACAAAATTTATTAATTACAAATTATTTTGTAAATTTATATTATGAAAAAACAAATTTTATTTCTTACAATAGCATTGGTTACTGCAACATTTTGGTACAAAAAAACAAATTTACGTATAAACGGAGTGATGCCAGCTCCAACTGAATTTAATATTAAAAAATCAAAGCGTAAAGATTTTAAAAATGAACGTAAAGAATTTCTGAAAAATATGCATCGATCTGACTCTAATACTGACTGGGAAATGCTCAATACAGAAACTCGAGCAAAACGGACTAAGTTAGTACAAGCTAAACGCAGCTCTCTAATTAGCAAAGGTCTTTGGAACCCAAATAAAAAATATATTGAAAAAATTGAAGAAAACTTAAATGGATATTGGCAAGAACGAGGTAGCAATAATTTAGCAGGAAGAATTTTAACAGCTGATATTGATTGGACAAATAATCTAATATATTGTGCATCTGATGGAGGCAATATATGGCGAGGAAGTCTTAGTGGACAAAATTGGGTTTCACTTACTGATTATATGCAAGTTAAAGGTATACATTTTATAAAAGTTGTTCAGTTTGATGATACTAAAAGAATACTCATTGCAAATAATGATAAGCTTTATTTTACAGATGATGAAGGGCTTACATTGCAAATGAGCAATGGCTTAGACTTCCTTTCGGAGTGGGGAGGCAATGCCATAAAAAGAGTTATAATTACAGAAAATAAAATAATTTATCTTCTTGCAAATGAAGGAACAGGCAACTGGAATGCTGTAGGCACAATATATAAATCAACTGACCATGGAAGAAATTTTACTAAACTTATTTCATTGAATACAGATGCCGGTATGTCATCTAATCAATCTGTTGATCATTATGATATATGGACTTCTCGATATTTTCAATCAAATATATATATAGTTCATAATGATGAATTCTATCAAATAACAGAATCTGATGAATTAGAATTTATTGCAAATATTCCTATTAATGGATCCGGTAATAATATATTAACTGGTGGGATGGGATCTAACTATCCATTTTTCTATGCTCATATTAACGGTCAAATATATCAATCAATGAATGGAGGGAACTCCTGGATAAATCGCGGGGAAAAACCTCAGTGGTATTTTAATTTACAAAATAGCTTTAGTAGTAGTAATATTAATAGAGATGATGTCTTCTGGGGGGGGATGGAAGTTTTCAAAAGTACTGACGGTGCAAACTCATGGCAACTTGTAAACAATTGGTGGGAATATTATGGTAGTGAATCTTCAATGCTACATGCCGACATCCCTGAAGTTAAATTTTTCTTAGATCCAAATTTTAATGAAGTTTCACTTATATCAACCGATGGAGGATTGTACTATTCAAATGATAATTTAGAAACTGTACAAAATTTATCTATGAATGGATTAGGTGTAAGTCAATATTATTCTACATATACAAAACGCAGTTTCCCATATAATGTTTATGCTGGAAGTCAAGATCAAGGGTTCCAACGAAGTATTAATCCCCAGGGGGATACATATAACTTCGAACAATCAATTAGCGGTGATTATGGCCATTTATCTTCAGGAGATAATGGCCAAACTATATGGTCTAATTACCCTGGATTCACAATGTATTACAATAATCCAATTACAAATGGTGGAGGTCTAACATTAGATTTTCCAGGCTCAGGACATTTATGGCTGGCTCCACTTATTGAAGATCCCTATGAACCCAACAAAGCCTATCTTGCTGGAGGGGGGCTATCGGGCGGAAATCATCTTTTTCATTTAACTGCAGGCCAATCATCTATAAGTTATATTGAAGAACCATATAGTTTTAATAGTACTATTTCTGCAATGGGCTATTCATCTATTGAACCTAACAATCGCTATATACTAGATTATAATGGTAATTTTTATCATAGCAGAAATGATGGAGATAGTTGGCAACAGTCTCCAGCTTTTGATGGACCAAATTCTCATTATTTTTATGGATCAACAATTTGGGCCTCAAGTATTACACCTGGTAAAGTTATAATTGGTGGATCAGGATATTCAAACCCTCCTGCTTATATCAGCTATAACCATGGTGAAACATTTGAAAACTTTAATAATGGTTTACCAAATACACTGATCTATGAAATAGCTGGAACGCCAGATGATGAGTATCTATTTGCGGCAACTGAAGTAGGCCCCTATGTATACATTAATACTGATGATCAATGGGTTGACTTAGCAGGTATATCTGGCCCAGACCAAACATATTGGTCTGTTGAATATATTCCTGAACTTAGTACTGCTCGATTTGGAACCTATGGTAGAGGTATTTGGGATTTTATTATAGAAAACTCTCAAATCCTATTGGGAGATACAAACTTAGATGGACTTATTAATATTCAAGATTTAATTTTATTGGTAAATTTTGTTTTAGAAACTGATACACCAGATAATAGCCAATTTATAAATAGCGATACTAATGGAGATAATGTACTTGATATTCTTGATATCATAAGTGTTATAAATATTGTGCTTAATCCTTAAAGCTAAAATCTATCAATATTTAAATAAAAATATAATTTAGATTAATAAATTATTGGTGAAAGTTAAAAAATACCTATAAATTTATAAACTTGATTGGCCCGTTCGTCTAGTGGTTAGGACCCAGGGTTTTCATCTCTGTAACAGGAGTTCGATTCTCCTACGGGCTACAATCATTATCCGTATATTTTACGGAATCTAAAAACCTCTATAAGTATTTACTTTTAGAGGTTTTTTCTTTATATAAACAAAAAGCTCGGAAGGAGCCGAGCTTTTCGCAATACTGGCAAACAACTAGGAGGAGGAGGAAAAGTGTTTACCAGATATAATTTAGTTATTATTTATCACATTTGCTATAACCACAATCAGGATCCATACATATATCACATCCATTTTCAGTTTTTAAAGTTCTATTATTACATTCATTACAAATCCTAAAATCAACATTGCCCGCATTCCCCTCATCTTTTGCCTGTATAACTTCAGGTACTACACCGTTATCTTCTATGGGCTTTGATTCTGGCCTTTTAATTACCCCAACATCAAAGAAAAACCGCTCAATTACATCCGCAATTTCAGCATAAAATGAATGATAATACTTTCCTTCTTTAAAAGTACCTCCATTAGGATCAAATATACCCTGCAGCTCTTCAAGAATAAACATAGGGTCATTAGATCTTCTAAAGATTGCAGACACTAAACGCGTCAATACTACATATTCTGGAGCGCGTGTTAAATCTTTTGAATTGATAAATATTTCAATAGGACGCACTAAATCAGAGTCTTTAACATAACTTAAAGTAATAAAAACCGAGTTTTTAACAAAAGCAGACTTTAACTTATACACTTTTGCATCGACAACTTCAGGCCTCAGAGTGTTTGGTTTTGCAGAAGAAGTCATAGGTAATTCAGCTACCGAATCAACCGTATTCTTTTCCTTTTCCTTGGAGATTTGCTTTATTTTTGTACTTACTCCAAATTTAATCATGATTCTATTTCCTCAAGTTCTGTATTTGTTAAAATTTCTTCTATTCCTAAACTACTATTTTTCATATAATGATATACAGTCGTTAAAGTCCCATCGGGTAATTTAATTATTTCCTCTCCAGTTACAGTAATAGCCTCCTCTCCTTCTTCTAATGAAATTTGATATTCATTTTCCTTAAATTGTTGAAACTCAGTCAAATTTGTCTCCGTACTTAAAATAGGAAACCTACTTCCATCTCTATAAATAGTCACTCCTTTTAAATTATTTTTCCAAGCCTTTAAATATATATCTGATATAACTTCTGGCTGGACATCCTCTGGTAAATTAATAGTAGAAGATATACTATGATCAATATATTTCTGAATAACTCCTTGAATATCAACCCTTTTTTCAGGCTCGACTTTATGTGCTGTTCTTAAGAAATAATCTGGAAGGACTTCTGTAATATTATTAGCTGCTGCAACATCTTCATTCAAATCCATTTTATCAATATATGCCTGTACTGATGAATGAAAAACTTTATAAAATTCATTCTTTTTAAAAGACTCAGTTCGCCGTGTATAATAAAGAGCAAAAATAGGCTCTACACCACCAGAAACACCTATGTAATTTTTACCATCAAGCTCTATTCCTTTTACAATATTAGAAATAGAACCAGTAGGTGCTATTGACATAATTGCTATATTTCGTATCCCATTCTCACGAATTAGGTTTTGAGTTTCATGACTTAACGCCTCATCAATAAATGGGCATTTCATATAATCTTCTTCTAAATAAATTGAAGACGCACCTTTTTCACCTGCAAGAGAGGCAGAAGCCTGATATGCTGCATTAGTAATAAATTCCATTACTTGAGTAATAATAGCTATTCCCTCATCGCTATCATATGCAAGGCCCAACTGATTTAACATATCAGCGATACCCATTATTCCAAGTCCCAATCTACGAGTTTCCTTAGCAGCAATTCGTTGTTTTTCAAGAGCATTCAAATCCTCATTCCATGTAACAACATTATCTAAAAATCTTACAAGTATTGCTGTTGATTCAGCTAATTGATCCCAATTTATTTTAGCATCAGCTTCATAACCATTTTCTACAAAACATGATAAGTTTAATGAACCTAGATTGCAAGCACCACCATCTTCTAAAGGAACTTCAGCGCATGGGTTAGTACATATTATTGGTCTACCTACATAATTTGATGGAGAATATTTACTCATTGTACTCCAAAAAATTATACCAGGCTCTGCTGTTTTATAATTACCTTCAATAAATTGATCCCATATATCACGAGCTTTAACCATTCTTCTTATTTCACCTGTCTGCTCACTACTAAAATACAACATAAAATCACCAGACTGTCTTATAGCAATATCAAAATCTTCATTATCAAGTTCCAAAGAAATATCGCCAAAAACATCTCTATTATTCACATTATTAAATTTTGATTTGGTAATGCTAACATTGTACTTTCGTTCAAGCCAATTTTTCATCTGAGCAAAAGTAGCAAAACTTTCTTTTAATTCATAATCACTAATTTCTTTAGCAGGGATATTAATTGAATAATGCACATTATCAATATCTTGCGGAGCATTTTTAAGAATATTATTTTTCTTTTTTTGATAAATTAAAAACTCACCTTTATTGTATTTTTTTTGTTCATCTACTGCCTGCATAAATTCATCACTAGTTTTTACAGAAATATTAGCAAATCTTACCTGAGTATTTTCCATAACTTGCTTTTTAATTGTTTCAAGCTCCTTATTATCAAACCTGCCTGACCAATTGCATTGATCTACTATCTGATTAGTTACCCAATTAGGTACTTTTTTAACTCTTAGGAAATGTTCAATATCTGGATGCTTAATATCTATAGTTAACATCAATGCACCTCTCCGGCCACTTTGACCAATTAAGCCAGTAGTTAAAGAATAAAGCTCCATAAATGAAACTGCACCTGTAGAACTATCTGCTGCATTATGCACAATAGAATCCTTTGGCCTTAATGACGATATATCAACGCCAATACCACCACCATAAGAATAGGTTCTTGCACATTCAAAGGCTGCTTTATAAATAGAATCAATTTCATCACGATCAATTTTTGTTACAAAACAATTTGCTAATGTCTTCAAACGATAAAGGTCTCCAGCTCCTGCTAAGACCCTCCCTCCTGGTATAAATCTACCTTGAAATAATTCTTCATAAAACTTACTTGCCCATTTTTTTTGTTTTGCTTTAGTTCCCTCAACCGTTGCGATAAAAGAACTTAACCTCTTAAATACATCTTCCGGTTTTTTCTCTATCAATTCTGAATTTAAATCTTTAAGAAAATATTTTTTCTTATATAAATTTTGAGCTAACTCATTATCCCCTAGATAGTTATCATGTACAGGCAATTCATTGTTTGCTTGAAGTTCTGTTATATCTTTATACAGCTCTTGATATATTTTCGTTCTATTTTTACCAATGATATTAACAGTTTTACCTTGGTGCCTAAACATACTTTCTATTGGCTGATTTGACATAAACATTCCTTAACAAATTAAGTGTTTTATTTTTGCTACCTAATTAGATTCGAGTAAAATCTCAAAATCCCTATTTTTGGGTTTTCTCCTAAATGGCAGAGATGAACGAGCAGAACTCAAACGGCAATTGGGGAGCCGTCTTTTCCAGATTGGAGGCTGGAAATATTTGAGTTTGTGTTATGTTTCACGTCGGATAAGAAATGCATTTAACACAATATAAGCTCATCTCTTGATAAAAATATACCCTATATAGTGTTATCAGTCAAAATAAAATATTATAACAATTTAAAAAAAACTAAATATATGAAAAATAATCAGTTAAAATTTTAAACCCATTTTTATAATTATTCTGCTATAAAATTAGTTTATATTTTAATGTCTGTATTAATTATTATTTAACAAAATAGAACTTCTAATATGAAAGCTTACCTAGACTTAGTATCACATGTATTAAATAACGGCACAAAAAAAACTAATCGTACTGGTACAGATACCATAATGGTTTTTGGATATCACTATAAAGTTGATCTTAACTCAGGCTTCCCACTCATCACTACTAAAAAAGTCTATTTTAATTCAGTTATAAGAGAATTATTATGGTATCTTTCTGGTGAAACGCATATAAGAAATTTACGAAAACATACTAAAATATGGGATGCCTGGACCTCTGAAGAAAAAAACTGGGAAATCGGGAAAATGTATGGGTATCAATGGGTGAAGTGGGACAAGTATCATATCAATAATGAAAGTGAAAATAATGAGCACCAACATATTAATCAAATCCAAAATGTAATTGATATGATAAAATCAAACCCTGATTCAAGAAGAATGGTCGTTACCGCTTGGAACCCTGCAGTTTTAGATGAAATAGCTCTTCCTAGCTGTCATGCTTTTTTCATTTTCAATGTAACAAATGGCAAGCTAAACTGTCATTTAACGCAACGAAGTGGTGATATAGCTCTAGGTATTCCTTTTAACCTTGCTTGCTATGCAGCTTTGACACAAATGATTGCACAGGAAACTAATTTAAAATTAGGAGAATTTTCTCATTATATTAATGATGCACATATCTACGTTGATCATATTGATGGCCTAGAACAGCAAATAAAGAGGGAGCCTCTGCCTCTACCAACCTTAAAAATAGCTAATAAAACATTTTGGGATTTGAACTTTGAAGATTTTACTATTGAAAATTATGAGCATCACCCATTAATTAAATTCCCTGTTGCTGTTTAAAAATGAAAATACATCTTATTTGGGCTCAAGATAAAAATAGTGGCATTGGATATAAAGGACAGCTACCTTGGCACATACCTGAAGATTTACAAAATTTTAAAAAACTAACATTAAATTCAACTATACTAATGGGGAGAAAAACTTGGGAATCCTTACCAATCAAACCTTTACCAAAAAGAAGGAATATAGTACTTACACGTAAAAAAAATCTTGAAGTAGAATCATATCAATCTATTGATGAGTGCTTAACCAAATTAACAAATGATAATACAGATGAACTATTTATTATTGGAGGATCAACAATCTACAATAGCTTCATAGATAAAGCAGAACAGCTTCATATGACATTAATTGATGAAAAAACAAAACATATTGATACTATTTTCCCATTAAATATTGAACAATTAGAAAAAAAATTTGAAAAAATAAAAGAGAATAAATTAACTAAAAATGTCACTTATTCAAATTGGTGTAAAATTAAATAAAATCTTTTAATTTTGATCTAAGGATCATTCTAATTAATAAAATATTTTTTGTAAATAGACAGACCATTTTTATCAAAATCTTCCAATCTGATAAACTTTAAAGATGCTGAGTTAATACAATACCTAAGACCTGTTGGGTTTGGTCCATCATAAAATAAATGGCCCAAGTGACTGCTAGATACTTTAGATTTAATTTCTATTCTCTTATAACCTAACTTATAATCATATTTTTTTTCAACTGTAGAACTATCAATTATATCATAAAATGATGGCCAACCAGTTCCAGATTTATATTTATGAAACGAAAAAAATAAAGGCTGGTTAGATATTAAATCTAAATAAATCCCTTCTTCCTTATTGTTCCAATACAAATTATCAAAAGGCGGCTCTGTACCACAATTTTGAGTAACTTCATATTGTAATTCAGTAAGAATATTTTTCAAACTATCTACTCCACTAATATAATTAAAATTAAACAGTATTATAATTAAAATGTAAAACATCTAATTTTTATTAATTGAAACTAATATTTCATTTCTTCTAAATGGTGGCAATGTCCAAGGCGAGTTATACTGTGCAACAAGGTAATCTGATGATGGCTCAAGATTATTAGTATCAAGATACTTTTCTAACTTTGATTTCATTTTTTGAATCCGTTCTGGAGTAGCCCACATCCCAAATTGAATTACAGCAGTCATTCCTAATTCTAAATTTTTAAACTCTATATCCTTTGATACAGGTTTTGGGAGATCATTCTTTGAATATTTATTAGGCATTACAAATGAAATAGAAATACTTTCATTGCCAGGAATAGTTGTAAATACAGGAGCAGTCATAGGCATTTTTACTTGCTCTTTATTACCACCAAAAATATAATTAGCTAAAGTTCTAAAACCTGAAGATGTAGCTGAATTATAAGGAGATTGTTTTTTTGTAATAGCTATTAAAATATTTTGATATTCTCTAATTTGAATATTATTTGATATCTCAATTAACTTAAATGGAGGTTCATAAAGATCCTCTCCTTTAATAAAACTTAATAAGGATATTAGAAAACCTGACATTAGTATAATTAATAATATTATTTTCATTTCATTCTTGATTCTTTTAATTCAATTAATTTATCTGGAAATGGATTAAAATAACTTTGATTTAATAAATATTCATTTTCAAATCTTACATTCCAACCTTTCATAACACTATTTATGGTTGAAAGGGGTATATAATTTTCTCTATAATCATCTAAAAGTTCTAAAAAATACACTTTTTCTTTAGAAGATAAATATTTTTTATAGTAACCAAAAGCATGCATCTGAGTATTAATGTTAGATAAGTATCTAGGTTTTTTACTGAAAACTAATAATAAAGTTTCAAAATATTCTTGCAAAACTTTATTCAGCTCTTTTGACTCATAATTTGCAGCAATTTTACCTAAAATTCTCATTCTTGTTTGGTTATAAACCATAAATAATAACTTATGTTTTGCTTGAAAAGCATATAAAGATTTAAAGCTTTTAATATTTCTAAATTCACATATAGTAAATATTGATGTATAGAAATGTTCTCTTAAATATATATCATTTAACCTTTTATCTTCTTCTTTTGGATGATTAGGAAATTTTTTAATTACGTTTGCAGTAAACATTCCAGGTCCATGCCCCATCGGGCTTTTATTTATTTTATTTGGATATAATTTAGCAGTAGAAATTCCGCAACTAGGTGATTTAGATTTCATAATAAAACCATCTACACTTAATAAACTTTCTAAAAAAATGTTTGAAAAATTATTCATTAGAGCTCCTAAATCTTTCTCTGTAGAAGGCTGATATAAAGTTAATTCTTCTTTTTCTTTAATTAGATGTATAGGGTCTCGCGGTGTACCAAGCCCGATCTCTACCTCAGGACACACAGTTATAAAATCAACGTATTTTTTTAACTTTCTAACATATTTATTAGAAATAACTTGACCATCGTAACGACAAGGCTCAAATTCTAAACATTTACTAATTACTACTTTAGGTTTTTTAAAATTCATTTTAATCGATTATTGCATGATTTTTTTAAAAGGAAACAAAATTGGTGTTATTTTTTTATAATTTTGATAATCAGATTGATTACCCCATCTTTCATTTGACTGTTTTTCTAAAATAGGTATTCCGCTCATTTTAGTTAACAACATATAAACAAATAAGGGAGATATTAGCGTAATATATTCCCAACCTAATAAAACTGGTAATGAAATAATAGCCATACCAATCCATAATAATATCTCACCAAAATAATTAGGATGACGAGAATAACTCCAAAGCCCGGAAGAAATAAATTTACCCTTATTATCTAAATTTAATTTAAATCTTCTTTTCTGTTCATCTGCTACAACCTCTATAATAAAACCAAAAATCCATATTAATAAGCCTAATAAGAAAAAAATATCATTAATTAAAACAGAATTATGCAACAGCATAGTTAAAAAATTAATTGTCGTTAAAAATACCCATAAACTTGAAATTGTGAAATACATTAAAAATTTAGAAAATGATAATTTTACATTTTCAAATCGTTTATCCTCTCCTGCTTTAACTACCCTTAATAATAAAAATATTCCCAATCTAACAGCCCAAATTAAAACAAGTAATGTAGATACTAAGGAACGAATAGATAGCTCTTCGCCATTAACTATAATTATAAAATATAAAGCAACTAATATCATTGATAGATATGCAATTGTTCCTGTTATATCGTAATATTTTTCAGTTTTAAAAATGTATGATGGAATAAAAATAATCCAATGAATCATAAAAATAGAAGACATACATATAAATAAAATATATGAATGCTGATTACTATTCTGAGTACTTAAGAAAGAAACAACTAATGCTATTATAACTGATAATATTGATGCAATATGGTCTTTAATGTTATTTTTCATAATTTTAATAAACGATTTTTAATTTTTTAAATATTATAATAAAAAAGTATGCTATATCTATTTCAAACCACCGATCAGAAAATTTAGCCTTTTGCGGAGAATTATGATGATTATTTTGATATAGCTCTCCCATCATTAATATGTCGATTGGTAAAGTATTTTTTGAATTATCAGATAATTTATTATAATTTCTATAGCCTTTTTTATGACCAAACCAATTCACAATAAAACCATGGATTGGTCCCATAAATATATGAATAGGAATTAATAAAAAATACCAAAATGAATTAGCATTATACCAATAAAACAGGATATATATTAAGCTAAATACTATTCGAGTTATCATTAGCTCACCTAATTTTTCTATAAATTCTAACCTAGGCAAATTATAGTTTTTATTTTTATTCTTTAAAATATCTGAAGTTAGCTTTCTATATTCCTTAAACGTTTTCAACATAAAACTAAAAAAATTATTAAAAAATAAAGGCGAATGTGGATCTTTAGCAGTATCACTATACTTATGATGTTTACGATGCAACAACCCATATGATGACGGATTAAGAAAAGATGATCCTTGCGTTATAAACGTAGCAATAAAAAATATCTTCTCCCAAAAAGGACTCATCTTAAACATAGAATGAGAAACATATCGATGGAGAAAAAATGTTTGAAAAAATAATGATAAGTACCAGTGAAAAATAAAAAAAATAAAAATCTTCAATTAACTAATTCTCTTTTTAAAAAGATAGTGTGAGACACCCCATTCAGTTCCATTATACAAACCAAATAGTTCTTCACATGCCATGAAAAATATTCTCCATCGTTGAAACCAAATGCTTGTATATTTTATTCCATAATTTTTACTGATTATAGGCATTAATTTTAATTTATTCTTATCCATATTTTCAAGCCATGCTTTAGAAGTTTTGCTATAATGTACCCCTGATACTCTCCAAATTTTTTCTATATTTAAATGATCCTGAAAATATAGCAATAATCTATGTGAAGGCATTATTCCTCCACTAAAAAATTCTCTTGCCATCCAATCTCCATCACCACCATCTTCAAAGGGATAAACCATTTCCTTATGAGTAAAAATATGTACAAATAATTTTCCAGAAGGTTTTAAAAAACTATCAATTTTTTCTAAAAGTTTGTAGTAGTTTCTCATATGTTCAAACATTTCAATTGAAATTACTCTGTCAAACTTATCCCTTATAGTAAAATCATTCATATCAGCGGTAATAACTTCAATATTTGATATTCTTTCGTGTTTACATTTATTTTCTATAAATAATTTTTGATCTCTAGAGTTGCTAACAGCAACTATTTTACTATCAGGTAGCTTTTTAGCCATATAGCATGTTAATGAACCCCAACCACATCCAAGTTCTAATACGCTCATACCGTTTTCTATTTGTGCTCTCTCAAATGTTAAGTCTAACATTTTTTGCTCTGCTACATCTAATTTTTTGACTCCTTTTGGCCATAAAGCAGAACTATATTTTAAATTTTTACCTAGCACAATCTCAAAAAATGATGCTGGTACTTCATAATGCTGCTCATTGACTATTTTAGGTATTAAAGCTATTGGACTTGTCTTTAATTCGTCTATAAAATCTTGATGAAATTGTTCTAGATTTTCAGGACCTGATTGTTTAGCCCAACTTAATCTATCCTTACATAGCTTTTTAATTCCAAATTTTATAAGTTTATCTGGTAGTAAACCTCTTTCTGCATAATTAATGAATCTCTTAATCATAATTAAAATGTAATTTTAATATTTCTTGAATCAGATTTTGCAAAAACAATTTGTACGTCACCAATTTTTCTTTCTAAAAAACCTGCTTCACAATAAACAAAATAATATTCCCACATATTTATAAAAGCCTCAGAAAAACCTAAACTTTTGACTTTCTCTTTTGAATTATAAAAAGATTTTCTCCACTGGAATAATGTTTCCGCATAATGAACGGTTATATCTTCTAAATGCACTAAGGCTAAATCTGTATTATTTTTTATAATACCCATAATATTTTCTAATGAAATTAAGCAGGAGCCTGGGAAAATATACTTTTTAATAAAATCAACATTATTTTTATATAATTTAAAGCCTTGGTCATTATATGTTATACCTTGTATTAAAATTAGCCCATTAGACTTAACGAGTTTAGATATAGTATTAAAATAATTTTTCATAAAATTATCACCTACTGCTTCTATCATTTCAATAGAAACTAACTTGTCAAATTCACCACTTAAATTTCTATAATCTTTATTTAATAATTCTATTTTATCTTCTAACCCTTCTTTTTTAATTAAAGATTTTACATATCTATATTGAGCATCCGATATAGTTGTAGTTGTAATTTGGCATCCATATTTTTTTGCAGCATGAATTGCAAAACTACCCCACCCACTTCCTATTTCTAAAATTTTATTTTCTTTCTTAATATCTAATTTTCTGCATATTCTATCTAGCTTCTCAATTGATGCTTCTTTTAATGTAATTCCTTGTGGTTCAAAAATAGCGCTAGAATATGTCATCGTCGGGTCTAACCATAGGCTATAAAACTCATTGCTTAAATCATAATGTGCTAAAATATTTTTTTTACTTCCTAATAATGTGTTTTGTCTACTTCTATGTATCAAATAATTAATTGGCTTAAATAATTTAACTACCCCCGAATCAAGTTGTTTTAAAAATGCTTGATTTTTAATTACAATTTGTAGAAGTTGTACAAGATTTTTGGACTTCCAATATCCAGCTATATATGCCTCCGCTACTCCTAGGTCACCACCACTACCTAAAAGAACATAAAATTCTGGAGATAAAATTTCAACTTTTGCAGATAAACTATGATTAGAGTTTCCAAATGATAAAGCTTTATTGTTATCAATTATAGTTAAATAACCATATGAAATTGAATTCATTTTTTTAAAAAATATTCTTTTGAAAAATGAAGTTAAAAAACTAGACTTCTTAGAAATTTTAACTTGATCGGCAAACTGAGTGATTTGAGATGATTTATTCATGTTTAAGTTGCTTTTATTTTATCTGGATGAATGAAAAATGGTACTTTCTTAAACCATAATTTCAATGCTTGAAAATGGATTTTAAAAATAACCATAAATGTTAAAAAAGGATACTGAACTACTAATTTAGCTAATGAAGGTAAGGTCATTGGATATCTTTTTAAATCTAAAGTTGCTCTAAAAACTTTATTTTCATCCTTGAAATTAATCATATTAACAAATAATTTTTCTTTTGGTTGATTAAAAATCCATTGATAATTATGATCCATCCCCCAAAAAGGGCTAACATGTAATTGTTTTTTAAGCTCTGCTTTTAAATTTGACAATTGATTTGAAGTTAAGTGCTTATTTATTATATAGCAATGTCTCTCATTCCATGGCGTGTTTGTCACTTCAGCCATAATTGTTTCAACATGCTTATCTGACTCATCAAAACAATAATAAAAGCTCACTGGATTAAAACAATATCCAAAATATCGTAAATTTGTTAACAAGCGAATCGGGCCCCTTGGCTTTCGCCCAGTTTTGAGTTTTATTGTGTTTCGAACTTCAGAGTCAAGCGATTTTTTAACATCACCATGATAATCCTTTCTAAAAAAAGATACTAATGCAAATCGATTAACATTCCAAAACCATGATCGAGAAAATGCTGATTCTATTGTCTGAAGATCTAAATAAGTCATAAAGGTAGAATAAGAAAAATAATGATCTACGGGAGTAAATCTATGATGCTGTATTCTTCCTTTATAAATATAATTTTGTCTTGAAAGGTTCATAATGATACACCAAATTTTTCACATACATCTAGAGCACTTACTACTCCATCTTCATGAAAACCATTCCTCCAATATGCACCGCAAAAATACGAATTATTTTTACCATTAATTTCCTCCTTACGATCTTGAGCTTTTATACTATCAACTGTAAATAAAGGATGGTAATAAACAATTTTTTTTATAATTTTACTATTATCAATATGATCATCACTATTTAAACTAACACATAGGGTTTCATTGCATTTTAAATTTTGTAAAATATTCATGTTGTATGTTAATGCAACTGGTTTATCAGATGCACTATCAAGATGGAAGTTCCAACTTGACCACGCAGATTTTCTTTTGGGAAGTATTGATTCATCAAAATGTAATAAAACATCATTTTTTTGATATTTAATTGAAGATAATATTTCTTTTTCATTCTTTGAAGGATCATCTAAAAGCTCTAATACTTGATTACTATGATTCGCAAAGATAACTGAATCAAAAGTCTCCTTAGAATCTCCACTTGTACCAAAAACAATTTCAACTTTTTCATTATTTCTAACAACTTTTTTAACAGGACTCGATAGTCTAATTTTATTTTTAAACGAATAAATCATTTTTTCAACATACTGATTAGAACCTCCCTTAATAACATACCATTGCGCTCTATTTTTAATCTGCAACAAACTATGGTTTTTAAAGAACTTTATAAAAAAAAGTGCCGGCATTTCTAGCATACCTGATACCTTTGTTGACCATATAGCCGCACCTATAGGAAGTATGTAATTATTAATAAAATAAGATGAGTATTTATAATGAGCCAAAAAATCTCCCAAACTCATACTAGGGTTTATTTTATCTATTTGCTTTTCCGCTTGTTTATTAAACCTCAGAATATTCTTTAACATTATAAGAAAAGACGGTTTGAAAATATTCGAACGCTGGGCAAACATTGATCCTAAAGAATTACCAGAATATTCAAGGTTATTTTGAATTGATTTTACACTAAAACCCATTTTAGTTTTCTGACTCTCTACCTTTAATTTTTGTAAAATTTTAATAAAATTAGGATATGTATTTTCATTATATACTATAAAACCTGTATCTACAGATACTTTATTAGTTCCAATATCTACTGAATGCGTATGTGTATGCCCACCAATATAATCATTAGATTCAAAAATTACAATTTCATGTTTTTTGTTTAATAAATATGCAGCGGTTAAACCAGATATTCCTGATCCTATAATTGCTATTTTCATAAATTTTTTTTATTTAATTCCAGTCCTGTAAAACCTTCTGAATTTTAGTTGTATCATAGCCTACCGAAAATAAATTATTTAAGACTTTATCATAAATTTCTAAATCCATATTAGGCTTCCTTGACATTATCCAAACAAAGCTTCTATCAGGATACCCAATAACAGTGTAGGTATAATTAGAATCTAAATCAATAATTAGAAAAGGCATCTTAAAAGGCCATAAAAATTGCATTCGCCATTCTGCATTTGTATTTTTATTATAAACATATCCAGTAGGTGAATATTCTTTCTTTTTTCCATTTGGATTATCCTGATAGAATGTAAATTTTGTCTCTATCTCACCACTCTCATTTAACTCATAAGATTCAATAGCATTAGTAGCTCTTTTCTCAATAAATGTTGGAATATTTGCAATAATATACCAATCTCCCATGAATTTTTCTAAATCGACATAGTTTACAGTTTGTAACAATTGGTTTGGCTCTGAACTATTATCTTTTTTTTTCGAATTACATCCTAAAGAAAACAATAAAAATATTAAAATATATCGAAGTATAAAATTCATCTTTTGTAAAGCCTTTTCTCAGCTTCTAAGAGAACATCTGTGAATAAATTAACAATACTAATTTCATTAATTTTATCAATAACAAAATCAGGTATTGAACCACTTGGATCCATAAAAATTCTATAGGATAATAAAATATTATCAAATTTATCTCTCTCCATCATCCACACACCTGCACCATATTCTAAATAAATGGCACTTAAAGAATTTCTGTTATTACTTATAGAATTTGGGTTTATTAAGTTCCATTGAACCAATATTTGATTTTTATTAGATAAAATATCATATTTTTTTATTTTAAAATAATAGTGCCTGTCATCAAAAAAGGGCAAGTTAATTGGAATAAATTGGTATGCAACCACCAAGCTATCTGTAATACTTTCTGACTCAGTTATAAGACCCTCCGCATTACTTAACACCGAATCATAGTTATCTACATCCATAATTATATTTTGAATCATATCTAAGGGTACGGAGATAATCTTACTTATTTTAATTGCATAAATAGTATGGCCTGGAACTTGTTTAGAAAATAATGAAATTTTTTCTTGATTATTTATTATCTTCCAATCTTTATTTTCTATTAATAAATTAAATAATTCATCCGAATTTTGATAATCCTTATAATCAGATGAAACTAAGATAGATACTATAAAATAAATAAATAAAAATATTTTCATTTTTTTAAGACATAAGTAAGCTTATCATTTAGCCAAAATAAAAAAGGAATACTAATACCCCAAACAATAGCTAAAACAATCACTGCATTAATAGGTGAAATTATAAAAAATATTATATTCATTTTTAATCCTGCAATATATGATAAAGGACCAAAAACTGCACCTAAAATAAAGGATGCTAATAATCGATTTTTAAGCCAGGATAAAGAATGGTTTAGCGTAGCACAAAAACCACCCCACATTGCAACTATCCATAAAGGTGCAAATGTAGCTTGTATATCAGTTGATAAATAATTAATAATATTAAAATATTTTAATGAAGAATCAACTATTAAGCCTAAAAATATCCCAATAATAATTAATATAAATTCTGAGTATTTTTTTGAAAAAAATACCATGTGGACAATTACAAAAGCAAACATATATATAGGACCTATATAGTCAAGCGAATTTTGAGCACCTAAAGCACAAAACCACCAACCAATTTGAAAGCCAATAATATTTATAATATTTATCAAAAAATTAAATAAAATTAAAATCTAATTATATAATTTATACAACTGTAATATTTCTGTTAATAGTTTTAATTAAACCACTAAAAATTATTTTATGTATTGGATACAAAAAATACCAATAAGCAAGCCCTCCTAATCCTTTAGGCTCAAAAAATGCAGACTGAATTAAATTACATTGATTATTTTCTAAAGAAATAATTTCATACTGCAACCATGCTTTACCAGGTAATTTCATTTCAGCTTTGAATCTTAGCAATTTATTTTCAATGATTTTTTCTACCCTCCAAAAATCAAGAGCATCGCCTTGCTTAAGCTCTGAAGGATTCCTTCGTCCTCTTCTTAGACCGACTCCTCCAAATAATAAATCAATATAACCTCTAATAATCCATAAAAAATTAGCATAAAGCCAACCATTATGACCTCCTAAAGTCATTAGATAAGAAAATATTTGCTTGCTATTTTTTGTAATAATTATACTTCTTTTTTCCATTATAAGGCCTTCTATTGATTTAATATCTACAGAAATATCTTTACCTCCGCTAGAGCTTAAAGCATCTGACCAAGAAGTTTCTACATGTTCACTATTTAGCTTATCAATAGCTAGCGTGACAGCCTTATCATATGATATTAAATTAATTTTAGGAAAATATTGTTCTGCAGTATTTTTATTTACAATACTCTCATTTTTTAAACTTTGGACTAAGGGTCTAGCAATTCTAGCTGATAATGGTGTTGTCCAATGCACCCAATACGATGATAGTGTGGGAGTTAATACAGGTACAGGTATTAAATATCTTTTTAATTTCCTGACACTCGCAAATCTTTTCATCATATCTCCATAGCTTAATACGTCTTTACCTCCTATCTCTATAATTTCATTTGAGGGGATATCCGTTGTAATACTACCTACCAAATATTCAAGAACATTAGTTATAGATATGGGTTGTGTTTTAGTAAAGACCCACTTAGGACAGATCATAATAGGAAGACGCTCACATAAATGCCGTATCATTTCAAAGGATAGACTTCCAGCACCCACGATAACACCAGCTCTAAATTCTAAAATATTCTGTCCTGACTCCCTAAGTGATTCACCGGTTCTATATCGAGATAATAAATGTTTAGATAGCTTTTTCTTTGTTTCAGCTAATCCACCAAGATAAACTATTTTTTTTAAACCTGAGTTTTTTGCTGCTAAGGTAAAATTTTTTGCTGCTTTTAAATCACTAGTTTCAAAATCTTGATCATCTGACATTCCATGAATTAAATAAAATGCAAAGTCTATATCAAAAAATAAGTTAGATAAAGTACTTAATTCAAGTACATCTCCTTTGTGTATTTCAACTTTAGTATGCCAACTTCTATTGACTAGACGTTCAGGATTCCTAACTAATACACGTACATTATAACCTCTAGATAATAATTGAGGGACTAAACGGCCACCAACATACCCAGTAGAACCAGTAACTAATATATTTTTAATCATTTCTTAATATTTATTTTTATTGTAGCTAATTAGCTCTAAAAAATTATTATCAAGATCTACTATATATTTAGAAATTGACTTATCTCGATGAGTTTTTGATTGTGGATCATTAATAATCGAATTGTCAATTATAGCTATGTGTGGAGGATGTTCTTCTTTAACTACTAAAGATAATTTTATATTTTCAAATTGTAAGATCGCCCATGTTTTATCAGAAAATATTGTTTTACATTTAAATTTATGAGTGTAATAATTTAATGAACGTTCAATATCATCTACTACTATAGCAATATGATCTATAATATCTTTGGTTGATGATTGGGAACTAAGCATAGAAGAATACAAATAATGAAAGTACTATTAATACTAAAGATGGCACTCTTTTCATAAATATAGTTTTATTAATAAGATGCACAAATTGAGCTGAAATCATTAATATTAAAATTCCTGATATGCCAACATACATAATTCTAATATCACTGGATAATAAAAAAATGCTTGATGAGATTTTAATGATACCAACAATATCCCTTAACCATTCTGGTAAGTTAAACGTTTTAAACTCTTTAACAATATTATCATACCTAACTAACCAAACATATAAAATAGAAACAATAATTATTACTTTAACAATTTGAATATACATAATTTTCCTTTTTAAAATATTTTTTATATAAAAATTTTCTTATAAGTATAGGAAAAACAAGCATGGGATATAGAATTAAGCTCATAAAATAATAATGATGACTAAAAGTAATTCTATCTCTAATAATAACGCAATTATCTTGCTTTTCAACTATATGTTGGTGATTCCAGCTTTTTAAACCCAACGGCAATTTGACCCCTTGATCTTCAAAAGAAAGTTGATTTTTATTAAATTTATATAGATTATGTTTAACTTTAAAATCATGCCAATAAAAAAACCAAAATTTGAAATGCGCCTTATCATTATTATAAATTCCATCCCATTTTACTATTTTCACTGGCTGCCATTTAATAAGAAATTTAATGAATTTTAAATTCTGAAAAGCTGAAACAACATTTAAATATTCAATATTTTTTATAACTACTTTTTGTTTATAGAACATTTATAATAAACCTTTTAAATCAATTAATTCATTAGAATAATAATACATATCAACGCCAGTTACTCCAACAGAATTTGCTTTAGCAATATTTAACCTACCATAATTATCTAAAATATTCTTATTAATTTTAATACAATCTATTTCTCCTATAATAAGTGATGTATTATTCAAATTAATATCTATTTTTTCTTTAAAACTTAAACCTATTTTAACACTACTTTCTTTCACAAAAGGTACAGAAATATTATCAATATATTCTTTTTCTATATTAAAATGATCAAATTCAGATATTTCAGACCCAATTTTTTGTGACGTTTTATGAGCTTTTTTGACAATTGATGGACTTATACTATTAATAGTATAATAATTCTTAGTTTTAATATTTTGCATAGTATCACTCAGCTTTCGTGTTTCAGGTCTTAAAATAAAACCTATTAAAGGTGGATTACTTCCAAGATGAACTATAGATGAAAAAATAGCTAAATTAGCTATACCATCACCAGAAACTGTTGAAATTAGGTGAGCTGATTTAATTCCAGTTATAGAATTTATTAAATCTATTCTAAAATTTTTATCGAGATTTAAAATATGTTCAGTATCAAATTCTATATTTTTCATTGTTGAAATATAATATTAAGTTTTTTATTTTTTTAGAGTGCTTAAACCACCGTCTATTGTAATTGTTTGCCCTGTAATCCAATCTGAATCCTTATCAATTAACCACTCAACACATTTAGTAATATTTTGGGGTTTTCCTATTCTATTTATAGGATGCATTTGAATTGAATAATCTAATGCAGAAGAATTACTCGTTATTTTAGATGATAGGGGTGTATCAACAAGGCCTGGTGCAATAGCATTAATTCTAACATTATTATTTGCATAACTCATTGCAGCTGATTTAACTAATGAATTGATTGCTCCTTTAGCTGAACTGATAATATCATGATTCTTTAAGCCTATACTAGCAGCTGCGCTCGAAAAAAGTATTATACTTCCTCCTTTTTTTCTCAAATAATTAACACCGTATTTGATTGTACCTATTGAATTAAAGGTATTTAATGCATATGTATCTAAGATTTCTTTTTTATGAGCCATGTGAGAAGGTTTTAAAAGTATCGAACCAACACAATTAATAATTACATCAATATTATCTAGGGCATTGCATGCTTGATTAAAAAAAAGTTCAAAATTATCAATATCACTAACATCGATTTGAGTTCCTGAACAATTCAACTTTGATTTTACTTCATTTAATTTATCTTCGTTTGAAGACCCAATGTATAAATTATGTTTTTGCATTGATAGTTTTTCGGCTATATCTAGACCGATTCCACTAGTAGCTCCAATTAGTACAATATTCATAAATATCCTTTTTTAATACTATTGAGAGCTCGCAAAATAATGGAGGAGTTTTATAATACTCTGCAAGCTCTCACCTAATTTAATTTTATCTTAATGAGGAGACTCTTAACACATACTTGATTTGGGGAGAGTATGTAGGAATATGTTTTCCTAGAGGCTCCTCAATAAGATCTCACTAACTACCACTTAATAATTCTAATAAAAAACCATTTGAAAGTGGATCATAGGATGAAGAAAATTTATTTATTAAATATCCCTCTTCATCAATTAGAAATTTATTGAAATTCCAACTAGGATCACTATCATTCCAACCATTTAATTTTTTATTCGTTAAATACTCAAATAATTCATGTTTACGACTTCCTCTAACACGCATCTTCTTAGTCAACAGAAAGGTTACTCCATAATTGCTTTCGCAGAATTCTTTAATAACTTTTTCATTTTCAGGCTCTTGTCCCATAAAATCATTAGATGGAACTCCGATAACAATTAGTTTATCACTATATTGCTTGTGAAGATTCTGCAAATGTTCATATTGATATGTATATCCACAGTTTGAAGCAGTATTAACAATTAGGATTTTTTTATTTTTAAATTCTTTTAATGTTACTTCATTATTGTCAATATCTAAAAAAGAAATATTATGTATGGATTTGTAAATGTTTCTATCAATCATAATACTCTCATCATTCAAACCACGCAAGTGTTCAGATAAAATTGAAAGAAATAAGACAAAGACAATTATTGAATTAATAAATATAAAAGAATTTTTCATTTTAACCTTTTTTTTAAATTTTTAATTTTGCATGTTATGCATGTTATTCAACTACAATAACTTACAATGGTAGAAAAGTCTTATGCAAGTATTATTTGCACTATATGCACGTTTATCTTTAATTTTTGAATACATCTAAACAAATAATACATATGAAAACTTATAGTTCAAAAGAAGTGGCTGAGATATTTAACTGCAACGAATCAACTGTTAGGCGCTGGACATACAAAGGTATGTTACAATGTCATAAAACTCCAGGAGGGCATAGACAATTCAGTCTTTATGATTTAAGGCAATTTATATCGAAGCATCAGCCCAGATATAAAAATAAGATCTTAGCCTTAAATTCTGATAAAACTAATCCTATTAATAATTTTATTTCAGCATCAGATTATCCAATGCTAGCTAAATCTTTAATGGAAATAAGTCTTGCAGGTGATGATTATGCAATCAAAAATATGATTAATAAATTGTATTTAAGTGGTACAAAGCTCTACAAAATCTTTGATGATATTGTAGAAAAAAACTATGACTTAATAGAATCTTTATTAAAAAAGAATAAAATTTCTCACTCTGAAGAATATGTTGCGCGAAAGCTTGTCACCCGCTCTATTGAAAGTCTATGTGAGAATAAACCAAATATGCCTAATGCAACTAAAAGAGCCCTGTGTGTTAATTTTGAGGAAAATTTACCCGATATTGGCATTGTCATGACCGAAGTAATTTTAAGACACTTAGATTATAATGTTTATAATACTGGCTCACAAGCAAAGCTTGGAAATTTTAATAATTTGGTTAAAAAACAAAAAATTAACCTACTAATTTTTTATCTTTGTAATAGGCAATGCTGTAATGCAATAACTTCAAACAACTTAGAAAAAACTAGTACGGAAATAGATGCAATCATAAACTATTCTTCACAAAATAATATGAAGATTTTATTTGGAGGAGAGGGAGTAAAACTAATAGAAAATAAAAATTTAAATTTAAAAAATACATTTACTAGCTATAAAGATTTAGAAAGACTAATAGATAGAATGAATTAAAATCAGTCTGCTATTTATTCATATAACCATATAAAAAGTAGTAACCATAAGCATACTGCAAAATAAAAATACAACCATTAAAGCTTCTCCTTTATAATAACAAAATAAGCAACCTGCAAATTCTAATTACTTAAATTTTAATTTGTTAAAAACATATATCCCGTATTTGTATACTCTAAATCTAAAACATAACCATTATTCAAAACAAGATATTTGCATGTTTTGCATGTTTTTATTGCATTATTAATATTTTTATTAATAATATTATTCGTAATTATTTATCACTTTTATAAATTAAAAATATATTAAAAAAAATGCCTAGACCACTTGAAGTTAGAGATATTTATAAATATTTGTTCAAAAACGTATTTATAGAAAGAGTATAATTATATGACACTTGCAAATATAATTGTAAATTCTATTCTACTTGGATTAATCTTAGTTACTCAAATAGTTAATTATCCATTATTTTTAAAAGTAAGCTCCGCGAATTTTTTTGATTATCATAGATATTATAAAAAACGAATTTCTATAATTGTAGTACCTCTTATGATTACAGAATTAGTACTTTCAGGCGTAATGTTATTTTTACTTCCTAATATAACCCATACTATTATTTTTTTATTTATAATCATTATATGGTTAAGCACATTTTTAATCCAAGTTCCAATACATAATTCTTTAATTAATAATTTTAATACTAATCAAATCAAACATTTAATTTTATCAAATTGGATAAGAACCATTTTTTGGTTTCTAAAACTAATAATATTAATTATATGCTAAATAATTACAAGTAAATTAAAAATGAGCCATACTATAAACATTTTATTTCCCAATCAACTGCTAAAAGAAAATCCAATTTTGAATAATAATAACAAAATTTATTTAATTGAAGAATATTTATTTTTCAAACAGTATAATTTTCATAAACAAAAAATTGCCTTTCATAGAGCATCAATGCAACAATATCAACTTTTTTTAAAAAGCAAAGGTAAAATTGTAAATTATATAGATAGCAATAACCCTAAATCTGATATAAGATTATTTTTAAGTGGCCTGCAAAAAAAAACCAAGGTAATAAATATCCTAGACCCAATTGATGATTGGTTAATGAGGCGCATGGTTAAAGGAACTCAAAATATTAAACTAAATATTTTTGATAATCCTATTTTTAAAAATAATATGCAAGATTTAGAAAAATACTTTAGAAAAGATAAAAAAAAATTCTCTCACAAAGTTTTTTATGAAAATCAAAGGAAAAAGTATAATTACTTAATTGAAGAAAATGGAAATCCTACAGGTGGAAAGTTTTCATTTGACACAGATAATAGAAAAAAATACCCTAAAAATAAAAAACCACCTAAAATATCTTTTCCAAAAAAAACTGATGTTTGGATTGAAGCGCTGGAATATACTAATCAATATTTTTCACAAAATTTGGGTGAAATTACCTTTAATCCAATTTACCCCTTCTGTTATAAAGAAGCAGAAAAATGGTTAGATCAATTTTTAGAAATGAGATTGAATCAATTTGGAGATTACGAAGATGCAATTTTACAAAAAAATATTTTCATCAATCATAGTGCAATCTCCCCCCTTTTAAATTCAGGAATCTTAACTCCTGAGTATGTAGTTCAACAAACATTAAATTTTGCTAAAAATAATCAAGTTCCAATTAACTCTCTTGAAGGATTTATTCGCCAAATAATTGGATGGCGAGAGTTTATTAGAGGTATGTACTTCTGTAAAAGTCAATTTTCAAGAACTAATAATTTTTGGAATTTTACAAAAAAAATTCCAAAATCATTTTATATAGCAAAAACAGGTATAGATCCTGTAGATGATTCTATCAATAAAGTTCTAAAGCATGGATATTGCCATCATATTGAGAGATTAATGATATTAGGAAACTTTATGCTTTTATGTGAATTTGATCCTGATGAAGTTTACAAATGGTTTATGGAACTGTTTATAGACTCTTACGATTGGGTAATGGTACCTAATGTTTATGGTATGAGTCAATTTTCTGATGGCGGACTATTTGCCACTAAACCGTACATTAGCAGTTCAAACTATATAAAAAAAATGAGTGATTATGGTTCTGGTGAATGGTCTATTATTTGGGATGCTTTATTTTGGAATTTTATAGATAAACATTCAAACTTTTTTAAATCTAATCCACGACTATCTATGATGTTTCATTTATATAATAAAATGGATCAGAATAAAAAAAATAACTATTCTGATATAGCATCTAATTTTTTAAAAAAATTATAAAGTATTAAAAATCTAAGCCTATTGTAAGGTACCATTGTCTATCTGATATTATACCTTTATGAGGATTATAATCCCAAGCATAATCTAATTGCCAAGGCATGCCTAAGAATATAAATCTAGGGCCGAATCCATATGACATGAGCCAGCCTGTACTATTATTATTTGCCCAATTTTCATTACTACTAAATTCGGGATACTGGTCATTCCAAGCGACACCAATATCTGTAAATATAACTCCATTTATTTGACCTAAATATTTAATTGCTGGGAAATAGTACATTAAAAATGGAAGACGTAATTCTAAATTTAGCAGAAAAACATTTTTCCCAAATTTATTTGATATTTGAGCCCCTCTAATAGGCATTACATATTCTGAAAAATATAACTCTTGTGATGTAGGGGGATTATCCTGATCAAAAAATCTTTCGTTATTTCTATCTGAAGAAGCCAGCCAAGGGACTCCACCTAAACGAAACTTTTGAGCATCATTTCCCCAATTTTTTCCTGCAAATATTCTACCAGCAAAACTTATACCATTAAATAAAGAAAAGTATTTTCTTCCATCCATCGTAGTAGAGTTAAAAGATAATGAAGTATTATTTAAACCGACACTTGATTTATAATTTATATAATATCTAAATCCATCAACAGGATATGTATATGACCATAAAGTATTATCCCATGTATATCCCATAGAAGGAATAAAAGTTGTAAATGAATTAATATATTTAATATCCTGAATATCTGCATATCCGTTATTATCGGTATCTAAACGAACTATTTCAGAGCTAACTATATGATTTAAATCAATACCTCCATCTACTCTTGCGAATCTTGAAATAGGCCTGCTGGAATTAACTCTCAGTCCAAAATTTTCATGAAGTATAATATCACTGGAATAAAAATTGCCTTGAAAATATTCATATGCCAAATGATCAAATGCAAAAACCCAATCTGTTTTATATGGAAGAAAACGATATAGAAAAAAATAATCAGACCTTTGAATGTCTACCACCATCTCTGTGCCTAATTGCAGCTTATGATCACCCAATATATCACTAAATAAAAAATATGCCATTCCCTGACTGCCATACCTTGAATCTAGGGCATAGTAAGCTTGTGCAAAATCTAATGAAAAACGAGTTTTATATAAATGAGTTCTGTACAGTCCAGTACTATCAAAAACCATTGATGTATCATATTCAACTATTTCTTCTTTCTCCATATTATTTTTTGTTGCATCAAAACCAGAGAAGACATATCCTTTATACTTCTCCGAACGATCATTAAGCTGTTTTTTTGTATTATTATCATTTCTTAATAAATCAATTTTTTGATCTTTCAAGGTCCATGAAGCCGGCTTTACATCAATGGTATCTTGAATTTTTTGTATAGGGTTGTCAAAAGAATAAACATCATAACCTCTATTATAAAAACCAGTAAAAATCATTTGTGTATCGTCACCATTCCAAGATAATTGTGTGATCCCAGTTAGTGCATTAGTAATAATATGAGGATTAGTAAAATCATTCTTTGTTTTTATATCAGAAAATAAATAGATATTATTGATTCCAGTTTGATCAGAAATAAAACCAAGATAGTTTTGATCATTTGATAAACATGGATAAGTTTCATTATATGGAGTATCTGTTATTCTTTCAATTTTCTGACTTTCAATATTAATCTTATAGATATCAGTTTGATCAAAATTGTGATTTAATGGCATAGTAACAATCCCCGTGTCTACAATAGCTCCTCTATCAGATATAAAAAGAATTGATTCGCCATTGGGATACCATGATATTTGATCATCTGTAAACCAATCATTTGTAAGATTAATAAGTTCTTCAGAGTCTAAATTAAAAAGGTAAATATCGCTTGATTTTCCATTATTGCCAATAAAAGCTATTTCATTAAATCCTGGACGCCAAGCTGGTCTAAAAATACCTTCCATATTTAATCTATATTTATTTTTTTTTCCTGTTATAACATTCACCACGAAAAGAGCATCAGACTTACCTGACTTGGCTGCAAAAGCAACTTTTTTACTATCTTCAGACCAGGTAATACCAGGTTTTAAAATATGTAATTCTTCAAATTCTGCACTTCGTTCACCTTGAATAAGTTTTTTTATAAATCTACCATCTTCAGCAGAAATTAAATATATTGCCATGGGGCCTGACTTATTTGAAAATAATGCAATTCTACTACCATCAGGAGAAAGTGATGGAGCAACATTATATGTATTTCCTAGCTTTTCATGAAAAGTTAATTGTCGTGCAAAATCAGGAATATTCTCCCTATTAGCAATATCTGGCCAATATTCTTTTTTTAAATATTCATGCCATTGCTCATTTAATTTTTTCAAGTCTACGCCCAAGGCTTTTTTAAATCCTATATCTACATTATTGGCCTGTTTAAGCTGATAAAAAATTTCAGCTATGGATTCTTCTCCCCATTTTTCTGTTATAAAATTCCAAACCGATTGTCCTCCTCGATACGCCATATAACCCGTCAATTGATAAAATTGAGGGAATTCTTTACCATTAATAGCCATATCTCTAATCCACATCTCTGAATTAGTGTCCCAGCCAGTAGAAAGATATTCTGCCAAGCCTTCATTCATCCAAAGTGGGATCTGTACTTTGATAGAACTTGCGACCATGTTTTTTAAGCTTCCGCCATAAACCGAGTCATTTATAAAAGCATGCAGTAGCTCATGATGAATTACATGCTTAAACTCCTGATTTGAAGCATCAAAAGGAATAACAATTCTATTCTTATATAGCTCAGTTACGCCACCGATCCCTTCATACATATAGCTATCAATAACATTGGTCTGTTGAAAATCATTATGAGAATTATAAACTATAATAGAAACCCTATTTTTTAGCTTCCAATTAAGTCTATCTGAAATTTTCAAGTATGCTATTTCAGCTTCTTGTGCAGTGAATTCTGCATGTGACTTTCCATCTTTTGAATAATAAATATCAAAATGTTTGGACTGTATAAAGCTCCACTCAAAATCATCATATTGAACAATATTTTGTCCAAATTGGGTGAATGCTAAAGAAGCAAATAGAGTATAAATTATATATATATAAAATTTTATCACTGTATCTAAATAATTTTTTTATTTAACCGTGTATATAAGGTAGCTGTTTTAAGAGAAAATCTAAAATTGATTTTATACAATTTTTTATTTATTTTATTTTTGAGATCATAGTTTGTAATAACTAATTTTATACCGTGTTTAAACTTCCAGTATATTTTACATCAGATAACCATTTCAGTATGGAAATAGATGATTCAGAAAAAAAACGACGCTCTAAGCTATATAAAGTTTTTGACCACATAAAGTCTACGGGTGGAACGCTAGTTATTGGTGGTGATTTTTTTGATTTTTGGTTTCAGTATAAATATGTTGTTCCCTCAGGATATATTGATCTATTAGAACAGCTAAGCTATTTACAATCATCTGGAGTGCAAATCCATTTTATTTTTGGAAATCACGACTTTTGGGATTTTGGTTTTTTCACTAAAAAATTTGGCGCTAAGGTCTATCCAAATAATTTAGATATGATTATTGAAGATAAAAAAATCCAAGTTTGTCATGGAGATGGGTTAATAAAAAATGATTATGGATATAGATTTATGAAAAAAATAATTCGTAGTTCATTATGCATTTCATTGTTTAAAGCATTTCACCCTGATTGGGGCTGTAAATTAGCAAAAGTAATATCAAAAACTAGCGGTGACTACCATCATCATGATTTAAAGTCTGATTCAATTAGAAAAGAGATGATTGAATATGCTAGATCACAGTGGGCTTTAGGAGTAAATGTAGTTTTATTAGGTCATTATCATCAAACAGGCATCATAGAAGAAAATGGTAATAAACTTATTTTTATGGGAGACTGGCTTAGACATTTTACGATTAGCAGACTAGATAATAATGGATGGTGGCAAGGAAAATGGGATGAATTATAGATTTATCTTGTTTTACCCTTAAATAATTAGTCAAATTTTGATCATAAAAAGTATGAAAATCTTTTTAAAATTATATAATAAATATCTCTTTCTATCATTGTCAGTAATTATTTTTATTTCTGGCTGTGCAAAAGTTTCTCAATATGCTTTAGAAGATGTTGAAAAACAGCGTCTCCAATCTAGATCAGGTGATCAAAAATCACTACAGTTACTAAGTGATATCTATAAAGATAAAACTCAAAGTGCTGAGGTGCGATTGGCAGCTCTACGTGCTCTATCTGAGAGTAGGGACCCAAAAATTATTAGAGATATACAAGGCTCGGTGGGTAACTCTAGCTTAATTGAATTAGATCTAATGAAAGAAGCAATAAAAATAGTTGTAAATTTTCAAGATGTAAGTTCAACGGACTCATTAATCTCCGCTTTAAATACAACTGAATCAAAAACCACTGAAATACGAAATGAAATACTAAACGCTATCGGAGCCGATGCTTCAAAAAATGAAATTGAATTAATTTTAAAGCTATATGATGTAAGTAAAAGAAGCAATGTAAAAATGAACAAGTTATTAACAAGCACTCTAGGTAAAATTGAAGATGAAAAAGTGATACCGATTTTGATGGACATTGCTAAAAATGAAAATCTTCCCCTTACTGTTCGAAGTCAAGCTGTGAATGTCTTATCTAAAAAAAATGCACCAGAATTAGTTGATTTTTTTATTGAAATGTTGGGAGATCCTGCATCAAGAGATAAAATTAATGAGTTTGCTTTAGATGTAATGGGTGATATGCCGGAAGAGCGAATGCTTATGGCCCTTTTAGAAGCCTACCAAGTTGGACGACATAAATATTATGCATTATTAAATAGTATTATCTCATCAATGGATAATTTTGATAATCCAGAGATTAAATCTCTTTATGTTGAAATTGCTCAAACCGATAATTTCCCTGGAAACATTAGGCTAAAAGCATTTAAAGGCTTAGCGAAGTATTCAGATCCTGACGCAATTAAAGATTTAATTCAACTACTAAATAATCCATCAAACTATGTATACTATAATGAAATTATAAAAATACTTAAAGAGCAAGGGGTATATGATAAATATCAACAAGAGCTCAGACATGCAGCATATACTGCAATGAAAACAGGGAGCCAGCCTAGCCTTGATTAAACAAAGCAATAAAATATTCATTATTATTTCTCTATTGCTCTGCTTTGGTTGTGGTAAAAAAACAGCTGTAGAACCTGAACCAGCCTCTGGTAGCTTAAAGGATAGTATGGGAACAAATAATATTTATTCCGACAGTCTTAGCACTAGTCAAAATAATAATTTTTTTGAATTAGAGCAGTCAATGGCAGATGTTCAGAAAGAGATACAAATTCTTAAAAATAAAGTTATGAACTATGAATATAGTCCCTCTGATGGAGATAATTATACTGAAAAACTTAAATCACTTATTGATTCGCCCCCTCCTAGCCACAGAATTTCATTAAAAAATGGTTCTAAAATAGAGGGTACTATTGAAGAAGATAAACTAGGTTTTATATTAGTTGATACTGAAGTTGGCAAACTAACACTTAATAAATCTGATATTCTTGGCATTGAAGATATAATACTTCCTCTTCCCAAGTTGGTATTTATTGGTCATGGGAAGGAAGAGGTTCTTGGATCGCATACAGAGTTTAGCGGGAAAGTCATGAATCAAGGTAATAGAAGGGCTGACTTCGTAAGAATAATTTATAATTTATGGACTGAAAAAACCCAGCTAGCGGTTACAGACTCTGCTTTCTTAGATGGCTCACAATATATTTATCGTTCCGGTATTATTACTGATACCGTTCTAGAACCTAATGAATCTGCAAGGTTTAGTTTAAAAATATTAGTACCAGACTCAATTTCAGTATCCTATGTAACCCGCGATATTAGATGGGAAATGTTTGATTAATTGATGCTAGATTACTTCTTTACCATGTAATTTTAATACATGATAAATAGAAATTTTCTTTTAATTATAATATATCTTTTTTCTTATGGCTGTTCAAAAGATAAGTACACGCGCACCTATCTTATGGAAAAATCCAAACCACTAGAAAATCAAACCATTTTAGAAAATCCCTCAAATAGTCTATCATGGGAAAAACCCGAAAAATGGATCATATCAACAGGATCTAATATGCGCATTGCAAGTTTTGACGTACCCTTTGATAATGGAGCTGGTGATTTTTCTCTTATAGAACTCTCAGGAGATGGAGGGGGCCTAGAAAGCAATATTAACCGTTGGAGAAGACAATTAAAACTAGCCCCTCAATCATTAAAAGAAATTAAGCAAAATTTGATTTCCTATAAAGGTAAAGAAGGTGCCTATGATGTTATTAAAATTATAAACAAAGATGATCAATTAGCTTTTATATGCGCAATTATTCCAATTAATAATAAAACTATTTTTGCTAAATTATCAGGAACAGTATCTGGAATAGAAACAGCGTATAATGATTTTATTTCATTTTGCTCATCAATCAATTTGCCATAATCAATAAAGTAATATGAAAAAAATAACCTCATTTTTAAAAGATCCAAAAATTTTTGTAGTAACAATTATCTGGATGATGGTTATTGTTGCAATTGGTACCATTCAACAAAAATATTATGGTTTATTCACCGTTCAAGAACGCTATTTCTCTTCTTGGATTATATGGTTTTCTTTCTTCCCAACTCCCGGTGGACGATTAACAATGATAGTAATGCTTATAAATCTATCATTTTTTTTCTTTAATAAGAGTATTTGGAAAATAAAAAAATTAGGAATTGTAGTTATCCATTTAGGAGCTATACTACTACTTGTAGGAGGCGGATTAACAGCGATCTTTAGCTCTGAAGGTAATATGGTAATCGATGAAGGGAAACAGGCTAACCATGTAGAAGATTATTTTTATTTTGAACTAGCAGTTATTAATACTTCAAAAAGTGATTTTGACGAATATACTATTTTTGATCAACCTCTGCTTGAAGAAAATCAAATCTTAACACATAAAAATATAAATTTTGAAATAGAAATAATAAACTATTTTGATAATTGTCAACCTCTTCAAAGAAATTCCGCTCCAAAAATGCAATATAAAGGAATGTTAAAAAATATAATGCTCCAAAAAATACCTTCCGAAAAAGAAGAAAATAGAAACAGGCCCGGTATAATATATCAAATTAGCAACTCTGGTAGTAATGCCGATGGGGTCTATGCTAATTTTTTAAATCAAGCAATTCCACAAACCGTATCTATTAAAGATGAAAGTTATGAAATAGCACTTAGAAGAAAAAGAACATATCTACCATTTTCAATTCAATTAATTGATTTTAAAAAAGTACTTCATCCTGGAACAAATATTGCAAAAAGCTATAGCTCAGAAATTAATCTAATTGAAAATGGCACATCCAGAAATATTATGATTAAAATGAATGAACCTTTAAGGCATAAAGGGTATACATTTTATCAATCATCATTTATTGATGGCTCAACAATAGAAACAACTGTTTTAGCAGTCGTCAAAAATTATGGCAGGCTATATCCATATATCTCAAGTATCATAATGTGCATAGGCCTACTATTTCATCTTACAATTAAACTACCCAATCTCTTTAAAAAAGTTAAAACTAGACTTTGATGAAACATATTTATATTTTCTTTTTAGTATTTTTTTTCAGTTTTAATTTTATTAAATGTGAAGAATTTAACATCAAACATATACCCATACATGAAAATGGTCGAGTTAAACCCTTAGATACCTTCCTTAAAAACCAATTGTTAATTCTGTATGGCAAAAGAACCCTGAAATCCTCTGCTTTACCAGAAAACTTTAATTCTAAAAAGTTAAGTGCAGACGATTGGTTTTTCGATCTTATTTTAAATCCAGAAGAAGCAAGTAAATACAAGGTGTTTAACATTAGTAATCCGGAACTTGTATCCAGCCTTGGTCTAGATTGGTCACCAGCGCATAGATACAATATCAATGAAGTTTTAACGGGATTACAAATACAATTCGACTATATTTCTGCAATTCAACAAAAAGCTAAAGAAGAATTATCACCATTTGATCAAAAAATATTACAGTTATATAATAATGCTATTCAATTTCAACAGTTAACATATAGTCTTTCTTGCCTTACTCCATCTATAGTAATTCAGGACAGCCTAAATGCTAAAAGATTAAATGTTAAACAAGGAGATAAGCTTAGCTACTTTCAACTAATGAAAAAAGCTACGGAGCTCGGTCCCATAGTTAATAATTTAGTAGATAGGGATAAAGCAGAATGGACCGAATCAGATTATGAATTGCAATATGTTCTCACCGTATTAAATGAAATAGATCAGGATAAATTTGCAAATAATTTAAAAATAATTCCACCAGAAGATTCAAGTCTTAATAGTAATTGGCTGTCGCCTTGGGAGCTGATGGATGGTAGAGAAATTGGGCCTAATCAAAAGCAGCTATTAGACCAACTTGAATCCTACCTAAAATTCCGAGTTAATGATGATCAAGATAACCAAAATTATATTGTTAATAATTATAAAAACTCTCTATTAAAAAGTTTTAATCATCTAATAAATATCGATCATTTAAAACTTGAAACATGGTTAAATAAATTTAATATCTTTTATAAGAGTGTTGCATTTTATTTATTATCTTTTATTTTGCTGTTGCTATCTTGGATTATAAAACCAAAAATGTTTCAAAAAATAGCTCTATTATCAATAATCTCAGGGTTAATATTCCACTTTATTGGCATTCTATGTAGAATGATAATTATGCAAAGACCACCGGTCTCAACCCTATATGAAAGCATACTCTTCGTCGGAATAATATCAGTAATTTTTTCTCTTATCCTAGAAATAAATAGAAAAGATGGTATAGGTATTTTTATAGGCTCAATAATTGGCTCTATTCTACATTTTGTAGGCTTTGGATACGCAAATGATGGCGATACACTTGAGGTGCTTGTTGCAGTATTAAATTCTAATTTTTGGCTTTCTACGCATGTGACCACTATAACTATTGGATATGGAGCCTCACTATTCGCGGGCTTAATTGGGCATGTATATTTATTACAAATTATCATCAACCCTTCAAATTCTAAATTAATTAAAAACATACACTCCAACCTTTTTGGTGCAACTCTATTTGCGCTATTTTTCACTTTATTTGGTACAATACTGGGGGGAATTTGGGCGGATCAATCTTGGGGAAGGTTCTGGGGTTGGGACCCTAAAGAAAATGGAGCTCTACTTATAGTAATGTGGCAAATTATGATGCTCCACCTTCGTTTAACAGGCTTGGTAAAACCATTGGGATTTGCTTTGGGCATGGTTCTAAATAATATTGTTGTTATTCTAGCATGGTTTGGTGTGAACTTGCTAAGCATAGGTCTTCATAGCTATGGATTTGCTGAAGGTATTGCAATTAACATTACTTTATTTGTAACATTTGAGCTTATAACTGGATTTGGAACATATTATTGGGCAAAAAAGAAATTCATAAAATAAAATTTTTATTTTTATTGATCGGTCTATTTGTGATTGCTTGTGTAACCCAGCCATCTAAGACCAATCCATGTGGATCAGGATATCAAAAAATAGATGAGAAATGTTATAGCGATATAGATATAGGTGTATTACAACAAATAATTGATAGCAGTCTTTTTTATAATAAACCTATAGATCTCATTCTCGATATCAATTCTAATGATACTATTGAACCATTAGAATTATCTCAAAAGTGGAATGACTTAGGAAGGCTTACATCTTTATGGCTGTACGATGTTTCTTTAGGTGGGAACTTACCTGAGAACATCGGTGATTTAAAATATCTTGACACCCTAAACCTATCTTACAATAATCTATCTGGGGATATTCCATTAAGCATTGGAAGCCTTGAAAATTTGAAGTGGTTATATCTATCGCTAAATAACTTTAGCGGAACTATTCCTGATACAATATGTGGAATCTATCCAAATCTAGGCACCGTATCATTTGCCTATAACAAGTTTTGCCCTCCATATCCTGAGTGTATTCCCATTGAAAAAATTGGAGCACAGGATACAACAAACTGTATTACTAATTAAAATTTACATGTAAAAAAAAACCTCCTTCAAAAAAGGAGGTTTTTTTTATAATAATCTAATGACTATTTGCTTTCAGCAACTGAAGCTTTTCTATAATCAGTTACTAATTTCTTAAATTCACCTGCAGCTTTTCTTGCACGAGTACCCGCAGCTTTATTTCCTTTTTCAGCAAAAGTATTATGATTTGCTTCAATTTCATTCCATAAGTTTTGCATGTTATTAAATAGATCTTTAGTTCCTGCCATGATTATTATTCCTTATTTATTATTTATTATTTAATGACAATATTTACTTTAATAAATACTGACTCTATATCAAAATTTATTTAAAAATTAAATTTAAATTTTAAATCCATCTTTTATTGAAAAGAAATTAAATAGATTTTAGACGAGATAATTTAAGAAAAAATTAAATAACCTCTCTATTTTTTTTATTTAAAATGAAAAAATATTTTACTCTATATCAAAGAGTTCAAAAGAAGTATTTCAAACCTTTGGTGATGCGAGTATTAATACTAATGAAATATATGCTAATTGGGTTAGGAAGTACGAATTGGAAAAGTGGGTTTAGTTACCAAGTATAATATTAATGATTTGTACTATATCGAGTACATTTATAACACTATCAGAATTTAAATCTGCAACACTATTATATTCTCCACTGATTACTAAGTTAACAGTTAAAACTATATCTTGAACATTAACTATATAGTCTCCATTAATATCACCAGCAAAAAACTCTTGACATTGCAAGTTTGTGTAAAACTGTGCAGCGCTACTTGGAATATTTAATAAAGTATCACAATAATCTAAATTATCTAATATATGATAATTTAGCCAATCAATAACTTTTTCTCCTAATTCACCCGAGCCTGAATATGGATTTAAACCAGTTCCATGATTCCCACCTTCTAATTCAAACAACATTTTAGTCGTTGATTCTGGGGTATAATTATAGTGAACGGCAGCATCAATTTCAGTTGGATTCTCAATATCACCCTCACTTGAAATAATTAATACTGGACTATTATGATTTAAATGCTCTGGAACAAGACAATAGTAATCATAGGCTGGATTATC